>LSQX01320229.1_pt1 | contig 25339 bp, 34 predicted proteins | sample 654561 | NCBI WGS metagenome assembly LSQX01 (sample SAMN04489861, study PRJNA283612) | anaerobic digester metagenome | isolation source: 4 biogas reactors fed with cattle manure at either 37C or 55C with and... | place: Denmark: Kongens Lyngby | collected 2014 | reverse complement strand
CGCCCTGATAAATACAGCCGCCGCAATGTTCGGCGGCCGGGCAAAGCCTGTCTGTATTCAATATTTTAGTTTCATTTATTTCCATATTTACAATCACTTCTCCGCGTAATACTTCGAGTAGAATTCTGCCTTGTATTCAGTGAATCTATCCTCTTCGATGGAAGCCCTGATATTCTCACACATATGCGAGAGGAATCTGAGGTTGTGCTCTGAGAGCAGCATGTGTGAAAGAGCTTCGCTTTCTCTGAAGAGATGTCTGAGGTAAGCTCTGCTGTAATTTCTGCATGTATAGCAGTCACATTCAGGATCGAGCGGCGTGAAATCTCTCTCGAACTTTGCGTTCTTGATGCTGATCCTTCCATGACTTGTCATGGCCATTCCGTGTCTTGCTATTCTTGTAGGCTCGACGCAGTCGAACATGTCCACGCCGCGCGCCACCGCCTCCACCAGGTCCTCCGGCCGCCCCACCCCCATGAGATACCGCGGACGCTCGTCCGGCAGCTGCGGGCAGGTGTGGTCGAGCATGGCGTTGCGCTCGTCCTCGGTTTCGCCCACCGCCAGGCCGCCGATGGCATAGCCGTCGAAGCCGATGTCCTTCAGTCCTTCGGCCGAGCGCGTGCGCAGGTCGGGGTGCACCCCGCCCTGGACGATGCCGAACAGCGCCGCGTCGTTGCCTTCGTGGGCGCGCCGGGAGCGCTCGGCCCAGCGCAGCGACAGCTCCATCGAGCGCTGCACGACGCGCGCGTCCACCGGCTTCCCGTCGACATGCACCGGCGGGCACTCGTCGAAGATCATCACGATGTCGGAGCCCAGCACCTTCTGGATGTGCATCGACTCCTCCGGCCCGAGGAAGACCCGCGAGCCGTCGGTCGGCGCGGCGAAGGTCACGCCCTGCTCGGTGATCTTCCGGCGGTGGGCCAGCGAGAACACCTGGAAGCCACCGGAGTCGGTCAGGATCGGCCCATCCCAGCGCGAGAACCCGTGCAGCCCGCCGTGCGCTCCGATCACCTCGAGCCCCGGCCGCAGGTACAAGTGGAAGGTGTTGCCCAGGATGATCTCCGCGCCCAGGTCGCGGACCTGCCCCGGCAGCACGCCCTTCACCGTGCCGTAGGTGCCGACCGGCATGAACGCCGGCGTCTCGACCGTGCCACGCGGGAAGGACAGGCGACCGCGCCGGGCGGCGCCATCGCTGGCCAGGAGTTCGAACTGCATGCGCGACATCGCGGTTCCTCAGGCAAACGCCACGAGCGCACCGTCGGCGACCCGCAGCCGCAGCGGCGCGCCCGGCGCCAGGCCGGCGAGTCCCGAGGCGTCGTCCAGGTCGATCTCGACCAGGGTCCCGCCGGGCAGGCGCAGGCTGGCCACGTGGCCGGGCCCGCGGAAGGCCAGCGCCACCAGCTCCGCGCGCACCGGGCCGTCCGGGTCCGGGCGCAGCCCGTGGGGGCGCAGCAGGATCTCGCCCTGCCCTTCCAGCCCGAGCGCCACCGCCGGCACCAGGGTCCCGCGGCCGATGAAGCCGGCGACGAACCGGTCCCGCGGATGCCGGTACAGCGCCTCCGCGCAGTCCCACTGCAGGATCCGGCCGCCGTCCATGACCCCGATCTGGTCGGCCATGGTGAAGGCCTCGGCCTGGTCGTGGGTGACCATCAGCACCGTCGCCCCGGACGCCTTGAGCAGGTCGCGCAGCTCGGCGGCGAGATGCTGGCGGGTGTCGGTGTCGAGGTTGGAGAAGGGCTCGTCGAGCAGCAGCAGCGCCGGGTCGGGCGCCAGCGCCCGCGCGAGCGCGACCCGCTGCTGCTGGCCCCCGGAGAGTTCGTGCGGATAGGCCCCGCCGCGGTCGGCCAGGCCGACCAGGGCGAGCATGTCGGCGACCCGCGCCTCCCGCCGCGCGCGCGGCAGCGCGCGCAGGCCGAAGGCGACGTTGGCCGCGGCGTCCAGGTGCGGGAACAGCGCGTAGTCCTGGAACATCATGCCCACGCTGCGGCGCTCGGGCGGCAGCGTCAGGCCCGGCTCCGCCACCCGGCGGCCCTGCACGCCGATGCTGCCGGCGAGCACCGGCTCGAAGCCCGCCACCGCGCGCAGCACGGTGGTCTTGCCGCAGCCCGACGCTCCCAGCAGGCAGCCGATCCGGCCCGACGCGAGCGACAGCGACAGCTCGTCCACCACCACGCGCATGCCGCCGCCAGCCACCGGATAGCCGACGCGGATGCCCGCGATCTCCAGCAGCGCGTCGGTCACGACATCCTCTCCCGTCCATAGCGCACCCCGGTGCGCGCGAGCAGCACCACCGGCAGCAGGCCCACGGCCACGATCAGCAGCGCAGCCACCGCGCCCTCCTCATACGTCCCGCGCGACGCCTCGGCGTAGAGCCAGGTCGCCAGCGTCTCGAAATTCAGCGGCCGCAGCAGCAGCGTGGCCGGCAGCTCCTTCATCGCATCGACGAAGACCAGCAGCGCCGCCGCGGCCATCGCGGGCCGCAGCAGCGGCAGGTGCACCCGGCGCAGCGCGGCGCCGGGGGCGTGGCCCAGGCTGGCCGCGGCCTGGTCCAGGCTCGGCGGGATGCGCGCCAGCCCCGCCTCGACGCCGCCCGACGCGATCGCCAGGAAGCGCGCGACGTAGGCCAGCACCAGCGCGGCCGCCGAACCCATCAGGATCATCCGCGGCGACGCGCCGAAGGCGCCCAGCACCAGGTTGGCGCCGTCGTCGAACCATGCCAGCGGCAGCAGCAGGCCGATCGCGAGCACCGTCCCCGGCACCGCGTAGCCCAGGCTCCCGCTGCGCAGCGCGAACAGGGCCCCGGCCGAGCGGCGCCGGCCCTGGGCCAGCCGCAGCGCCCAGCCCAGCACCAGCCCGGCGGCCAGGGTCACCACCGTCGCGGCGAGGGCGATGGCCACGGTGTTGCGCACGCTGGCCAGGAGCTGCGGCGACACCCCGCCGTTGCTCATGCGCGCGGCGGCCTCCCAGACCAGGTAGCCCGCCGGCAGCACGAAGCCGATGACCACCGGCACGGAGCCGAGCACGAGGGCGAGCAGCGCGCGGCCCCCGCGAAGCCGCTGCGCACGCATGGGCTTCGGGCGCTCGCCGACGGCGTAGCGCTGCCGCCGCCGCGCATGCCGCTCGAGCGCGAGCAGCGCGATCACGATCGCCAGCATCGCCAGCGCGATCTGCGCGGCGCCCGGCAGGTCCGCGCGCGTCACCCAGGTGGTGTACACGGCCACCGTCATGGTCTGCACGCCCAGGAATTCGGAGGCGCCGATGTCGTTGAGCACCTCCATCAGGGCCAGCGCCGTGCCGACCGCGATCGCCGGGCGCGCCAGCGGCAGGGCCACGCGCCGGAACACCTGCAGCGGCGTCGCGCCGAGCGACCGCGCCGCTTCCACCAGGCCCGCCGCCTGGGTCATGAACATGGCGCGCGTGGTCAGGTAGACGTACGGATAGAGCACGAAACCCAGCAGCACGATGCAGCCAGCCAGGCCGCGGATGTCGGGCAGCCGGAAGTCCCGGGGACCCTCGTAACCGAGCACATCGCGCACCAGGCCCTGCACCGGGCCCAGCGGATGCAGCAGGTCGAGGTAGGCGAAGGCGACGATGTAGGTCGGCACGGCGAGCGGCAGCAGCAGCGCCCAGGCCAGCGCGCGCCGCCCCGGGAAGTCCCAGGCGGTGACCAGCCACGCCGCGCCGGTGCCGATCGCGACCACGAGCGTGCCGACCCCGAGCAGCAGCAGCAGCGTGTTGCGCGCGGCGCCGGGCAGCACGTAGCGGGTGACGTGGCTCCACAGGCCTTCCTGCCCGCCCTGGAGCGCGGTCCAGAGCAGGGCCGCGATCGGCAGCACCACCACCGCCGCGATCGCCACCGCCGCCCACTGCCACGGGCCTTCCGGCAGCAGCCGGCGCAGCCCGCGGCCGTGGAGGCCGCGCGCCGCCGGGTGCGGCGAAGCCGCGGCCATTCCGCTCGCCACCGCAGTCATGGCTCAGTTGTCGAAGCCGACCTTGTCGACCAGGGCGCTGGCCTGGCGGCGGTTGGCGACGACCTCGGTCAGCGGCAGCGGGTCCACGACGAGCTCGCCGAAGCTGGCGACCACCGGGTCGAGTTCCACGCCGGCCTTCACCGGATATTCGTAGTTCGCGCGCGCATACAGGCTCTGGGCCTCGTCGGACACCAGGTACTCCATCAGCGCGATCGCGTTCCCGCGGTTGGGCGCGTGGCGCGCCAGCGCGGCGCCGCTGATGTTGACGTGGGTGCCGCCGCCGTCGACGTCGAAGGTCGGGCGGATGACCTTGATCGCCTCGCCCCACTGGTGCTGCTCGGAGCCCGGCTCCGCGTTCTTCATGCGGCCCACGTAGTAGGCGTTGGCGATGCCGATGTCGCAGATGCCGGCGAGGATGTCGCGGGCGACGTCGCGGTCGCCGCCCGCGGCCTTGCGCGCCAGGTTGGCCTTGACGCCGCGCAGCCACTGCTCGGTGGCCTCGGCGCCGTGGTGCGCGATCATCGCCGCGAACAGGCTGGTGTTGTAGGGGTGCTGCCCCGAGCGGATGCAGACCCTGCCCTTCCACTCGGGGTCGGACAGGTCCTCGTAGTGGAACGAATCCAGGTCGAGGTCCTTGTGCGCGTACAGCACGCGGTCGCGGAGCGACATCGCGAACCACTGGCCGTCGGCGCCGCGCAGGTGGGCGGGGATCGCGGCCTCGAGCACGGCGGACTGCAGCGGCTGGGTGTGCCCTGCCTCGACCAGGTCGAGCATGTTGCCGGTGTCGACCACCATGAGCACGTCGGCGGTGGAGCGCTCGCCCTCGGCGCCCAGCCGCTCCAGCAGGCCGTCCTTGAGCAGCACCGTGTTCACCTTGATCCCCGAGCTCGCGGTGAAGGCGTCCAGCAGCGGCTGGATCAGCCCGGGCTCGCGCGTGGTGTAGAGGTTCACCTCGCCGGGCGTGCGGGCGGGGTCGACGGTCGCGGGGGCATCGGCAGCGGGTGCGGACGCCGCGGCGTCGCCTGCGGCCTCGCGACCGTCGCCGCAGGCGGCCAGCAGCAGCGCCGCGCATGTGGCGGCCAGGAAAGCACAGGGAGCGCGGAAACGGATGTTCAAGGGAATCTCCTGGTCATGGCCTGCGGCCGGCGGGTGCCGCCGCAAATGAGAATGATACTCGACAACTAATCGTCCATGGAGCCTGCGAAGAGCAGCATCGCGTCGCCGTAGGAGAAGAACCGGTAGCGCTCCCGCACCGCGTGGGCGTAGGCCGACAGCACCCGCTCCCGCCCCGCGAAGGCCGACACCAGCATCAGCAGGGTCGATTCGGGCAGGTGGAAATTGGTCAGGAGGACGTCGGCCGAGGTGATCCGGTAGCCGGGGACGATGAAGATCGAGGTTTCCCCGGCGAAGGGACGCAGCGTCCCTTCCACGGTCGCCGACTCCATCGCCCGCACCACGGTGGTGCCCACGGCCACCACCCTGCCCCCGGCCGCGCGCGTCCGCCGCACCTGCTCCACCAGGGCGGCGCCGACGTTGATCCACTCGCTGTGCATGCGGTGCTCGCGCACGTCGTCCACGCGCATCGGCTGGAAGGTGCCCGCGCCCACGTGCAGCGTGACGTGGCCGATGCCGACGCCGCCCGCGCGGAGCGCGTCCAGAAGCGGCTGGTCGAAGTGCAGCCCGGCGGTCGGCGCGGCCACCGCGCCCGGCTCGCGCGCGAACACGGTCTGGTAGCGCTCGGCGTCGTCCGCGCCGGGCTCGCGCTGGATGTAGGGCGGCAGCGGCATCCGCCCCGCGCCGGCCAGCCAGGCTTCCAGCGCCCCGTCGACGTGGAAGCGCAGGTGGTGGAAGGCGCCGTCGCGGGCGAGCACCTCGGCCACGCCCCCGGCGTCGAGCTCGATCAGGTTGCCGGGCCTGGGCGTCTTGCTGGCCCCGACCTGGGCCCGTGCCTCGTTTCCGGGGAGCAGGCGTTCGATGAGGATCTCCACCCGCCCGCCGCTGCCCTGCTTGCGGCCGAACAGCCGCGCCGGGATGACCCGCGTATCGTTGAACACCAGCAGGTCGCCGGGGCGGAGGAACGCGGGGAGCTCGCGCACCCGGTGGTCGCCGAAGGCCGCATCGCCCGGTGGCACGACCAGCATGCGGCTGTCCGAGCGCCCTGCCAGCGGCGCCTGCGCGATCAGCTCCTGCGGCAGGTCGAAGCGGAAGTCTGACTTCTTCAAGGGGCCTCAGCGCTGGAACTTGGTCGACAGCAGCAGCGTCGACGTGGTGCGCTCGACGCCCTCCAGGGCGCCGATGCGGTCGGTCAGCTCGTCCATTTCGCCGATGGTCGACACCACCGCCATCGCCACCAGGTCCCAGGCGCCGTTGACCGAATGCAGGGCGCGCACGCCGGGCATCTGGCGCAGCGCCTCGACCACGGCGGGAGCCTGCTTGGGGAACACGGTGATCATGATCAGGGCGCGGATGCGCTCCAGCTCGTGGTCGTCGCTGAGCCGCACGGTGTAGCCGGCGATCACGCCCGCCCGCTCGAGGCGTTCGATCCGGCTCTGCACCGTGGTCCGCGACAGCTGCAGGCGCCTGGCGATGGCCGCGGTCGGCGCGCGCGCGTCCTCGCGCAGCAGCGAGAGCAGTGCTTCGTCGGCCGGACTGAGCTTCATCGCGCCATTCTATCGTCGATCCGCCGAAAACTGCAGCATTTGCGCGCAGATCGCCCCTACCAACCGACGAAGCCTTGCCCATAATAGAGGCATGCCCGCTCGAACGGGCCCGCAGACGCCCAGGAGGACCCCATGACCGCCACCGTGACCGCCCGCCTCGCCCCGCTCCGCGCCCGCAAGGGCCGGTGCCGGACCCCCGGCCTGGACGATGCGACGATCGAGCGCTTCGCCGCCAGCCACCCGGACCTGGTCGCGGCCATCGACGCCGCCGCGGACGCGTTCGCGGGCCTCGGGTCCGACTTCGGCGACCTGCTCGACCTCGACGAGGACGCCCAGATCCAGGCCGTGCAGGCCGGCTACGTGAACTTCTATCCCCAGGATGGCGTCAACCCCTACGTCGCCCTCGCCGCGCGCGGCCCCTGGATCGTCACCCTCAAGGGCGCCGTGCTCTACGACACCGGCGGCTACGGCATGCTCGGCTTCGGGCACGCGCCGCAGCCGGTGATCGAGGCCATGTCCCGGCCGCAGGCGATGGCGAACATCATGACCCCGAGCCTGTCGCAGCTGCGCCTGGACCGCGCGCTCCGCGCCGAGATCGGCCACACCCGCGGCGGCTGCCCGTTCACGGCCTTCATGTGCCTCAACTCGGGCTCCGAGTCGGTGTCTCTGGCCGCGCGCATCGCCGACACCAACGCCAAGACCATGACCGACGCGGGCGCGCGCCATGCCGGCCGCATGGTCAAGCGCCTGGTGGTCAAGGGCGCCTTCCACGGCCGCACCGAGGCCCCGGCGCTCTACTCCAACTCCACCCGCAAGGCCTACGAGGGCGCGCTGGCGAGCTACCGCCACGAGGACAGCGTGCTCGTGATCGCGCCCTACGACATCGACGCGCTGCAGCAGGCGTTCGCCGACGCCGATGCCAGGGGCTGGTTCATCGAGGCGATGTTCCTCGAGCCGGTGATGGGCGAAGGCGACCCCGGCCGCAGCGTGCCGGTCGGCTTCTATGCCGCCGCGCGCGAGCTGACGAAGGCGCACGGCTCGCTGCTCCTGGTCGATTCGATCCAGGCCGGCCTGCGCGCCACCGGTGCGCTGTCGATCGTCGACTACCCCGGCTTCGAAGGCCAGGAAGCGCCCGACATGGAGACCTACTCGAAGGCGCTCAACGCCGGCCAGTACCCGCTGTCGGTGCTTGCCGTGAACGAGCGCGCGGCCGGCATCTACAGGCGCGGTACCTATGGCAACACCATGACCGCGAATCCGCGCGCCGCCGACGTCGGCAGCACGGTGCTCGGCATGGTCACGCCCGCGGTCCGCGCCAACATCCGCGAGCGCGGCGAGCAGGCGATCCGGCGGCTCGAGGCGCTGCGCGACGAGCTGGGTGGCCTGATCACCCGGGTCCAGGGCACCGGCCTCCTGTTCTCCTGCGAGCTGTCGCCCGACTTCAAGGGCTACGGCGCCGGCTCCAGCGAAGAGTGGCTGCGCGAGAACGGCCTGGGCGTGATCCACGGCGGCGAGAACTCGCTGCGGTTCACCCCGCGCTTCGAAATGGGCGAGGACGAGCTGGACCTGCTCGTGTCGATGGTCCGGCGCGCGCTGCTCGAGGGGCCGCGGGTGAAGGCTGCCGCCTGAGCCCAGGCCTCGGGCGGCGGCGACCTACTCCCAGCAGCGGTCGGCCCGGCCCTTCAGGGTCGCGGCGCGCCCGCAGTCGCGCCGCGGGATCCGGCCTTCGACGAGCTCGACGATGCGTCGGCCGGCCCCGCGCCCGCCGACGATCGAGAACGCGTCGTACAGGCGGCCGGTGGCGGTCCGCGCCTCGTAGCGCAGGACGTCGCCCTCGATGCGCACGCGCTGGTAAAGCTGGGTGTCCTCGGCCACCGGCGACATGGTCGCGCGCGCCCGGGGCGACAGGCGGTACTGCTTGGCACCGGCCACGCTGACCACGTCACGCGGGCCACCTTATTTCCGCTGTGTTTCCCCCGTATGACCGCAGTCACCCTTGCCGGACCACGCTAGACTCCGCCCATGAAGATCGTCGAAGTCCGCCACCCGCTGGTGCAGCACAAGCTCGGCCTGATGCGCCGCGCCGACAACAGCACCAAGACCTTCCGCGAGCTGGCCGGCGAGGTCGCCGCGCTGCTCACCTACGAGGCCACCGCCGACCTCGAATGCGAGGACGCCGAGGTCGAAGGCTGGGCCGGGACGGTGCGCGTGCGCAGGATCAAGGGCCGCAAGATCACCCTGGTGCCGATCCTGCGCGCCGGGCTGGGCATGCTGCCGGGGGTCCTGGAGCTGATTCCCGCGGCCAAGGTGGGCGTGGTCGGCATCCGTCGCGACGAGGAGACGCTGGAGGCGATGGCCTATTACCAGAACCTCGTCGGCGACATGGCCGACCGCACCGCGCTGGTCCTCGACCCCATGCTCGCCACCGGCGGCACCCTGGTGGCCACCGTCGACATGCTGAAGAAGGCCGGCTGCACCCGCATCAAGGGCCTGTTCCTGGTGGCCGCGCCGGAAGGCCTGCGCGCACTCGGGTCCCGGCATCCGGACGTCGAGGTCTACGTGGCCTCGATCGACGAGCGGCTGAACGAAGTGGGCTACATCCTCCCCGGGCTCGGCGACGCCGGCGACAAGATCTTCGGGACCCGCGGCTGACCCGGGCCCGTCTGTCCGGGCCCTCCGCGGCCCGCCGTTCGCCGGGTTGTGGCTACCTCTCCTCTCCTGCCGGATTCGCCGGCCGCCGCCGGCCGCCTCCAGCCCATGCCGCCCGGGGCCGGCGGCACCTGGCTCTTCGGCCGCTACCGGCTGGAGCTGGCGCGGCGGCGCCTGCATTCCGACGGGTACGGCCGGGACCTCGACGCCCGCTCCTGCGCGGTCCTGGTCTGCCTGCTGCGGCGGGCCGGGGACGTGGTGCCTCGGGCGGCGCTGATCGCCGAGGCCTGGCCGGGGATCGATCCGGTGTTCGACAGCGCGGTGTCGAAGGTGATGCGCCGCCTGCGCACCGCGCTCGGCGATCCGACCGGCCAGGTGCTGCAGACCATCTACGGCGAGGGCTATCGCCTGGCGCTGCCGGCCACCTTCCTGCCCGCGGCACCCGGTACGCCGGAGCGGTCGCGGCGCACTCCGGCGCATGCGGCGGAAGGCTCGCCCGGAACCACGGCATCCGGCGATCCCGCGGGCGTGCCGCGGGACGCCACGGAAGGCCGCGGTGCGGCGGCCACGGGCGGTCGCGCCTGGATCGCCTGGCTTCCCTGGGCGATCGCGGCGGCCTCCACGCTCGTCGCGCTCTGGCTCGGCTGGCAGCTGCTGCGGGCCGGAAGCGCCGGCTGACCCTCAGGCGGTCGCGCCCAGCGGCCGCGCCTGCAGGCGGGCGAAGGTCTGCGCCGCTACGAAACGCCCGCGCTCGTCCCGCCCCAGGCGCGCCAGCGCGCAGCCGGGGTCGTGGGTGAAGAACAGGTGCACGTCGCGGGCCAGCTTGTCCTCGAGGAAGGCCTGCTTCTCGTCGATCAGGGTCTCGGCGCAGCGGTCGTAGCCCATGGTGATCGGCACGTGCACCCAAGGCAGCCCCGGCACCAGGTCGGCGCAGAACACCACGCCGCCGTGGTGCGCACTGTCGCGGACATCGGGCCCGAGCACCTCGGCCAGCATCATCCCCGGCGTGTGGCCGTGGCTCCAGTGGAAGCGCACGGCGTCGCCCAGCGCGGGCGTGGACGCTCCGTCGACCAGCTCCAGGCGGCCGCTGGCCTCGAGCATGCCGGTGAGCCCCGGGATGTAGCTCGCGCGGTCGCGCGGGTGCGGGTCGCGGGCGCGCTCCCACTGCTCGCGGCCGACGACGAAGGTCGCGTTGGGGAACAGCAGCCGCGGCTCGCTTCCCTCTTCCCATGCCGACAGCAGGCCGCCGGCATGGTCGAAGTGGAGGTGGCTGAGCACGACCACGTCGATGTCCTCGTGGCCGAAGCCGGCCTCGCGCAGCGACTCCAGCAGCACGTGGCCCTCGCCGCCGATGCCGTAGCGGTCGCGCAGCTTCGGTTCGAAGAACGCGCCGATGCCGGCCTCGAACAGCACGGTGCGGCCGTCGAGCGGCGTGGCCAGCAGCGCGCGGGTCGCAAGGGGGATGCGGTTGAGCCCGTCGGGCGGCATCCACTTCGACCACATCGCCCGCGGCGCGTTGCCGAACATCGAACCGCCGTCGAGCCGCTGCGTATTGCCTTCGATCGACCAGAGTTTCATCGCGGCACCCGCTCGCGCACCTCGGCTTTGCCCACCGGGTTGCGGGGATCGGTCCCGCCCTCCATGCGCCCGTTGGCGATGTCCCAGGCCACGGTCTGGAAGTTGCCCCAGGCGTCGCTCGAGCGGCGGCCCTCGGCGGCCTCGTCCTCCGGCCGCACGACCCGGTGCCCCATCGCGCGCAGCTCCTGCGCGGTGGCCGCGTCGAAGGTGCCGGCTTCGGCCTGGATCGCGTCGGGCATCCACTGGTGGTGGTAGCGCGGCAGCGCGGCGACGTCTGCCGCCGTCAGCCCGTCGTCGTAGCCGAGCACGCCCAGGAGCACCATGGTGATGATGCGGCTGCCCCCCGGGGTCCCGAGCACCGCGACCTTGCAGGGGGACACCATGAAGGTCGGCGTCATCGAGCTCAGCATGCGCTTGCCCGGGGCCGGTGCGTTGGCCTCGTAGCCCATCACGCCGAAGGCGTTCGGGGTCCCCGGCCTGAGCGCGAAATCGTCCATTTCGTTGTTGAGCAGCACGCCCGTGCCCGGCGCCACCAGGCCCGAGCCGAACAGCAGGTTGACCGTCTGCGTGGCGCCCACGCGATTGCCGGCGGCGTCGATGATCGAGAAGTGCGTGGTCTCCTCGTCCTCCAGCGGCGTGGGCGCACCGGAGAGCAGCTCGCTCGGGGTGGCCTTGGCGGGATGGATCGTCGCGCGCAGGCCGGCGGCGTAGTCGGGGCTCGTGAGGAGCCGCTGCGGCACGTGCACGAAGTCGGGATCACCGAGGTAGAAGGTCCGGTCGCGGTAGGCGCGGCGCATCGCTTCGGCGACCAGGTGCACGCGCGCGGCCTCGTCCATCGCCTGCAGGTCGTAGGGCGCGAGGATCTGCAGCATCTGCGCCAGCGCGATGCCGCCCGACGACGGCGGCGGGGCGGTGACGATGTCCCAGCCGTGGTAGCGGAAGCGCACCGGCTCTCGTTCGCGCACGCGGTAGGCCGCCAGGTCCGCCAGGGTCCAGGCGCCGCCTTCGGCGTTGACGCCGGCCACCAGCCGGTCGGCGACCTCGCCGCGGTAGAAGCCGTCGAAGCCCCGCTCCGCCAGCAGCTCCAGCGTCCGCGCAAGGTCGGGCTGGCGGAAGACGTCGCCCTCCTCCAGCGGACGACCGCCGGCGAGGTAGACCTCGCGGGTGCCGGGATAGCGCTCCATCACCGCGCTGCGCGCCGCGTAGCCGCGCACCAGGCGCCCGTACACGGGGAAGCCCTCGCGGGCGATCCGGATCGCCGGGTCCAGGGTCCGCGAGAGCGGAAGCGTGCCGTAGCGCTCCTGGATGTGGACGAAGGCCGCCGGCAGCCCTGGAATGCCCGCCGACCACGGCCCGTTGGTGGCGCGATCGCGGTCGAAGCCGCCGTCCGCGTCGACGTAGCGCTCCGCCGTGGCCGCGGCGGGCGCGGTCTCGCGCGCGTCGATGAACACGTCGCGGCCGCTGGCGGCGTCGTGCAGGAGGAAGAAGCCGCCGCCGCCGATGCCGGAGCTGATCGGCTCGACGACCGACAGCACCGCCGACACCGCGACCGCCGCGTCGAAGGCGTTGCCACCGTCGGCAAGCACCTGCATGCCGGCCTCTGTGGCCAGCGCGTGGGCCGAGGCGATGGCCGCGCCCGGCGGCGTAGCCGCGGCTTGCCGCGCCCCGTCCGGGGGCGCGTCGGCGGCCAGGGCCAGTCCGCCCGGCGCGAAGGCGAGCAGCAGCGGCAGCGCCCAGCGGCGCAGTGGGGCGGGAAGTCTCACGCAGCCTGCTCCTTCAGCCGCAGGAACCTGGCCAGCAGCTGGTCATGGGTATCGGGATGCAGCGGATCCGGGTCGATGCATTCGACCGGGCAGACCACCACGCACTGGGGCTCGTCGAAATGGCCGACGCACTCCGTGCACAGCGCGGGGTCGATCACGTAGATGGTCTCGCCCTGCGAGATGGCCTCGTTCGGGCACGCCGGCTCGCAGACGTCGCAGTTGATGCAGAGATCGGTGATGCGCAGTGCCATGGGGCCATTGTAGACCCTGCCCGCGCGGCCCGCCGCCGGCGCATCGGCCGGCGGGGGCGTGCGAGGCGCTTACCTGGCCTCGACGAACACGAAGTCGACGCCGGCGGGCGAAACCGCCTCGGCGACGCGGTCGCGGTCGCCGGCGTCGCCGATGAACAGGACGCGCACGCCCTTCATCGTGTCCGGCGAGACGTCCTGGAAGGACTCCACGACGATGTCCGCCATCTTGCTGGAGTCCGACGACGCATAGGCCAGCATGTTCCCGCGCACGATGCCGCGCGCGACGTCGGTGCGGGCCTTGTCGAGCATGCGCGCATAGGAGCCCTCGTCGGCTTCCGCGTCGCCCGTCTCCGCCGGCAGGTAGTACACGTAGGGCTGGTTGGCGATGCCCTCGAGGTTGCGGGTCACCACGTCCGACACGTAGGCGCGCCACGCGGCGTCGTCGTTGGTCGCCGGGGCGGTCAGCGGCGCGGCGGTGGTGGCGACGGGCGCCTCTTCCTTGCTGCAGGCCGCGAGCAGCGGCAGCACCAGGCAGGCGGTCAGCATCAGGCGGACGGTGGTCTTCATCTCGGGTTCCCCAGGTGGTTCGTCGTGATTGGTACTGCGTGTGTCGGGCCAGTCTATCCCGTGCGCCGCCATTCGGCCCGCAGCGCTTCGGCCACCGCCTCCGGCACGAAGGCCGAGACGTCGCCCCCGAGGCGCGAGATCTCCCGCACCAGGGACGAGGAAATGAAGCCGTACTGCTCCGCCGGGGTCAGGAACAGGGTCTCGACCTCCGGGATCAGGTGCCGGTTCATGCTCGCAAGCTGGAACTCGTACTCGAAGTCCGAGACCGCGCGCAGCCCGCGCAGCAGCACCCCCCCGCCGATCTCCGACACGAAGTGCGCGAGCAGGCAGTCGAAGCCCCTCACCTCGACGTTCGGATAGGCGGCCAGCGCCTTGCGCGCGAGGTCCACCCGCAGGTCGAGCGCCAGCGCCGGGCCCTTGGCCGGGCTTGCGGCGACGCCGACGACGAGCGTTTCGAACAGCGGCGCGGCCCGGTCCACCAGGTCCACGTGGCCGTTGGTGATCGGGTCGAAGGTGCCCGGGTAGACCGCAATCCTGTTTCGCACTGAGCTGATCCCTGTGGCAGCGCATGGCCCCGCGTCGCCGGAGCGGGAAGGAGTGTAGCAGCGCCGCGGGCCGCCTTCAGGGGTCCTGCGCGCGCCGCAGCAGGGTGTGACGCGCGTCGCGGCTCGCCGCCTGGCGGTGCAGGCTCCAGCCTCCGGCCTCGACCTCCAGGTCGCGCGGCGACTCGAGGTACAGCCACGCGTCCGCGGAGAGCCAGGGATCCAGCCGCGCCAGCGCCTCCTGCCACAGCCCGGCCTCGAAGGGCGGGTCGACGAACACCAGGTCGAAGCGCCCGTGGACGGGCGCGCGCAGCAGTTCGAGCGCGTCCGCGCGCAGCACGGTCGCGGCTTCGCCGGCGCCCAGGCGCGCGCAGCTGCCGCGCAGTGCGTCCGCCAGCGCGGGGTCGCGCTCGACCAGCAGCGCTTCGCGGGCGCCCCGCGACAGGGCCTCGAGCCCGAGCGCGCCGCTGCCGGCGAACAGGTCGAGCACCCGGGCGCCGGCCAGCATCGGCTGCAGCCAGTTGAACAGCGTTTCGCGGGCGCGGTCCGAGGTCGGGCGGAGCCCCGGAGACGAAGGCACCGGCAGCTTCGATCCGCGCCACCGTCCGCCGATGATGCGCACGCTGCCGGAGGGGCCCTGGCGGGACGGCGCGCGGGCGGGAGTGCGGGAGCGCGGTGGTACCATGACGCGGCATTGTCCGCGCTTCGGCGGCGCTGCGCACCCTTCGCCACTTCCCCCGGTCCACCGCCCGATGGTCAGCTTCTTCCGCCGCTGGAAAAACGACGCCGACGCGGCGAAGCCGGCGCGCGACGGATCGAGCCTCGCCGCCGCCGCGGAAGCCATCGAAGCCGCGCGCGCGCTTGGCGCCGGGGCCGCGGCGCCCGCCGACGAGGCACCGCAGGAGCCGCAGGAGCCGCAGGCACCGCAAGCACCGCAAGCCCCGCAGGTCCCGCAGGCCGCGCAAGCGCCGGACACCGCCGCCAAGCCGGCTGCAGCGCCCGGGAAGCGCGGCTGGCGCGAGCGCCTCGTCGACAGCGGCTTCGCGCGCGGGCTTGGCGGCCTGTTCTCCCGCAATCCGCGCCTCGACGACGACCTGCTGGACGAAATCGAGACCGCCCTGCTCACCGCCGACGTCGGCGTGCCCGCGACCACGGCCCTGGTCGACTCGCTGCGCAGGCGCATGAAGGCGCGCGAGTTCGCCGACGCCGGGGGCCTGCGCTCCGCGCTGCGCGCCGAGCTCGTCGCCCTGCTGGAGCCGGTGGCCCGTCCGCTGGCCATCGACGCCGCGGCCCGGCCGTTCGTGATCCTCACCGTCGGCGTCAACGGCGTCGGCAAGACCACCACCATCGGCAAGNNCGGTCGCGCAGCTGCAGGCCTGGGGGGAGCGCAACGGCGTGCCCGTGGTCGCCCAGGGCCAGGACGCCGACGCCGCGTCGGTCGCGTTCGACGCGCTGCAGGCCGCGCGCGCGCGCGGCACCGACGTGCTCATCGCCGACACCGCCGGCCGCCTGCACACGCAGCAGGGCCTCATGGCCGAACTGGCCAAGATCAAGCGCGTCCTCGGCAAGCTCGACCCGGCCGCGCCGCACGAGGTGCTGATGGTCATCGACGGCACCACCGGCCAGAACGCGCTCAGCCAGCTGCGCCATTTCCACGCCGCCGCGGGCGTGACCGGGCTGGTCGTGACCAAGCTCGACGGCACCGCGAAGGGCGGCGTGGTGTTCGCCCTGGCACGCGAGTTCGGCATCCCGATCCGCTTCGCCGGCATCGGCGAGCGGCCAGAGGACCTGCGCGTGTTCGACGCCGAGGCCTTCGTCGACGCCCTGCTGCCGGAGGCGCTGGGAGCGTGAAACCGCGCCGCGGGCTCGCGCTCGCCGCGCGCATCACCGCCGTGCTGCTGCTCGTCCTCGCCCTTGCGGCGGCGATCCTGATGCAGCCTGACCGCCTCGCGCGGATCGTCCTTGGCGCGGTGGGCGACGCCGCCGGGCTCGACATCGCCTTCTCCGGGGAAGCGCGCTACCGCTTGCGCGGCACGCCGCTGCTCGAGGTCCACGACCTCAGCGTCCGCGTCCCCGGCCACGACGCGCCGCTGCTGGATGCCGGGCGCGCGCTGGTCTCCCTGCCATGGTCGACGGTCCGTCGGCGCGGCGCCGGACCGGTCGTGCTGGAGCGGATCGAACTGGACCGCCCGGTGCTGGACCTCCCGCGGCTGCAGGCCTGGCTCGCGGAGCGGCCTGCCGGCGACGGCCGGTTGCCGACCCTGGACCGGGGCATCGCGGTCCGCGACGGCCGCGTGCTCGGCGACGGCTGGCTGCTGCGCGACCTCCAGCTGCGGATTCCGGCCCTTGCCCCGGATGCACCGGTGCGCGGCACCGCGCGCGGCACGCTGGACACTGCGTCGCCGCCGCTCGTCCACTTCGACCTCGGGCTGGCGGCCAGCCGCCCGGCCGACGGCGCTGGCCTTGGCGCGCGCGGGCGGCTCCGTTTCGAGCACCCCGACTGGCGGCTCCCCGCCGCGATCGCGGCCTCCGGCCCGCTGCGCATGGACGGCGACGCGCTGTGGGCGGCACCGCTGCGCGTCGGCATCTCGGCGGCCTTCGTCGGCGACGGCGACCCGCTGCCGTTCACGCTCGGCGCCCACGGGCCGCTCCGGCTCCGCGGCGGGACCGCGACCCTGGCGCCCGCGACCCTCGTCCTGCACGGCGGCGGTCAGGTCCCCGCGCTCCAGGCCCGCGGCCGGGCCGCCCTCGGTCGCGCGCTGCTGCTGGAATTCGAGGGTTCCATGCCCGCCTGGCCGGCGGCCTGGCCGGCGCTGCCCGCGCCGCTCGACGACCCTTCGGTCCCGGTCGGTTTCGGCATCGCCTATGCCGGCGCCCGCGACCTCGGCTCGCCCGTGTTCCTGCGCGCGCACCGCGCCGACGCCCGCGCCGAAGCGCAGGCGCGCGTGTCCGAAGTCCTCGCCTGGATGGACGGGCCGTCCACCAGTCCGCTGCCGCCGCTGCGCGCCCGCGCCAGCGCGCCGCGCGTCGAGGTCGCCGGCGCAGTGCTGGAAGGCGTGGAAATCGACATCGAACCCGGAGGTGCACGGTGAGCGCCATGCCCGCCGCACCCGGCGCGGGGGACGCGTTCGCCGCCCGCCTGCTCGAGTGGTTCGACGTCCACGGCCGCCATGACCTGCCCTGGCAGCACCCGCGCACGCCCTACCGCGTCTGGCTGTCGGAGATCATGCTGCAGCAGACCCGCGTGAGCGTGGTCGTGCCCTTCTTCGAGCGCTTCGTCGCCGCGCTTCCGGACGTCGGCGCGCTGGCCGCGGCGCCGCTGGACGACGTGCTGGGACTCTGGTCGGGCCTGGGCTATTACGCCCGCGCCCGCAACCTGCACGCCGCGGCGCGCGCCTGCGTCGAACGCCACGGCGGCGACCTGCCGCGGGACTTCGATGCGCTGCTGTCCCTGCCGGGCATCGGCCGGAGCACCGCCGGCGCCATCCTCGCGCAGGCCTGGGGCGAACGCTTCCCGATCCTCGACGGCAACGTCAGGCGGGTGCTGGCGCGCTACCACGTCGTCGAAGGCTGGACCGGGCGGACGGCCGTCGAGCGCGAGCTGTGGCGCCTCGCGGCGAGCCACCTGCCCGCGGAGCGCCTGGCCGACTACACCCAGGCGCAGATGGACCTCGGTGCGACGATCTGCAGCCGCCATGCGCCGGCCTGCGGCGCCTGCCCGCTGGCCGGCGATTGCTCCGCGTTCCGGCAGGGCCGGACCGCGGAACTGCCGACGCCGCGGCCGGGCCGGCCGCTTCCCAGCCGGCGCGCCCTCCTGCTCGTGCTCCGCGACGCGGACGGCCGCGTGCTGCTGCAGCGGCGCCCGCCGACCGGCGTCTGGGCGCAGCTGTGGTCGCTGCCGCAGGCGGAGGACGACGACGAGGCCAGGCGCTGGTTCGCGCGCCACGTGCGGGGCGAGTTCGCGCGGGGCGAACGGCTGGACGCGATCGCACACGCCTTCAGCCACTACCGGCTCGACATGCACCCGCTGCGCTGGCGCAAGGTCGCTGCCGCGCCCGCCGTGGGCGACAATGGCGACCTGCGATGGGCCTCGCGCGACGCGCTGGCCGCCCTGGGCATCCCGGCGCCCGTGCGCACGCTGCTCCACGCGCAGTTCGACCACGACCAGGAGGACCCGACGTGAGCCGTACCGTCTATTGCCACTACGAGAAGCGCGAGGCCGAAGGGCTCGACTTCGTGCCCTGGCCGGGCGAGCTGGGCAAGCGCGTCTTCGCCGGGATCGGCAAGCCGGCCTGGGCCGCATGGCTGGCGCACCAGACCATGCTCATCAACGAGAACCGCCTGTCACCGATGGATCCCGACCACCGCGCCTTCCTCGAGCGCGAGATGGAGAAGTTCCTGTTCGGCGGCGGCGCGGAGAAACCGCCGGGCTACGTGCCCGAGGACGGCGCCTGAGCGGTATCGCGTGCCGCCTTCTCGGCGGCCTTGATCCTGGAGGTATCGAGCCTGCGGATCTCCTGGATGCGGCACGGCAGCTGGATCGATCCGCGGTCGTGCACCATGACCTTGTCGAAGCCCGCGTAGACGCGGCTGCCCTGGCTGGTGAGGCTGATCAGCGGCGTGTATTCGATGTCCTGGCAGCGGCCGGCGAAGGCCAGCAGCCAGGCTTCCGAAGGACCGGTCCAGATGGCGATGTGGCGATCGTCCAGCGGCGTCCAGCCGTTGACCCGCCCCAGGTAGTTGAAGCTCGCCACCGGCTCGCCGGCGGCGGCCTGGTAGATGGCCAGTTTCTCCGCATCGCCCAGCGAGCCGCTGCTTGCGCAGCCCGCCAACAGGGTGGCCGCGAGCGCCGCGGCCATCGCGCCGTTCCGGGTTTTCATGGCCTTCCTCCCGCCGCTTCGCGGCGCCGGATGCTTGCCGACATCATCGCGCAGAGCGGCCGCGGACATGGCCTCCGTGGGTCCCGGCATTCAGCCGCGATACGGCCTTGCCTCGCCTCCGGCGCCTCCCGTATCATTACGGGCTCGCCAGTGGCCGGGTAGCTCAGTTGGTAGAGCAGGGGATTGAAAATCCCCGTGTCGGGGGTTCGATTCCCTCCCCGGCCACCACTACGAACACAGCAAGATCAAAGACTTATCGAAAGTCGCTCGTGCGACCCCCTGTTCGGGCAGGCTTTCGATTGTGCGCGTTTCGTGCGCGAGTGCAAGTAGCTGTCAGGTGGGCTCCTCCTCCGGGTCGTCTTCCAGGACGTAGCGCAGCGCCGACCGTAGGGCCGCCAGTTTCGTCTTCGCCTGGCGCAAGGCGACCTCTTCCGATGTCATGTTCTGGCCGCTGCGGGACCCCCGGACGACCACCACCATCTCGACGGTGCTGAAGCGCGCGCTGCAGTCCGCGCACTCGCGACGGCGGTTCACCCGGTCGGGTTGGCTCCTGCTGTTCAACGTGCGGCTTCTTCGCCCCTGGCAGTTGGGGCACGCAAGGGTGCTTCTAGCCATCACCGCACCTCCCCGCGCTCGGGGACCAGGCGGAGGCGCTGGCCCGAGTAGTAGACCGCGGGTCCCGGTATGTCGTCGCTGATGAACGCAGCAAGTTCCAGTTCCCCGCGCTCATGCACGACCTCCAGCTCCACCACCGGAGCCTCACGCACCCGGCGAAGCTCGGCGGCGGCTTGGCGGAGCGTTGTGACCCGCACCAGCAACGTTCCGCCTTGCGCCTCGCCGTTATCAACCAGAGTCTCCAGCCTCTCGATCAGCTCATCCATTGCGGCTCTCCTGGTCCTGCGTAGCGGCGGCGAGTGGGTCAGCACCCACAAACACTTCGGCAGGCGCTTCCGGCCACGCGCGCCGGATCACGTCGAATTCGCCCATGTTCCACAGCCGAAGGAAGGAGAAGCCATGATCGGTCGTCAGGGCGAACTGGATCGCTGCGACGGCGGCGCTGGAATCCGGCACCGCGCCCGCTGCGGAGGTGTGCTTGGCGAGGATGGCGTCGATGTCTCGGGCGTAGGACTTGGCGACGGCGCGCCCGACCCCTGCATACTTGAATCTGCCAGACAGGAATCGCAGGGCTTCCATCGGCTCTGTGAACGTCGGCGTACCGCACCCGCAGTCAGGGTCGTTGCAACCAGACGGCTCCACCTCCACGGCCGGGGCGGACAGGGCGGCGACGATGGCTCTGACACAGGCGTCATGGTGACTACGCGGCTGATAGTCTCCGGCGCGGATGGTGTCTGCGGATGCGTGCATGCCGGCGTGCTCAAACTCCGTAGCCAGCATCTCGCGGGCCTGCTGTTCCAGATTGGGGTGATCCATCTCATTCCTCCTGTTCAGGGCTGGGGGCGGCGGCGAGCATGGCGTTGAGCGCGGCGATCATCGGGGCGGCGCGCTCGTCGCCGAACTCGTACCGAAGGTGCTGGTCCCATCTGCTGTCAGTCCAACTTCCGATCCGCGGCAGGAGGAATTGCAGCGCCTCCGGCACCGCGCCCGCTGCGGGCTGTGGGATGGCGTACACGGGCATGTTGCGGGCGTTGGCGTTCGGCCCGAAACGGTCGAACGGGTCGCAGCCCGGTTCGTGCGTCCAGTAGCCGTCTGAGTGCAGCGTCGCCACCGCCTCCACCGCCACGGCCGGGGCGGACAGGGCGGCGCGCGATTGGATACCGCCGATGACCCACTCGCCGGTGTGGTGCGCGGCCATGTATCGCTCAATGCGCACTGCCGATTCCAGCAGCCACCGTGGCAGCGAGTAGCCGTCGAACACGGGGACCATTTCTGCCGCCTCGGCCTTCGACGCGGCGAGTGCGGCTTCTAGCGCCTTGTTCGCTTCCTCGCCGATCAGGCGCAGGCGCTCGTGCAGCGGCCGGTCTTGGTGGCCGTGCTCTGCGTGGTAGCGGATGCTGCGCAGCGTCGCGTACAGCTTCGCCACCAGCGCCTTGACGGCCGTATCTGGGGCGTGGAGCTCGGACTCCAGCTCGTCGATTGCGGTGCGCAGCTGCTCGGCGCACTCGCGCTTTGCCTGGCCCCGGTGCATGGTGGGCTCGTCGATCTCTGGCTTGCCGGTCAGGTAGCCGTCGTCGAACAGCCACTCGAGCACCAGCGCCTTCAGGGTCGGGTAGTGGCGCATCACCAGTTCCCCCCCGCGGTCTCGGCCTCGCCGAACGTGCACGGGCCGCACAATCCGGTGACCGGCACGATCGGTGTCTGGCCGCAGACCTCGCACTTGCGGGTCCAGTCGGGGCGGGTCTTGTCGGTGTACGGGCCGTTGGGTGCCTCGCCCTGGGTGTCGCCGGTCTGGTCGGTCGTGGTCATATCTTCATCACCGCGGACTTGAGGTTGTCGTGGATCAGGTGGGCGTAGCGCATGGTGGTCACGATCGTGGCGTGGCCCATGAGCTCCTTGATCACCTGGAGCGTGGCGCCGGACTGGGCGAGCCAGCTGGCGTAAGTATGGCGCAGGTCATGCCACCGGACGTCCGGCAGGCCGGCCTCGACGCGCGCCTCGGTCCACTCCTTCTGGAGCAGCGCCGGCGTGATCGCCAGGGGCATGCGCTTGGCGATGTGCAGCGCGCGCGGATGCAGAGGCACCGCGCGCGGCTTCCCGGTCTTGGTCCGGGTATCGAGCAGCAGGGTGTCGTTGGCCACGTCGCGGGCCTGCACGCGGAACATCTCCGAGCGGCGCAGGCCGGTGAACGCGGCGAACACCACCAGGTCGCCGGCGTCGGGGTCGCGGCAGTTCATGCGCAGGCGCTCGACCTCGGCGCGTGTCAGGTACGTGTGCCGTTCGTTGACCTCGCGCTGCAGCTTCACCTTGGTGTGCACGGGCTGGTCGATCCAGCCCCACTCCTCGAAGGCGAGCTTGGTGATGCGCTTGAGGATCGCCAGACGTCGGTTGACCGTCGCAGGCTTCAGGTGACGGTTCGAGCGCTTGATGCCGGCAACGACGTCCGGCAGGTCAGTGAAGGCCTTGTTGGTCAGGAACGGGCGTAGCGCACGCGCCTTGCTCTCGTAGTTCCCGGTGTCCTTCAGCTCGGGCAGGTATTCGTCGAGCCACTTGTCCAACGCCGCCTCGAGCATCGGCATGGGCTGGTTGGCTGCCTCCAGGTATTGGCGTTCGAATTGAAGGGCGTCCGCGCGGGTCCAATGCCTGTTGGACTTCCGTAGAGGTTTGGCACCCGGCGGGTGGACGTACACCTCCCAGGCGCCGCTGTCCGGACGGCGCTTGACGCTCATGACACATGCTGACTCCGGCATCCAGTCCCCCCGGCTGGTTGCAAAAGGCCGCACACGCTGCCGTGGCGGCGGGGCAAATGGAAGTCGGAAAAGTCCTACACCGCAGGACGTCACTTCCTGCCGTGCGTTCGCGGCAGGAAGTGACGTGGACGCACGGCAGGAAGTGGCGCTGGGCGGCAAGGTGTGCCGCGGAATGAAAAGCAGCCCCTACCCGAAGGTAGGGGCTGCGACGGGTCACGCGGCGAGCTTGGCGATGGCGGCGAAGGTGTCCTTCATCGCGGCCATGCGCTTGGACGTGCGCGCGGCGAACGAGGCCTTGTTCTTCTCGAGCTGGATCTCGAGGGCCTCGTTGATGTCGTGCACCGGCACGTAGGTGGCCTCGCCCGTCATGTCGGAGACCTCCTTGCGCTGGGTGTACGGCAGGCCGCCCTCGAGGCCGAGGATCAGCCGCTCGGCGTCGTCGGCCGGGAGCAGGTCGGCGATCGCGCTGAGCCAGCCGTTCGCCTCCGCCAGCGCGTCCATCACCTCGTCGGTGTCGGGCTGGTGCGCGTTGTCCGGGTCACGCTCGGGGTCGAGCCCGACCGGGGCGCCCTCCATGTCCCTCCGGAACTCCTCGTCGGCGTAGGCGCCGAGGCGCTCGCGCAGCGTGGCCTCGACGTCGCCGGCGGTGGCGTGCTCGCGGGTCTCCGCCCGCTGGAAGTCCACCGCCGCGGACCAGAGCACCTGGCCCATGACGTTGTCGACCAGGCGCTTGGCCTGGAGCGCACCCTCGGAGCTCGCGATCGCCTGCACGGCGATGGTGAACGCCGAGGCGTGGTTCTTCGTGGCCGCGATCGAGGCCAGCAGCACCGCTCGCCAGTGCAGCAGCAGGGCGCGGAAGTCCGCGTTCTTGAGGTTCGGGCTCGGCACCCGGGTGGCCGAGTCCACGGCGCCCATGATGTAGTTCCGGGCGAGCGTGCCCAGCTTGCCGGACTGGGTGCCCTCGCCGGGCTGCATGGCCGCCAGCTTGGCGTTGTTGGCGGCGATGTTGGCGGGGGTCTTCTCCGGCTTGTTGGTCAGGGCGTCGGTCAGGGCGGTCTTGAGGTCGTTCGACATGGTCTTGTCCTTGCATTGGTCGCAGCGACGTTGCTGCATAAGACAAAGCCCCTACCCGCTTTTGGCAGGCAGGGGCTGGTGGGTCAGAAGAAGTCCGTGTGGCAGAGGTCGTGCGACATCTCGCCGTACGTGCGGCCGCAGACATCGCACGTGACATCGTCAGGGTCGATGTCACGGAGCTTCTCGCGCTGCTGCTCCCGGTAGATCGCCTGGAGCTCCTCGCAGTCGTCGTCGCAGTTGGCGCGCTTGCAGACGCGGCAAGGCCGGAAGGTGTCGACGTTCATTGGTCATCCTCCTCGTCGTAGGCGTGCTCGCACGCGTCGTAGTTCGGACAGGTCAGGCACGTGAGGCCCGTGCTGGTGCAGTCGTCGGGGGTTTCGACGATGATGATCCCGATCTGGATGGCCATCAGGCGTACTCTCCTTCGTCGAACAGCGCGTCCCACTCCTCGGTCGTGGAGCCGGTCATGAGGAACTCGCGATGCTCGGCCGAGACGTTGGGCATGGCGTCCTGGATCAGGGCGCCGGCGTTCCAGGCGTCGAGCTGGGCCTGGGTGCAGGGGATGTCGAGGGTGTGGACCTTGCCGGTCAACATCGAGGTACGGGTCACGAGCATGTTCGTCTCCTTGCGCCCACCATGGGCAAGGGACAAAGCCCCTACCCGCTTTTCGGCGGGCAGGAGCGGACTGGCAGGCTAGGATTCGAGGCTGCACAGCTTGTCGNNGGATGTCCACGTCACGCGGCTCGCCGTACTCGTCGACGTACTCGTGTGAGGTGCGCAGGGCGAGCAAGGCCGCGTTCCATGCGCGCCTGGCGTAGTACGCCTCGATGCCAGAGGTTGGGTAACCTTCGGCCTGTTCGAACTCCTCGTAGCTGTTGACACACGGCAGCGTCCTCATGCCAGCCTCCTCTGCACCCGGATCGGTTCGACGATCGAGCACTGGCCGGCGGCGTAGGCCTCGGACATCTGCTCGGCGAACACACGGCGCTTGGTGCTGTCGGCGAGGTCGGTCTCGTAGACGTGGATCGTCTCGTCGGTCTTCGCGTCGCGGATCTCGACGCGGATGATCATGTAGACGAAGGGGTAGCTCACCCCGCCGTCGGCGGGGTGGTTGCGTAGCTTGCGAACGTTGTTCATTGGTCACTCCAGAGTTAGCGCGGCGTCAGCCGGCCGGCATAGCGTACCCAGCCGTTCATGGTGAGGCGCTCGTAGCCGCAGAGCCAGCGGTAGCTGTGGATGAAGGCCGTGACGCCCATCGAGGCGAACACGGCCGACATGCGTTCCATGCCGGTGCCGCCGAAGACGCCGATGAAGAGCACCCACACGGCGATGTCGAGCCAGAGGCCGTAGCCGACGATGCGCCGGCGGGTGATGGGCTTGAGGTAGGTGAAGATCGCGAACACGGCCGCGAACATGCCGATGGCGATGCCGAGCATGGTCAGTCCTCCTCGTAGCTGGGCAGGCTGGGGTTGTCCGGGGTGACGTGGTGGCCGTACCCGCGGCGCTCGGGACCGACGTACTCGGACTCGACCTCGGCCTCGAGGGCGGCGATGTTCTCGGCGCGTAGCGTAAGCCAGCCGCCGACCACGGTGTAGGTCGCGAGGCCGGTGAACACGCCCCAGCCCTCGGGGGCCAGGGCAGCGGCGATGAGCCCCGCGACCAGCGCGAGGATGACGTTGATGTAGGAACGCATGGGTTTCTCCTCCGTCCGGAATGGACATAGGACGAAGCCCCTACCCACGAGGGGCAGGGGCCAGGGCGCTTGTCAGCACACGGGCACAAGTTCGCCCTCGGCAGCGGCGAGGTACGAGCGCTCGGCCCATTCCTCGAAGGTAGCCTCGGCGCGGGCGTAGCCGAAGTCGGCCGTGGCATCGTCGATATGCCCGCCGACGGACGCGAGGCGCGCTGCGGTCTCCTCGTCGCAGCCGTGCCAGAACTGCGCGCAGCCGAAGTCGAACGAGAACGCGGGGTTGTGCTGCATGGTCATGCTCCACATGCGTCGGACGACCCAACGCTTCATGGAGCAAAGCCCCTACCCGCTT
>LSQX01295426.1_pt1 | contig 25347 bp, 18 predicted proteins | sample 654561 | NCBI WGS metagenome assembly LSQX01 (sample SAMN04489861, study PRJNA283612) | anaerobic digester metagenome | isolation source: 4 biogas reactors fed with cattle manure at either 37C or 55C with and... | place: Denmark: Kongens Lyngby | collected 2014 | reverse complement strand
AAGGGCCTGCAAGAGGGCGAAGCCCTAGGGATCGCCAAGGGCCGTGAGGAGGGCGAAGCACGGGGGATCGCCAAGGGCCGTGAGGAAGGCGAAGCACGGGGGATCGCCAAGGGCCGTGAGGAAGGCCTGCGTCTCGGCGCATTGTCGATTCTATTGCGGCAGGTCGAAATGAAATTCGGCACCCTTTCCGATACCGACAAAACACGCCTGTCGCAACTCAATCACGACCAAGTTACCTGCGCCTCTGCCCGCATTTTAACCGCCACCACCCTTGAGGAAATTTTCTAGCCTCAAAATCCATTCGCAATGCCGGGTACCCGCAAGGGGCACCCCTACAATTAAATCAATTCATACACGTGAACCGGAAATGCGGGGGAACGCGAACCGCCCGTACACGGGATCTGTTCATCAGGGGGATGCGGGTGCGGGGGGTGGGGGGTAGATTTCGATTTCGTTGTAGGCGAGCACGCCCGGGACGCCGGATTGCAGGCGGACAAAGCGGGCGCGAACCGGTGGGATGTGGAGCTGCCAGGTGGCGGTGCGGGGGCGCTCGGTGGCCTGGTGGTGGCGGCGAAAGCGGGTGCCGTCCACGGAGACGAGCACGTCGAGGGGTAGGTGGCGGCGTCCGGTGCCGCGGTCGTAAATGTGGATGAGACCGATGTCGCGCGGGGCGCCTAGGTCGACTTGCCACCACGGTCGGGATTTTTTTTCGGTGTTGGTGAGAAACGGACGTCCCTGGCGCGCGCCGTCGGTGCCCAGCCCGGCGTAGTAAAAGTAGGGCATTTGCACCGAGCGGATGGAGGACATCCGGGTGGGCTTGGCAAAGGCGAGGTTTTGCCACGGGGGCAGGTCGGCGCTGGTCCATACATAGTGCGTCTCGAGGGAGGGGCCGTGGTAGAGGCTGCGGTGCCAGGTGCCAAGGGCGAGCAGGGCCGCGGCGCTGAGCACCAGGGCCACGAGCCAACGGGCGCGTCCCGCAAAGGCGCGGAAGGCAAACCACGTGAGCAGCAGACACAGGGTGACGGTGGCGACCAGCGCGCCCCAGGTGGTGGCGGGGCTGGTGTAGCGGAAGTGTACCCGGTGCTTGCCCGCGGGCAGGTGGACGGCGGTCTCGAGTCCGTTGGCGCGGTAGACAGGGAGCGGGGTGCCGTCGCGAAATGCAAGCCAGCGGCCGTCGTGGGGCAGGGCAAAGCTCAGGATGCCCTCGGCGCCGGCTTCGACGTCGAAGGCAAATCGGTTGAAGGTGGCGTGGCGCAGGGCGATGCGGTCGGGGGCGGATGCCGCAGGGTCGCCGGTGCGCGGCGGGGATATGGGCGCGGGGAGCTGCTCGACCACGGCGGCGTGGGGGTGGCGGTCGCGGGCCATGCGGCGGTAGGCGTCGTCGTTGTCGCTGGCGGGGAGGGCCTCGCGGTAAAAGTGCGCCAGTTGGCGGTTGAAGGCGGAGCGCTGCATGTGCCGGGTGACGGCGGGGGATTCCATGCCGAAGCCCGGGGCCCCGGTGAAGGCGATGTTTTGCTGCTTCTCGGCGCGGAAAGCCGCCAGGGTTTTGCTGGGCTTTTGCGCGACCACCCAGGTGCCGTGCCGCAATTGCAGGACGCCGGTGGCCAGGACGGCGCAGATCAGCAGGAGCCCGGTGAGGGTGCGGAGCAGCGCGGGCCGGAAGGGCAGCCGGATGGCGTAGAGCACCGCCAGCACCAGGGCGATCAGGTGGAGGCGAAAGAGGGCCGGCGCGAGCCACGGGGGCGCGGAGTGGATGCGATTGGGGTGGTAGTGGGCCGGGGGCGGCAGGGTGTCCAGGAAGAAGAAGTGGTAGACGAGGTAGGCGGCCAGGGCCAGCAGGGCCGGGAGAAAGAGCGGGGAGACGGGCCAGGTGCGTCCGCGGCGCGTGGTCAGCGTGTCGACGGGGCGCAGGAGCCAGGCCAGGGGAATGGCCAGGAGCGCCGGGAGGAAGAAGACGATGCGGCCCGGCACGCGGAAGGCGTTGGCCAGGGGCAGGTACTCCCAGAACCAGCGGTGCAAGGGCGTGGCGTCTCCGGCGGCGACCAGGACCGTGAGTACGGCGAGGACGGCGAAGGCCACCACGGCCCAGGGTGCCATTTGGCGGCGCGTGGGAATGAACAGAATGAAGAGGGGCAGCAGGATGAGGGCGCTGGAGCCGAAGGCGCCGTGTACGTCGCTTTGGAGCGGGGCGAAGAAGTTGTTGAGCAGCCCGCCCAGGGTGTCGGTGTAGATGAGGGACCAGGCGTAGTCGCGGCCGACGCGGGCGGCGTTGTCGGCGATGAACTCGAAGTAGAATGAGGCCAGGTAGGCGGCGGAGAGCAGGATGCCCGCGAGCAGGGCGGCGGCGCAGGTGAGGTAGTAGCGGCGGATGTCGCGCCAGGGGGGGCGCGGATTGTCGGCGAAGGCGGGAAAGGCAAAGGGGATGAGGGCGCAGATGAGTCCGGCGCCCAAGAAGCCCAGGTACATCATTTGGGGGTGTCCGCCGCAGCAGAGGAGCCAGGTGCTGAAGGCGACGAGCAAGGGGCCCGCGTAGTGCCGGGGCTTGTGCCACAGGAAGCCCAGTGACGCGAAGAGGAAGAGGAAGGCCGTGTGGTTTTCGAGGGAGGCGCCGTAGCGGAAGCAGTCGAGCATGCGCTGGTTGTAGACGGTGAGGAAGGTGACCAGGAAGGCGGCTAGGCGCGTGAGGCCCAGTCGGCGGAAGAGATAGAAGAGGGCCAGGTGCGCGGCGCCCAGGGAGAAGAGGCGCAGCAGGGTGTTGATTTGCAGGGCGTGGCCGTCGTGGTAGCCCGGAATGAGGGCGGCGAGGTAGGGCAGGGGGTGGAATTGCTGTCCCATGGTGAGGGCGGCTTGGGAGCGTCCTTCGGCGAAGCCCGGCGCGTACAGGGGGAAGGTGCCGGTGCGCTGGGAAAAGAGGAGCTCGAGCTGCTGCTGGATGGGGAAGACGCCGTAGTCGTTGCCGATGGTGAGGGAGGAGAAGAGGGGCACGAGCCAATAGAAGATGCCGAAGGGCAGCAGCAAGATGGCGAGGGCGGGCCAGGCGGCGTCGACATGCGAGCGCCAGGATTGTGGACGCATGGAGATTCCTTTGTGCGCGCGGCGGGGCGCGTCGGATTTGGGGATTGTCATTCCCGTTGATTCACGCCAAATTACGGCAACTGTCAAGCGCGGCAACGGACGCGGCGCGTTTTCAAATGAGGGCGCGCGGTCTCGCAGAAAGGTGCGGCCTTTGTCTTTAAGTGTTGTGGAGAGCAATGTGGCGTTTTCCGTGGTGATGCCCGTGTTCAACGAGGGCGGGCTGATCGCCCAAACCGTGGGGGCGCTGGTGCAGGCCTTGTCGGGCGAGCGCGATTACGAGATTGTCCTGGTGGACGACGGCTCCCGCGACAGCACCTGGGCGGACATCTCGGCGCTCTGTGCGGAGGACCCGCGGGTGCGCGGCCTGCGCTTTACCCGAAACTTCGGCCACCAGGCGGCCCTGCACGCCGGCATGCAGGCGGCGGTGGGGCGCGCGGTCATTACGATGGACGCGGACGGCGAGCATCCCCCGGAGCTCGTGCCGGTGCTGCTCGAAAAGTGGCGCTCCGGTGCCAAGGTGGTGCAAACCCTGCGCCAGGCGCCGCGCCAGCTCTCGTGGCTGAAGCGCCGCACCTCCGGGGCCTTTTACGCGGTGTTCTCGTGGCTGGCGGAGACGCGCATCCAGGCGGGCTCTGCGGACTTCCGCCTCCTGGACCGCGAGGTGGTGACCCTGCTGGCGCAACACCCCAACGCCGCGGCCTTTCTGCGGGGCTTCGTGCCCTGGACGGGCTTTGAGACGGCTTACATTTCCTTTGAGCAGGGCATCCGCACCATGGGGCGCAGCAAATTCACCCCGGGCAAAATGATGGCGCTGGCCCGCAAGGGCATTATCGGCTTCTCGGTGAAACCCCTGCGCCTCTCGTCTCTGCTGGGCGCCCTGACCTGCCTCATCGCCCTGGCCACGCTGGTGCACACGCTGGTCATTCGCCTGGCGTTTCCCGCCCAGGCTGAGCCCGGTTGGGCCACGATTGCCAGCTTGCTGGCGTTGCTCGGCGGGGCGCAACTGCTGACCATGGGGATTTTGGGCGAGTACATCGCGGTGATGTTCGAGACCCTTCGCAACCAGCCCCCCTTCATCGTGGCGGAGCGCCGCGGCTTTCCCACCGAGCGGTAACGCGGGCTCTTCACGCAGATTTGTAACGCAGGTTTGTAACGCAGATTGGTAACGCCGTTAGTGGCGCGGGACGCTGCGCGGGTCGCGGACGGCGCGGACGCTGCGGCGCACCCAGTAAACGACGACCAGCAGGGCCGAGACAATGGACAACCAGAGCATGGCGCGGTCGCGCGCGGGCATCTCCCAGGCGAAGCGCACCCGGTGAACGCCGCGGGGCAGGTGGACGCCCACCAGGTTGGGGCCGGTGGAAAAGACGGGGATCTCGCGGCCGTCCAGGTAGGCCTTCCAGCCGGGATAGTTCTCCATGGGGAGCACCGCGGACATCGGCTGGAGCAGCTCCGCGTCGAAGGCGAAGTGCTGGAAGGTATGGCGCTTGGGCGGCACCAGGGCGATGTGCGCCTGTTCGAAGACGGGGTTCTCTTCGTCGCGTTCCCGGACGCGGTTGGTGCTGCTCGGTGGGGGCTTCATGTGCGCGGGGAGCTTTTGCAGGGGCGCCTCGTCGGTGGCGATGGCGGTAACCGGCACGCCGTCGATGTCGAGGGGCGAGAGGATGGGCACGTCGCTGGCGGCAAAGCGGGCGAGGGCCGCTCGGTCGCGGCTGAGGTGCTGGTGGTCGAGGTAGAGGATGGCCGCGGCGCTGTCGTCCATTTCGCTGTCCGCGAGGGTGCCGGCGGGCACGCGCATGGGGATGGGCAGGCGGTCGCTGTGGAGCTGGTTGCGGTATTGCTGGGTCCAGGCCTTGGCGAGCCAGAGCCACTGCTTGTCGTTGCAGACCACCAGCAGCGGCTGTCCGTTGAGGGGGCGCAGGAAGGACTCGAAGGCGGCGTCCAGGAGCACGCGGGTGTGGTTGGAGCGCCCGTGGCGGTCGTTGCCCGGGTGGATGCTGCGCAGCATGGGCAGTTGGTCGGTGTCTTTGGCGTCCTTCATCGACTGTCCCTTGGGGCCCCAGCCGGTGAACCAGCGCACGCCGGCCAGGGCGTGGAGCTGCGTGTTGTGCTCGGGGTTGCCCAGGGCGGAGCACAGGTCGAAGCTGTACTCGGGGCCGGTGCCCTTCCAGTGGGTGCAGTAGGGTTGGAAGCCGTGCATGCCAAACCAGGCCTGCCGGATTTTCGGGCGGCCCTCGCAGCGGACTTCGACGCGCCAGGGGTAGCCCTTGTTGGGCACCTTGGCCAGGGCGTCTAGGTCTTGGTTGAGGGAGGCCTCTTCTTGGATGACGAGGTGGGTTTGTCCCAAGGCGCGGTTCTCCTTGCCCAGCCAGCCGATGCCCGCCAGGACGGGGGCGGCCAGCAGCACCAACAGGGGGATGCGCACCCAGAGGCGGCGGCGCGTGCGGAAGAAGGTGAACAGGGTGCCCACCACGGCCTCGACCCCCAAGGCGCTGAGGCCAAAGGCGAAGATTTCGACCAGGTAGATGCAGCGAAAGGCCTGGATCTGCGCCATGAAGGGCAAGAAGCGCAGCCACCGGAAGTCGTCGGGGCCAGCGTAGAGCATGAGGGAGAAGGCCAGTCCCCCCAGCAAGAAGCGGGTGGAGAGGCGCCGCAGTGTGAACAGGGAGAAGAAGATGCCGATGGCCGTGAGGATGGTGAAGACCGGCGGGCGAATCGACAGGGTGCCCATGATGTTGATGCGGTCCATGAACTTTTCGTCGTCGTTGCGGGCGTCGCCCTTGGCGCGTGCGTCGTCGAGCATGTAGCCCCGGGAGGCCACGGTGACGAGCTCGGAGGTGGAGACGCTGGTGTACCAGTGGACGCCGCTGCCCCGGAAGACGGAGTCGGGCTCGGGGCGCATCGTGCTGTTGTGGTGGACGAAGGGCACGAGCCAGAAGGCCACTAGGGCGATGCCAGTGACGGCGAAGACGGCGCCGCGCTTGATGTTTTTGCGCACGTTGATCTCGGAGAGCAAGAAGTAGAGGGCCCCGCCGAAGGTGGCGTAGACGGCCATGATGACGTGGGAGACAAACGTGAGGGAGAACAGGGCGCCCGTGGTGACGGGGCTGTCCTCGCCGCGCAGCATGCCGACGAACTTGCCCATGAACAGCGGGAACAGGAGGCCGCCCAGGGACTGGGTGACGATGCCCGCCTGGAAGAAGGCCTCGAAGGAGTTGCCGAAGGCCGCCACGGAGATCATCGAGAGGTAGGAGCCGAAGCCCGCGGTCCAGCGGTTGAGGCGGAGCTTGCGGAAGAAGTAGTAGACCGCGAAGGGCGACAGGCCGAAGTAAATGCAGGTGGCCACGTTGTGGATCATCGTGAGGTGCCAGCCCGTGAGCCGGTGGATGCCGACATTAATGAGATAGAACATGGGCTGGTAAAAGCGCAGCACCGGTTGTCCGTACTCCATGCCCCAGGGGCCGAAGATGTTGTCGCCCACCCGCGCGCTGTGGGCCAAGGCGTACTCGTTCATCAGGTGGTAGATGTCGTCCCCCGAGCGGTTGAGCACGGCGTCGAAGAGGATCCAGGTGGAGGTGAACGAGAGGATGGCGGCGCTGAGGGGCAGGAGCAGGTGTCCGTACCGCCAGGCGTAGACAGCGGCGATGCGCAGGGCGCGGCGGAGGCGCTGGGCGATGCTGCGGTTAGAGTTTGACATGGTACGGGGAGATGACGAACGACGACACGGGGCTCGTGTAGTCGCCTTGGATCAGGCGCCAGTAGTAGGTTTGGTCGCGCAGGAGTTCCTTGTGGTAGGTGTGGGTGGTGCCCGAGACCTCCTGGTCGAGGAGGGGGTCGGTGAAGTCGGGGGTGAGGGAGATTTGCAGGTGAATGGGGGCGTCGATGTTGCCCCGGTGCCACTGTAGGTCGACCCGGCCGCGCTCGACCGAGAAGCCCACGGGCGGCAACTGGGGGACCGGTCCCATGCCACGGACGATGGTGGTGACGACGGCGCTGCCCAGCGTTAGCAACAAGACGAGCAGGACCAGGTAGCGGCGGGCCGCTTGAAAGAGGGCGGCGAGGAACGCGGTGGTTTTCATGGGCGAGACGCTAGCAAAAAGCCCGCGCCTTATCGACACGAAAATGGGGCTCAGAGGAATTCCTGCAGGATTTGCATTTGGACGGGGGTCTCTTTGTAGCAGAAGGGATCGACGGGCCTGGCCCAGCCCGGACAGAGGGGGCTGGCGGCCCAGTAGGTCCAGCCGATGTACACGTCGCCGTTGTCCTCGAGGTATTGGAGGTGGTCGCGCAGGCACGCCTGGCACACGGCGTCGTCGAGGACCCCGAACTCGCCCAGGAAGCCGCGCTTGTTGTTGTCGCGGAGCCACTGGGTGAAGACCTTCATCATCCGGGAGCCGATGGTTTCGTCCTGGCAGCCACCATCCCAGCCGCTGAAGTTGTGGTTGGCGTACTGGTGTACCTCGAAGACGACGTTGCCCTCGGAGTCGTCGATGTCGAGCATGCCCTCGGCGTTGGAGATGCCGTCGCTGGCCCCCCAGTTGGCGTTCCAGGAGTGGGCGCCGCTCCACAGGTTGCCCCCCACCAGGATGAGGTTGCGGGCACCGACACCGCGGATGGCGTGGATGGCGGCGTTGGCGGCCTCGACCCAGGCGGTGGTGGGGAGGTCGTGGGGTTCGTTCATCAGGCCGAAGAAGACCCGGGGGTGGTCGCGGAACACCTCGGCGATGCGGCCCCAGACGTCGCCGAAGTCTTCGGGGGAGAGGTTGTCGCCGAAGACGAGGAGCTCGCGGACATACATGCGGTCGTCGTCGATGGTGACCTTGGTGTAGCGCCCGTAGTTGTGCATGTCGAGGATGACCGTGGCGCCCTCTGAGAGCATGTGGAACACGGTGAGCTTCATGGCCTCGAGTTCGCTCTCGATGAGGGGTTTGCCCAGCTCGTGTTGGATGCGCTCCCAGGCAAAGGGGACGCGCAGGAGGTTCATGCCCATCTCCATGAACTTTTTGGTGGCGTTGTAGCCCTTGCGGTACAGCGGGTCGGGCCAGTAGTAGGTGCTGCCGTGGAAGCCCGGCATCTCGTCGCTGACCTTGTGGGTTTGCATGCCCCACTCCGCCGAAGAGACGTTGACGCCCTTGTAGGGCAGCCCGTCGAGGTTGTAGTCGAAGCTGTCGTTGGGGTCGGGCTCGGTGTCGTAGGTGGGCTCGGAGACGACCGGTTCGTCGGTGTCGGGTTCTTCGGCGGGCGGCTCGTAGGGCACGTGGTCGCTGTCGCCTTGGGAGAGACAGGCGGGCAGGGTTGCCAGGAGCGCCCATCCCATGAGGGCGGCGAGCCAGGAGCGATGCGTGAGGGCGTTGCGGGATTTGGTGAGCATTGTCGGCCTTTCTGTTGGGTGCCTAAGGGTGCGAAGGGTTGCGGAAGGTCGCGGCGTCACTTCAACTTGTATGCATTACAGCAACGGGGCAATGCGTATCAACCGTTCTGCTCAATTTCATGGATTGGAACGAGCAAACGGGTGTTTTGTGGGTGCGCGTTCTCGTTTGCGTGGGTCGCGGCGGTTTTGCCCGGCATTTTTGCGCCCCCGCTTGGACAGATTTTGATTTTGTGGAATAAAGCACGCACAGCGTGGTTTCCACTCGCAAACAACGAATTTTTTTCAGGAGGACGACAAGCGCAATGATTACTCTGGAAAACGTTTCGAAGATGTACGGCGACATCCCGGCCGTCACCAACGTGAGCTTCGCGATCCCCAAGGGCGAAATTGTGGGTTTGCTCGGGCACAACGGCGCGGGCAAGACCACCATCATGAAGATGCTCACCGGCTACCTCGAGCCCACCGAGGGCACCATCCGCCTCAAGGACATGGACGTCATCGCCGAGCGCATCGCGGTGCAGCGGCTCATCGGCTACATGCCGGAGAACGCGCCCCTGTACCGCGAGATGACCGTGCAAGACTACCTGGTGATGATGGCCCGGCTGCGGGGCATCGCCGAAGACGCCCTGGGCGAGGCCATCGCCGCGGCGGTGAAGGCCACGGGCCTCGAAGACTGGATGTCGCGCCCCATCGGCACGCTCTCCAAGGGCTACCGGCAGCGCGTCGGCATCTGCCAGGCGATTCTGCACAAGCCGGAGGTGCTCATCCTCGACGAGCCCACCAACGGCCTCGACCCCGAGCAAATCGTCGAAATCCGCCACCTCATCCGCGCCCTGGCCAAGACCAGCACCGTCATCCTCTCGACGCACATCCTCTCCGAAATCGAGGCGGTGTGCGACCGGGTGATCATCATGGTCAACGGCGCCCTGGCCGAGGACGCCGCGCTCAACGACTTTCTGCTCTCCAACCAAATCATCATCTCCATTCCGGCGAGCGTGTCCTTGTCCGCGGTGGAAGCCCTGGCCGGCGACGGCGGTGTCGACGGCGTGACGTCCGTGGAGTCCCTGGGGGCCGACCCGGTGCGCGGCAACTACGCGCGCTACGCCCTCACCTGGCGCGGAGACGTGCCACCGGTGCCCGAGGTGTTGGCCCACGGCACGGCCCAAGGCTGGACTTTCGGGATGGCGGCGGACATGCCCAAGGGCCTCGAGAGCGCCTTCAGCCGCCTCATGAACGCCAGCCGCGACGACAGCGCCACGGCCCAAGCCGCTGATACGGCCCACGCCGCTGATACGGCCCACGCCCAAGACACAGCCACTGCCGCGGAGGAGGACGCCCCATGAACGCCACCGGAACCATTCTCAAAAAAGAGCTGCGGGCCTATTTTCTCTCGCCCATCGCGCTGATCTTTCTCGGGGTTTTCCTGCTGGTGAACCTCTTCGTCTTTTTCACCTGGGGCCGCTTCTTCGCCCGGAACATCGCCGACATTCGCCTCATGTTCGAGTGGCTGCCCATCTTGTTGATCTTCCTGACGGCGGCCATCAGCATGCGCGCCTGGAGCGAGGAGCAGGCCAGCGGCACCCTCGAAATTCTGATGACCTTGCCCATCCGCACCCGCGACCTGGTGCTGGGCAAACTCGCCGCAGGGATGCTGCTCGTCGGCGTGGCCCTGGCCCTGACCCTGCCCATCCCCATCACGGTCTCCCTGCTGGGCGACCTGGACATCGGCCCGGTGCTGGGCGGCTACGTCGGGGCCTTCTTCCTCGCCGCGGCCTACCTCTCCATCGGCATGTGCGTCTCCAGCCGCACCGACAACCAGCTCGTCTCCCTCATGCTCACGGTCCTCATCGGCGCAGCGCTCTACTTGATCGGCGCCGATCCGGTGGTGGCCTTCTTCGGCAACGAGGGCGGCGAGCTGCTGCGGTCCCTGGGCTCGGGCAGCCGCTTCGCCAACATCGAGCGCGGCGTCATCGACCTGCGCGACATCTTCTACTACGCCAGCATCGCGGGCTTCTTCGCGGTGCTCAACATCTACTTCATCGACCGCAAACGCGCCGACGCCCACCGGCCTTCGGGCAAGTCTCGGCTGCGCGCGCGCCAGCTCGCCGTGGTCCTGATGGGAGCCAACATGCTGGCGGGCAATCTGTGGCTGGCACCGGTGAGCCGCGTGCGGGCCGACCTCACCGAGGACCGCGTGTACAGCGTGAGCCGCGCCACGGCCAACGTGCTCGACGCCCTCAACGAGCCGCTGCAAATCTCGGGCTACTTCTCCGAGAAGACGCATCCCCTGTTGGCGCCGCTGGTGCCCACCATCCGCGACATGCTCGGCGAGTACCGCGCCCTGGGCGGCAGCCGCGTCTCGGTGAACTTCGCCGACCCCAACAAGGACAGCGCCCTCGAAGAGGAGCTGGCCCAGCAGTACGACATCAAGCCGCTGCCGTTCCGCATCTCGGGGCGCCACGAGGAGTCCGTGGTGAACTCCTACTTCCACATCCTGGTGCGCTACGGCGACCAGTTCGAGGTGCTCTCCTTTCACCAGCTCATCGAAGTGCAGGCCGAGGACGCCAACATCGACGTGCGGCTGCGCAACCTCGAATACGACCTGACGCGGGCCATCAAAAAGGCCAGCGGCAGCTTTCAATCGATTGAGAGCGTGTTGGCCGGGCTCGCGACGCCGGCGAAGCTCAGCTTGTTCGTGACGCCGGACACCCTGCCCGACGAGCTCAAAGAGGCGCCCGAGACCATCCGCAAGGTGGCCGAGGAGATCGCCCAAAAGACCGCGGGCCGCTTTGTGTTCGAAGAGGTGAACCTCGACGGCGACAAGGCGCGGCAGCAGCAGGTCCAGGCCCAGTACGGCTTTCGTCCGATGGCCCTCGATCTGTTCGGCGAGAAATCGTTCTACCTGTACCTCCTCGTCGAGGCCAATAACCGCAGCGAGCCCATGTGGGTGCAGGGCGACACCACCGAGGCCGCCATGCGACAGAGCATTGAAGGCGCCCTCAAGCGCAGCGTGCCGGGCTTCATGAAGACCATCGGCATCGTCACCGCCAGGCCCGAGGCGCCGCCCAGCGATCCGCGCATGCCCCCGCACATGCAGCCGCCGCCGCCCCAGCCGGAGTACCGCCTGCTGGAGCAATCCCTGGTCCAGGAGTTTCAAGTGGAGCGCCTCGACCTGGAGAGCGGCGTGGTGCCCGGGCACATCGACGTGCTCATTGTGGCCAAGCCCGGCGAGATCTCCGAGAAGGCCCTGTTCGCCATCGACCAGTACCTGATGGGCGGCGGGGCCGTGGTGGCGCTGACCGGCGACCGCGAGATCCAGTTCACCCAGCAGGGCGTTGAGGCCGTGCCCGCCAGCCGCGCCTTCCTCGACATGCTCAAGACCTGGGGCGTGTCGGTGTCCGCGGGCTTCGCCATGGACAACCGCAACGCGCGCTTCCCGGTGCCGGTGCAGGAACGCAAGGGCATGTTCGTCATCGAAAAAATCGAGATGATGAACTACCCCTTCTTCGCCGACGTGCGCCAAGACAGCTTCAACAAGGGCCACATCACCACCGCGGGCCTGCAAAACGTGGTGATGAACTGGTCGTCGCCCCTGGAGCTGGCCGCGCCTGCAAAAGGTGTCGACGCGCAAACGATTCTCTCTACATCTAAAGACGCCTGGATCAGTGACACCACGCAGATCCTGCCCGAGTCCTTGGAGAGCGCCCAGACCGCCTACCAGCCCCAGGGCACGCTGGCGCAGCACACGCTGGGGGTCGCCCTGTCCGGTGCGTTCACCAGTCACTTCGCCGACAAACCCTCGCCCCTGTTCGGCGCCGACACCCCTGCGCCTCCACCCGCCGACGCTGACGCCGACGCCGTTCCGCAAGCCGACCGCACGGGCCGCACCCTCAAGGTGGCCAACCAGGACGCGCGCCTGGTGGTGGTGGGCTCCTCGGCCTTCGCCTCCGACGTAGTGGCCTCCTTGGGCCAGCAGATGGGCGGCAACGTGTACCGCAGCAACATGCAGTTCGCGCGCAACCTCATCGACTGGTCGCTGGCGGACACCGACCTGCTCAACATCCGCAGCAGCGGCGCCTACGCCCGCACGCTGAAGCCCCTCGAAGACAAAGAGCGCAACGCCTACGAGATCGCCAACTACCTCTTTGTCCTGCTCGCCCTGGCGGCCGTCGTGATTATTTCCGTTACGCGCCGCCGCGCCACCCGCTCCATCTTGAAAAAGGAGGTCAGCGCATGAACCGCCACAACCGCATTTTGCTGATTGTTTTGTTGGGGCAAATCGCCCTCATTGGCCTGACTTGGTTTGTGCTGGGGACGCGCAAAACCGAGGTGACCCCCGAAGTCCCGCTGCTGCCCGTGGCGGCCAAAGACATCTCGCGCATCGCCATTACGGGCATGAGCGGCAACGAACCCGCGCCCACCCTGGTGCTGCACAAAGTCGACGACAACTGGGCCCTGGAGAGCGCCGGCGACTTCCCGTGTCTCGCGGACAAGGTCGACGCCCTCATCGATTTGCTCGTCTCGCTGAAGGTCCAGGCGCCCATCGCCAGCAACCCCGCCAACCACGGCACCCTCAACGTGGCGGACGCTGCCTTCGACCGCAAGGTCGCGCTGACAGCGGGCGCGCAGGAGTTCACGCTGTTTGTCGGCCGCGGCGGGCGCGCCACAGGGCACGTGCGCATGGCCGGTCAAAACGAGGTGTACGCGGTGAAAGACCTGCAGGTCTGGAGCATCCCGTCGGCGGCGAGCGGCCTGGTGGACACCCAGTACGTGCAGGTGACCCCCGGCGATGTGACGCGCATCGACGTCGCCAACGCCCACGGCGAGATGACCTTTCAACGCGGCGAGGCGGGCTGGGAGATGGCCGATGTGCCGCCCGAGAAAGAGCTCGACACCCAGGCCGTCGACGACATGCTCAACCGCTTGGCGCGCGTCGCCCTGACGGTGCCCGAGGGCCGGGAGATCAAACCGGCGTATGGGCTGGACGGCGGCGTTCGGGTGACCCTGGCGGGCGCTGCGGACGACAAGGAATTTCAGATGGCGTACACGGTGGGGGCCAAGGTGGAGCACACGCACTACCTCAAGCGCGACGACAGCGACTTCGTCGTCTCGGTGTCCAGTTACAGCGTGTCCCCGGCGGTGGAGAAGAAGGCCGCGGATTTCTGGCGGGATCCCGCTGCGGCAGACACCGAAGAAGCCCCACCAGCCTTGCACGGCGGCGGCGGACTCGACCCGGCCATCCTGGAGCAGCTCGGCGGCATCTCGCCGGAAATGCTGGGGATGCCGTGAGGCGGCCTCGCATCTCGCTCGCTTGGGGGGTGGCGTTGTGCGCGCTGTTCGCCCTGTCCTGCGGCGCGGCCCAGCGCGGACCGGCGTGCATTCCCGGTTATGCGCTGATGCCCTCGGGGTCGTGTGAGCCCGACGAGCAGTGTCATCCCACCGACGAGTGCCGCACGCGGGGCATGTGTACCACCTGGGGTGACCAATGCGTGGTGGCCTCGGAGCGCGATTGCGTGCAATCCGAAAACTGCCGCAACTTCGGCGCCTGTGCCCTGGTGGTCCAGCACGCCTCCTACCAAGTGGGCACGTGCCGCGCCTCCGCCGATGGGTGCGCCTCCTCCACGGCCTGCGCCGACTACGGCCGCTGTACGTTGGACCGCTCCTCGGGGACCTGCGTGGTGGGGGGCGACGAGGACTGCGCCAACGCCCGCATCTGCCGCGATGAAAAGAAATGCACCGCCGCGCGCTTTCAGAAGGCCGACGGCTGCCGTTCCAGCGTGCTGGCCTGCCAGTTCATTCCCTAGTTAAGTACTCGTTATTTGCCGCAGCATTTTTTGAACTTCTTGCCGCTGCCGCAGGAGCACGGGTCGTTGCGCCCGATCTTGGGGGCCTCCCGGCGGATGGGGGCGGTGCGGACGAATTCTCCGTCGACAAAGTACCAGCGGTCTTGGTCGCGCTGAAATTTGGCGCGCTCGTGGTGCTCGGTCTTTTGGCCGTCGACGGTGTAGCGCGCGACGAACTCCACCTCGCCCTCGCTGTCGTTCAGGCCGCCGCCCGCGGTGTTGAGGATGGTGAGCCCCAGCCACTTGGAGCCCGTGGCCCATTTGCGCGTGGCCTCTTCGTCGAAGTGGAAGTCGCTTTGGGGGTGCCGCGTGTCCCGGATGTAGCCGACGTCGGCCCGGGTGAAGGCGGTGTAGCGCGAGCGCATCAGGGCTTCGGCGGTGGGGGGCAGGGCGCTGCCCGTGAGAAAGGGTTCGCAGCACCGCGCAAAGGGGGCGCCGGATTGGCAAGGACAGGTTTCGGTCATGTCGTTGGCTCCGTGGGGTTGTCGAGTTGTCGCAGCGCCAGGGTTGTCGCGGCGTCAGGGTTGGGCGCCCGAGAGGTGGACGCGGGTTGTTTGAAAGATCAGCCCGTTTTTGAGCGTGATGTGGGTGGCTTGGTCGTAGCCGTGTTCGTCGAGCAGGCTGGCGGTGGTGCTATCCGGACCCGTCTCTTCGAGCACGGGGCCGTCGTCGGTGAAGCGCAGTTGGTAATTGATGACGGTGATATCGGGGGTTCCGCTGCCGTCGCCAGCGGGTTGAAAGGACTCGTAGGGCACCGTCGTTTCTTGCTTCGCCGCCACGAGTTGCGCCAGTTGGCGACGCCACGAACGGTCGCCGATGAGGCCTTTGGTCGCCTGGGATTGCAGGGTGCCCTCGATCTCGAGACCGTCCTTGGTGCCGGTGTAGCTGTAGCGGTTGCCCTTGTCGTGCGTGAGCTTCAACTGGGTGTGTACCTCGTTGCCGTGCCCGCCGACGGTGACCAATTCGGTGATGATGTCCGACTTGTCGGTGGTGGCCATCGAGAGGGTTTCGATGGGGAGCATCGCGCCGCCGTCCGCCACCAAGAGCATGGAGGACTGGTTGTAAGACATGCAGGTCTTGTCGTCCTTGCAGCGCCGCTGTTGCTGCATGAAGCCCACGGGGCTGCCCTGGACGCCGATGACGTGGATCTCGTTGAAGTCCGGGGCGGGCGGGGCTTCAGCAAAGGTGAGATCCGCGAAGAACTGCAGGGCGATGCGCTCGAAGGTTTCCATGTAGCCGAACTCGTCGTGGAGGCACAGGGCCGCGTTTTGCGCGTAGACCGCCGTGGCGATTTTGACGAGCCCCGCGATTTTGGTGTCCTCTTGCTCGACGAGGTAGAGGCCGTAGGCCAGGAACGCCGGGTTGCCGTTAACCACGTGGACCGCCGTATCGACTCGTTTGATCTGCAGCGGTACGTCGCTGGTTTGCATGTACGCCGCGGCGCTGGTGGCGGGATCGATTTTGCTGTCGAAGACAAAGCACATCAGGGGTTGCGAGGTGCCGATGTCGATGGCGAAGCCGTGGAAGTTTTCGCCTTGCTGGTATTGGGGATCGGTGCGCCCTTCGACCATGGCTTGCCAGCTTTGGTTGGGGTGGGCCACGGGCACTTGGGGCAGCGGATCGAACTCACGCGCCAAGGCTTCGTCGAGGTTGAACTCGTCGGACGCCTCCGGAGCGGCCGCGGTTTTCGGGGCACCGCCACCGCAAGATGCCAGCAGCAGCGCGGCAACGAGTCCGTTGATGAAGAGCAATGTTCGTTGGGTCATGGAAGCCTCCTGCGCCGAAGCGCGATGGAATGATGCCACTGTTTTATGGCAGCAAAGCGCGTTGCAAATCGCCGTGCATGCCGAAAAATGGCACGCCGTCGATGAGGATGTACGGGGTGCCCCGGAGCCCAGCGCGATCGCCATCGGTCATGTCTTGCTCGATGACTTGTCGCACGGTGTCCGAGGCGCGGTCCCGGTGAAATTGGTCGATGTCCAGGCCCAAGCTCCGGGCGATGGCCTCGAGGTTTTCGTCGCTGAGGTCGCGGGTGTTGGCGAAGAGCTGGTCGTGCATGGGCCAAAATTTTCCCTGCAGGCGGGCGGCTTCGGCGGCCAAGGCAGCGGCTTCGGCGCGCGGGTGGTAGGCCAGCGGGTAGTGCTTGAAGAAGACCTTGAAGCGGGTGGGATGGGCGCGCTGCAAGCGGGAGAGCTCGGCGGCTACGCGCTGGCAAAAGCCGCACTGAAAGTCGGAGAAGACGACGACGGTCTTGCGGGCGTTGGGGTGTCCCAGGGGCGGTCGGTCGCTGGTTTCGACGTCGCGGTGCAGGCGGGCGCAGGCCACCGGGCCCAGGCTGAGGCCAAGGCCGAGACAGCCAAGCAAGATGGTGATGGTGAGAACTCGCGGCATAATTCCTTTTTGGGATGCGCCCCCATATTATACGTCGCGCCCGCGCGTCGTGTGCCGTGCGTCGAGATGAGCATGCCCTGTTTGGGCGCACAATATCAAGCGCATCCGTGTGGTTTTGACGTGGGGAGGAGCGGGGCAGCCGCGCGAGTTGGCGGCCGCCCGGGGGTGGTGTGCGGGGATGGTTTAGAAGAAGGAGACCTTGGCCTTGAAGCCTTGGGTCTCGACCGGGTCGGAACCGATGTCGTCTACGGCCGCTACGAGGATGAAGATGATTTTATCGGCCATGGCGTTACAGGCGTGCCACTTGGCCAGGGGCTCTTCGGTGAGGGGGTCGTAGTCTTCGCCGGGTTGGCAAACGTCAGCCGGGGGCACTTGGCCCCCTTGCGCGCAGACCTCGGGCATGATGAAGCCGACGTTGGCGTCACCCCACCAGTAGGGGAATTGGAAGTCGGACCACTTGATATCGGCGCAGGTCTCCGCACCGGGCTTGGTCTCCAGTTGGTAGAAGGGGTGCGCGCAGTTCTCGTCGGTGCAGTGGCCGGCGTTCCAGTCGCTGGTCTTGGCGGTGTAGTCGGTGATCATGTAGATCCAGGCCACGTTTTGCACCTCGGTGGGGTTGCGGGTGGTGTCGGAGATGTCGTAAGTGCCGGTGGCCACGTAGCGCGTCTTGGGGAAGGCGTTCTTGATTTCGCCTTGGACGCACACGCGGACGCCTTGGTGGCTCGATGCGTTCATGCACGTTTTGGGACTGCCCACCAGGCCGTCGCCGTAGAAGGACATTTGGGCGCCCCACTGAGCGCCGTCCTTACCTTTGGCACGGGCAACGGCCGGCCATTGTTGGTTCGGGAACTCGCAGTAGCCGTCGGAGCCCATGGGGATGGTGCGGTAGCCCTCAGGCGCCGAGAGGTCGCAGATGTCGATGGACGCTGCGCCGTAGGCGTCACAAGCACCGGCGTCGCTCGTCACGTTGGCGTTGGGATCGTAGGCATTTTTGGTGAGCAGGGGCTCGTCGCAGTTGCATTCGCCCAAGGGCTGGCAATCCGGCGGATCGCTGCAGACGTCGGGGTTGAGGCCTTGGGTGTAGGTGTCGGGGGCGTGGGTGGCCACCGGGGTGTTGCCCGTGCCAAAGGTGATGTTCACCGAAGCGGTGGGATCCATGGTGACCAGCACGCGGCCCTGGGGCAGGTTGGTGTACTCGCCGCTAGAGACGTTGGAGATGGTGGTGTCCGCCGGGCCTTGGAGGGCCACGGTGACCGGTGTCGCGTACTTTTGGCACTCGGCGCTAGAGCCGTTGGCAAAGGAGAGCGTGGTGCCGGAGAGTTGGGGCGCTCCGCAATGGGCGCGGCTGCGGCGGTACTTGATGATGTCGACGTTGGGGGCCATCCACACTTGGCGGGCCGCGATGCGGTCGACCATGTTGTCGAGGTGGCGGATGTACAGCTCCTCGGTGACCGCACCCCAGCCGTGGCCGGTGACGCCGCACGAGGGGCGAATCGAGTGGAGCTCGCGCAGGGCCCATTTGCCGTCGCGCACGGCGGCGTTGAGGTACTCGGAGAGCATCTGGTCGGCGCCCTTGTCCATGTGGCGGGAGGCCCACTTGGTGTCTTCGTTGTAGGCGTCAAAGGTGATGCGGAAGTCGGCCAGCGGGTCGTTGAGGTCGACGTCCCAGCTATTGAGGGTGCCCACCATGTCGCGGTCACCGCCGCGGGCGCCCCAGTAGTTTTGGCCCTTGAGAATTTCGAACATGTTGTCGTCGGCCACGTCGAGGGGGAAGACGTAGAAGTTGAGGTCGATGCCAGACTCGGCCTTGGTATCGACGCCGGACTTCACCAGTTCGACATCGACTTGGTTGCCCGCTGCGTTGTTGAGCACGCTGATGTCATCGGAGACCAAGTTGCCGTTGATGTCGCGCATGGCGGAGGGGCAAACCTCGTCGCATTGCGCCGCGCTAGCGCATTTGGCGCATTGGGAGAGACCGCGGATGTCCGGGTGGGTGTAGGAGTGGTTGGCGATCTCCTGGCCGCCGGCTTGCATGTCTTTGACCAAGTTCCAGTAAGGCGTGTTGTTGACGCCGTCGGGATCGCCAAAGCCCAGGCGCTGGCAACGGCTGACGATGATGCCCCAGCCCACGGGCAGGCTGCGGTCGCGGGCGAGTTCCCAGCCTTTTTCGGTGCCGGTCATCTGGTAGTCGCAGATGTCGTCGTGAACGATGGAGTAGGCCGCGCGGGAGCCGTAGCGCCAGTCGGTGGTGCCTTCGACTTCAACGGCTGAAGTGGGGTTGGGCATCACCATGGTGCCATTCACGCTGATCGCGCCGTTGTTCAGTTGTTCTTGAATGTTCATGACCTTGCTGTCGGGCGGGACATCTTGGCCGATGGGCGGGATATCGTCAGGATTGATGACGTTGTTGTTACTATTGTTATTTGGATTGTTGGGGTCGTTGTTATTGTTGTTTGGATTGTTGGGGTCGTTGTTATTGTTATTTGGATTGTTGGGGTCGTCGTTATTGTTGTTTTTGTCGCCACTCGGGGTGCGAGCGCTGTCATCGCCGCAACCGGCCAAGCCCCAGAGCCCGACAAGTGCGACTAGCACCAAGGTGGAAAGCCATAAGTGTTTTTGTCTTTTCATTAGAAGCCTCCTGTTTTCGTGTATTTCTGCACACTGGGCAGAAAAAGATGTTTTTTTGTATTGAGATTGTCAAAAATGCCCATCAAGTTGATGGGAAATGTACATAACTGATTTTAAAGCAGCGAAGTGCATTTCGTAAAGCAGTTTTCTCACAGGGGCTCCTTTATCGTGACAGCCGAAAACAACGTAGCCATTGTACTTCGAACTGTCGACCGGCGCGCGCACTAAATCTATTCGCAGGGCCAAAAGCGTGCTACGGTGCCCCCCATGTCGCATCGCATACTCCCGACGACCGCCGTCCTCATCCCCGCTCTTAATGAATCCGAAAACATCGGAAAAGTATTGGGCCAAGTGCCGACGTGGGTGGCCCAGCGGGTGGTGTGCGACAATGGCTCGACAGACGATACGTCATTGGTGGCGGCGGCCGCTGGCGCGCAGGTGGTGCATGAACCCCGCCGTGGATATGGCGCGGCTTGTCACGCGGCCTATCAATTTGCCCTGCAAAATTCCCCAAACGCAATCCCCGAGGTCTTGGTGTTTCTCGACGGCGACAACTCGGACGACCCCACCGAAATCGATCAACTGGTGGGCGCGTTGGTGGACGGCCCCTTCGATCTCGTGATTGGCTCCCGCACGCGAGGCGGCGCCGAAAAAGGCGCGCTAACGGCCCTGCAGCGCTTCGGCAACTGGCTGAGCTGTCGCCTGACCGCCCTGTTCTTTGGCGTCACCTACACGGACTTGGGGCCCTTTCGCGCCATTCGCACCGAGGCCCTGCAGCGCCTAGCCCTAAACGACATGGGCTTTGGCTGGACCATCCAGATGCAGGTGCGCGCCGCGCGCATGGGGCTGCGCATCGGCGAGGTGCCCGTGCGCTACCGCAATCGCCTGGCGGGTCGGTCCAAGGTCTCCGGCAGCCTTCGCGGTGCCGTGGGTGCCGGGACGCGCATTTTGTTCATCATTTTTGCTGAGGCATGGGACGCGGCCCGAACGGCGGTATCAGCGGCGGCGACGCGCGTGCAGCAGCGGTTGAAACGCACATTCTTTTTGAACGGATAGCCCAACCAAAGGAGGCATTTATGTCGAATCTCAAACAGGCGTATAAAACAATCGTCGCCGATCAATTCCCTTCGGAGATGACCATCTCTTTTGGCGACGTTCGGTTGCAGTACCGCAAGCGAACCTGGCGCATTGAGGACGATGGGCAACTGGTGGAGCGCGGTTTGCGATACGGCGAAAATCCGGGGCAAGAGGCGGCGCTTTACGAATTGGTGGGGGGCAACCTCACCTTGGGCGACTGCCAGTACATCGATCCCCACAAGGGCCTGGTCTCGGCCTTAGATGAATCCATGCTGCTGCAGTTCGGCAAGCATCCGGGGAAAATCAACCTCACCGACATCGATGCGGCGCTCAATATCACTAAACACCTGATGGACCGCCCGGCGGCGGCGGTGATGAAGCACAACAATCCCTCGGGGGTGGCGCGCGGCGTCGATGCGGCCACGGCCATTGAGAAGGCCTTCATGACCGACCGGCTGGCGGCCATGGGCGGCTGCATCGCGGTGAACCGCCCCATCGACAAAGCCGCGGCGGACTTCATCGCCAAAAATTACATCGAAGTGGTGGTGGCCCCTTCTTACGAAGAGGGCGCCGTCGAAATTCTCCAATCGAGCAAAAATCTGCGCATCGTGCAAATCCCGCGCATCGACCGCCTGGCCGAGTACCGCGCGGCGCGCTTCCTCGACTTCAAGTCCCTCATCGACGGCGGCATCGTCGTGCAAAACTCGCACGTGAGCCTCATCGAAAAGCCCGACGATTTTATCCAGGCCAAGGCGACCTCCAAAAAAGAAACCATTAGCTGCGACCGCACGCCCACCGCCCAGGAGTACGACGACCTGATCTTCGCCTGGAACGTGGACCTCGGCGTGACCTCCAACTCGGTGCTCTTTGCCAAGGACGGCGTGACCATGGCCATCGGCACGGGCGAGCAGGACCGCGTGGGCTGCGCCGAAATCGCGGTGTACAAGGCCCACACCAAGTACGCCGATCGCATCTGTTACGAAACCCACGGCATCCCCTACAACGTGCTGCAGCTCGAAATCGAACAGGGCAAGCGCGACGCGGCGCAAAAAACGGCCATCGACGAGGAAACCAGTGCGGCCCGCGGCGGCCTCATCGGCGCTGTTATGGTGTCCGACGGTTTCTTCCCCTTCCGCGACGGCGTGGACGTGGGCATCCGCCAGGGCGTCACCGCGGTGGCACAGCCCGGCGGATCGCTGCGCGACAAAGAGGTCATCGAGGCGTGCAACGAGGCCAATCCCAAGGTGGCCATGGTCTTCACCGGACAACGCGCGTTCAAACACTGATCGCCACCAAAGCCCACACGGACATCCCCATGACGAAACTGTTTGTGCAATCGAAGATGCTTTGCGAGGCGGGGTTTCCCCTGCATGGTTTTGCGGTGAGCGGCGACTACCGCTTTGACGGCCCTGCGCCCCAAAACGAAGTGGTGGCCCAATACCGCGCGCTGCGCGCCGCACTGGATACACAGTGGCCGCTTCTGCGCCTGCAACAGGTGCACGGCGATGGCGTGGTGGACGCCGAGACCGCGCTGGCGGCCCTGGGCCAAGACGACGGGTGGACATCGCGCCCCAGCCTAGAGGGCGATGCGCTGCTGTCGACGGGCGCCGAGGCGGTGTTGGGCGTGCTCACCGCGGACTGCCTGCCCATTTTGGTGGCCTGCACCGACACGGGACACGTGGCGGCCATTCACGCCGGTTGGCGCGGGCTCGCCGCCGGAGTGGTGCGCCGTACCATTCGACAACTGGCCGCGGCCGGTAGCGCCATCGACGCCATGCGCTGCGCCATCGGGCCGGGCATCTGCTACCACTGCTACGAGGTGGGCGACGACCTGGCCGACAAATTTCCCGAGTCCGTCGATCCCATCGGCAAAAACACCGGGGCCTGGCTGCTCGACCTGCCCAACGCCGCCGAGGTCTCGCTCATCGGAGCGGGGCTCTCCACCGTGCAAATCGAGCGCCTCGACATCTGCACCGTCTGCGCGCCTGAGGGGCTGCACTCCCACCGGCGCGACGGCGACAAGAGCGGTCGCCAGCTCAGCTTCATCGCGGCGCGATAGCCGCACACAACCACGCAATTGCCAACAGCAAAGGTATGACGCGGGCGTTGCCCGGCGTCGGCTGTGGTGTGTTTTTTCAACTTACTGGCGTCCCACGTGGCGGGCGGCGAGCGCTACTGGATGTAGCCCCCTTGTCGCAGGGCCTCTTCGAGTTCGGGGGAGAGCTGCGGCGTGGGAATGGCGGCCTTGGGGCGCGTTTTTTGGGCGGGGGGGTTGCGGTGCAGGGCGCGCAGCAGGCGCTGCACTTCGGGGGCGCCTCGGTGTGCGCGAAAGAGGTCGCGCGTTTCGCCCGGGTCGTGGCCCAGGTGGAAGAGCGCGTAGGCGGGGGTGGGCAGGCGCAGGGACGGGGGCAGTCCGTTGCGGCGGGCGGTGCCGTCGAATTGCAGGTAGCGGTCGCGGTGAAAGGGCGCGTGGTAGACGAGCTTGTGGTCGCCTAAGCGGGCGGTGCGGCGCAGGATGCCCCGGGCGTCGTATTGGCTTACGCGCACGCGGTGGGCGGGGGCGGGGCGCGACAGGGAGAAGCCGGCGCTGTGGCGGTTGGGCGGTAGTCCGGTGGCGTCGAGCAGGAGGGGCAGGACGTCTTCGTGGGTCATGGGGCGGCGGTCTTGGATGCCGCGGGCCGCCGGGACGCCGGGCAGGTGCAGCACGGCGGGGACCCGCAAGGCGTCTTCCCACATGTGGGTGGCGTGTTGAAAGCAGTTGTGGTCCCCCAGCATTTCGCCGTGGTCTGCGGTGACCATCACGATGGTGTTGGCGTCTTGTGCGCGGCTCGCGAGGTGTTGCAGCAGGCGGCCGAGCTGGGCGTCGGCCTTGCGCAGCTCGTCGTGGTAGGCGGCGTGCATGGCGGCGAGTTCGTCGGCGGGCGGCGGGGCCTCGACTTCGCGGGGCGGATTGTAGGCGTCGGTGCCGTTGGCGCTTTCCCAGGGCGCGTGGGGCGCGGTGAGGAAGACCAGCAGGAAAAAGGGCTTGTGGTTGGGGCGGGCCGCTAGCCAGGAGAGGGCGCGCGACATCAGCAGGGCGTCGTCGGGGAAGGGGCCGTGTTGTTGGGTGTCTTCGAAGTGCTGGAAGCCCCGGGCGTAGCCCCATTGCTGTTGGATGACCGGGTTGCCGATGAAGGCGGCGGTGTCGTATCCGGCGCGGCGGAAGTGTTGGGCCAAGGTGGTATAGCGCGGCGACAGGGGGCCGTCGTTGAGCTCCATCTGGTGGCGCTCCTTGGGGAGCCCGGTGAGGATGGTGGTGAAGGCGGGGCGCGTCCAGGGGGCGTTGGAGATCCAGTCGGTGAAGTGGATGCTGCGGTTCGCCAGGTCCAGGAGGTGCGGCGTGGTGTCGCGGACAGCATCCGCCAGCGCCGTGTGCGAGCGGTTGACGGCGTCGATGACGACCAGCGCTACGGAGGCACCCGGGAGTGGCTTTATCTCGGCAATGGCGGGCGGCGTTTCGGTGTTACCGGACGGTGTCTTGGGTGGGTTGTGCTGTGACAACGCCGGCGAGGAGAAAATGAGGGCACAGGCGAGAGCGGTCAGCACACACCGCGATGAAAAGGTCCAACGACTCATGGTTGGCATCGTATCGCATTGTTAGGAATGCGGGCAGTATTCTTTGGGGACGCAGGGACCGTAGCACATGCCTTGTACGGTGAGTACCCAGCCCTCGCTGCACTCGGGCGGTATCATGTCGCAGAGAACTTGCGAGAGGTCGCAGTTGATGTTGAGCACGCAGTTGCCCTGGCTGCAGCGCACGGGCTTGTCGCTGGGAACACCCAGGAGAGCGCACGGTTTGTCCTCCTCTTCGCAGTACATCATGCAAGAAATAATGGGTTCGCTGGCGGGGATTGCATTGCAACCGCAACAGTCCGAGGCCAGTTGGCAATCGGCGTCGACGGTGCATTGGTCACCGGTGCTGGGGCCGTCGGTGGGTTGGGGCGGTTTGCCGGTGTCGGTGCTGGGGCCGTCGGTGGGACGGGGCGGTTTGCCGGGGTCGGTGTTCGCGGTGTCGGTGGGATAGGGCGGTTTGCCAGGGTCGGTGTTCGTGGGGTCGGTGTTCGCGGGGTCGCTGTTCGACGTCGGATCGGTGTCAACGCCCGTATCGCTCTCTTCATCTGATTGACACGCTGCCACCCAGCACAATGAGATCAACAAAAGAAAATAAACATGCAGACGCATAAGCCCTCCTTTAAGTGGGTTGATAGATGGACTGATTATAGGCGGGTTTGGGCGCGCGCGGAAAAAAACATCTGGTGCGGGGCGCGGGACGGGCGGCGATTGAGGGGTGGACTACGCGAGGCCGAGGGCCTTGGCAACTCCTGCGCCGTAGGCCGGGTCGGCCTTGGTGCAGTTTTCGATGTGGCGCCGCTTGATGTTTTCGGGGGCGTCCCCCATGGCGCGAGCGGTGTTGTCGAAGAGGGCCTGCTGCTGCGCGGCGCTCATCAGGCGGAAGAGCTTGCCGGGTTGCGTGTAGTAGTCATCGTCTTGCGGGTAGTGATCGGCAGCGCCGTCCAGTGCCAGCGGCGGTTCGTTGAGGGCGGGGTTGTCCTGCCATTCGCCGTAGCTGTTGGGGTCGTAGCCCAGTGTGCCGCCTTGGTTGCCGTCGACGCGCATGGCACCGTCGCGGTGGTAGATGTGGAAGGGACAGCGCGGCGCGTTCACCGGGATTTGGTGGTGGTTGACGCCGAGGCGGTAGCGCTGGGTGTCGCCGTAGGAGAAGAGGCGGCCCTGCAGCATTTTGTCCGGCGAGAAGCCGATGCCGGGGACGATGTTGGCGGGGTTGAAGGCCGACTGCTCGACTTCGGCGAAGTAGTTTTCGGGGTTTTTGTTGAGCTCCAAGGTGCCCACTTCGATGAGGGGGTAGTCGCTTTGGTACCAGACCTTGGTGAGGTCGAAGGGGTTGTAGGGCATATTCTTCGC
>LSQX01158201.1_pt2 | contig 25351 bp, 14 predicted proteins | sample 654561 | NCBI WGS metagenome assembly LSQX01 (sample SAMN04489861, study PRJNA283612) | anaerobic digester metagenome | isolation source: 4 biogas reactors fed with cattle manure at either 37C or 55C with and... | place: Denmark: Kongens Lyngby | collected 2014 | reverse complement strand
TCCTCGAAAATGGACAGATACCTTTTGTCAACGGGAGAACAGCCATGGGCAGAAGCCTGCTTTTGGCGCTGCTGCTGGCGGCGGCGGTTTCGGCCGAGGAGATTGCCGTCCGGCCCGACCTGCCGAATACGGTGGCGTTTCCGGCGACGAAAGCCCGCTTCGTCCGCTTCGTCATCCACCGCACCACTGGCAGTCAACCTTGCATCGATGAACTGGAAGTCTACGCGCCCGGCGGCGAGCAGAACCTGGCACTGGCCAGCGCCGGCGCCAAGGCGACGGCGTCGTCCTGCCTCCCCGGCTATCCGATCCACCAGATCGCACACCTGAACGACGGGCGCTACGGCAACAGCCAGAGCTGGATCGCCGCGACGAGCACCGGCGAGTGGGCCCAGATCGAACTGGCCGGCGAGACGGCCGTCGACCGCGTTGTGTTCTCCCGCGATCGCCAGGGCCAGTACCGCGACCGGCTGGCGGTCCATTTCGAGGTACGGCTGTCGCTCGACGGCGCTGCGTGGCAGTCGGTGTCGACCGTCAAGGCCGTTGCCGCGGGCGTGGCCGCTGCCGCGCGGCCGCCGTCCCCGCAGTCGGCCGGTCCGCTCGACACGTCCGACGCCGCCCTGGCCCGAGCCCTCGAGCAGGGTGATTTGACCCGCTACGCTTTTCTTTGCGAGGCGCGAACCTGCTGGCGGGTGGATCCCACGGATCCGGCAAAACGCGTTCTGGGACAACTGGCCCAGATGATCGATCGCTTCCAGTCGAGGGGAATCGAGGTCGATCGGGAGCGGTCGGAATTGGCCGCGCTTGTCCACCGGCGGGAGCAGATCGGGGCGGATCCGGACGCCGCCAGCGCGTTGTTCTTCGACGCCCGCAACGCCAAGCGCGATCTGTTCTTTCGCGACCCGGACCTGAACCCGCTGGAGAGAATCCTCTTCGTGCACCGGCATCCGTACAACCCTTCGCACAACTACAGCGTGATCCTCGATGCGCAAGGTCCGGCGGGCGGCGCCGTCTGCCTGCTCGAGATCCCGGTTGTCGGCGGTCGGCTCAAGCCGGCCCGTGCCAGGCTCAAGCGGCTGTTCGCAGCCGGCCAGGGGGTGGCGCGGGACCCGGTGGCCAGCTTCGACGCCCGAAAAATCTACTTCGCCTACCAGAAGACCAAGGGGGATTACTTTCACTTGATGGTTATGGATGCCTGCGGCAGCGGCGCGAGCCGGTTGACCGGCGGCCCGTTCCACGACACCTTCCCCTGCCCGCTGCCCGACGGAGGGCTGGCTTTCATGTCGACGCGGTGCCGCGCTCGGTTCCTCTGCTGGCGCCCGCAGGCCTTCGTCCTGTTTCGCATGGACGCCGGCGGCGGCGCCATCCACCCGCTCTCCCGCGCCAACCTCAGCGAATGGACTCCATCGCTGATGCGCGACGGCCGGATTCTCTGGATGCGATCGGAGTATCTCGACAAGGGGGCCGACTTCGGCCACACCCTCTGGGCAATCCGCCCGGACGGGGCGCACCCGGAACTGATCTTCGGCAACAACACGCTCAACTGTTATGCCAACGGCTGCCAGGTGCCGGGGACCGGCGAGATTTGTTGCACCCTGGTTTCCCACGGCGGCGACTTGAATGGCCCGGTGGCGCTGCTGGATCCGAGCAAGGGCCGGTTCAACCCCGCCGCCATCCGCAGCATCACGCCCGACGTGGCTGCGCACACGCACATGAGTTGGGCGAAGCGCGAGTGTTTTCGCGATCCGGTTCCGGTCAGCCGCGATGCCTTTCTATGCAGCCACGCGCCCGACGACCATTTCGGGTTGTACGTCATCGATCGCCACGGCAACCGCGAGCTGCTCCACCTGGACCCCGCGATCGGCGCCATGAGCCCGACCCTGTTCCGGCCGGTCGCCCCGCCCCCGATCCTGGCGCCGCCGGTCCTGGACCGGCAATCGCGGACAGGCCGCTTCGTCGTGGCCGACGTGTATCAGGGCCTCGAGCCGGAGGTCCGGCGCGGGGCCGTGAAGTATCTGCGCGTCTGCGAAGAAGTCCGGGCGGACCTGATCCAACTCGCCGGCGGCGACTACCAGAACGACCACGAGCCGTTTCTCGACTGGTATGCAACGCCGATCCACAAGGTGAGCGGCCCGGGCGGCTGGCCGAGCTACGTGGCCAAGGCCACGCACGGCACCGTCCCGGTGGCGGACGACGGTTCGGCAAGCTTCCACGCACCGGCCGGCAAGGTGCTTTACTTCCAGGCGCTCGACGAGGATTTCAACGAATTGCAGCGGATGCGGAGCGTCGTTCAGTTGCAGCCGGGCGAGACGCGAAGCTGCATCGGCTGCCATGAGAACCGCATGTCGGCCCCACCGGTCCGCCAGGGCGAGGCGCTGCGGCGCGAGTCCGCCCTGTTGCAGCCTCCGCCTTGGGGCGCCGGTCCCTTCTCCTATTCCGCCGTCGTCCAACCGGTCTGGGAGGCCCGCTGCACGGGCTGCCACGGCGAGCGCGACGAGCGCGGCTTCGACTTGACCGGCGGGCTGGACGGCGACGGGGTGCCGGCATCGTACCGAACGCTGATCGCCGGCGGCTGGGTCCACTACTTCGACTACCAATGGGGGCAGGAGCACCAGAAGGCCCGCCCCCTCAGCTTCGGCTCGCTCCGCAGCAAGCTCTGGCAGGTGCTCGATTCCGGCCATTACGACGTCGAATTGACCGAGGAGGAGATGCGCCGCGTCAAGTGCTGGATCGATTTGAACTGCCCGCTGTGGCCCGACTACATTTTCCGCCCGAAGCGGCTTGCGGGCATCGCCCGAGCCGATTGACCGCACCCGCCAAACGAAGCAGGGCACCGCCGCGAGCCCCGCATGACCGCGATCCTGGGGGGTTCCGCCTTCGCTTGTTTCATGGCGACGAACACCGACGTCCTCGTGCTGGAAAACCACGTGTTACTCAGGGGCGAGCTGCCGGCGGCGACGGGCCACCGCGTGGACGAGGACTTGGCGCGGTGCGCGTCGGACTGAGACAAAAAGCGGAGCGATGGCCAGCAGCCATCGCTCCGCCGGTGAGCCGACGCCGCCGCGCGTGGCGCGGCGGCCGGTTGCGTTTCTGGGGTTGCTCGGGGCCTCCGGCCCGGCAATCCGTTGCGAGCAACCCGTGTCGTATTCTGCCGCGGACGAGGCCCGGAGACCGTGCCCGCGCGGCTATTACGCTCTCATGAATTTCTCTCGGAATCACGCAAGCTCATTTAGGAGCATCCCATGCTTGCGCCGCAGTTGTGGCAGAGGTAGCAGTTTCCGGTTCTGACGGTGATCGCCCCGCAATTGTCGCAGCTGGGAGCGTCTTCCTGGAACAGGGCGAACTGTTCGCTTGGGGTCCGCGCCGGCCCGGCCGCGGTGCGGGTCGCCAAACGGTTGAGCAGGGTGGTTGCCGCTTCCGCGGCCGAAGGGGCGACCAGGGCGGCCGCCCTGGCGTGCCCGTTGCCGGAACCGCCCTCCGTCTTGCCGTTGGATCCGTTGGCGGAGAGCGGCTGTCCACCGTTGGGGCCAACTCCCTGGCGAGGCTTGGGCCCGCCAGCCGTCGTGGCGGCGGGCATCGACTCCGTTTCCGGTTCCGCTTCTCCCGGTTCACTCCTCGGCGAATCTCCGTACGGCAGCCCCTTGTTCGCTTCGCGGAAGCCGGGAATGAAGGTCACTCCCAGCCAGCGGAAGATGTAGTCGACGATGCTCTTGGCGATGCGGATGTCCGGGTTCTTCGTCGGCCCCATCGGTTCGAACCGGGTGTGCGAAAACTTCTGCACGTAGACCTCCAGGGGCACGCCGTACTGGAGGCTCATCGAGACGGCCGTGCCGAAGCAGTCCATCAGCCCGCCGATCGTGCTCCCCTCCTTGGCCATCGTGATGAACATCTCGCCGGGCCGCCCGTCGGGATACAACCCGACGGTGATATAGCCCTCGTGGCCGGCAACGCTGAACTTGTGCGTGATCGAGGTGCGCGTGTCGGGCAGCCGCTCCCGCCGCGGGGCGGCAACCAGCGGCTTGTTCTCCGCCTGGTCCGCCTTGTCCGACCCGCTCCTGGTGCTCAGCGGCTGCACGCCCTTGGAGCCGTCGCGGTAGACGGCCAGGGCCTTCAGCCCCAGCCGCCACCCCTCCACGTACGCGCTGGCGATGTCCTCGACCGTGCTGTCCTTGGGCATGTTGACCGTCTTGGAGATCGCGCCGGAGATGAACGGCTGGGCGGCCGCCATCATCCGCACATGCGCCCGCCAGGGAATCGAACGCGTCCCCCCCGGCGGCAGAAACGCGCAGTCGAAGACCGGCAAGTGCTCCGGCCGCAGGCCGGAGGGGCCCTCGATCGTCCCCTTCTGCTCGACGTAATCGCAGATCGAAGCCACCTCGTCCGGCTCGTAGCCCAGCGATTCGAGCGCCAGCGGAACCGTGCGGTTGATGATCTTCAGCGTGCCGCCGCCGACAAGCTGCTTGTACTTGACCAGGGCGATGTCCGGCTCGATCCCCGTCGTGCAGCAATCCATCATGAAGCTGATCGTCCCGGTCGGCGCCAGCACGGTCACCTGCGCGTTGCGGAACCCGTAGCGCCGACCGCCGGCGAGCACCTCGTCCCAGACCTTCCGCGCGGCGGCCTTCATGTAGGCCGGGCAGGCCTGGATCTGTTCGACCTTCTCCCAGTGCATCTCCATCACGCGGAGCATCGCCTCGCGGTTGTCGTCGAACGCCTCGAACGACCCGACCGCCGCGGCCAGTTCGGCGCTCGTCCGGTTGGCCGTGCCGTGCATCAGCGCGGTGATCGCCCCGCAGACGCCGCGGGCCTGGTCGGAGTCGTAGGGCAGACCGTTGGACATCAGCAGGGCGCCGAGGTTCGAATAGCCCAGCCCCAGGGGGCGGAAACGGTGGCTGTTGGCCGCAATCCGCTGCGTCGGATAGCTGGCATGATCGACGAGAATCTCCTGGGCGATCAGCACCAGCCGGCAGGCGGCCTCGAAGCGTTCCACGTCGAACGTGCCGTCGGGGCGGCGGAACCGCATCAGGTTGATGCTCGCCAGGTTGCAGGCGGAGTCATCGACGAACATGTACTCGCTGCACGGGTTCGACCCGTTGATCCGGCCCGAATTGGGGCAGGTATGCCAACGATTGATCGTCGAGTCGTATTGCATGCCCGGATCGCCGCAGGCCCAGGCCGCCTTGGCCATCTTCTCCAGCAGGTCCTTGGCCGCGTAGGTCGGCCCTTCAACCGCCGGGTCCGTCACCCAGCGGGTCGTCCAGGGCTGGCCGGCCTCGGCCGCCGCCATGAACTCGTCGGAGACGCGGATCGAGAGATTCGCGTTCTGAAACAGCACCGAGCTGTATGCATCCTCGTAGTTGTACCCCTTGGCCAGGAGGATACGGGCCTTCTCCTCCTCCCGCTGCTTGCACTCGATGAATTCCAGGATGTCCGGATGCCAGACCTTGAGCGACTGCATTTTCGCCGCGCGGCGGGTCTTGCCGCCGCTCTTGACCACCGCGGCGATCTGGTCGTAAACCCGCATGAAGGAGAGCGGCCCGGATGGCCTGCCCCCGCCGGAGAGCTTCTCCCGCTGCGAACGCAGCGTGGACAGGTCCGTCCCGGTGCCCGAACCGAACTTGAACAACATGGCCTCGCTGCGGGCGAGTTCCATGATGTCTTCCATGTTGTCCGCCACGCTTTGGATGAAGCAGGCCGACCCCTGCGGATATTCATAGGGGTTTTCCGGCTGGATCGCCTCGCCCGCCTTCTCGTCCCAGTGCCAATTGCACATGTCGCCCTTGATGCCGTACTGGTGGTAGAGGCCGACATTGAACCAGACCGGCGAATTGAACGCGGCGTATTGATGCAGGCACAGCCAGGTCAGCTCGCGATAGAACCGCTCGCCGTCCTCTTCCGAGGCGAAGTAGCCGTCGCGTTTGCCCCAGTCGGCGATCGTCCGCGTCACGCGGTGGATCAACTGGCGAACGCTCGTCTCGCGCTGCGGAGTGCCCACCTCGCCGAAGAAGTACTTGCTGACGACAACGTTGGCAGCCAACTGGCTCCACGCCGCGGGAATCTCGCAGTCCTTCTGCTCGAAGACGACCTCGCCGTTCTCCCCCTTGATCGCGGCCGAGCGGGTCTCCCATTCGACCGTGTCGAAGGGGCTCTCGACGTCTTCGGAGCAGAAGACGGCCGCCACAGGAAGACCCAGCGACGCGGCGGAAGCCGGATCGGCAGGGCTCGAGACGTCCGCCCGCGAGGCTCGCTCGTCCCGCTGGCCATTCCCAGCAGACCGGACTTGGTTTTCCAGTTTATCCATGACACGCTCCTTGCATCCTCATCTCAGGGCATCCTGTCCGGAAGTGCCGACACACTGAAGAGACCTCCGCGAAAACGACAAGCTCACCGGAAAGAAAAGGCAAAATCGACGCAGAATCGCCCGGAAGCCACTTTGTGCCCCCAAGGACGCTGCTAAACCCCTCCTGCACCAATATATTGTACCCAGCGCGGCCAGATACACAACATACAGGTGTATCGGTCCAAGTTTACCGAGTTCTTGCCCGCCGTCAATCGTTTCTTGCCACCAATTCGCAAATGTCCTTACAGACAGTACTTACGTGTTGGATCAGCCAGCGGCACGTGGACACCGCAAGGCACTCACCACGTCACAAGTCCATGCTAGCTCTAGCCTCACGGGATTCTCATCCTCATGCGCTTGACAAAACGGAATACACGCTAATTTCTCAAAAAATTGCCCCTCTCAAACTGCAAGCCGGGCGGACTGGGACGACCAGGCAATTGCCTTGGGTGACTGAGGAACCCTCTCCCCTCGACAGATGCATCGACGGTGAATTGGCCAAGAGACTCGCGCCCGTTCCAACCCCCCCGGCTGACGGCTGATCACTGACGGCTGATGGCTTTTTTCTCCCGCACCGCGGCTTGACTTCCTCTTCTCTATAATATACATTCGTACATATTCCGATCAAGACTTCGCCAGAATCGCCCGTGAAGGGCCACGGCGGCGTTTCCATGCTCGCAAGCGAAACACTCAATCTGCGGCGGCTGATCGTCCAACAGGGCCTGACGGCCAGCCAGGTCGCGGCGAAGACCGGCCTCGATCGCCGGACCGTTCGGGCGGTTCTCAGCGGGTCTGCCAAGCCCCACCTGCGGACGATCCACCGTCTGGCGGAGGGGCTCGGAGTCTCCTCCGACGAGTTCTACGTGGAACCCTCGCAACTGGCCTATCGGCAGTTCGACCGCCAGACCAACCCCGTGGCCGAAGAGGTCATCCACGAGCACCCTGAACTGTTCGCAGACTGGACGATTGCCGACTTCGACGAATTGCACAGCCGCTTCGGCGCCGGGGGCGCCATGACGCGCGCAGGCGTGCTCGAGGCCGCCCAGGCCATGAACCGGCGGCGAACCGTCCACGAGAAGCTCGCCGTCTTGCTCGAAAGCAGCAGCGGGGAACTGGCTCGCACGATGATCGAACTGCTCTACGAGCAGACGATTGTCCGCGGCGATTGTCAGGAGCAGACATCCGCTGCGGCCGGAGTGCGTCGCGGATAGGCCGCGCACGGACGCGCCGCATCGTGCCGAGACTCCAGAGCCAGGCGGCGGACCGTGGGCCCTCCGGCTCGCCGGCCTCCAGCGCCCTGCGCCGCCCGGCGCGCCCGTGCGGATGCCTCGCGGCGCCTTGCCCGCGGACCCTTGACCGATCTGGCTGGAAGCCGTAAACCTAAAGGTCGGTCGGCGACCAGATGCGGGCGTGCCCGGATTGCGCCGGCCGATTGCCTCCCGCTGCCGAGCCCCGATTGCCAGAGAGGTCCGAGACATGCAGTCTCCCCCTGTAAAACGTGCCATTATCAGCGTCAGCGACAAGTTGGGCCTGGCCGGTTTCGCCCGCGGCCTGGTCGAGGCCGGCGTGGAGATCTTCAGCACCGGCGGCACGCGCCGGCACCTGGAAAGCGAGGGAATCGCGGTCACCGACGTCTCGGCCTACACCGGATTTCCGGAGATGATGGACGGGCGCTTGAAGACGCTGCATCCGATGATCCACGGTGGAATCCTCTGCCGCCGCGACAACGCCACCGACATGGCGGCCGTCGCCGAGTTCGGCATCAAGACCTTCGAACTGGTCGTGGTCAACCTCTACCCATTCGAGCAGACGGTCGCCCGCGAGAATGTCACGGAAGAGGAGGCGATCGAGAACATCGACATCGGCGGGCCGACGATGGTCCGGGCCGCCGCCAAGAATCACCTGTTCACGACAATCGCGACCAGCGCCGGCCAGTACTCCGAGATCCTCCAGGAGATCGCCGCCAACGGCTGCACGTCGCTCGAGCTCCGCAAGCGGCTCGCGGGCGAGGCCTTCGCCCACACGGCCCGCTACGACGCGGCGATCGCCGCGTACTTCGCCGGGCAGAGGGCCGAGGGACCATTCCCCGGGCGGCTCACCCTCGACTTGACGCGGAAGAGCGTCCTCCGCTACGGAGAGAATCCCCACCAGCAGGCGGCGCTCTACGCGGCGGCCAACGCCGCGGCCGCCAATCTGGTCTCGGCAATGCAGCTCAACGGCAAGGAGCTCTCCTACAACAACCTGCTTGACCTCGACAGCGCGCTGGCGATCGTCCGCGGCCTGCCCGAGCCGGCGGCCTCGGTGATCAAGCACAACAATCCCTGCGGCGTCGCGGTCGGCGCGACCCTCGCCGAAGCCCTGGAAAAGGGTCTACAGGGCGATCCGCTCAGCGCGTTCGGATCGGTCCTGGGGCTGAACCGGGTGGTCGACGCGGACGCCGCCGAACTGCTCGCCAGGCCGGGCCTGTTCATCGAAGCCATCGTGGCCCCCGATTTCGCCCCCGAAGCGCTGGAAATCCTCACCACCCGGCCCAAGTGGAAGGCCAACGTGCGCTTGATGAAGGTCGGCGACCTGGCCGAGTCGCCCGACCGCTGGGTCTTCCGCTGCATCGAAGGCGGCATGTTGATGCAGGAGGCCGACGTGCTCGCCGACCCGGAGAACGATTGGAAGGTCGCCACCGATGCTAAACCGGCGGAGGCCCAGCTTGCCGACCTCCGCTTCGCCTGGAATATCGTCCGCCACGTCAAATCCAACGCGATCGCGATCTGCAAGGATCGGATGCTGCTCGGCGCCGGCGCCGGCCAGATGAGCCGCGTCGATTCCGTGGAAATCGCCATCCACAAGGCCGGCGACCGCGTCCGGGGCGCCGTCCTCTCATCCGACGCGTTCTTCCCCTTCCCCGACTCCATCGAGCGCCTCGCCAAGGCCGGCATCGCCGCCGTCATCCAGCCGGGCGGATCGAAGAACGATCAAGCGGTGATCGCGGCCTGCAACGCGTCGAAGATTCCCATGATCTTCACCGGCCGCCGCCACTTCAAGCATTGACCAGTCCCCCCCGGCGCGCCTGCTCTCCGCTCTCCGCTCACCAGCCGCGATGGTTGCGATACGCCTGGATCGCTGCGTAGCTGCCATAGCCCAGGAAGCCGAACATCAGAATCATGAACATGTTCTGCATCGCCACGCCGACGACGACCATCGCCACGGCTGCCACGATCGAGAGGAGCAGCGACTGGACGACCCCCCGTTGCGGATCGGCCGCGACCAGCACGTCGCGGGAGATCTGGCCGCCGTCCAGCGGGTAGACCGGCAGTAGGTTGATCGCGCCCCACAGGATGCAGACGAGCATTGTGTAGCGGAGGAGCTGGGTCACCCCCCAGGAGACGACGGTCTCAACCGGGAACACGAAGAAGAGCGGACCCCAGCGGCGGATCTCCAGCTCGAATCCGCTCAGCGAAAGGCCCCCGGCAATTGCGGCAACCAGCAGGAATTGCATCCCCGGACCGGCAAACGAAATCAACACGTTCCCCCACGTGCCCACGCGGTTCGCCTCGGCCGGGTTGTAGGAGGTGATTCCGCCGAGCCCATAGAGGGTCACCCACGGCTCGATGCCGAACAGCCGCATCGTCAGGGCATGGCCCAGTTCGTGGACCAGCACGGCCACGAAGACGGCGACCATCCAGATCAGCAACTCGATCAGCGTGGGAGCCAACCCGATCCCCAGCATCACGGCGATCAGCCAGAAGAAAGGATGCACCCGGATCGGAATGCCGAAAAGGGCAAAGACCAAATCGCCGCCGCTCCGCGGGGGTTCGCCAATCAGCACGGGGGAGGGACTCCGAAAACTTGGGGGACGGCGCTGCGAAGATTTCCAGCCGCGGGGCTGTTCACCGCGCCAAACAGGGCATTCTACCAGATGGCGCCTGCCGTGGGCACCGCCGCCGGCGCGGTCCGCCGTCAGCGGCCGTGGACCGCGCCGTTCGCCTTGGGCAGTTCGGGCTGATCGCCGCGATAGCTCAGGTCGAGCATCTCCATCGGGTGGACGACGGCCAGGGGTAAACGCCGGCGGCGGACTTCGCGGCCGATTTGCAGCAGGCAGCCGGCGTTGGAGGCCACGACGATGCGGGCGCCGGTCCGCACGATGTTCTCCAGCTTGCGGCGGATGAGCCGATCGGCCATCTTCGGCTGGTTGAGATTGTAGGTCCCGGCCGACCCGCAGCAGATTTCGGTTTCCGCAAGGTCGCGAAGCTCCAGCTTGGGGATCGACTGGAGCAGCCGCCGCGGAGCGCTGGTGACGCCCTGGCCATGAGCCAGGTGGCAGGCGTCGTGGTAGGTCGCCGCGACCTCGATCGGCCCCTGGGGAGGAATCAGCCCGAGCTGATCGAGGAACTCGTTCACGTCGCGGACCTTCTCCGCGAACCGCTGCCGGACCGCCTGCTGCTCATCGCGCCAATGGAGGCCGTACTCCTTGAGCATCGCGCCGCAGCCGGCGTGGTTGACGATCACCGCGTCGATGTCGGCCAGGTCGAAGGCGGCCACGTTGGCGTCGGCAAGCGATTGGGCGCCGGCGCGGCTGCCGGCGTGGTAGTGGATCGCCCCGCAGCAGCCCTGCCCGTCGGGGATGAGGATGTCGCAGCCGTTCTGCTGGAGGACGCGGAGGGTGGCCCAGTGGGTGTGGCGAAACATCGCATCCGCCACGCAGCCGACGAAGAAGGCCACGCGGGCGCGCCGCCGGCCGATCGCCGGCAGGAACGAGGGGAGCTTCGGTCCCTGCGCGACCGGCGGGTTGACGAGGGTCGCCATCTGGCCCAGGCGGCCGGGGAGCAGCTTGAAGAAGCCGATCCGCTCGGCCAGGTCATAGAGGCCGAGCCTCTGTGCAATTCGCACCGGGGCCATCGCGAGACGAATCCGCCCGGCGTAGGGGAACAGGCGGAACAGGACCAGCTCGCGGAACCAGTCCCAGCCGGCGATGCCCTGGTGTTTCTCCTCCTCCATGGCCAGGCGAAACGGCTCGATGATCTGGCCGTAGTGCACGCCCGAGGGGCAGGCCGTCTCGCAGGCGCGGCAATCCAGGCACAACTCCAGGTGCCGCCGCGCCGCGGCGCCCGGCGCCAGCGTGCCGGCGGTGATCATCCGCATCAGGTAGATTCGCCCCCGCGGGCCGGCGTTCTCGTCGCCGAGTTCCGTGTAGGTGGGGCAGGCCGAGGTGCAAAGGCCGCAGTGGACGCATTCCAGAAACAGTTCCGGGCGGACCGCCGCCCTCAGGGCAGCGCCGGGCCGAGCGTGGGGAGATTGGCGAAGAAGCGGATTCATGGCGTGCCCGTTGCGAAAATGAATCTTCCCGGGTTCAAGATGCCTTGCGGATCGAATTTCCGTTTAATCCGCTCCATCACGCGGAGAGCCTCCGTGGCCGGCCCCCAAACGGCCGACCGGTCCAGCCGACTCTCGGCGGGAGCGGAGAGCACCGCGGCCTTGCCGCCCGTGGGCCGGACGGCCTCGCGCGCCTGGCTTGCCAAGGCGGCGGCCCGGTCCGGGGGGCAGGGGAACCGGGCAACGAGGATCCCGTCGCCCGCATGGCAGAGAATCTCCGCACCGCCGTCGAGCTTCAGCAGCGACTCGGCGGCCGCCACGGTCTGCGACGGCCGCACGGCCGCCTCGACGGTCAGCGTCGGCTGGCCGTTGCATGCGGGGAAATCCGCCAGAGTCCGCCAAAGCTCGCCGGCCTCCGCGGCCCCGTCGATCAATCGCGGCTCGGCCCCGTGTCGGCGGCAACTGGCGGCGGCCTTGTCGACCAGCCAGCGGACGTCGGCCTCGGAGCCCTCGAAGCCCAACCAGAGCTGCCCGGCGGCCGTGCCATCGCCCAGCCGCAGAGGCGACTGCCGGGGAAGGGCCCCCGCCGCCAATTCGATCGCCACGGGCTCCACCTCGGACTCGACGAGCGAAGCGAGCAAGGAGTCGGCCTTTCGCAGATCGGCCAGCGCGACGCCCAGCAGGGCCGAGGCCTCCGGCACCGGCTTGACCATCAAGGTGACCTCCGTGACCACCGCCAGGCTTCCAAGCGAGCCGACCAGCAGGCGCGGCAGGTCGTAGCCGGCGGCGTTCTTGACGACGCGCCCACCCGCGGAAAATATCTTTCCCGACCCGTCGACCGCGGTCAGCCCGAGAAGATAGTCGCGGATCGTGCCGAAGCGGAACCGCCGCGGCCCGCTGAAGTTGGTCGCCACGGCGCCGCCGACGGTGGCCCGGGCGGCTTGGGGGACGTCGACCGGCAAACGCTGGTTCTCCTCGCGGAGCAGCCGGCCGAGCTCGCCGAGCGTCATTCCCGCGCCGACCGTCACGGTCAGGTCGCGCGCGGGGTAGTCGGCAAGCCCGTTGAGCCGGGCGAGGGAAAGGCCCAGGCCGGCCGTCTCCGTCGCGGCGCCGAAGGCCAGGGCGGTGGCGCCGCCGATCGGGTAGACCGCGCTCCGCTGGGAACCGGCGCGGCGGACCGCCTCGGCGACCATCTCGGCCGATTCCGCAGGGACGGTCTCCGTGGTGGGTAAAAAGCCGTTGGACATGATCGGTTGACTCGGGGAAATCTCGTTTGCGGTTGCGGTTGGCCACGGCGGCCGGCAGCGGGCGGACTGCCCTCAGGGCTGTGCCTGGCAGGTCCCGACCGTTTCAAGGATCTTGGGAGCGTCGGGCGAGGGCAGCACCTTGCCCAGCCCGAGCCGCGCGGCGGGGTTCAATGCGTCGCGGAGACGCCCGATGACTTCCAGGTTCTCCTTGCCAAACAGCGCTTCCATCAGGCCGATCTTTTCGATTCCGATCCCGTGCTCCGCCGTGATGCTCCCGCCGAGGGCGATGCACTGCTCGAGCAGCTCCTTGCCGGCCGCCAGGGCGCGGCGGACCGAGTCGCGATCCCGCTCGTCGAACAGCAGGATCGGGTGGACATTGCCGTCGCCGGCGTGGGCCACGTTGACGATGCGAATCCCGTGCTTGGCGCTGATCCGGGTGATCTGCCGAATAATCTCCGGCAACCTGGTGCGCGGCACAACGCCGTCCTGGATGATGTAGCTCGGGCTGATTCGCCCCACGGCGCCGACGGCCATCTTGCGGCACTTCCACAGCAGGGCCCGCTCGTCCGCCGTGGTCGCCTGGAGGACCTCCCGGGCGTTGTGCTGCCGGCAGATTGCCGCGACACGGGCGAGCTGTTCGTCGAGAGCGGCCTTCAGCCCGTCGAGTTCGATCACGGCGATCGCCTCGGCATCGGTCGGGAAACCGAAATGGTATGCTTCGTCGACGGCCGCCAGGATTCCCCGGTCCATCAGTTCCATGGCGGCCGGCACGATCCCCGCGGCGATGATGTCGCTGACGGCGGCCGATGCGTCGTCGAGGGACTCGAAGACAACGCGGACCGTGCGGTAGTCTTGCGGGTCTCTGGTCAGGCGGACCCAGACCTTGGTGACAATCGCCAGGGTCCCCTCGCTGCCGACGATCACGCCGGTAAGGTCGAGCGCGGCGCGGTCGAAAACCGGCCCGAGCTGGACGATCGTCCCGTCGCCGAGCACCGCCTCGATGCCCAGGACGTGGTTGACGGTGACCCCGTACTTCAGTGTGTGCGGGCCGCCGGCGTTCGTGGCCACGTTGCCGCCGATCGTGCACGCGGTCTGGCTGGAAGGGTCGGGAGCGAAGTGAAAGCCGGTCCCCGCCAGGGCTCGTGCAAGCTGTAGATTGAGCACGCCCGACTCAACAACGGCCATGCGATCGCGCAGGCTGATTTCGAGAATTCGCCGCATCCGCGCAAGCGACACCACCAGGCCGCCCCCGATCGGCACACAACCGCCGGCGAGGCTTGTGCCGGCGCCGCGAACGACCAGCGGAATCTCGTGACGGTTGCAGAGGCGAACGACTTCCGCCGTCGCCTCGGTGGTGGTTGGAAAAACGACCGCCTCCGGGCGGCGTTTCTCGATCGTCAAACCGTCGCAGTCGTAGACAACCAGGTCGGCCGGATCGCTGAGCACGCCCTCGCGGCCGAGAAGCCTTCGCAACTGGGGGACCACAGCCGTCGCGGAAGATCGCGCCATCTTGAACCAACCGGTGGGGGAACGGAGATGTGTCCGAACGAGCGAAAGCTCGATTATACGTCGCCGTGGCACGCAGCGCCAAACTCCGCCAGCGCCAGACTGGCTCCTGCACGCCCTTGCGATCGCCAGCGACTCACTTCTTGACCGGCCGTCCGAGTTCCTCCTCAACACGGGACACCTTCCCGCGAATCCGACCGGTGGCCCCTTTCCGGTAATCGACCTGGATCGCGCACTCGATGCGGTCGCAGTCTTCCTTCATTCTCTCGAAGCACTGGCGGACGACGCGGAAGACCTCGTCGAACTCGCCCTCGATCACCGTGCCCATCGCGTGGCATTGGTAATCGAGTCCGCTGGCATCGATGATCTCCAGGCTCCGTGCCACATACTTGGCGACGCTTGCCCCTTTGCCGAGGGGGTACATGCTGAATTCGAGCAGAACCATGGAAAGAGCCTTTTCTTGCAGGGTGGGGTGCCGGCTGCGAGTGCCCTTGAGACGAATGGGCAGCCGCTTCAGCGGAATTATATGGTCCATCCCCGATGACAAAGGGGCCACCCATAGATTGCAGAAGACAAAAGGGGCCACCCATAAACTTGAGGGCGACAAGCAGCCACCCATCAGAGCGGGATGGCATTGGCCGAGCTTGGCAGACACGTCGGTTGGTTGCACGCCCGCCCGCACTTCGTGGGTGGCCCCTTTGGTGCGCCAGGGAACGCAATCTATGGGTGGCCCCTTTTTTTGCTTCCCAGATGCCACCTCGCTGTCGCGCTCCGGTGAGGGAATCACGATGACGTTGACTCTGGGGACGAGAAAATCCGCCTGGCGCAGATCGGAGAAAATCGCTACACTCTCCGGCCCGCAAGCCGAACCGGGTGGCGGGGAAAGATTCGCCGCAGAGAGGTCCCCAAGCGGGAGCTTGAGAACCGGGTGTGGGGCTGGAGCTTGGGAACGGGAGGTGGGGCCGGAGCTGGAGAGCGAGGGGAGGTTTTTGTGATCAGATGCAGTCCGCGGTGTTGGGGGCTGGCGCTTATTGGCGTCCTGCTGGCTTCCGCTACCCTCGAGGCGCAGGTGCGCTCACTCCCTCCCATTGACCTCGAGCCGGTCGCTCAACAGGCGATGCAGCCCCTGGACCAGAATGAGATGCTCTGGTTCGGACAGGACGAGCCGCCACTGCTGATCCAGCCCGGGCAACCACCACCACAGCCAGGGCAGTCATACCTAGATGGCGGGGCGCCTCCCCTGGGAACCCAGTGGGGAGCGGCGCCGCGGGATCGCTGGCACTGGCAGTGGCTTCCGGACGGCCTGATGTATCCGAATTATCTCGCCTCAGGGCGGGAGTCTCGTCTGGGAACGGTTCTGGCCTACGAACGAGACCATGGATGGCTGTGGGATTCGGCGTTGGGCGCTCACGTGGGCATTCTCCGTTTCGGCGACAGTCATTCCGCATTGCCCTACGGCTGGCAAATCGACCTGGAAGGGGCCGCTTTCCCCCGGCTGGACCTCCAGTCCGAACGAGAGTTGATTTCGGTCGACTTCCGCGCGGGAGTGCCGCTCACGATCCGCCAGGGGCCGTTTGAAGCCAAGGTAGCCTATTATCACATCAGTTCCCACTTGGGCGATGACTATCTTTTCGACCATCCGGGCGAGTTGCCGGTGAACTACGTCCGCGACGCCGTGGTGGGCGCGGTGGGGCTGCGGCTGGTGGATCGACTCCGCGTCTATGCCGAAGCCGGCTATGCGTTTTGCCGCAAGGGAGGAAGCAAACCCTGGGAGTTCCAGTTCGGCGTCGATTACAGCCGCGTCGAGCCCGACGCGCCGCTCGGGTCTCCGTTTTTTGCCGTCAACGGCCAGATTCGCGAGGAGGTTGATTTTGGCGGGAACCTGACTGCCCAGGCCGGCTGGCAGTGGAGAGGCGATGGTGGGCATCTGCTCCGCGTCGGGTTCCACTACTTCAACGGGAAGACCGACGCCTACCAGTTCTATACCGAACACGAGGAAGCCTATGGCCTCGGGCTGTGGTACGATTTCTGAGATGTAGTTGGAAGCCGAACGATCCGCCGGGCAAGCCGGCGGGATTGGAGGGGAATGATCCGCCGGGCAAGCCGGCGGGATTTGCAGCGAACGATCCGCCGGGCAAGCCGGCGGGATTTGCAGCGAACGATCCGCCGGGCTAGCCGGCGGGATTTGCAGCGAAACGATCCGCCGGGCAAGCTCGGGCCGGCCCAGGCGGCCTACGGCCAATTCTCTTGTCCGGATTCGGAGGGGGTGTATACTGAATTTGACCCACCTTTCCTTGCTGTTCGCGTCTCCTCCGTTGGAGAGTCTCCCATGGCCCGTTGGCTTCTGTCGGCTACCGCAATTTGCCTGTTCCTCGTATTCGGACGCGCTTCGGCCGCGGAAGACCCGCTCCGGCCGGACATGCCCGACGACTACGCGCTGCAGAAACTGCTTGTCGATACGATCAACCAGGTGGAGCGCAACTACGTCAAGCCGATCGATCGGCGGAAATTGATCGAAGCGGCAATCGACGGGGTGTTGAAACAACTCGACGAGTACTCCGACTATGTCGCCCCGGACGACATGTCGAGCTTCAAGACGACGGTCTCCCAGCAGTTCGCGGGGATCGGCATCCAGGTTGGGATCGAACGGGGCCAGCTTATGGTGATCAGCCCGCTGGTGGGAACGCCGGCGTACCGAGCCGGGCTGATGTCCGGCGACCAGATTCTCGAAATCGACGGCAAGCCCACCAAGGGAATGCGGCTCGACGACGCGATCGGACGGCTCAAAGGCGAAGCGGGCAGCACCGTGGTGTTGACCATCGGCCGGCCGGGGCGCAAGGAGACCGAGGCGATCACCCTCAGGCGGGAAATCGTTCGCATCGAGACCGTGCTTGGCGACCGGAGAGACGCCGACGACCGCTGGAATTACCTGGTCGACAAGGAACAACGCATCGGCTATGTGCGGGTGACCGGCTTCGGACGCAATACCAGCGACGAACTGAAGGCGGCGTTGCGGGAGCTCCGCAAGCAGAAGTTCGCGGGCTTGGTCCTCGACCTCCGCTTCAATCCCGGTGGGCTGCTGAGTGCAGCGATCCAGGTTGCGGACGTGTTCGTCTCAGAGGGCAAGATCGTCAGCACCGAAGGACGCAACGTCGCCCCGCAGGTCTGGGAAGCGGAGAAACGCGGCACGTACGAGGGTTTCCCGATGGTCGTCCTGGTCAATCGCTATAGCGCCAGCGCCAGCGAGATTGTCTCGGCCTGCTTGCAGGACCATCAGCGGGCGGTGGTGATCGGCGAGCGGACCTTCGGCAAGGGTTCGGTCCAGAAGGTAATCGAGATGGAAGGCGGCCAGAGCGCTCTGAAGCTGACCACCGCCGGTTACCATCGGCCCAACGGCAAGAACATCGACCGCTTGCCGGGAGCGAAGCCGGAAGATGACTGGGGCGTCAAGCCAAACGATGGTTTTGAATTGCGGCTGACCGATTCGGAGATCGTCGCGCTGCTCCAATATCGCCGGGGCCGCGACATCCTCAAACCACACGAGCAGGCATCCGAACCGGCTCCGCAAAATGGCCAGGTCCAGAAGGCTCCGCCAGCAGGCCAGCCGGCTTCCGATGCCTCGGAAGACGCCCGCGGCCAATCACCGGTTGAGGGTTTCACCGACCGCCAGTTGAAGATGGCGATCGACCATCTTCGGGAAAAGCTCACGCGGCAGGTCGCCGGTGAAAGCCCGGCGAAACCGGCGGAGGAACAATCCGCCTCCGACGCACTGGCCGAAGCCGCGCCCGAGAAGACGGCGCAAGAGGCCGATTCGCCGGCGCCTGAGACCAGCCCACCCGGCGAGGAAAAGGCCGGCCAGCCGGCCCAGCCGCCGGTCGAAAAGCAGAAGGCCGCGGTCGACGGAAGCCAGGCCCCATGAGGATTCTGACGATTGAAACGACCTGCGACGAGACGGCGGCCGCCGTGATCGGCGACAACCTCGCAGTGCTCGGCTCCGTGGTGGCTTCGCAAGACGAGCTGCACCGGCGGTTCGGCGGGGTCGTCCCGGAGATCGCCTCCCGGGCGCACCTGGAACGAATTCTGCCGGTGATCGACGAAGCGCTGCGGCGGGGCGGAACGCGGCTTCATCAACTCGACGCCGTGGCCGTGGCCAACACCCCGGGACTGGCCGGCTCGCTCCTGGTGGGGCTCGTGGCCGCCAAGGCGCTGTGCGTGGCCGCTGGACTTCCGCTGATCGCGGTCAACCATCTCCAGGCCCACGTCTATGCCTGCCGCCTCGCCGCCGGGCGCGAGGTCTTCCCGTGCGTGGGCCTGATCGCCAGTGGCGGCCATTCGAGCCTGTACCGCTGCCCGAGCCCGCTCGATTTTGAACTGCTCGGCGCCACAATCGACGATGCGGCGGGCGAGGCCTTCGACAAGGTCGCCAGCATGTTGCGGCTGCCCTATCCGGGCGGGCCGTCGATTCAGAAGGCGGCCGAGCGGGGCGACCCCCAGGCATACCGTTTCCCCAGGGCCTTGCTCGACAACCGCGCGGTCCTCGATTTCAGTTTCAGCGGGTTGAAGACGGCCGTCCGCTACACGATCGCCGGTCCTGGGAAGTCCGACTTCGAGACGATCCATCTCGCGGACAGACAGGTGGCCGACCTGGCGGCATCCTTCCAAGAGGCGGCCGTCGACTGCCTGGTCGGCAAGGCGATGCTGGCGCTGGAAAAGACGGGCCTGACGACCCTCTGCGTCGGCGGCGGCGTGGCGGCAAACGCCCGGCTGCGAAAGCGGCTCGAAGAAGAGGCGGCCCGAAACCGGATTTCCCTGCACATCGCTCCCTTGAAGCTCTGCACCGACAACGCCGTGATGGGCGCGATCGCGGTCGAGCGATTCCGCGCCGGACGCTTCGAAAGCCTCGATCTGGACGTTGCACCGGGGGTGATCCGAAAGACAGGCTGACTTCGGGCGAAGCCAGCCTGTGCTGCGCGTGTTCTGGGCGGTTGCGTTGGCCCGAAAGACAGGCTGACTTCGGGCGAAGCCAGCCTGTGGAGAGCCTTCGTTGCCGTCGCGCGGCGAACACCGCCGGTTGGAGGTTGGCGGGGATTAGTACATTCCACCGCCGCCGTATCCACCACCCATGCCACCCATGCCACCCATGCCGCCCATGCCGCCGCCGAAGCCGCCCATGCCGCCGCCGCCCATGCCGCTGAAGCCTTGCCCGCCGGTGCCGCCCTGGCCCGACGTGTTCGACCCGGTCGCCGTGTTGAACACGTTCACCTCGGCGATACCCGAGAAGAGCGGCATCGGCGCCACGCGGACATAGCGGCGATCGGCCGAGACGACCGCGAAGGCCGACATGTTCGTACCCTCAGGGAGCTGGATGATCACCGGCTGGTAACCGACGGCGCCGCCGCCACCGAGCGCAAAAAACGGGGCGCCGCGATTGGCGGCTCCCGATTGGAGGTAATCGGCCATCGAACCGCGGTCGGCAACTCCGGCAAGCTGCTGTGCGAGGATGTCGGGGCGCTGGGCGATGATCTGATCGTGAAGCGCAAGTTGTGCCGCGGCCGCATTGTTGATCTGGTGCTGCTGGAGCGACTCCTTGCGGCGCCCCTGATCGACATTGAAGACAACAGCGGCTTCGTCGCCGTCGAGTTCAACCGTCTTGGTCAGGACCTTCGCCTCCTTGGTGCCGTAGTTGGTGTGGATTTCCACGGTCACCTTGCCCGCCGTCAGGTTGCCCCAGACGCGGCGGAGCAGCATCTGGTAGTCGCCCGAAAAGGCCTTTGGGCAGGCGTACATTTCCGAGCAGACGGGCTGGCCGGTGTTGGCCAGGCTCGAGTAGGCGTCGCTTCCCATCACGCCGCCCCCGGTCGTCCGCGGATTGCGGTGCGAGCAGATCGTGCCGGACGGCTCCGCCACGATCAGGTCCACGTCGGCGCTTCCCGTCCACGAGACCTTGACGAAGCAATCGCGCACGAGGGCTTCGTTGAGCGCCGCCTCGTAGGCATCGGCTTCTGAATCGCGTTTCTCCTTGCGAAGCCGCTCAAGCATCGCTTTCGCGGAGCGGAGTCCCGAGAGCCAAACCTCCTGCTCGTCTCCCGTCCACGCCTGGCCGAGAATTCCGATCGTGGCCCACTGGATGCCTTCCACGTCGTCAATTCGCTGGGCCAGCCGCAAGCCGTACATGAACGGCTCGGGCTGATTGGGAGCGACCTGGGCCACCTGCTGGTAGGTCTTCAGCGCCCGCTGCTCCAGGCCAAGCCGATCCATGTAGACGCCGAGGAAGAGCAGGTCCAGCGGGTTGTCGCAGAAATCGGCGGCGGAGAGCACGACGCGCTCGATCTCCTCCTTGGGGTGACCGGCGGCCTGCATCGCCAGCGCCATCGCCTCATACATCCAGGGCTGCGGTTCCGCCTTGCGGAGAGCCGCCTGGATCAACGCGATCACCGGGTCGTATCTCTGCGCCTTCATCAACTCGCGGACTGCCTGGCGAACGGCCGCCTGGGCCGGCGCGTTCTTTTCGAAATACTCGCTCCAGTAGGCCCGCGGATCAGCGCCCTCCGGAATGGCGAGCGAGATGGGCTCGACCTTGTCCTCGGGCGCTTTCACCGACTCCGGCGCGACGCTCAGGTCGTCCTTGACGGCGAACGCCTGGAAACCAGGCACCACGGGCGGGTCGGGCAGGAACTGGTTACGCGGGTCGAACTTGAAGCGGGGATCGAGCTTGTTGCGGGGGTTGGCGGGCACATTCATGAAGCCGCCGCCCATGCCGCCCATGCCCATGCCGCCCATGCCGCCCATGCCGCCCATCATCCCGCCGCCCATGCCGCCCATCATTCCACCGCCCATGCCGCCCATCATCCCGCCGCCCATCATCCCGCCGCCCATCATGCCGCCGCCGCCGGACATCTGCATCATCGACGGGGAGATCACCAGGTCGGCAACGGGATAGACCTTGGTGCTCAACTCCAGCTCCGCCTCTTCCGGCGTTGTGATCATCAGCACCTCGTCGCGGATCACGTAGGTCAAGTCGAGGTCGCGGAGCACCAGCCGCAGCGCCGAGCGGAGGGAGATGCCGTCGAGCGTCCTTGAAATCGGCGTGTCGGTGCCGAGCCCCACGTCGTCCAGCGCTTTCTGGTCGACCTGGATCTCGATCTTGTGAAGGTCCTTCCAATACTCGACCACGTCGCCCAGCGGCGTCTCGATGAAGTCGAGCGTTGTCGGGTCTTCAAGCGCCGAGCGGATTCGCCGCTCGGCATCGCCGCGGCTGGCCAGGTCCATCGAGCGGTACCGCTCCTTGCGGCGGGCAGTCAACTCCGCCCAGACCTCAGCGTCCGGGTAGAGAATCGGCGGTTCGTCCGGGAACGGCACGTGAGCCAGTTCCACCTGGTGCAGCGCGTCGAGCATCTTTCTCTGGCGCTCGACGCGAAGCTCCAGACCCTTGGTCAAGTGCCCGACTTGCCGCGCATTGTAGATTGCGCTGATCGCGGTCGGAGAGACGCCGTCGGGCGGAGAGCCGGAGGGGAGCGTCAGCGAGAGTTTCGCCGCCTCCATCGCCGCAAACTGCTCTGCCTCGGCATATTTCTGCTCGTCCATCAGCGAGTTGAAGCGATCCATCAAGTGCTTGATCTTCTGCTGGGTCCGCGAAGTCTCTTCCAGCCGGAGGACCTGCTCCCGCGCTGTGGCGATCCGTTCTTGTTGTTCCTGGCGGCGTTTCTCGAGAACCTGCTGGCGCTGCTGCGCTAGCCGAATCGCCGCCTGCAACTGGTCGACCAACTGGTCCACGCGATCCGGATCGAGGCCGGTCGTGCGTTTGATCGTCTCCAGTTGCTGCTTGAGGTTCTGGATGGCCAGTTCCGGCTCCGACTCCAAGCTGCGACGGGCATTCTCCACCACATTGCGGGTTTCCGTTTCGATCATCTGCTGGAAGGCGCGGTTGTCCGCGGCGACCGTGTTCATGAAGGTCGAATCCGGCGCCAGGGGCGCCGCCGGGACGGCGGGCGCTTCGGGGCCGACCAGTTCGAGGGCTTCGGGCTGGGCGCCATCGCCGGCGCGCTTCTTGGCCACGGCCCGCAAGATGGCCTGCGCTTCGGGGTTTCCGGGGTCGCTCTGGAGGGCAGCCCGAGCCAACCGGTCTGCCTCATCGAGATTTCCGCTGCCGAGCGCCTGGGCGGCCAGTTGGCTCGTGGTATAGACGCCGGCATTGATCTCCTGACGAATCTTCACCAGGCTCACCGAGCCCAGGACCGGCAGCGAGCGGCCGCCGTCAACTTGGGCCATTTCAACCAGTTGAACCAGGAATGCGTTGTCTTCGCTGGACGGATTCGCAGCGGCCGACCACTTCAACTGCCTGGGGCCCTGGGGAGTGCTGACAGCCGCCTGGACATCGAAGGGCCCCTCCTGGGCGTCCCCATACTTGCCGATCAGAACCGTATCGCGATCGGCGCGGAGCGGCGGCATTTGCATCGGGTAGACTTCGAATCCGCCGGGAAACACGACCTCGTCCTGCTGCGGCCAGAGCACCGGCGCGGCCGCCGCGGCGGCCAGCTCGGCGCCGGCCTCCTCGGGATGCTCCTTGTCCCAATCCGCCACAAGCCGGCCACCGGTCTGGTTGGCCAACGCACCGAGCAGCCGCTGGTTGACCTTTGGGCCGATGCCGTGGGCGGAAACCGGAATCCGCTTCTCGACCAGGCCTGCGGTCAGGGATTCGAAAGTCTCCGTGCCCAGAAAACTGGCGGCACTGATCCCGTCGCCGATGTAGACGGCGGCCTTTGGCCGGGTCCCCTCCGCATCGAAAGCGCCGGCAGCCGCCAGGAGGGCCTCTTCCATATCCGTCGCCCCCAGCGGCACGCGCTGCTCCAACCGCTCCAGAGCGCCGGCAATTTCGTCGCCGGCGGGTCTGACGAAACCATCGGTCATGGGCACCGCCTTGACGTCAACGGCAATCAATTGGACTCGGTCTTCCGCCTGCAAGCCCGCCAGCAGCGCCTTGAGCGACGCCAGCGCGTCGGCTCGGTACTCTCCCGCCTGGCTCGCCGAGGTGTCGAACAGGACGACCACGTCGCTCGCTTCGGCCAACTCGGCGGGGCCGGCCGACAGGCTCAGGGCGAAATACGTCGACCCGTCAGCATGGGTGAACGTCTCAAGGCGAGCTGCCTCGGCGCTCGGTTCAGCACCCGCAAGCGGATGGGCAAACGCCGCCGTCAAGACCGCAGCCAACAGCACAAGAGCCGATCGGAAACCACTGTGTTTCGACATGTTTGGGAACTCCGGCGCAGAAAAGCATCAGGACCGTCGTCTTCCGCGGCGACAGTCCGTCCGTGCAGACTGATCGCAGAAACCGAACGTTTTTGCGAGAAAATGCCTAGGGACACTACAGCTTAATTCTAGTCAAGCCTGACAACCGATGCCAACGAAAATCTGATGACTGGGCAATTTTGGATGGCCGTGGAGGTTGCGTCCGATGGTTGTGTGTGCAAAGCATCCCTCTTGGGAGGTAAAAGAAGAAGACCTGCCGGGCGCTGCCCGGCAGGTCTTAACTCAATCGCGCGATTTGTCTTACGCCGCAGGCACGAAGCGCTGGCGGTTGGCCGTTAGCGATCAGTCGTCCGCCGGAACCCTCGTTCCGGTCAGAGCCGCAACCTCCTGTCGACGATTCTGGACTTGGCCAAGGCTCAAGGTTCAATTCTCCATCAACAAATGGGCAAGACTGGGCCGTTGATCGGAGCCACCGAACTGGCGAGGCTTGGCTCTTGAGCCCTGCCCTGGCCTGCCGCAGGGAGCGGACTGTAACTGCTGGCCTGTCAACCTGTTAGGTGTCCGGTTACCGCGACACGGACTGGGTGCCGCTGACCGGCTTGGCAGCCGACCGGACCTCGTCAAGGCGGCTGGCCAACTCGGTCCACGGCATTTCGGCCAACTCGGCCGCCACACCGGCAGCCAGAGCCTCCAACGTGGCAATGGAACGGTTGGTGACGGCAGCCAAAGCCCCGACGACGGGATGGACCGACCCGTCCGCTTGAGATTCGGCGTCCGGGCTGGCGGTCCCCCTGCCGACCGCCTCGATCCAGTCGAGCGTCACGCCCGAAAGGCTACGCTGGAGCAGGTCAACCGCCTGGTCGACGTCCACCTCGTCCCGCTCAACCAGCCGGTAGCAGGCGAGCAGAGTCGCCACGCTCGCCAGGTCGTCGGCCAATGCAAGCACGTCGCTGTCGCTGGAGTCCTCGAACCGGTAGGCGAAGTCGATCGCCGCAAATCCCAGCGATTCGAGGTAATCGTTCAGCCGCATACGGCGCTCCGCGCCCGGCTGGCGGTGGAGCGACTCCAGCGTTCGCATCAAGGCCCAATCGCTCTCTTCGAGCACTTCCGACGGCTGCCGGGAGAACAGGTCCACGGCAACCCGCGAATCCTCCGCCGGCGGGCTGATTTCCGACGAAACCGCCTCGATCGCTCCGTATTCGTAGCGGCAACCATAGTGCTCGGCCGGATCAGCGTAGTCGTACGCCCGCTCGTAGCTGTACGGCTCCCACTCTTCGGCCGGGTCGACAGCCGCCGTATCCTCCGCATCGGCGATCGGCTCTTCGGCCGGGTCGACAGCCGCATCCTCCGCATCGGCGATCGGCTCTTCGGCCGGGTCGGCGGTCACCTCATCCTCCGCATCGGCGATCGCTTCTTCCTCCATGGCGTTCAACTCGTCGGCTTCGTAGCCATAGTGCGTCTTGTAGTCGTCAAACTCGTACGAAAAATCATCCTCACCAACGGCGGACTGTTCCTCCGCCGTGGTGGCCGCCTCTTCGTCCCAGGCGTAGTCAGCGTCTTCGTAACAGTCTTCCACGTCGTACACCGACGCATCCGCCGGCCGCTCTTCCGGCAGGTCCTCGACGATCAGCACCTCGTCGGACGGTTCCGCACCGGTCTGGCTGTCCGAGGATTCGTCCTCGCAGCCATACCCGTAGCCCTCATAATC
>LSQX01218427.1_pt1 | contig 25354 bp, 18 predicted proteins | sample 654561 | NCBI WGS metagenome assembly LSQX01 (sample SAMN04489861, study PRJNA283612) | anaerobic digester metagenome | isolation source: 4 biogas reactors fed with cattle manure at either 37C or 55C with and... | place: Denmark: Kongens Lyngby | collected 2014 | reverse complement strand
CCCCGGGTCAGCTGCTTGAGTTCATCAAGCCTCTTCATCCCTTCATCCCTGTTCCGCTCCCATATCTTCGGCACCACTTCTGCAATAATGCTCGCCGAAAACAATGTCTGGGTGACAGCATCATGGAGATCGCGTGCCAGCCGGTTCCTCTCTGCCACAACAGCAGCCTCCTCTGCCTGCTGCTTGAGCCTTGTATTGTCGATGGCCAGGGCAGCCTGGTCTGCAAATGACATGGCAAGAGTCAGGTCTTCATTTGAGACAACTCTGTCCATACCATCTCCGTCACACTTGAAGTAAAGTGCTATTCCACCGTATACCTCATCCTTGCATATCAGCGGGACAGCTGTCATCTTGCAGCAGTGGTCCCGGAGCCATTTCACATGTGCGTTCACAACAGGATGGTCATACATCGACTCATCTAATTCAGACGGGTCTGTCCTGACAATTGGTTTTTTCTCAGCAAAGGTCCTTTGCAGCATAGGGGCCCTGAAGCCCGCATGGCTGTCCAGATTCTCCAGGTGAGGCATCCCGAAGGTCGCAACTATATGCAGGAGCCCGTTCTCACCGTCGAGCCTGAACAGTGCCGCCCCATCCGCCTGGAGCAGCATGGCCGCCTGTCTGATTATAAAGCTGAGTATATCTTCAAGTGATCTGTTTGAGTTCAGCGCCCTCAGTATGTCCTTCAGGCTTTCTGCCACACGCCTTCTCTGTTCATTTTCCTGCAGTCGTCTTTTTACTTCATCATACAGCTTGGCATTTTCGTATTCGATGGCAGCCTGGTTGGCAAAAGCTGTACCGAGCTCCACATGATAATCCTTATAATATCCCGGCTCGGTATGGTCCAGCGTCATGATGCCGATTACAGTATCCTTGTAGACCATGGGCAGGCTCATCCAGCATCTCGCATCTTTGAAGATGGTGTCCATGTACCCCTGCATGTTTTTTCTGAATTCGACCGCCAGCTTGTCATCCGACCACAGGTCATCTATGACCACCGGCTTTCGGAGAATATCCTTTTCCAAAGGCAGTGAATAAGTGCGCTCCTGCTCAGGCTTGAGCTTGGATCTGTGGGCTATCACACTGACACGGTCACCCTGGGATATGAATATCTTTGCATCCCTGTATTCGATGATTGTCCTGAGCTTGTCCAGGATAGCTTCAAGCAGAGGTCTCAGTTCCATCGTCGATGTGACCAGATTGGACACATCCAGTAATGTGGTCAGTAATTTTGAGTTTTGCTGAAGTGCATCCTTATAACCTGCATTGTTCAGACAACCTGCATCATTCATGGTTTCCTCCGGCCGCAACCTCCGTTTTTCTGATTGTATCCCAAATACTCTCAAATATCAAGAAGCGTAACACATCCGGGCAGTATCCTCAATATAATGATAGTGACATTCGGGGTGTATCCATATCCAACATATCAGGAACAAGGCTGGTGTTTTTTATGCAGACGATTTCCCGCGGCTCGTCAGGACCTGATGTAAGAGTCGTACAAAGTCTTCTGAACAGGATAGGGTATAATGCAGGACCGGTGGACGGTATATTCGGATCGGGGACATATCAGGCCGTCACCGCATTCCAGACCAACAACTCACTGGTCCCGGACGGGATAGTCGGGCCTGCAACATGGGCTGTACTCGACCGGCTGCTCCGGGGATATGACACATACACAGTCCGGCCGGGCGACACTTTATATCAGATCGCGCGTGCTTACTATACCTCTGTTGATGCCATCATAACGGCGAATCCGGGGATCGATCCGAATGTGATAATGGTCGGGCAGCGGCTTGTGATACCATATGGCATAGATGTCGTAACACTGGATGTGGCTCCCACATACGAGATCGTGCAAAGGCAGATAGAGGGCCTGAAAGCGAGATACCCGTTCCTCGAAACAGGATCCATCGGCAGGAGCGTGATGGGCAGGGAACTTTATTATATAAGGCTGGGCACGGGCCCCAGGGAGGTCTCCTATAATGCATCCCATCATGCCAACGAATCCATAACGACACCGGTACTGATGAAGTTTGCGGAAAACTATGCAAAAGCCTATGCGGCACAGGGCAGCATACAGGGTTACGATATCCGTGAGCTGTACAACCTTACGAGCATCTATCTGGTACCACTGGTGAATCCGGACGGCGTCGATCTGGTGGCCTACTGGCCCAATTACGATGACCCGGCATTCGCCAATGCAGCACGCCTCAACAGAACCGGGCTGCCGCTGCCCAGCGTATGGAAAGCGAATATACGTGGTGTAGATCTGAACTTAAATTATCCTGCCGATTGGGAAAAGGAAAAAGAAGAAGAACTGGAGCAGGGGATAACAGGGCCGGCGCCTAGGGATTACGGCGGTGAAGCACCTTTATCAGAGCCTGAGTCCAGGGCGATGGCGGATTTCACCCGCGCTCATAATTTCCGTATCGTTATCGCCTATCACACCCAGGGCGAAGTCATATACTGGCAGTTCAAGGACTATGCTCCCCCTGTCGCGCTCACCATCGCAAACCAGTTCGCTGCCATCACAGGCTATGCTGTCGAAGCAGGCACGCCTGAAGCTGCCTATGCGGGGTATAAGGACTGGTTCCTGCAGGAATTCAGAAGGCCCGGCTACACATTCGAGGCGGGAAGGGGCGTCAACCCTATCCCGTTGAGTCAGTTGCCGTCAATATACCAGGAAAATGAAGGCGCGCTGCTCCTGGGTGCAGTAGTCTGAAACAGTTGGATAGGCCGGGCAAGTGCCTGTAGATACTTCTGGCATGTGCCATTTGCAGACATGTCCCGGAAGCTTCATATCTGAAAACTCCGGCGGGCATTCGCAGACCTCAGCAGATATGCTATTTTTTGCGAATCACAGTGGTGAAATCATTTTTAAGATACGCTTCTATAAACTCGACGCTCCCGATCCTGTCCGAATAGACTTCCAGCAAATCAGCGACTTCATCGGGACTGGAATAGAAGTATTTGTCTTCCCTGTCCGGAGAATCCCTGTGAAGAAGGTTGAAGACCACATACTTTCTTGAAAGGTCCAGAAACAGCCTTATGGCCCTTTTCAGGAAGTCGATGTTGTTTCCCAGATCCAGGTTGAAAATACCCGATGTGTATATCACGTCGAATAACTCGTTTTCAAATATCCGGTTCTCAAAGATATCAGCATGGATGAAATCACCGGAAAGACCCTTGCTCTTTGCAATACAAATCATTTTGTCCAGCAGATCCACGCCAGTGTACTTTATGTTTATACCCTTGTTTATGATATGTTCCAGGAGATTGCCGGTACCGCATCCCACGTCCAGCAGCGCCTTTCCTTCGAGGTCCACCGCTGACAACAGCATGTCGAATCTCAGCCGCTGCGCCTCTTCGCTTTCCCAGCCGAGTATGCCGTATTCCGGCAGACCCTTCGATAAATTGGTCTCATAATATGTCCTGATGATATCCAGCTTTTTCATCACGATACTCCCCACCTGTGGCATGATAATATCATAGACCAAAGCCGATATGCGGTCAAGAAATCATGTGTTTTTTCGGGGTCAGGCTTTATTTGGCTTCCGGGTTGTTTTCTTTTCAGGCTCCATAGGTTATTATATTATGCAAATAGCCAGAATATCAGCGGAGGTATTTATGAACAAGGTTATCTGCGTCTATGCTTCATCCAGCAACCTGATAGACAGGAAGTATTTCGATATCGCATCCCGGTTGGGTGAAGCGATTGCGAGGAACGGCGATACGCTGCTGTTCGGCGGCGGTGTAAGAGGTCTGATGGGAGCAGCCGCCACAGCTGTCCACCGCCATAACGGCAGGGTTGTTGGCATCATACCGGAAGCACTGAATCAGAAAGGTGTCGTTTATGAAACCTGTGATGAACTGATAGTCACAAAATCCCTGAGAGAGAGAAAAGCCATTATGGATGAAAGGTCTGATGCCTTCATAGCGCTCCCCGGTGGTTTCGGCACTCTCGAAGAACTCCTGGAGATAATCACACTGAAGCAGTTGAAATATCACAACAAACCCATCGTGATACTCAATTTCGACGGATTTTTCGATGCACTGCTGGAACAGTTCGGGCACATCATGGATCAGCATTTCGCCAAACCTGAATCAAGCCTGCTCTACCATGTCACAACAGATACAGAAGATGCACTGGAGTATATCGAGACATACAAGCCGATCGAAATAAGGGAAAAATGGCTGACATGACCTGTCAGCAGTCTCCGGCTGCAATGTTTCACCTTCTGACGGCTTAATGCCGGAATATAAATCATATGTAAATATCGAGCCAAAGGAACTCTCTCTTCCAATGCACTTGATGCTCAGCTCATAAAAAGGACCGGCTATGCCGGTCCTGCCTTTACTTTATACCCTCAGTTCTGTAGGTTCATACCTTATGCGGAATTTCGGAAGCCTGTTGATCTTTCTGTAATAATTGATCTCCCAGTCTTCGCCCTGTGAGGGATCATTCATCCCGTCAGCTGGCGGTGCGAACATCCTGAACATCAGCTCCTGTCCGCCCCTGATCGGTCTTTCATAGAATGCGGGCATCAGGTCGATGGTCTTCACACCCGGTCCCTTATAAAACCACTTGCCATTGAATTCAAAAACAGCATTCAGATTTTCTTCGTCAAAAGTGACCTCGCAAAAGACCGGACTCCTCTCCAGCCGTACCGGTATCGCCAGACCATCCGCATCCTCGAAGCCTCCCCATCTCAGTTTGACAGGGAGTTCAACGGCTTCACCCGTTTCCATCGTCGGATAGAACCAGGGATCATTTATTATCTCCCTGTAAGCGTCGAACAAGGGCTGTTTTATGCCATTTTCAGGGCAGTTGGGGTCCTCCAGTTCCAGACCCAGACGCCCTCTGTCCCTGAACTGGTACATAGTGATGCCTGTCATCCAGTCGGCCTTTTCATCCCTGAACATATAGTAGAATTCCTTCACCATTTCAGCCTGTTCGAATGGCCCTGTCACGTCGCCGTCAGCATTGAGCTCTGAGATGACAAGCGGTTTCGGCACACCGTCATTAAGCGCGCAGAATCTCTCATATGTAAATCTGTTTATCTCGAATCTTTCTCTCACATCATAACGCCTGTGGGATTTTCCGCCCCGCTCCGCAACAGTGAACGGCCAGCCCCAGTTCAATGCAAGGTAATAGTCTCCTGACCATATATCAGCCGCTCTGACAGCTTCACGGAATTCCTTCTCATAAGGCATCTCTTTGGCTCCCGGCACAGCTTCACCGCCTATACACAGGATCGTTTTTATGTGAGCCGCCTCCTGCTTTATTATATTGTGGAAGCGTACATAAAAATCGGCGACCTGCTGATAGGTATACCGCTTGTTGAAAGCGAACCAGTTGCCCGTAGCCTCATGATTGATCCTCAGAAGCAGCCTGCCGAAGGGCTTCAGTTCCCTTGCTATTTGAATCAGATGTTCATCAGGCACGGCACAGTCAATGGTCAAAGTAAGTGTGACATCCTGTCCATGCCGTCTCACATCCTTCATCGAGATAAAGGGCTCACCGTCAGTGTTTCCCCCGATGCCGCCTGTATACGGAAAATAATCGTCATAAGCATAATCCCATTGAAACGATACGTCCTTATCTGTCTTCAGCTTGCTCGCCCTCGTCGGCCAGCCCTCATCCAGCGGATAATAGCAATACATCAGGTTGATGCTTCTGTGAGGCCTGCCCAGCTTATCCAGTATGTAATCCTGACATACATATTCACCCCGCTCGCTGCCGTCTCCCAGATCGACAGCACAGGGAGCAGGCCCCATATGAAGTTTGAAAACCTTCGCTTCACTGCTCATTAACAGTTTCATCCTTTCATTTGTCAGTTTTCTGTCAGCGTCCCAGGACTACTTCGACCTTGTTGCTGTCCTGCATAACATCAAGCGGGATAAGCGTTCCGTCCAGCTTTCTGCCGTTGACTGTCAGAGAGATTACTCCCCTCGAAACCTTGTCCGGGTTTCTGACTTCGATGTCGAAACGCTTTCCCCTGAACACTCTGCTCACCCTGAAGCCCTCCCAGTCCTGCGGGATGCAGGGGTCCACTATGAGTCCGTCATAATCTGCCCTGACACCAAGTATATATTGCGAAATGGCCACAAAGCTCCAGGAGGCCGTGCCTGTCAGCCACGAATTCCTTGCGCGCCCGAACTTGTACGGATGCTCCTTGCCTGTGATGAACTGCGAATACACATATGGCTCCATCGTGTAGAGGTCTGCATTGTCATTCTTCGCTGCCGGCAGGAAGGACAGATAATATTCGAATGCCCTGTCGCCTCTGCCCAGCATGCATTCGGCGACTATTGCCCATGTATTTGCATGACAGAATATACCGGCATTCTCCTTGAGGCCCGGAGGGAATGAAGTGATGGCACCGATTTCAGTATCAGGCTCTTTGTATGCAGGATAGTTTTTCACTATTCCGTGCTCTGTAGCCAGATACTCCTTAAGGCTATCCATCGCCTGCAGCCCTTTTTCTTCAGAAGCTGCACCTGATACTACCGCCCAGGTCTGGCTGTTTATGAATATCTTGCACTGGTCGCTTTCCTGTCCGCCCAGCTTTCTGCCGCTGTCAAGATAACCTCTCAGGAACCACTTGCCATCCCAGGCATACTTCTCGATATTTTCAGCTATTTCCGTCCTGTATTTCCGGAAATGCTCAGCATCTTCATTGCGTCCGGTCCTTTCAGCAAGCTCTATGAACTCTGTAAGCCCGCGGTAATACAGGAATGTGCTCCAGATACTCTCTCCCTTTCCTTTCAGGTTGATACAGTCATTCCAGTCTGCCGCAAGGCCCAGCAGCAGCCCGTGAGGCCCTCTTTTGCCCCAGGAAAACTCAAGAGCCTGCTTCAGATGCTCGAAAACTGTCGCCTCACCCTTATCGCAGTACGGCACCGCCTGGTCGAGGAAAGCCGTATCTCCCGTCTCCCTGATATATGCAGGTACCGACAGCAGCAGCCACAGATGGTCATCGGAGAATATATGCTGCTCCGGCGGCACATTATGCGGTCCCTGTTTCCATGTGAGGGGCTGAAGACCGTGCATAGCCGCCCCGTTCGATATCTGGCCCTTCAGCAGATCGATGATCTTGTCACGGCAAAGCTCAGGTATCGAATGCATGACTCCCAGCGTGTCCTGATTGGTATCGCGATAACCGAGACCGTCCCGTCCTCCTGCCTCATTGAAGGAAGCAGATCTGGACCAGTTGAAAGTCGTCTGGCACTGATACTGGTTCCAGATATTGACCATTGAATCCACCAGCGGTGAAGGAGTGGAGCATGTATAGGCAGAAAGCCTCTTTTCCCAGTACTGACGTACCTTTTCGAACTCTTTCTCCACATTTCTGCGGTCAGAGTACAGCTTTTTACATTCCTGTCCAAAGGTTTTTGCATCGCCGACACCAACTATATAGACAGCATATGCCTTTTCGCCCGGTTTCAGCTTTATCCTGTTCTGCACCGACGCACAGGGGCTGCCTCCGACAGCTATGGTATTTGCATTGGAACCTCTTTCAACGGCAATGGGATTTCCCTCATGCCGATAGCGCCCTATAAACTCTTCCCTGTCTGTTTCAAAGCTGGCCACAGGAAGCGTGGATGCCATGAAAGCCTTAGGCTCGGTTATAGGCCAGAGGCGTATCGAATAATCCACTACATCATTTTCGTAGCCCATTCTGCATGTGTAAAGTATGTATTGGAAATTGGTAAGATCCTGATCCATATTCCAGAAGCACCACTCTGCGTAAGTGAACAGCGACAGCTCCCTTTCCCTGTCCGATTTGTTCCCGATCTCCACTTCCCAAATCTCAACAGGCTTATCGATCGGTACGAACACCCGGTAATCGGATTTTATCCCTTTGTACTCGCTTTCGAACTTCGTGTATCCAAGTCCGTGGCGGCATATTGTCCTGTAGCTGTCCAGAGACTTGCCCACCGGCTGCCAGGATGCAGACCAGTAATCTCCGTCTTCATCGTCCCTGATATAGACATATCGGCCCGGACGGTCCATAGGTATGCTGTTGAATCTGAACCTCAGCATCCTGGCCGATTTTGGTGATTTGTAAAAACCGTAGCCGCTTGCGTTGTTTGAGATAATGCCACAATACTCGGCAGTGCCAAGATAATTCACCCAGGACATCGGCGTATCAGGTCTTTCGATAACATACTCCCTGCTGACATCGTCAAAGTAGCCATAGCGCATAGTGGTGCCCCTCCTTTTGACATTTGCATGTTTTATTTTTTAGTTACACTAGATTATTTTAGCATAAATCACATGCAAATCCTATCTTTTTAATCCTATCCATGCCATTCGGCGGACCATGCCCTCATACCGGACCCAGGGCATCGGCCCTGCTGTCAGCAGCCCGTTTCCGACCCGGGTCACAAGACGACCCTGATCATGTTTAGAAAATAATTATATGTAAATAATAACCTAAAAACAATGTGATCTCTCGGAGGTAACCATGGATAATCCAACACTGAAGCTGGAAAAAAGAACAGCAGTCGGCGGCGGCAAGGCCAAAAGGCTGCTGGAGCAGGGGCTCGTACCTGCTGTTGTTTACGGAAGAGGATTCGGTTCCGCTGCTGCCCAGGTCAAAAGGTCTGAACTTAAAAAATTTCTCAAAACCAATGGCAAAAACACAGTTTTCAAAACTGAGTTCGCGCATGAGCATGACCTCTCCATGATCATAAAAAACATACAATACGATCCGGTCAATAAGGAAATCATCCACCTGGATTTTCAAAAGATCGATTCGCAGGAAACGGTGCAGATGCACATACCCGTCAGGGTCAGTGGCGAGGAAACATATACAAAGGCCGGCCATTCAGTCATGCATCAGCTGAATTCCATAGTAGTGGAGTGCCCCGCCGGCAGTATTCCGAAATATGCAGAGGCTGACATCACCGGCATGAAACCAGGTCAAAGCTTTACCGCTTCTGACTTTCGCTTCCCGTCCGACGTAAAGGTCCTGACCGATCCTGCCAAAGTGATCCTTACAATAAAAGGCCGCCATTCAGAACCGGATGCTGAAGAAAAACAGGCTGTCGCTGAAGAATAGCCTCCTCACAGATATCTGTCATATATCGCCGGTCCGGAAATACCCGACCGGCGATATTTTCACCCATTTGTCGCAGTAATAGCCATAATGGCTTTCCACCACCTTGTTTTTCAGATCGAAAACTGATAAGCAGCCTTCGATCCGTATTTCTTTCCCATCACTGCTTCTGGGATTGTCAGCGTAGTAATCTTTGAATTTGCCGTAAGGTTCAAGAAAACTTATCAGCTCCTTCGAATCCCCGAAGCTGATACTACCCTTCTCCGCCAGCTTATCATTTATCTGGCGGTTTAGCTCGTCATAGCGCCATTGTATATCATCGGTCCTCTTGCCGATGACTCGCTGCGTCCACCAGTGCATGGCAAAATAGCGCATCTCAGGGATGACATAATGGTTCGATGCCACCAGCAGTTCATCACTGTCTTCTCTCTGAGGCGGAAAATAAAACGTGGATGGACAGTTCTGATCTCCGGCTTTGTTGATATATGCGGTTTTTTCAAAGGCATCCGGATATATCACCTTGGCGGTTTTCTTCTTCATATTGTAGTGATCCCAAAGCCGATGATTGAAAGTGAGGTAATCCGCCGGATATTCGTAATCATTCCATCTGAACATTACTCCATTCCGGTACGGTATTGCAGCGTGGCTTTTTATAAACTCAATATCCGGCAGCAGCGATCTGAAATCTTCATCGGCATATTGTGTGAAATCCGGTTCAGGCCATGACGCACCTGCTTCAGCGATACAGGATCGCTCTGAGCCGTCTGCGATAATGTAAAGCCATGATACTCCTTTCGGAAGCTCAGCCATCAATGAGGCTGCATCCTCTGCACTTTTGCCGTATTGGACACATAGTCTTGTCATAAGGAGTGAATTGATTCCTATGTTCTCCGGGTCACTGTTTGCACCGGGTGACATATTCACACCCAGCGCGACACCTTTCAGGTTCATTGCAGCTATACTTCCCACCATGCCGGGAGCTGCTATATTCACGAACGGAATAGAACGACGCCCTGCCAGAACTCCGGAGACCGGATCTTTTTCAAGGCCACCCCCATGGCCATCCGAAGTATCCTCCGGGGAATACAGGATATATGCACAGGTATCCTGGAAAACACCTGCGGACGGAAACATGAAATCCCTTCCGAACCAGCATCCATCGCCGGCGCTTTTTCCACTGACGGTAAATGCATTGCACATCATCGGTATGTCAAAATCCTCAGGCTCTATGCCTTCCAGGGAGCGTTTGAGGAACTTCCCCGAATAGATTACTGAACAGAGGATATCTATACCTGTGTTGAGCACGATGAGCCGCTGCATATCCACACGGGTCTTCGAATTGCGGCTCCTGCACCCATCATATATGCCCTGTATCTCTTCAGTTATTGCTGGTGGCAGCTGTTTCCATATCTTTCGGGAAAGCTCATGCAGTATCTTTATCAGGATGCTCTGGACCAGTTTGATTTTTTCAAGCACTTTGCTGCCTATGAATGAAAAAACGACCCTGTCGGTGTAATCCATCATCCTGGCGATTTCATCCTCTGCCATTTTCCCCATGAGATAGCCTGTTTCATATGGTGTTCCTTCAACATAATAGGCCTTTTTGGGTCTGCCAGCATCGTAATTGACGACTGTCCTGCTTTCTGCGGTTATGCCAAGTCTCCCGTTATACACGACCGTCCTTGTAACATCAAACCCGTCATTGCTGAAAGCTTTCGCCAGATGTATCAGCCGCTTCCCCAACTCCGTGCTTCTGTACAAGCGAAACACCCCTTTAAAAAGCCGGTGCCGCAACCGCTGATGCACCCACCGACATATGGTTTCCAGTACCACATTATGCATGGGTCAGTGATGTTGTGAGACAGCTTGGCATTCAGTGAGCTCGACGAGATAAATTCCCGTCAGGCATTGTCAAAGAAAATCTCAGTTAATATATCAGACAAAGAGGCCGTAAAATCTTAGCAATGTGAGAGGTGTGCTAAAAATTTCTATCATCTCTCACATTTTCACTGACTTTCAAAATCAAAGTCCACTGTTGAGGGATTTGTAATGGAAATTACTTTTTCAATCGAGGACATTACAGTCCCGTTTGCAGCAAATAAAACGCAATTATCCTTAAGTCATTTGTGGTATACTTAATTAGGCGGATGCCTGCAAACAGTGATTCAGCAATGCAACCTCCTGGTAATAAACTCGGCAGATATCCGCTGCCAAATCACATGTGCAAGGAAGGTACAATTGAAGGCGCAGTATCAAAAGACTCTGCTGGACGCAGATTTTCCAATGAACATATTCTTTACCGATGTTACTGAGTTCCCGCCTCACTGGCACGAAGTGGTGGAACTGGTTTACATAACGGAGGGAAGCCTGACCATAGGCGTGAACAATGAAGTATATACGATGGAGCCCGGGGATATAATGCTCATCTCGGGCAGCGATGTGCATTATTTTGTCCCGATCCCTAATCAGGTTAACAGGCTGATCATCCATTTCGACATGGCCTATTTTGAGGCCGCCTATCCGGAAGCAAAGAACAAACGATTCACAAGGGTGCATTTGAAAAAAGGACAGTCCCCGGATGGCGAAATTGACGTGCATAAGCTCCTGGAGGACCAACTGACAGAAATCATCAATGAATACAATGAGCAACGCCCAGCATATAAAATCGTGTTGCGGGCCAGGTTGTTCGATATACTGTCCATACTGATACGGAACGTGCCCATGAAGCCCTATTCATCCCAGGAGCGTTCCAGGCAGCAGAAGCGCCTGAGCAGATTGGAAAATGTGTTCCGCTATGTCGAGGAAAACTATGCATCACCTATCACACTAAAGGAAATCGCTTCGGTGGCAAATTTCAGTGAGTATTATTTTACAAGGTTTTTCAAGGAAGCCACCGGAATGACATTCGGAAGATATCTAAACAATTATCGGGTAGAAAAGGCAGCCTTTTTTCTAAGGAACTCTGATGATTCGATCACAGAAGTTGTGTTCAAATCCGGCTTTGGGAGCATCAAAACCTTCAACAGAGTGTTCAGGCAGATAAAAGGCTGTTCTCCATCGGCATATAAGAAAGACAATTTGTGAAGCGCTTTATTCAATTAGTGACGAGCAGACTATACAATCATGATCTGAAAATGTTGACTTACAGCCTCTTTTTGCAGGCATCACCGCATTATCCATTTCGTCACAAAAAACGGCTGCCCTGCAGCCGCTTTTGTACTATTATCCTCTATACAAGCAATACGTCAAACTTGCCCCATGTCATGCTGCATGTGATGATATATGCCTTGCCCGGGTTGGTGAAAGTATAGTTCTCTTCTACCTGCTGCGGATGCATTTCAAGCTCTACACCGTTGTTTGACATATTCACGAGGAAGATGCCATTGTGCAGGTTCAGGAATTCACCCACCGAAGCCTGTGCCAGTTCGTCAGGCTCCGTGATCTCCTCCTGCGCGAATCTGGCGGCAAAAGTCACGAACACATCAGTGTCACAGGTTATGGCCGTATTTATGTTGATCTTCCCGAATATTTCCTGACTGGTAAACCATCTTGCGGTCACATCGGACTTAAGCTGATTTATCTCGACTGTCGGATAATCGTCCACAAAACGGATCAGGTTTTTCATCAGCAGAGTGACATAATCGCTGTACATTTTTCCAAGAAGGGCTTCCCCATAGCTCTGGAATATTTGTTCGATCTCCTCTGAATCATCTTTCCTTACCACATTGAACTGCCTGGTGGACATGCCATATTCCTTCTTGTAACTATCAAGTGCATCCTGAAGCTGATCGATGGTCAGATGCCCTCTGTCGATCAGGGCCTGTCCCAGCATCAGATGTCCCTGCTTTTGTGTTGCCAGCATTTCTTCGAGCTGCTGCTCATTTATATATCCCTTTTCTATTGCCAGCTCGCCGAACCTCTTGTCTATTCTCTTTTGCATATTGTGGATCTCTTCGACCTGCGAAGGAGTCATATATCCTGCATTGACAGCAATGACACCCAGCTTGAGGCGCACGGATCTCTGGTATTCAAGAGCATCGGTCAACTGCTCGGGGCTGATCAGCCCTTTGTTCAACAGGTAATTACCGAAATATTGGCTATACATATTTCACACCCCTTCCTGGAAAATATTCCTGATGATATGCTCGATCTGAGATTTTTCCCACGGTTTTTGGATAAAGTCGGAGGCACCGGCATCCATTGCTGCCTTCAGGTGTGACTTGGTACCTGAAGAGGACAGCATTATTACCTTTACATCCTTCTTTGCTTCCATCATCTCTTTCAAAGCCTCGATCCCGTTTTTGTCGGGCATCACTATATCCAGAAAGACAAGGTCCGGATCATGTTGCTTGAAAAGCTCGACGGAGCTTTGCCCACTTGATGCTTCAACTATGTTAAAGTCACCATATTCATTAAGGCAATCTTTCATTTTTTTCCTGACAAGAAGAGAATCGTCGCAAATGAGAATCGTAGGCCGGCTTTTGCTCATCACTATACCTCCCCGATAAAAAATGTAGAATTTTGTTATATAACTATAATATCTTATTTTTTCCATCATGTAAAGAAATTGCACGCGTTTGATATGTTTTAACGTTTTTATTCCTGTTGCATAGAATATAGAAGTAGCATTATTGTAAAGGGGTCTTCCAAATGCAACTGCCAAAAGGCTCGGGACTTGAAGTGCTGGACAGGATGGTCCGCAGAAGCATCAGATATTACTCAGATCTGTTCAGTACAGACCGATTCCGGCAAAGCATGGTGTCGGCATTGAAAAATCTCCCGACTATTGAGCTGCCGTCGCTGGCCAACCTGAGAAGACCGGTCGATTCCTTAGTGAAAACGCTTAACGACGCTGTTGCGCAGATGACCAGCAGACCAGCCAAAATTGATTATCATAACATCGTCAGCAGTTTTCTGCCGCCGGGTGCCAGTCTGATAAAACCCCAGTATCCTGAAAATGCAGGTGATATCAGGTTGATCGATCTCGACGGCGACGGACGCAGCGAGCTGGTCACATCATACATTTCCAGTGACGGCATCAGGACACTTGTGTTGAAGAAAGATGAGGTCCAGTGGTACAAGATGGCCGAGATCAACAGCCCTGGTTTCAGCAGCATACACTACTGCGGATACGCCGACATATCCGGGGAAGGGAGAAAGGACATCCTCCTCGGTCTCATCTCTGATCAGCAAAGCCGGAAGCTGTTTGCATACTCGCTGTCAGACGGAGGTTCCAGAAAAATATTCAGCAAGGGATATGATAAGCTGGAGGTACTCAGAAGTTCCTCCCGGACCTCGAGAGACGCGGTTGCACTGTGGCATGAGCAATCTCCCGGCATATATGACATTGAACTGATACGTTGGAACGGGATCGATCTGGAGCAGCTTGACAGGACTCGTTATCTTACTGCCAAAGTGTTGCCCTTGTATATAAGAAAGCTGAGACAGGATCCTTCTGACATCGTCAGCTGGTACAATCTTGCTGACACATTTATCGCAGCAGGCGACAGGGTGAATGCGGCCAGGGCAGTAAAATATGCACTTGAGCTCTCGCCGGACCCGATGATGAGAGACAGACTCATGGAACTCCGGCAAAAGCTTTGACTGCTTTGCCGCCGGTATGAAAAATACGTGGAGGAGACGGATATGAATGACTGGCGCGCCGCTTTCCCTGCTTGACAATATAAGGGTCAGCAATGGCCCGGAAGGCCTGAGGAGCTTTTTTTCGGAACTGCTGCATACTGACAGGATCGGACTAGTAGAACTGCTCAATGACAGGCATCTCTGTTTCAGTACACTGTACTTGCTGAAGTCAGACATCAAAAGCAGAAGCCTGCAGGATATGTTGTCCATTAAATACAAACGGGCACTGGAACTGGCAGATATGCTGTCCAAACCGGGACCTGCCGTCGTATCTTCAGTCAGCAGACGTTCAGGCAGAAGATCATTGGGAGAATACCAGAAGAACGGCAAAACAACGGTCGTTGAAGCAATGCGCTCAGATGCTGTTACTGTGTCTTCACTCAGTTGGATCGCTGAAACAGGCTGGGACATCAATATGCCCGAAGGCCCCTATGAGCTTCTGATGGAACGCTGTACGGCGCTGCTACTGGCATATCAGAGAGAAAGATCGATCCTGCCGGCAATAGCCGATACGATTTTTGAACGCCACAGGCATGGAAGGCTTATACACAATCTGGTCTGGGCTTTCTTTGAAGCACATCACAGGGAAAGCCTTTATTTGATTGCCCAAAGGCTGGATTCACCGGATATGCGCGATGTCATCCTGGCAAGGAAACTGCTTGGTTTCATCCCCGGAATGGATGATGACAGGGAAGACGGTCCTGCCCTGTATCACCGTGCGCTGAACTGGCTGACTGTGAACATGCCTTACATCTGCCGCACCGGTGAAAGCATGCAGATGTGTCCGAAACCCTTATTTTATACAGTTTCATATGAAGCCAAATACCTGTGCCGACAGGTGTCTGAAGACAGCGGAAAACAACCTGCGCCTCTGAATGAGCTTGAAGCTGAACGGCTCGAATGTTTCCGCAATCTGGATGAGCCGCGCAGGCGGCTGCTGGCAGATGCATCCTGCTCACTTTATATGAGAGACATGAACCAGTGGCTATCCTGGTTCAGCCTCCCCATTGATGACCAGCTCGCATTTGCATCTATTATGACAGGGGGATCCGCATGATCAGATTTGAAGATGGCTTTTCTGACCTTGAGTCAATATTCGCGCAATACAGACGAGGCAGTCCCGAATACGAAGCCTTAAGCAAGCTTTCAGAAAGCAGCCGCAGTTATGTCTATTTGTCAAGGGAAGAACTGGAGTTTGAGTTAAGCCTGAGAAAGGGCATAATCGACGCCTCTCTGGCACTTTACAGGAGAAGACTTCCATTCAGGATATTCCAGGAGTCCTTTTGTAATGAGGCTTACTGGGACAGAAGGCAGGACGGCGGCTTTGTGCTGAAGTCCGGCGCCAGACCTTCCAGGGCTGTGGAGGACATTTTCATCAGCACCCGCATGTACGGGACAGAATGTGCCACAGCCATCGTCATCATATATTACAAGGCTGTCCTGGATGTATATATGCCAGAATTGTTTGACCGCGCTTTTCCCCGCATCGTTCTGATGAACTGGCGTGACATGGATCAGCTGATCGATCCGGCGACATACCGCGGGCTGGCTGATTATCTGCCCGGCGACTGCAGATATGTCAGGAATCCTGATGTGGATCCGCTGACTCCTGAATGGCAGGGGGAAAACGTCATAGACCTGGGCAACGGCAGATATTACGGACATGGCATAGGACTGGGCAGTATAGATTATTTCATCGACGCACTGAACCGCAACAGAAGAGAAGGCTCGCAGGCATCCGCCTACCTTATGGACACCGCTACAAGACCTGATTTTCGGAGTCTGTACCTGTACCGGAAAAATGCTTCATAAAAAGCAGGTTCACTGAATAACTTTTACTTATGAGAAGGTTGTATGATATACGTATATTGAAGACCCGACTCCTGGGGCAGATAGACAAGTTCTATCGGGACTCTTTTGTCCTGACGCTTTCAAATATGACCACAGGCATTATCGCCTTCTTTTTTTCCATCCTGCTTTCAAGGAAGCTGGGCGCCGAAGGCCTTGGACTGTATGGATTGGTTATGCCTGTCTACGGTCTTTTACTCTGTATCACCAGCGATGGCATCATAACCGCCATCTCAAAAATTTCGACTGTCTATTTCAACCGCAGTGAATACAAAAACCTGAACAGGACATTCAGCACCGTATTCATACTGACCATATTCCGGGCTCTCAGCGTGGCCCTGCTGGTGCTCATTTTCCACAGACCCATGGCGGTCTATGTGGTAAGAGATGCCCGCGCATCCGGTGCATTGATGGTATTGTCTCCGGCTCTTATCTTCGTGTCGCTTTCAGCTGTAATAAAGGGCTATTTTTACGGGATGGGCAAATACAAGACAACAGCTTCGATAGACATCCTCGAGAAGCTTCTCAGAGTGGGGGTCCTGCTGTCTGCCATCGCACTGCTGAAGCCTGAAAGCGTATCAGGAACGGTTGCCTCAGCTTTCCTGGCTCTGACGACAGGAGAACTGGTCAGCTTCCTGACTCTCCACATCTGCTACAGGATAGAAAAAGGGAAGCTTAAGGGCAGCACAGGCAGAATCAAATCAAGGATACAACTGGTTTTCGATGTACTGGTCATATCCGTGCCCCTGTGCTTCAACGGCATCGTCTCATCTGTGATATCGACTGTCTCTGCATTGATCGTCCCCCGCAGGCTCATGGCAGCGGGATTTTCCTACAGAGATGCCCTGGCGCTGATAGGCAAATTCAGCGGGATGGCCCTTAACATATCTACTCTGCCCTTCATAATTATAAATTCCATGCTCACTGTTCTGGTACCGGACATGTCCCTGAATATAAGCAAAAAGGACTACTGGTCCGCTGAAGAAAGGATAGCCCAGGTCCTGAGAATATCCTGCATCATCGGCATATCGACAGCCATCGTCTGTTTCGTCATGCCCGGAACTTTGGGATGGGTTTTCTATCAGAGAAATGATCTGGCAGACATGATAAGGTTTTCGGCACCCATCTGTCTGGTAACCTTTATATCATCCCCAACCTTTGGTGTGCTCAATGCCCTCGGCAAGCAAAACATCCTTCTCAAAAACTCTCTGATCCATTCTCTGCAGAGTCTGGTGCTCACCACAGTACTGGCCGGCATCCCGGCACTCAACATTTACGGCTGCGGCATTGCAATTATCCTCACATCTGTCACATCACTGGTATTGAATATAGGAGAAATCAGAAAAATATGCGAAATCAAAATCGATCTGCAGGATATCATAATAATGGTCGTAGCCGGCACTGCATCGTGGTTGTCAGCCCTGCTGGCTGGAAATGCACTGTCGGCAGCACCGCCTGCCGTGCGGACAGCAGGTGTCGTCACAGCCTGCTTCGGGTGTATGGCGGGGCTTTGTACATATGCCTTCAGGTTGAAGAGAGAGACCTGAACTGCATCACAAACACGGCCCCTCTTCCGTCTTTTACATTCTCAGCCCATATCCTGCCCTTCATCTCCGTCATGTAGTTGGCGCAACTATGGAGACCAAAACCGTGTCCTTTACGCTTAGTAGTAAAGCCATAGGCAAAAATGCTTTCCAGCTTGCCTTCTTCTATGCCCGGTCCCGTATCGCTGACCCGTATGAAGACGTGTTTGCTGTCCCTGGTGACTTCGATGGTAAGTACTTTATCCGCATCTTCGATGCTTTCCATTGATTCCACAGCATTTTTCACCACATTGGTCAGTATGTGGAACAACTTGGTGCTCTGGGCCAGAGCTCTTACAGATTTGTCATATGATCTGACTATCTTTATCCCCGCTCTTTCGATGGAATTCCGGCTCAACTTCAGTACATTCTCAATGACCGGTATCACATCCAGACGTTCGAGACTCGACCTTATGCCGGTCAGACTCTGCTGCGTGTTGATGATGCCCTCGATGAGGCTGACTCGCTCGAGGAGCCTTTCCACATGGTTCTTCAAATTGTTCCTGAACCTGATAAACGAATCGCCCAGCGTTGCATAGTACTTCATAAGCATTATTCCCTTTTCATCATCCCTGATAAAGGATTCAAGCTCGTCAAATCTTTTTGCGAGCATGTCGTTGGCCATTTTCAGATCATCAAGACAACTGTTTTCCATCAGGCTTTCAAGAGCCTGCTGCGTAGTGTTCACACTGTTCATTATATTGGCTATATTGTGCAGTATCCCTGTAGTGTCTGCCATGCCCTTTTTATGTGCCTGTTCCATCAGTTTCCTGTAGCTTTGATCCAGCCTCTCGAAAAGTATTATGCCATTCAGGGCGATACTGATGTGTTTGCTGAGGATACGCATTATCCTGATATCCGTCTGGCCTGGTTCGATAAGCAGGAATCCTATGAACTCATCGCCCACATACAGAAAATGGGACAGGAGGAAATGCGGCTTACCATCATGGGGCAAATCTTCGGTCAGGCTGCCTGAAACGCTTCGTTCGTGTTGTGGCCGTTCCTTTATCATTTTACCGTCATAATACTCAAACTCCAGTTGGTAATCAGGAAATGCGGAATTCTCTGATCGGTCACTGAACAGATAAAGCCAGCAACCCTTCACGCCTATCCTCGGCAGATTGACAGCAAGTGACTCCTTCAGGCTTTCCACATTGAATTGCGTAAGCAGTATCTTCCCCACTTCACGCAGTATGAGCTGGACCCTGTCGTACTCCACATGCTCTGCGAACACAGCGGTAGCAAGTTTATTCTGCAAAACTCCCTGCATCTGATTGAATAAATTGTCAGCCCATATCACTTTCTTCATATCTGTGCCGAAATAGGGAAGGAAGTGTGGCATGATCACCTTTCTGAAAACAGCCGCAGCCGTTTCAAAATCGCCGATTCTGTCATTATATCCAATTCCCCGGAGCATCATTTCAAATCTCATCAGAAAGGGACGGTACTCCATCTTCAGGAATGCCTGGCTGAACGAATCCATCAGGTCACTGATTTCTTCGAGAGTGAACGGGACGCTGCCGGCGATTTGCCCGGCCATGCCATCCAGTTCACGATCATTCAGTTCTTCAAATCTCCTGCCGGTCATGTCGCGCTTTTCCGTATCCAGCGAGACATCAGGCATTGGTGCACAACCGCATGAATATCTGTATACCACTTTGCCTGGTACCTCAGTCCACATTTGGATATCATAGCCTTCTATCAGCCGGTGTACGGTTTCACAGGCGTGATATCCCAGCTCTTTCCATGGGAAATAGACTGTGGTGTATGCAGGTGACGAGAATTTGCCAACCTCACCGTCCTCATAGCTTGTCACTGCAATGTCCTCTGGTACCCTCAGCCCTCTGTCTTTTATTTCTGCTATGACCCCTGTTGTCTCTTCGTTATACAGCGACACGACCGCATCCGGTCTGATCTTTCTCTCATCCAGCAGTATCTTTATAGCCTTTCGTCCTCTTTCGCTTGCATCCAGCCCCATCAGTTCAGTCCGGTCCACGAACAGCTCCGGATCATAGATACCGAATCTCCTCATCTCCCTTAAATACACATCGGTCCGCCTGTCCGGCAAGAACGGAGCAATATAAGCGATTCTCCTGTACTTGTGCGTTTCTATGAGATGATGCAGTATTTCACGTGTATAAGTCTCCCCGTTGAAATAGACTCCTGGGATATTGTCCCTTATAGATCCTACGCTGACCATGGGAATATCTCCGAACAACCTTTTGAAAAAGCTGTTATGTGTTGCTCTTGCCCATCCCAGGAAAATCAGCCCGTCGAACCTGAACTGGTTTATTTGTTCAAGCAGCATTTTCTCATGATATGTGCTTCTTACAGTCGAATGGACAAGGAAATGCCCGAAGCGTATGACATTGATGCCGTGCTCCTGTGCATACTCAGATACGCCCTTTGACAGCATATTATGGTATTCGTCATATGCATCCTCATCTATAAAGCCTATTGTCAGTCTTTTTCTCATATAACGCTCCACCTGTCATGAAAATTTCAGTATAAATGTTGCCCCCTTATTTATGCCTTCGCTTTCAGCACGGATGTATCCGCCCATGTCCTCCATATATGAAGCACAACTGTACAGGCCATAGCCGTACCTGCCTTCCTTTGTGGAATATCCATATTCGAACAGATTGTCCAGAAGGGCTTTGGGTATCCCTCTCCCATTGTCTTCTATGCTAAGGTACTTGCCGCTCTCATCTTCATACAGCCTGACAGTCAGCTTCCTTTCCCCGGTTTCTGAATTTGCCAGCGCATCCTTCGCATTGGCAATGATGTTGAAAATGATAAAAAACAGTTTTGCCCGATGGACACGAGCCTTGAATCCGGGCATATAATCTTTTTCCACGGTTATATGCAGCTTTTCGAAGGAATCATAATTCAGTTTGAGTGCGTCATCGACTATAGGTGCTATCAGGAGTTCCTCAAGCCTGGAATCAACGCCCGCGTAGCTCTGCTGAGCAGCGATAGCCTCATTGATGGTCCTTATTTTTGTCCTGAGCCTGGTCAAATTGGCAAGTAGCTGTTGGCGCAGTTTTTCAGCCGGACTGCCCAGGCGCAGGTAAAACTCCATCAGCTTTTTGCCCTTCCTGTCAGTGCATATGAATTCCTCGAGTCTGTCGATGTTTTGCTGCACCAGATCGGCCGCCATGGCTATATCGTCGATGACAGGCGAATTTGCACACTCTCCCAGTATATGGGCCGAAACATTTACACTGTTTAGTATATTGCCTATGTTGTGTAAAATGTTTGCGGCAATATCAGCCATACCTTCTTTCTGGGCATGCTCCACAAGCTTTTTATATGCGATGTCGAGTCTATTGAGCAGAACGATTCCATGCAGTGCTGTACTGATACTGGTCGCCAGGCTTTGGAAAAGCATCTCATCCGGTGTCCCGTCTCTCGTTCCAAACAATGCAAATCCCATGATCTCATCGGTTACATGCAGCAAGTAAGCCAGCGATACATTGCTGAGTTCTTCTGCCTGTATCACTGCAAGCTGCTTTCTGAGGCTACCTGCCCTGCCGGTGGTTTCTTTCCTTTCGCCGTCACAGTATCTGAAGATCAGAACACTGTTGTCAAACAGATCCTCTTCCACATCAGAGCCGGTGAAAATGGAATTGGAGATAAATATATGGCATCTGTCTATACGAAACGATTTCATGCATTTTTCAAGTGTGTCCAGCAGATTTTCCAGTGAAAATTCCAGAAAGAGCTGCTGTGTTATATCCTGGAGGATCTGGTCGTCTGCCTTGCTTTTCAGAGCGACACTGCCGGTGACCGCAACTTCGTTTCTGCTCACCAGCACCTGTGCCTTGAGGAACAGATCCCCCGACCACAGCATCATGTCGATATCCGAAATAAGATAAGGATAGAAGAGATATCTGATGTCGGCCACCAGCCTGCTTATGCCTGGAATGTCGCCGACATCACGAAGCTGTGCGTTCAGTTCAGACAGGAATATATCTCCGTCCCTTTGAACACATGACTCTATGAAGGAATCCACTATTTTTTTGAACAAGATGCCGGAGTCATTATATAGATTCTCCAGTGCCCGGATTATCGTTTCTTTCTCGACAGTTGTCATGACATCGGGTCCATACCCTGCAGGCCTGACCTGAACGGCATCTGCAGGTCTGACGTAATACGGCATGCATCCGCAGGATTCCCTGAATATGATCCTGACCTTATCCTCGATGGTCAGCTCTCTGTTACAACTACCTGTTCTCAGCAAGCCTGACAGCATTTTGCATCCTTCGTATCCAAGCTCTTTCCATGGGAAATATGCAGTAGTACATCCGGGTACCGAATACTTTGCAAAGTCGCCTTCTTCATAGCTGACAACAGCCATTTCATTGGGTATGTCGACTCCTCTTCTCCTCAACTCCTGCATAAGAAGAAAAGCATCTGTATATGTCAGCGATATTGCTGCCCGGGCACCGATGCTGAGCAGTATGTCCACAACCTTTTTGATCCTGCCTGTCCGGTCTGAGGCAGGCGGAAGGAGATCGTTCCCGATATACAGTGACGGATCGTACAGACCCGATTCATTCATTGCAAATTCATATGCTTCTTTTCTGTTGTCTTCCCTGTAATGCTCTATATAGGCGACCCTTTTATAGCCATGTGCATCTATCAGATGCCTGGTCAGCTTATAGATGGCCACGTCACCGGGGAAATATACACAGGGTATGTCACTGAAACCGGTTCCGATGCTGACCACAGGCATGTCTTTGAAACGCTCCACGAAATCATCCCGGTTGTACATCGCTCCAGCCTGTGTCCACCCAAGAAACAGCAGCCCGTCCAGATCATACTGCTGTATGTGGTCAAGGATCATATCTACCTGATGTGAAAATTTGTAGGCTATATGAGAGGAGTAATAACTAAACCTGATAATCTCTATGCCCGACTCCCGGGCCGCTTCGGATATCCCGTACAGTATCTGGTTATGGTACTCGGTTTCCATGTTTTCATCAAGAAAACCGAAAATATAACGGTCTTTCAGGACAGGTCCGGATTTCAGGTGATAAACCATATCATGCTCCTTGTTCAAGATCCTCCAAATAATCTTCGAACGGCTTTGGTGAATTGAAGTGATAGCCCTGCAGAATACACCGCCTGGATTCGAGAAGTTGTTTCTGCTCCTGAGTTTCGATACCGCTGATGATCACTTCCAGGTCCAGCATGTTGATGATGTCCATAAGTGAAAGCAGGAAACTGCGGTTCCTTTTGTCAGTCACGATATTCTGCACATAGGCTTTATTCAGCTTGATCATCGTCTCCTTCGGCATCTGCTGCAGGAAAGCAAATGCGGGATAGGCGCTCTCGAATCCGTTGACGGCGAACTGAACGCCCAGATCACTGAGCTCTCTGATGATAGTCAGTGCGCTCTGTGCAGCCTGAAAGGAAAACTTGTCCTCGAGATTGAGCTTGAGATGTTCCGGGGCGATCCCCGCCTCATGCAATGCAGACTTGATTGTGCTGATAAAGCCAGGATGATAAAATTCCTTTGCCGTGCAGCTGATCATCATGAACAGATCCCTGTACCCGGCTTCATGGATCCTCCTGAGATACATCAGGGCTTTACGCAAAACATAAGTCCCGAGTAATATGATCTGATCTGATTTTTGTGCAATATGCAGGAACTGACCGGGCTCCAGCTCACCGTATTCCGGATGGAGCCAGCGCACAAGCGCCTGTATGCCGACTACTTTTTCATCGCTGTTCACAAGGCTCTGCAGGTAGACCCTGATTTGATCCCTTTCTATTGCCTTTTTCAGTTCCTTTTCTGTTTTGATCTCATAAAGGTGCATATACGACTGAGAAAGCGCATGGAATCTGTAAACACCCTGTGTCCTCTTGGCTTCGTACAGTGCTATATCCGAATACTTGAGCAGCATATCGACGGGCACATTGCCGTTCATGTATATGCTGATACCAATGCAGCAGGAAATATCCACCTCATGATTGGATATGAAGTACGGTTCTTTTATCACGTCTATCAGCTTCTGTGCTATTGCTCCGACTTCTTCCCGTCTGGTTTCATCTATTACAGCGGTGAATTCATCACCACCAAGTCTGAATATCGCTTTTACTCTGCCATCTTCACTGACATAGTCCGAGATCAGGCTGGCATGCTGCTCAAGCACGCTGGAAATCCTTTCAGCCACCTCTATCAGCAGCTTATCGCCAACATCATGGCCATACAGGTCGTTGACACTCTTGAAATTGTCCAGGTCGATATAGAATAATGAAAACTCATCCTTATGGTACAGCCCGTCTTCGGTCAGCGCCATAAGGGACTTGTAAAAAGACCGCCTGTTCAGGAGATCCGTAAGCGAATCATAGTGGGCGGAGTATGCAAGCTGCTGCTCCTTTTCTTCTCTGAGAGCTATCTCCTGCCTGAGCCTGTCCACAGTTTCAGTCAGCTCATTAGTTCTCAGCGCCACTTGCTTCTCAAGGTTCTCTATATGCTCTCTGACCTGCATCTTCAGGCTCCACTTCGTTGTCATAGCCAGTGCTATCTGTTTCAGCGAAACATTGTCGAAGGGTTTCCGTATAAAGAGAAGATTATCGTTCTGACCAAGCTTGGCAACGATCTGGTCCCATGAATAATCTGAATATGCTGTGCATATGACAACACCTACATCCGGGTCGATTTTCCAGATGCTCTCAATGGTTTCAATGCCGTCCATCCCGGGCGGCATCCTGACATCCATGAAGACAAGTGAATAAGGATGGCCGGATTCTTTGGCCCTCTTCACCATTTCCACCGCTTCGCTGCCCTGGTATGCATCGTCTATGGAATACCTGATGTCTATGACTGCCTCGACCGTATCGTCTGCATCCTTCTCCCCAAACAACTCTTTCTTCAGCAGCTGTGCTTCCTGATACTCCTCCATATTGACGGAGGAAGTTTCAAGTATGTACTTTATATCGTCGTGTATGTCTTTGTTGTCGTCTGCTATCAGTATTCTTCTTTGAAAATCTTCCATAATATTCCCCGCTCTGGCGCAAGATTTTGGTTTTACTCTGACGGCTTATAAGAATACTCGACATGGCCCGCTGCACAGGCGCGATATCAAAACCGAGGTGCTCATCTGATGTCGATGGTTCGTCAAATATATATATTTATTATAATATTTCCAACAAATTATTTCAATTTATATTGTCTGATTGCGCTGTGAACGAGGCGTACCTTGATGC
>LSQX01067935.1_pt3 | contig 25373 bp, 19 predicted proteins | sample 654561 | NCBI WGS metagenome assembly LSQX01 (sample SAMN04489861, study PRJNA283612) | anaerobic digester metagenome | isolation source: 4 biogas reactors fed with cattle manure at either 37C or 55C with and... | place: Denmark: Kongens Lyngby | collected 2014 | reverse complement strand
GCAGGTTTGCCGGGCCTGTGGTGACCAGGCTCAGCGATCTAGCGGTTGCCAGCACGCTGATGACTGACGCTTTAGCTCGAGCTGTGCCCGAACTGAGCAGTTGGGAGGGTGACCGATGAGACCCACATTGAAGTGGTCGACGCTGCCGGCAGGGCTTGCTCTGGGGCTGGTCATAGCTGGCACGATTGCGCTGGTCACGGTTCCGCAGGCTGTCGCGGTGCTGTTGACTGCGCCGGGCCGGTTTCGTGGCGAAGGGCGACTGTCGCTCTTTGATTTGTTCCCGATGTGGCTCCGCACCGACCCTACAGTCGTGACCGGCGCTACAAGTCCTGCGTGGGTGCATCATCTGATCGCCTGGGGGCTACTGGCAAACGTGGTCATACTTTCTTTGCTGCTTGCCGTTTTCGTGTTCAAGCGGAGCCAAGACCCGCAACGAAGACAGGGGCTAGCCTCGGTTCACGATGCAGAAAAGGCGCTCGGCGCGAAGAATCTCGTCAAGCAGCATGGCCCCAATCTGCGCCCCTCGCTACGGCCCGTCGAGCTGAAGCCAGAAGACTGCGGATACAAGATTGGTGAGTTCTTTGGGCGTGAGCTGTGGTTGAGAGTCGAGGACCCGACGATCCTCATTGGCCCATCACGTGCTGGTAAAGGCTGGTATCTCGTACTCAATTGGATCATGTCAGCACCCGGCGCGGTGATCACTACATCATCGAAAACAGATAATGCGTTGTTGACGATGAAAGCACGCGAGCGAATGCACCCTGGCTCAACGGTGTGGGTGTTTGCACCTGGCGTGGAGGGAGGTGAAGCGCTCGGCCACGTGCTCAGATGGAACCCAATTCCGGGCTGCGAGAACGAAGAAGTGCTGATTAGACGCATTCATGCGTTGATCCCGAAAGATGCATTCTCTGGTTCAACAACCAACGGGGGTCACTGGGACACTCTCGGCCAACAGCTCGGTGCAGCATTGTTTCATGCGGCGGCGTGCATCGGGGCGTCTGTAGACACAATCTGGGAATGGGTGAGCATTCCGCAACGCGCGATGGAGGCAGTAAAAGCGATACGTGAGCACCCAGACGGGCTGTACGAATACGCAAACCATCTTGAGTCGGTTATCAATATGCCACCTGATCAGCGTGCTGCGCAGTGGGGCGTACTTCCCACTTCGCTGGCATTTCTTTCTTCGAGGGTGTCACGTAAGTGGATGAAGCCAGAAGAGGGCGCGAACATTGATCTGAAACAGTTTGTGAAAGATAAAGGCACTCTCTATTTGGTGGGTGACAAGCAGGTGAGTGGCGGGTACGTCCGAATCATTGATGGGCTGCTCGCGGAGATTGACCATGTGACCAAATCGCTCGCGATTCAAAGCGAGGGGAACAGGCTTGATCCGCCCATCACTTATCTACTTGATGAGGCCGGGAACTTCGAGTATCGAGGGCTCTACGAGTTGATTACTGCAGGCGGCGGCCAAGGCCGTGTGGGCGTGGCAGTCTTCCAGTCGAAAGATCAACTCAAACAGTATGGCGCAGAGTCTGCTGGGGCGTTGTGGGACGCTGCCGTTGCAAAAATCATTCTTCCGGGCGGTGCAGACGAAGCGGAGCTGCGCGGCTTGTCACAGCTGATCGGTGAGCAGTGGGTGAAGCGGGAACAACATTCTTGGGGTGTTGGGCCGTCATCAGTGTCGGTGAGCGAAGAGAAGCGCGCGATTATCGAAGCAAAGGATATTCGTGAGATGCCAGCCGGATACGCACTCCTGTTCTATCGAAACTTGAAACCGGTTATTCCAAAACTGAAACCGTTCAACGAGAACCCGGTGTATTCAGAGTGCCAAGAAGACGCAAAGGTGCTCACCGCGAGAGTGCGAGAGTACGCTCGTGCGAGACCTTAACCCGTATGCGATCCGTTCCCGGCAGCGCGACCAGCACAGAGCGAAATACGCCGCCTACATGGCATCACCGGAATGGTTCCGGCGTCGTGAACAATGGGCTGCAGAAGAGTCAGCCCGGTTAGGCGACGAGGCGATTCGTTGCAAGCTATGCAACGANNCCTGCATCATGTTGATTACGCCCGGCTCGGCCACGAAGAGCACGATGACCTGTGGCCTTCGTGCAGGGCATGTCACGATGCACTCCACGAGCGTATGGAATCGTCAAAGTCGTGGCGCAAGCTCCCCCGCCGCCTCGCAAACGAACTAGCTTTGAACACTCTCCGTGCTGAACGTGATGGCAGCAGTGCAGCTGCACGGCGCAGACGTGCAGTGGAGGGCCTCAAGTTCTATCGGTGATCGACTTGCGCGCGGCCAGTATTCGATGGTTGAGGCCACCAGGCAGGCTGGTAGCCCGGACTCGAAGGAGTAGATCATGGCCGATGGTTTCAGGGTACGTCTCGCAACAAACCCGAAGTATTTTCCGGCGGATAGCCAGAAGGGGCACGACCAGTTCGCAACGGCGCGGCTGGTCGAAGCAAACTGGTCAAAGAACGATGCCGGTGAATGGGTGGAAGGTGATCCCACGTTTTATGACGGCGTATTCAACGGGCAGCAAGCCGACCTGATTCGCGAATACCAGTCAGGCGACGCGCTACTCGTGATCGGTGCATCACGTATAGTCGAGCGCGAGCACGAGGGGAAGACATATAAAAACCCCACCTTGTACGCGAACCATTTCTCGCCTGACCTGACCGATAGGGCAGTTACGGTCGTGATGGATCGTTCACAGCGCGCGAACCGCACCCGTGAAGCAGCGCCTGCTGCAGATCAGGAGGCCGACCAAGTCGCCACCTCTCAAGTGCAGGCAACTCCGGCGGCAGCTGCAGACCGACACCCTGATGACAACGTGAACGCAGTAGCTCGCGCCACGGTGGAAGCAGAGATGCTCAACCGTGTGCACGCTCTCGTGAAGCAGGGGCACCTCTCAGCCGAAGATGCTGCAAAAGTGACGGACGTTTATGAATCTGCACGGAACGCACACCCCGACGAGTTGCGGGCGTCGGTGGACTCTGCTGTGAAGAGTGTGCCGCTTTCTGACACGGCTCGAACATGGCTTATGTCGGTGCCGAACCATCTTTCGTCAGCTGCATCACCAATGACTTGGGCAGAGGCAACCGAAGTCACTCAACCTGCACCATCTCCAAGCGCTGAGGTTCCGCCGCCGGCAGTTGCGCAAACAGCAGCAATGTAGGTAATTCTCTCAACCATCAGGANNGCCCCCTTTTGTGTGCCCTCCCGGTCAGTGTACCCGCGATGTTGACTTGCGCGCGGCCGGTAATCGAAGTTGCAGAGATTACTGATGTCAGAGGTGCGGGAGACAATGGCGCGTAGAACCAAGGTGGCAGATACCCAGTTGGCGTTTGACCTTTGGGGCGAATTCACGGAAACGGAGCAAAACAATGACCAAATTGAACAAGCCACTGTTTCAGCAGTTGCAGGATCGTTGGCCGGAGACGGACAACTATTTGGAGCGGGTTGGGCAGATCAACAACGACCTGCAAGTGATGCGGGAAATCGACTATTACGAGAATCACATACCGGGCTGGTTGGAGGAACTCGCGATCAGCGAGGAAGACTTGACGGGCCAGCCCGAGGCGATCTACCTGCTGAAACGGTTATGGGCGGAGGGGATAGAAGTACCGACGCGCATGACAGTGGAGGACTTTCGGGAGCTGCAGCGGGAACACGAGATGGATCGCACGGAAGAGATGCTGTATCCGGAGGACTCGCTGGAAGTGAACCCGAACTTCGACATTCTGGACGACCCATACTTCGAGACGGCGGGGACGAAGGGCGACGCGCAGCTCTTAGCATTACCCGAGCTGGAATCGAAGCTGAAGAGCTGGGCAGACCAAGTGCTGCAGTTGAACGTGAAGAACCCAGAACCGGTGACGCTGCAGCAAGCCTTCCAGGTGATGCATTTGATCGGGTTTCTCGGCCAGGAACAGGCCGGGCGCGACTGGGTGGTGGACTCGCTGCGGTCGTTACTCTCGAGCGACTTTTACAAGAACGCCGCGAACCCACAGTAGACGAACGGGCAGAGCTTTCCCGCTTCCCTGGCTGGGGCGCACTACCTGAACTGTTCGATCCGAAGAATGACAAATATGCGTCTGAACGGGCGCAGCTTGAAGAGATTTGGTCGGTGGACGAATGGCGTGCGGCACGCCGCACCGTACTGAACGCGCATTACACAAACCCAGAATATGTAAAGGCGATGTGGGCGGCTGTCGGGCGTCTCGGACTGCCCACATCGGCAGACGTTCTTGAGCCGGGCTGCGGCAGTGGGAACTTCATCGCTGCCGCACCGACTGGTACGTCAATGACTGGCGTTGAGTTGGACTCAACTACCGCAAAAATCGCAGGGTTCTTGCACCGTGACGCGAAGATCCTGAATGAATCATTCGCGGATACACGGCTTGAGGGCGATGGGTACGATGCCGCAATCGGCAACGTACCGTTCGGGCAGGCAAAGTTGCATGACCCGGCATACAATCCAGCTGGCCTGTCGCTGCACAACCACTTCATTGTGAAATCACTGCGCATGACGAAGCCGGGCGGTATTGTCGCGGTCATGTCGTCACGGTGGACGATGGACGGCAAAGCCGAGAGGTCGCGCCGCGAAATAGCAAAATATGGTGAACTGCTTGGCGCGGTTCGTATGCCTGCAGGCGCACACGGAGAAACTGCAGGCACCGACGCAATTATTGACGTGCTCGTGTTTCGCCGCCACTCGGGAGAAGCACCTCCGGTGGAACCTGCCTGGCTGCACACGGTGGAGGTCGACGGGACTGCAGGCCCGGTCGCGTCGAACCAATACTTTGTCGACCGCCCCGAGATGGTGCTTGGAAGCACCGACACTCGAATGGGGAGGTTCGGGCCAGAAATCTACGTCACCGCTCCGTCAACTCGCGCCGAAGACGTTACCCCTTTGCTGGATCGTGCCCTGCAGCAGATCACGGCAGCAGCAATAGCTGACGGTAAAACCTGGGCTGCTGCCGGACAGGTGGTCACTGACCGGCCAGTTGCGCGTGTGCTGCAAGACGAAAACAAGCTTGTTGGCCGAGTCTATGTGGCAGAAAACGGCGACCTCGAAACGGTTGGACTGAATGGCCCAGAACCGTTGAAAGTGCCAAAGAATGCGCAGGTAGAAGTTCGTCAACTATTGGAGCTGCGTGACGCAGCAGTGGCGTTGCTGAACGCAGAAGCAGCCAGCAGCGAAGATACCCCTGAAATCACTCAGATGCGTGCAGACCTCAACCGTATCTATGACGACTTCAGCGCAAGATTCGGTCCGCTCGGACGCTTCACTGAGACCGTGCGAGAACGTGAGGGTAAAGAACCGATCATCACTCGTCGTTATCCGCCCGCACTGAAAGCGCTGCGCACTGATCCGCACTACGCGACGGTGGTGGCGCTGGAGCGGTTCAACGAAGACACTGGTGTCGCCAGGAAGGCGACGATCTTCGAGAAACGAGTGGTTGCACCAGTCGCCGAAGTGACGTCGGTGGACTCCCCCGACGATGCGATCAGGATCAGTATGGATCGCTTTGGTGCGGTCGATATTCCGTTCGTTGCCGAACTGCTCGATGTGACTGAATTGGAAGCGATCGAACAGTTGGGCGATCGAGTGTTCCTTTCCCCCGCAGACAATGACACGTTCATTCCCGCAGAAGAGTTCCTGTCAGGAAACGTGCGTCAGAAACGGGCAGAAATTCGTGAGCTCGCGGCTGCCGACGAAAGGTTCCAGAAGCATCTTGACGCACTCGAAGCAGTAATTCCGGCAGAGGTCGGCCCTGCCGAAATCAACGTACGGTTCGGTGCTGGTTGGGTGCCGAAACAGTACGTGAGCGAGTTCATTGAACATGCGCTTGGTAAAGAAGTGCGAGCACTTGAGCGCATTGACGGTGAATGGCGGTTTTCGATTAAAGGTGGCCGCGCCTCCACTACCGCCGAGGCGAAATGGGGTGTTACCGGCAGGTTCGCGAGCGCTCACGCATACCAGGTATTCAAAGACGTGATCGGGAACAAGAAGCTGGAACTGACATACAGAGTTGATGACCGACAGTTTGTTGATCAAGATGCGACTGAAGCTCTGCAGGAACGCGCAATGGAGTTGCATGAGGCGTTTCAAGATTGGCTTTGGAAAGACGCAGACCGGGCCGAACATTTGCAGACTCGCTACAACGACTTGTACAACGGGATCGTGTTGCGCTCCTACGACAACGTGCGCCTCTCATTCCCGGGCACTGCAGCTTCGTGGACTCCCCACCCGCACCAGCACGCTGCCGTCGCACGAATGCTCTCCGAGCCAGCAGCGGGGCTCTTCCACGAAGTAGGGGCCGGAAAGACCGCCGAAATGGTGATGGGGGTGATGGAGCTCAAACGTCTCGGGCTAGCAACCAAACCGGCCATTATTGTGCCAAACCAGATGCTCGAACAGTTCACACGAGAGTTCAAACAGATCTACCCGCAAGCCAAGGTGCTGTCAGCAGGTACCGCAGACATTGCACGCACCAAGGGGCAGGACGCTCGAAAACTGTTTGTTCGCCGTGCACAAACCAACGACTGGGATTGTGTCATCATGACGCATTCGGCATTCGAGAAAATCGGTCTCGGCGAAGCAACCACGGCATATGCCTCGGAGAAACTCGCCGAAATGACCGAGATTCACGAACAGAAACTCGCCTCCTCGCTGTCTAAAGATTCAGTCAAAAAACTGGAAGACCAGATTCAACGTCAGGAAGAGAACCTCAAAGCGATGCTCGACCTTGACTACGACGAAGGGGTCACATGGGACGAGACCGGCATCGACTACCTCTGTGTTGACGAGGCGCACCTCTTTAAGAATCTGACAGTCACCTCGTCAGTGGGAGATCTCGCTAAGGCTAAGGGCTCGAATCGTGCGCAAGACCTCGATATGAAGCTCTGGTATCACCGAGACCATCTGAAGCAGTCACGCGTGGCCACGCTGGCCACAGCGACCCCGCTGCCCAACTCGATGATCGAAATGTATGTGATGATGCGTTACCTGCGCCCTGACCTATTAAAGACAGCCGAGGTGTACCGCGCGGACGATTGGGCACTGCAGTTCACCGAGCAAGTCACCGCGGTGGAACCAAAACCGGGCGGTGGCGGTTTCCAGGTCAACACCCGTACCGCAAGGTTCAGGAACCTCCCCGAGCTGCTCAACATGTGGCACGTCTCCGGTGACGTCAAAACACAAGCAGACCTCAATCTCAAGGTGCCGGAGCTACCCCGCAACAGTAAAGGCGAGCACGCCCCGGAAATGGTGATTGTGCCAGCTACTGATGCACAACAAGCGGGCATGAACGACATTATTGAGCGGGCCGAGCTGGTGAAAAACCGTCAGGTAGAGCCCGAAGAAGACAATATGCTCAAGATCACTTCCGACGGCCGCGCAATCGCACTCGATGCACGGTTGCGTGATCTTGACGGCCCCTTGCCCGAAGAAACCACCAAAATCGACATCGTGGCGGACAAGGTGGCAACGATATGGGAAGAAACCCGCGACAACGAATACTTGGACGAGTGGGGCGACGTCTCAGACACCCCCGGAGCGCTCCAAATCGTGTTCTGTGATCTAGGCACCCCCGAAGAAGACCCCGATAAATGGGACGCCTACCATCATCTCCGCGACCAGTTAGTTGCGCGTGGTATGCCCGCCGAGAAGATCAGGTTCATTCATGAGGCCACCAACGACAAAACTAAAGCGGAACTGTTTCAGCAGTGCCGCGACGGTCGCGTGGCGGTGCTGATCGGTTCCACAGAGAAAATGGGGGTGGGCACGAACGTGCAAACCCGTGCGATCGCGCTGCACCACGTCGATGCGCCGTGGCGTCCGGCGGACGTCACCCAACGCGAAGGGCGGCTCATTCGTCAAGGCAACCAAAACGGTGAAGTGCAAGTGTTCCGGTACGCAACCGAGGGCAGCTTCGATGCGTACATGTGGGGCACCCTCGCCAGAAAAGCATCATTCATTGAGCAAGTGCTGTCAGGCCGTCTTGACGTCCGTGAAGCCGATAACTCGAGCGAAATGGCTCTACAGTTCGCAGAGATGCAGGCAATCACCATCGGTGACATGCGAATCCTTGAAATGGCGAACCTGAAACAAGAGACGCAAAAGTTGGCGAGACAAGAACGATCACATTTGCGGAAGATTGATTCGGTGCACTCTCGTCGTCTCCTCCAGCAACAAATCGGTAGCGGGCTCGAACGCGATATTGATTTGTTGAAGCAACTCCAGCCAAAAGTTACTGACACCCAGGGCGATGCGTTTGCAGGTGCAGTCTCTCGCTCGAGATGGGCATCAGATGCACCATTCAGTGACCGGAAGGAATTTGGTCTTGCGCTCAAGCACCAGCTCTCTGTGTCTTTAGCCGAAGCGAAGAACAACCCTGGGTGGGGGCCACACAATCAGAATTATCCGAAGGCGGCCAAAACGCGCGTCACGGTGGGCGGTCTTGATTGGGACGCACATTTTCGGTGGAACCCGGTAGCCAAAGACGATCCTGTGGTCGAGTTTCATGCTGACGGCGCGCAAAATGCTCTGAGGTTCGAGATGAGGTTCTCACGAATCACCGGAGGCGATCATGGATCGCTCTCGCGGGGGTTTGAGCAGCGCGCTGCAGGGCTCACTGACCAGATCGCCGCGCATGAAGCATCGCTCACTGCGTCAAACAAGACAGTCGTGGAGCTTGAAGAGTTAGAGCGTGAGGTTTGGCCGAAGAAGGAAGAGCTCGAGTTCAAAAAACAGCGCCTCGCAGAGATTGTCGCTGAGCTTGAACGTGAAGCTGCAGGCCCGCAGGCGTCGACGCCAGATCAGTCTGTGCAGTCAGCCCAGGTGGCGCCCAAGGGGCCAACGTTCGCGCCATAGTAGAGCCATTATTCCGCTTGTGCATGTTAGGCAGGTCAGGCTGTTAGCTCTGCGTAACGCTCGAAGAGAATCTGTAACCGTTCTTCGTTGCTACGCAACGGGACCTTGGCACCAAATGCACGGTCGACTACCCGGTCAAGTGCGGCATGTGCCTTGAGTAGTTCAGGAGCCATTGCGAGTGGATTGTAGTGATCGGCAAGGCTGCGCTCGGGGTGGTTTGCGCGCGCCTCAAGCACACCTTGCCCCGCTGCGATGATCAGTTGGCGAAGATCATCTGGAACTGAAGGCAAGGGGAGATTGTTCCAGACGAGGGTGTTCGAGAACCTAAGTCTAGATTCAAGCCTTCCACCGATTGCCTTTTGCCAAGTGATGAACATTGAGCTGGAGGCGACCGCAAAAATTAGACCGTCAGGGTCCTCAGCGGTGAATACGAGATTGCTGGCGATAACTGTTGCGGGTAAATAGTCAGCAGCGAAGTACTGGCGATTTTCGGAGACGACGCTCGGGAGGCAAACATAGGGCACATTAAGAGCGCGCCGCTCCCCAAACAGATGAGGGGTTGCAGCAATCGAAACTGTTGCTTGCTTTTTGGAGCCGCTCCGCATGAGACGCACATTCTCGACTCTCTCGCGCAGAACTTTGGAGCGCGACAGATCNNCGTATTCCTCTTCTTCTACGATGAGATGCCCACCATCGACGGGTTTTGACCCGTAATTTATGGCTGGTAAGAGACTACTAATGGGTCGCATGCGTTTCTCTACGAATACACTCGGGCCATCAATGAGATACCCATTGATGAAGCCTGCCGTAACAGCAATGGGTTGATCGGTTGGTGAAGCATAGGTGTAAAGAATAGGGGCAGTTTTTGTCTCTTGGTCAAAGCCCGTGATGACGCAGTGCACAGCGGCAGCACCAGAGGCTTCGCTTACCCAGGCGAAGGGCTGGTGCGCAAAACGAATACGCCAGGCTGCTTCAAAGATCGGCCTGAATAGTGCTGGCACCGGCTGGCCCTGGACTATGGAGTTAGTCGACACGAAGGCAAATCTGCCGCCGTTAACGCCTGCGAAGTAGTCGATCGATTTTTTATACCAGCCTGTGACGTAGTCGAGGTATCCGTCGTACTGTTTACCCCACACATATTTCAGATCGGCCGTCTGCTCAGCGCTCTTAAAAGACTGCCCAATAAACGGCGGGTTACCCACGACCCGAACACGACCTGTGGCAGGCATCACCTCGGCCCAGTCAGTGCGCAGCGCATTCCCAACGTGAATGATCTTCACAGTGTCGAGCGGCAATGTGTCTGGGGCTTTACCCAAGGCCAGTTCCATTTGCATGTTGGCTTGGTGATCGACCAGTCGAATCGCCATGCGAGCGATCTGCGCCGGCCATTCTTCAATCTCTATCCCACCTATATGTGACAGCTGCACAGCGAGGTCGTCGCGCTCAAAATACAAGGTGGGCACCGCAGTCTTATCACCCAGTTCTTGCAGTCGCACCAGAATGTCTAGCTCGAGCTTCCGTAGCTCACGGTAGGCGACGATCAGGAAGTTGCCTGATCCACAGGCCGGGTCAAGCACTCGAATTTCGGCGAGGTGAGCACGCAATTTCTTGAGTGCCGTGACGTCATGTCGGGCGGTGTCAAACCATTCGCGGAGTTCATCGAGAAACAACGGCCCAAGAGTCTTCATGATGTTGGTCTCGGTGGTGTAATGCTCACCGAGGCTGCGCCGAGCTTCGGGAGACTTTACCGCCTGAAATAGTGACCCAAAAATTGCGGGGCTGATTTCATGCCAGTCAAAGGCAGACGCCTGCATAAGTCGGGCTCGAACTTGCCGGTCGAAGAACGGAATCGGCAGGGGGTCTTCGAACACGCCACCATTGACGTATGGAAATCTGCGCACGAGTTCGTCAAGTGAAGCTGGGCGACGCTCGAGAGGCTGATTCATGACCTGGTAGAGACTCACGAGTTGTGCACCCAGGTCAGAGCCGTCCTTTGCTGTGCGGGTCTCAAGAAACTCTTCAAACAAACCACGCTCCCACACCCCGGAGTCGTCAGCGTAAAGCGCGAAAAGTGTACGCACAAGAAACACACCTGCGTCGTGGTCGCTGAGGCCTGATCCGTCGAGCGCAGTCCACAGCTCTGCCATGAGCTGCGCCGCTTTGATAGAAGCCGCTTCTTGCTCTTTCGACCCAAACTCGCGGGTCTGGTATCCGGCCAAGAACGCTAGCTTACTGGCAAGACGAGGCAGTTCTTCGAGAGTCCATTCGGTGACGTCGTCACCTTCAGGAGATTTCATGTCCAGCAAGCGAAATCGTTTAAAGTCACTGGTAAGTACATAACGTGGCTGCTCGTTATCGCTAAGTGCGTCCATGTAGTCGAGGGCTTGTTGCTCAGCTACCCATAGCGGCTTGCCTGCACTCTTCATCTCGATCAGCAGCTGGCCAGGCACTAGCGCGTCGATATAGCCGCCTGCGCCAGTCGAAGTGCGTTTTGCCCGTTTCTCGTAGAGGGCAGCCCGCCGTTCTGTGATGCCATAGACACCAAGTAGCTCGCTGACGAAAGTCTGGGCGTCTTGTCTTTCGTCGCCAGGACTCTCGCGCCATGCAACTACGAACTCGGCGGCCCTACTACGAATCTCATTGAGAGAAAGAGGTTTGCTCACTCTCTCATCTTGCACTATCGCCAAGTAGTGTGTGAATCATGCACCTCACGCGATCAACCAGCGCAATGCAACGTGGCGTTGTGCGAGTCAATGGAGCATTTTCTAAGCCACGTCTGCTTGCTGCGCTACAGACGGGCCTGCAGCGCAGCAGATGATGATGGCGTGGGCACGTCCACGGTCCCAACAGCTTGGACAGCTGGGGGCTGTGGTTCCCGAAGCATGGCCGCCACGATCTGCCGGTCTCGCTCACGGTTCTTGGCGTAAGCATTTTCACGCCCGAGTGCGTCATCACTGGTGATGCTGTACAGGTCACGGAAGCACGCCACGGTGACGGCTCGAGTCCGCCATTCTTCCTCACGGCCAGGCAGGACCTCACCGAGTTCACGAAGCCAAGGTTCGTTGTTTGCGATCGCGCGGTCGACCAGGAACTCTGCCCGCAGCTGGATCGCAATCTGTCGATCATGCAGGGCATCGGTAAACGCTTGGTCCCCAAAGGTCGGGGCATGTTCGAGAAGACCCGCAATCAGCTCACCGCCCTTTGCGTCACGCCCGGCGATGGGTCGCCCAAGCTCAGCGTCGGTAATATTGTGGGCGCGCTTGAGCGCTGCAAGAACATATCCTGCAGGATCATTGATCTGGGTGCGCTTGGTACTGAGTAGCACGTTCCGCATTTCCTCTTCACCGTTCATGCCGAGGCGTTCAAGCAACGAGAGCGCCCGATATAGGCGCAGCGTATTGCGTCTGCCGCCTGCTTCGTCAGGCTGCAGACGCAAGGTGTCGAGCAAGCCACCGTACCGCTCGGCGCCGGCCGCGAGCTCGTTGAAGTCGCCCAGATAGTTTCGCACTCGGTTATGTAGGACTGCGAGCACGTCGCGCGCGTCACCGGTGTCTCTCTCCTGCAGCAGCATGGTCACCGCTTGCGGAATGTCTGCCCCTGCAGTTTCGAGGCGACGGAGGTTCGCCAGAAGCGGCCCGAGGTACGGCGAGTCGTTGGTCTCGTCTTCGATCAAACCGAGTTCTCGGAGCGTGGGCAAGTATTCGCGTTCCAGCTCGTGCGCGGTCAGCGTCTGGTATTCGGCATACAGTTGCCTGATTGACCCGAGTCGTTCCGCTTCCCCCTCGAGGGTGTCGTGTGCGGCAATATCGCCGCCTCGCGTCACAACCACATGTTCGAGAGTTTCGCGCCACGTGCGCGTCATGCCTGTCGCTGCGTTGTCGCCTATGACGCTGTCCTCGTCGATGACGACATAGGCACGGTTAGACAGTTTCCCTCGCGTCATCGCGACATAGAAAGTTTCTCGTGAGGCTGAACTGTCCACGATGGTGTGGGCGGTGTCAACGGTTCTGCCTTGTGACCGGTGCGCAGTTGTCGCATAAGCGAGCTGCACGTGGTCGCGACAGTATGACGAGGGCAGTGTCACCGTCTCTTCGCCAGCGACAGCAATAATGTCGCCTGTCGCGTCATCAATCGAGGCGACAACCCATTCGTCGTTGTTTTTCACCCACCGGTCATGGTCGGTGCGAAGCCGACGATCGTTTTGTCGCGTCACGATTCTGTCGCCGGGTGACGCGACACCCGAAGCAATGGCCGCTTCTTGTGTCGCGTCAACATGCCCTTGAGTGACGCGCCACTCTCGAGCAATGTCGTTGAGACGTTCCACCATGTCGTTCGTTGGCGCGATCAGCAACGACACGAGCGTGTCGCCTGTCGCGTCATTCACCGTCGCCTCATCTTGCTTCCATGCCTCTACCGCGTCAGCGATGATGGTCTCGTCAAACCCGTGCGTGATACGACCGTGCTCGATGTACGGGGTGAGACCTGCGACCTTCCCGAGGCGCAGCAGCTTCGATGCAGCGGCTTCCCAATCCGCTTTGAACCGGTGAAGGTTCACCAGCTCTGCAACGTCGTCACGGTCGGCCGCAAGCAACCCGAACGCTCCCCCGGCATCGACTGCAGCAAGCTGTGCCCAGTCACCCACCAGCAACAGCTTCGCGCCAGCGGCATCTGCTTGCGAACGGAGTTCATCGAGCGCGATAGTGCCGGCGATAGATGCCTCGTCAACAATCATGAGGTCGCCTGGTTTCAGCCGATAGTCAAACCCATCTTTCGTGTCGGTGCCGCGTGCTGTCTCATGTAACCATTTCGCGGTGTTCTCGGTTTCGATACCGAGCGATTCGGCAAGCACTTCAGCGGCACGTGCCGTGGGCGCGAGTCCGCGCACGCTCCCGGCACCATATTCTCGTTCCCAGATTTCACGAAGCTTCTCGAGGCTCGTCGTCTTGCCGGCACCTGCAGGCCCGACAAGCACGTCGACGGTGCGACCGCTCGTGAGCAGGTTCGAGACTGCTGCAGCTTGATCGTCAGAAAGGATTCGCCCCTCGCTGCCTGTCGGGGTGCCAATCATCACCTCAACCAAGCTCTCGCTCACGACGGCACCATGCGTGCTGCGCCCTGCCTCGAGCAGTCGTTCCTCTGCGTCCCAAACTTCGGTGGTCGTGTAGAGATCCCGCGTAACTGGCCTGAACATATCTTCACCATCTGCGGTACGAAACACGCTGGGTGTGCGCAATGAGTTCTTTGGCGTCAACGGGATTGCTTGAGCCAGCACCAGGTCAACGACCCGTTTGGCGGCAAGGTCGCGATCTTCGGGTGACCGGAACCGCCAACCGGCGATCGCCCGCAAGGCTCCCGTTTCGGCGTTGGTGCGCCCCCACGTTGACCTGGTGACGGCAAGGTTGTGCAACACATACTCTGCCGCTTCTCTCGCTGCTTCGTCGTCGACGTCGTCATGTCGGAATGTCCACAAGGGAAGATCGTTCAACCGTTCACGCCCGGCCTCTCGAAAACGATCAGCAAACAGGAATGAATCACCCACGTGCGCCAGTGCGCGATCCCGCCACGACTGGGTGAGTTCCCGCAGTGACGGCACCCGCTTTGCGCGCCTGGTGCTCAAGGTTGCTTGCTGCCGCATTTTAATGATCGTCGCAGAAGACGGCTGCCGTCCGTGCTTTCGCACGTACTCTTCAATGAGTCGATCTTTCTCCCCCCGAATTTGCTTTGAGCGTGCCGAGTATTCCTGTGCGAGGGAATCAGGCACGCCTGCAAGCTGCCATTTGATTGAACCTTCCCCGGTTCCGCTGTCAATAGAGAATTGGTGACGTGCGGCTGGACTGTCTACCCTCTGCTGGCGCATCAGCCAGCGTTGATACTGCTCTGGGTTCTGGAGCACTTCTTCTGTCGTCCATTCCACACCGAAGCGGGTCGACAGTTCGTCCATCAGCACGGTGTCGTAGTACGCGCCAGCGGTCGCAACCGCCGGCATTAAGGACCAACGAGAATCGATCGTGCGCCACTTCCCGTCAAGCCCTTGCACACGGTTTGAGACCAGCATGTGGGTGTGAAGCTGCGGGTCACCCTCGCGAGAGTCCCAGTGGTCGAACAGTGCCGCGTTGACGCCTTGCACGTGTTCCTGCGCAATCCCGTCGACCCCGGTGCGGGTACGCACGATATCGGTTTCAAGTTTTGTGATGGTGGCGTCGATCGCTGCCTGGTGCGCTTGGCGAATCTCGTCTTTGAGCTCCGGGTCTGCCAGCGCCCACCACGCGCTTACACTTTTTGGCGGGGAGAACACGAACTCGAACCCGGATACGCCTTGCTTTTGTTTCACCGCAAGCTCTTCTTCAGTGATCGCGGCGATCGCCTCTTCGCGTCCCAAAGGGGTGAGGTCGTCAGGCAGTGCGGCTGCACGTAATTCCACTCGCTCAGTCAGCGGTACCGCAACATCGAACGCTTTCCCAAGCTTTGCTTCGCTCAACGGGTGCACCCCGAGTCCAAACAAGCGCGAAAGATGAATCTCTTCGACCGCCTTGTTAAAAGACGACAGACGTGCAGCGATCGCCCCGCGCCCTGCCCATCGACCAGGCGGAGTGCCTTCCTCAAAATAGTAGGAAGCCTTCTCCCCCGCACGTTCAGCCCCGTGCTCACTGGTGATCGTGTTGTAAAGGTAGCCCCACGCATTGCGTGAAGCCCCAACGATAGCGACAGTAATCATCAGTGCACTTCTTTCCTTCTTTGACGTGAGGCCGCGACTTGGCACCGTGGCGAACAGTATTTCGCTCTGGCCGTGCGCCCCTGCATATCGACTCCGCAGTGCGCGCATTGAGTGCCGTTCAACTTGCCGGCGGCTCGATATGCTCGCTGCTGACATTTCGATGAACAGAACCGATGCGCCGCCTGCACCGGCAGAAACGTTTCAGCACAGTTCGGAGCAGCACAGGTCTGCTCGCGACGTTCCCACCACTCGAGCCGCTTCTTCACGACGGCTTCCACGTTGCGGCGACATGCAGCTGAACAAAAGCGTCTCTGCTTCGCTCCCGTCACAAAGGTCTCCGAACAGCCAGGCCGCTCGCACGCGATACGCCACAGCTCACCCTTTCCGAGTGGTACAGCAGGGTGCGCAATTCCACGCGCCGAAAACTGCCTGCGCCGTTCCACCATCTCCTGCTCATACCTGAGTTGGTCGCGAGATTTCTTCACCATCTACTTAACTCCCACACTGTTTCCGGTCGTTCGGGTCATCAAACGAATACTGGCCGCGCGCAAATGATGTTTGGGAACGCGAATGGGCACCACCCTCAAATGCCAGTCGTGTAGGGAGAAAGTACAGAGGAAGTAGGTAGTGAAAGTGGAGAAGAAAAGGAGTGGTGATGAGAAGGAATGTGAAAGACGGTGAGGAGGTATAGAAATGGGTAGATGGTGAAGGTGAAGAGGGTGCCACGCTAAAACGGTGCACGCCTGCGCTCTTCCCTGCGAGGCTACTGTTGCGCGCACATGCCCGTCGATGGGTATGAAAGAAATTGCACAGTGCTGGTTCTGCCACCAAATCAATGTGGTGCCCACCGGGAGCACCGGTCGCTGCCTCCGGTGCGGGCTCGATCCGCAAGCAGCGCGACCGAACACAAGCGCGCTCACGCACTCACTGAGTCATCCGGTGCAGCCGACCGTGAGCGGTCACCCGGCGACACCGCCGTCACAAGCCTCGCCAGCTGACGCGGTTGCAGCTGGGGGCGGGCTGTCTGCCGAGGTCGAAGTGACACAGGTGGTCGCACCACCACGGTGGGCGCTGACGACAGAATTCAACGACGTTGCGTGGCTCGATACCAACGACGTCGTGATTGGCCGGGCACCCGTCGCCACTACTGACGCAACACCGATGACGTTGAACGACCCCGGCATGACGCTCTCGAAAACCCATGCACGTCTACGACGCGACCCTCGAAGCGACACCTGGACAATCGAAGACCTTGGGTCAACCAATGGCGTGCAACTGTTTGACGAGACTCTGACCTCACGGGTGACGCTGACGCCAGGGCAACCAGCCACCGCGACATCGTTCATTGTGCTTGGCGACATGCGGGTACGACTTCAGCGACACCACCAAGGCGACATGCATCACAAGAGGTGACGCGACACTACGACGCCCACTGACGCGGCAAGGAATGTCGCGTCACCGACACGAAGAAGGACTGACCCAATGACTGCGACACGCGACATCACCTTTGCATGTGGACACACCGAGACACGCGACCTGGCGCACAAGCCAGCGGGCGACCGCGCCCGCTTCGCGGAATGGCTCGCGTCAACAAAGTGCAGCAGCTGCTTCAAACAGTCAAGCAAACGAAAACTCTCGGCAGAGGTAACGAAGGAACGCGCAGCCGTGAAAGAAGCTGCCCTTGCCGAGCAGGCCCGCTTCAAACTCCCCACGTTGACCGGTTCAGACAAGCAGTGCGCGTGGGCGCTCACTGTTCGCAGCGGTCTGTTACGCGCCGTCTACGAGGATCGCGTGCAATCAGGCGACATGGACGAAGAGGCCTTTGATGAACAGGTACTCCAGCCGACACGACAGATTGACTATGCGGGCTGGTGGATCGACAATCGCGAAGCGACAAGCGACACTCTTCTGGAACTGATCGCTGACCCCGGCGACAAGGCCACCCAGGGCTCAACAGAGAACCCCTACTAGCCGCAGGCCACCCAACCCAACGACGCGACATTGGCGTGCGACACCTCGGACGAGGGTGACGCCACGACATTGAACGTCACGCAACACACAACAGGTGCCAATGCCCCCGGCGACTCGCAAGAGAATCGCCGGGGCGTCAATGAAGCGACGGCCGGCGCGACATGGTGCGGCGGCGTCATGCCTGAACCTCGCAGAGTTCTTCCCAGTGCGTTGTGGCGCGACGCGAGAGCATGTCGCGACGCATATCCCATGCAGGTCGTTGCCGGAGGCCACCGAGCCCGACGCCTATTGTCCCCGCCCCATGTCGCTGGGTGATCGCGTCAAGTGTCGCGCCAAGCTGTCGCGTCTGGCTGTCGTCGCGGAAGAGCGACAGCGGTATCGTGGCGTCACGTCGCGTCAACCCGGTCAGGACGACGCCGGCGCGAACGTAAGGTGTCGCGTCGTGCACGTGCCGCGTCAATGCGAGTGTCGCCTTAGCGATGACGACAGGGTCGTCAGTGGGGACAGGCAGTGTGACGCTGACGCGGGGCGTGTGCGACGGCCCTTCTTTGTACCAGGCTGTCGCCGCCCACGCAGTTACGAACCCGGCGATTTGTCCGGCGTCACGAAGTCGCCCGCTGACTTGCTGCGCGTAGATCGAGAGGACTTGCGACATCTCTCGCGCAGTGGTGACCGGCTTGGAGAACGATCGGGAGAAGATGAGTTGATCTTTGTATTGTCGCGGAGTCGGTTCCAACTCGATGCAGGGGACACCCCTGAGTTCCATGACGGTGCGCTCGAGTACGACGGAGAACTTCTTTCTGATCCATTTTGCGTCAGCGTCTCGCAGCTCATCGGCAGTGTGAATGCCCAGCGCTGCCAGCCGTTTACCGGTTCGGTTCGCGACGCCCCACAGGTCGGTGACGTGTGTATGTCGCATGATGTGGTCGAGCTGGCGCTCGGAGTAACTACCAAGGTGGCAGACCCCGTTAAGTGTGAGGTCAGCTTTCGCGCCACGCGATGCGAGCTTTGCGAGTGTCTTGGTGCGGCCGATTCCCACCCGTACTGGAATTCCGACGCTGGCGAGTACGTCAGCACGTATGGCGCGGCCGACGTCGATCAGTTCTTGTGTCGTGCCTTTCAGCCCGATGAATGACTCGTCGATGGAGTAGACCTCTTGCCAGGCAGCGAACCGGCCGATGATGTGCATGATTCTGGCGGACAGGCTGCCATAGAGTTCATAGTTGCTTGATCGTGCAATGATGCCGTGGTGTTTGGCGTAGCCTTTCAGTTTGAACCAGGGGGTGCCCATCGGAATATTGTGGGCTTTGGCTTCACGATTCATTGCGACGACGCAGCCGTCGTTGTTGGATAACACCACGATGGGCGCGGTGTCGAGTCGTGGGTCGAATACTCGCTCACAGCTGGCGTAGAAACTCTCGCAGTCGACCAGCGCGATCATGCGTTCAGTCTCGTGAGACACGGTGCAGGCTCCTGGTGACTACTCCCCACACTCGAAGCTCTGACAGTTCTGCAAGTCGAAGGTTCGGATAATCGGGGTGCTCAGCGGCAAGCACGACCCCGCCAGTGGCCGGGAGCCTCAGCCGCTTCACAAGCATCTCACCATCAACGGCAGCTACGACCACATGACCATCAAGCGGCGCGATTGACCGGTCAACGATCAGCTCATCACCATCAAAAATTCCCGCTCGGGTCATCGAGTGGCCGCGCGCCCTCATCAAAAATGATGCCTGCCTGTTTGTGAACAACACCTCGTTGAGATCAATCTCATTGGTGCGGTAGTCCTGCGCGGGCGAAGGGAACCCGCATGATGCTTCTAGCTCTGAGAGTGGGATCAAGATAGGGGCGCTATCGGACACGACCGCCCAAGCTTTTACGACACGCACCACACACCCCATTCGAAAGTTTGTTCGATAAAAAGAGCGTAGTACATCACACTGACATCAAGCTCGCGAACAAATCAGCCCCAGCACCTACGCCTCGGAAGAAACGCAAATCACTAATAGGGCGATGTTGACGCGAAGTTAGAACACTTTTTTGAGCGGGCCCACGAGGACCGCGTCGCCTCCATCGCCAGCCACCTCGAGGAAATCACCGCAGCATACCGCGCCGCAGAGGCCGAGCTCCAAAAGGTCGAGACTATGCTGCATGAAGGCATGAGAGCCGCTGTAGACGCGGGTGTAAGTAAGTATCGGGTCGCTCAGATCGTGGGCGTCTCACAGCCCAAGGTTGCGAGAATCGTAGGCAAGGAGCCGAGCAATGAATGACCACCGGATCGTATTTCAGAACCCGCTAAACCCACCGCTTGCGAAACCGGACGCTGCACCGGCTGACGGCACTCCCAAGGCCAACGAGCAGCCGCCAGCCGACTACTTTGCAGCGGTACGCGACACCGTAGGCGACCCCAAATGATCGCTCGCGCTTTGGGTGCTGTCGGGGGCAAGAACCTCACCCCGGAAGACCTCGCAGACGGCAAGCTCGAAGAATGCGAGCGTCGAGAGTACTTGGGGGAGGGCGCCGACTGGGAAGCGGCAAAAGCGGCCGCGAATGTGCCGGCAGACACTCAGGTTCTCTACTGGTACCAAGTCGATTAACACTGGTGTAACGGTGGGGTGTAGCTTCACCTTTTATTGCGAAGCTCGGCTACTAGCCGCTCGAACTCTTCCCGGTTCACGACATGACCAACCCAGGCTTTAGACACACCCACTTGCTCAGCGATTTCTCGGTATGTGAGTCCTTGTGCTCGCAGCTCAAGAATCTTGGCTTTCCGATCCATGCCGGAAAGTGTAACCCGAATTGGTGCGCTGCCCGAGTTTCAGTAGCTGGCCGACAGCGTTCGAGAATGTGGGCGCGCAGCTGGAGTCGGGTGATGCGCCTTTAAGCAAGGGGGAGTGGGAGCAATCCGTCACTTGCGGTGAGAACTGCCCCTGAACCGGGGAACAGATCAACGACTTCGTCTTGGCCCGGGTCGTGTCCGAGTAGGGCGAGCACCCACCGTGTCCAGGCTTCGGGTTTCGCGCCAACGAACCTGTTTCGGGTCTGTATGCCGCTGTCGAGTACATCGTCTACGTCGAGACCGGTGCCGCGTGCAGTTCTACCGTCTGGGACTCGCACGATTACGAACTCCCAGAGGTGACGTATCCTGCTGCCGTTTGGGATCGCGTTCCCGCGTCGCCACACGGCGATCTCCGCGTGAGCGGGGATCGCCGGGGCGAGTGCAGCGAGATAGTCGGGGCTGCCTGCATATGCCCAACCGTCGAATTCCGTTTCGAGCCGTTCGAGCAGTTCGAGGTGTGTGTCGAGTTGATCCCATGTGGCGGCGTCTGGGTGCTGGTCAGGTTTGCCGCGTCCGTTTTGGTGCCCTCGGTGGGTGCCGTACCAGCGTTGAGCTCGTCTGTAATATGGCGGGTCGGCAATTGCGAGTTTCATCGTGGGTTTAGCTGCGTGGGGGAGCTTGTGGGTCGCGTTCAAAACTGATTGTGGGTTCCGCGAAGCCAGCGGCTGTGGCGATCGCGTCTAGCACGAGTCGGGCGTTCGCATGGTCGAGGCCGGTGACTGCGTCATTAAGTCGAATGCTGAGCCCGTCGATCAATGAGGCAGCGATCGCGAAGAGTCTCCGTTCTCCCCCGGAGTATGCTCCGCTTTCGGTAATGAGCGATTCGCAGTCGATCCAGGCGAACCCTTGGGTATCGGTTCCTATCCAGGGCGCGCGTGGGTAAACCGCGCGGCCGTGTTTGATCAGAAGCTCGACGCCAGCCATCTGCGAGTAGACGCCTCTAGCCCACTCGCGTAGCGCGTGTTCAAGTTCCTGCTGTGTGAGGTCTGATTGCTGGGTGACGTTCTCGTTGATTGTTTCCCATGCCATGTCGTACGTTCCTTTGCGTTCAGGCTGCAAGTGCAGCGATCTTGTCGGGTCGGAATCCTGCCCAGTGGAGGTTGTCGTCTACGACGACAACTGGTGCGGCGCTGTATTTGAGGTCTTCAGTGACGTATTCGAGTGCTGCAGCGTTCTCGGTAATGTCGATGACGGTGTATTGGATACCTTTGCTGTCGAGTGCCCGGTAGGTTGCGTTGCATTGCACGCAGTCTGGCTTGCTGTAGACGATGATGGTGTTCTCGCTCATGGTTCCCTCTCTGCCTTCGATGTGCGTTGCCGCGCTACTCTCAAAAACTCACTCATATTTCTTTTGCTGTGAAGGCACGTAGTGCCGTTCGGAGAACACTCGCCAGAGCGCCACGAGAGGGTGAGACCGCGCACGACAAAGCGCAGCTGCAGGCGGGCGAGGCTCCCCAGGCAACTATGCCCGCGCAGCGGGCGTGGTGGTGAAGTGGTGCGGCGGCGTGGGTTCCGTAGACTGCCGCAGGCTTCACAGCCAAAGAATCATTAGAAACCCCTTACCCGAAACCCGTATTGGGCACTTCAACTTTTGAGCTGAGCAATGCAATCAGTTGCACCGCCTGGTCGCTTGAAATCCGGGCGATGTCGACAGTGACTGATTGCTCTTCTCTTGCCCGAATACTTTGGTCTTTGTTGGAGGTGAACGACCGCGCCGCTACTGCGTTTACCACGGTACGTAGCGCGGTTTGATCCTTTGCCACATACGCACGGGTGGTGGCAATTGAGACGTGACCTAAGAGTTCTTGAACCGACACCAGATCGTGAGAGACAGCGTAGGCTCGGGTCGCAAACATGTGCCGGAGTTTGTGGAGCGTCCATTCAGCAGGTAGCACCATTCTGGCAAGCTGTGCCACCCTTCTCGGGGAGAGGTGCCCGTCAATATCCCCTGGGAACAGATAACCGTCAGGGTGCCTCGCGAGGTGATACGCGAGCTGATCTGACAGAGGAACGATGCGGGTCTTGCCGCCTTTCCCATGCACCCGCAGGGAGAAACCGTCGCTGGCTGGGATCAGGTCAGCAGTGTGGACAACTGCTATCTCTGCGCGCCGAAGCCCGTGCTCTCCAGCAAGGCGAAGTATCAACCTCGTACGCGCTGGGGCTCGCATCAATGTTTCGAGGTAGATGTTGTAGGGGACTGGATTTGGTGCAGGTGGTTGTGAAGAAACTTTGGGTAGCCCGCACATGGGGTTCGATTGACTTTGACCAGTCTGATGCAGCCATTCAAAGAATGATCTGAAAGTGTCGATTCGCGACCTTCTGGTGGCTGCCGCCCATGTCTGCGCCTCAAAGTATGTAGCCAGTGTCGATTGCGTCACTTCTGCTGGCCCGCATGGAACACGTCGCGCAAGGGTTTCTAGACGTTCCCGAAAGGAACGTAGTGTTTCATCTCTTCGACCAGCAAGCCGACAGTATGAGATGTATGACCTGATGGGTACTTCCCAATCGGGGGGTGTGGGTAGCGCGCGTGGGTCAGTGTCGTGCATTTGTTTGCTGATACTGCACGACAACCGATTACCCCGAGCGTGCACCTTTCTCAGCTCACAAGTGTTGCAGAAGATTTCTCAAAGCGAGCAAAGGCGCGGGCGATTCTTCACAGATGTTCATTTAGTCTCCGTGACGGCGTCTCTAGCCGCCCAAAGAACTTGAAGATCAGAGACTGCTTGCGGCTGGAAGGGCACGGAAGCATCTGCTTCGGACTCCGGATCAGAAGGTCGGGGGTTCGAATCCCTCGGGGCGCGCCATCTGGCCTCCATCGTTCGCGGTGGAGGCCTTTTCGTTTTCACCGTAGCCCCGGCCTGGCGCAGAACCCGATTTCATCGGCGGGCTAGTCGGTAGTGGTGGCACGTGCGCGGGCGCGCCACCAGACGAGCAGCGCACCCGCGGCAAGGACAAGGATCGCTGCGAGGTCTACCCAGCCGTTCGCGAGGATCGAGCTCTGCCCTTGTAGCCAAGCCGACACACTCGTCGGGATGAGGGACGGCAGGTCAACGAGGCCGTTGGTCATCCAGAACACAATGCCCACGCTGACGATGAGCACACCCGTGATCACTGAAGTGGTGTGAAACTCCCGTCCCAGAACAGTGAAACTGCGCCCGCGCAGCACCCGACGGCCACGGTCGCCGATCTTCCCCCAGAAAGCGGCGATGATGATGAGTGGCACGACCATGCCACCGCCATAGACGGCGAGCAGCGCACCCGCGGTGAAAAGGTCGCCTTGCGCTGCGGCGAGAGTGAGCACCGCACCGAGGATCGGCCCAGCGCAGAACCCGGCAACGCCGCTGGCAGCACCAAGCAGAAAGGTCTTGATGATGCCGACGCTAGACGCGGCTCGCTGCTGCAGCGCCTGCCCGCCAGGAAGAAGCCGGGCCGCGTCGAAGCCGATACCGAAGATCTGCAGCAGACCGAATACCACGAGAATCACAGAGGCGACCCCGATGATCAACGTGCGATGGGTGAGAAACAGTGTTCCGATCACCCCCGCTCCGACGCCAAGAGGCACAAGCACGAGAAGGAGCCCGAGGTAAAAGATGCTGCCATGCAGCATGAGGCGCGGCCCTGCCCCGACCGTCGAGGCAAAGAACGCAGGCAGCAGCAATGCCCCACAGGGGCTCAGGATCGCGAGCATCCCACCGAAGAACGCAGTAACGAGGCCGATGTCCACCGGGTCAGCTCTGCTTCGCGAGGGCGTCTTCGAAGACCTGCACGAACACCTCGGTAGGTTGCGCACCCGAGATCGGCACCCCGCCGAGAAGGAACACTGGCGTGGACGCTGCACCGAGGGAGTACCCCAGCTGCTGGTTGCGCTCGATCTCAGCGCGGGTGGCATCTGAGGTCATGTCGATTGCAAACCGTTCTGTGTCGAGCCCAAGTTCCCCCGCTAAAGCAATGAGACTTTCCTCGCTGAGTTCGCTCTTGGCGCGCTTGTCGCCGTTCGGGTAGAGCGCCTCATGGTATTCCCAGAACTTGCCTTGCAGCGCGGCCGCATAAGAGGCGTAGGAGGCGCGCTCAGACTCCGGGCCGAAGACGTTGAGATCGCGCCACTCAATTCGCAGATCCCCGCGCTCAGCGTACTCCATCATGGTAGGCAGGGTCTCGTAGTTCCACTGTCCACAGAAGGGGCACTGGTAATCAGAGAACACGATGAGCCCGACAGGTGCATCCACCGGACCGGCAGCGAGCAGGTCACCAGCGTCGCGGCGCTCAAAACGGGTCAGGTCGATCGTTTCTTCCCCCGAGCCCGCCTCGGTCTCGGCCGTTGCCTCGGCCGTCGTCTCAGCCCGGGATGCTTCTTCTGCCTCGGCGGCAGGGCGCTGGGAAAGCAGCGAAGCGACCAACACAATCACGGCGATGAGGCCGAAGATGATGAGCGGAACGATCGAGTTTACGCGCTTGGTCTTGGTCGGGTTCAAGTGGTCAGCCTCCTGCTAATTGGGTTCGGGTCGGGGCGAAGCCGGGCGTGAGCGGTGACGGGGTCAGAGACGACACCGAAAAGAGCCAAGGCAGATGCGGGAACAATCTTTTCGGCACTCACGAGCCATGCGACCATACTCCCCAGGGTATCTAACGAGAATTGATCCTGGCTGACAATCAGGTGTGACCGTACCTTCGCCCCAAAGTGACAGTTACGCAGTCGCTGGAGCAAAAATTCCGATCGCACCCCGCAGAAACGCCATCACGATAATTGCAGACCACACGATGAAAAGACCCACGAGCACAGCTGCAGGCACCGCTGACGACGTGCCCAGTGTCAACAGCGCGGCGATCGTCGCAAGCATTGATATGGCAAACCTGGCATTGGTCGTTGCAAGCTCGCCCCCGCCACCGCCGATCAGCAAGATGAGGCTCACGACAACAAGCACGGCGGCGCCGATCCACGTACCTACACGCAGCGGCCATCGCATTACCG
>LSQX01396122.1_pt1 | contig 25374 bp, 22 predicted proteins | sample 654561 | NCBI WGS metagenome assembly LSQX01 (sample SAMN04489861, study PRJNA283612) | anaerobic digester metagenome | isolation source: 4 biogas reactors fed with cattle manure at either 37C or 55C with and... | place: Denmark: Kongens Lyngby | collected 2014 | reverse complement strand
TTGATAAACTGCTTGAACCACCAGGTCGCATAGGTGGAGAACTTGTAGCCCTTGGTGTAGACGAAGTGCTCGACCGCACGGATCGGGCCCAAGTTGCCTTCCTGGATGACGTCCAGGACCAACATGCCGCGGCCGGTATACCGCTTCGCGAGCGAGACCACCAACCGCAGGTTGGCCTCCAGCAGATGGTTCTTGGCCCGCTTGCCGTCCTGGGCGATCCACACATAGTCGTCGACATCCTTCGCCGGGACCGTGAACGAATCGTCGCTCATCCGTTCGTCGGCGAACAGCCCGGCCTCGATGCGCTTGGCAAGTTCGACCTCCTGCTCGGCATTGAGCAGTGCGACCTTGCCGATCTTCGTGAGGTAGTCCTTGACGGGGTCAGCCGTGGCGCCGGCCACCATGACCTGCTGCTCGGGCTCATCCGCGTCGTCGGCATCCGAGAGGGAGAATCCCTGTTGCTCCTCGGTGAGCTCCTTCTCCTCCTCAGCCACCGCCTCGGGCTTGAACTCCCCTTCGTCCACGTCATCGAGTGTGGGCTTCTTGCCAACCGTGAGGACGAGCTCATCACCCTCGATTGTCGCTTCGACCGTTGCGGATCCCTCGGCGAGCTGAGTGACCACATCGCTGCGCGTCGGCTCCGCCGCCTTCGTGGCGGCGGTCTTCGGCGCAGGGGCCTTCTTTGCGGTTGCCTTCTTTGCAGCGGTTTTTGTTGCGGCCGCCTTCTTCGCGGGAGCCCGTTTGGCTGTGGTTGCCTTCTTGGCCGGAGCCTTGCGAGCAGTTGCGGTCTTCTTGGCAGGGGCCTTCTTCGTCGTCGTGTTGACGGGGGCCTCCTCCACCTCGGTTGACTGCGCGGTCACCGCTGCGGACACTTCTTGCTTGGAGGACGTCACCAATTACCTCGGCCTTCTTCACGGGCAGGAGCACATCGCCACCCTGATCATTGGGCGCAGCAAACCACGCTGCTGTCAAGGCGATGCATCACAGACATTCTGGCACGTCCGACCAAATCACTCCACCGGGGCAGCGAGGGCTTTGATCAGTCGGCCTTGACCGCGTGCACAGGACAGGTCGCATCCAGCAGGATGCGCTGCGCGTTCAGGCCAAGCAGCAATTTTCCGGTCGGGGACCGGCGCCGGAGCCCGATGACGAGCACCTCCGCACCGTTCCGCTCCGCAACCTCGATGATGTGATCGGCGATCCGGCCAGTATCGGAGGGCTTTTCCACAATCACCTCGACCCCGGCCTTTTCCACCTCGTCACGACCGGCGATCACGTCCTCGCGTTCCGTGTTGGGCACGAGGATCACCGGCAGAGAACGCAATCGTGCTTCGTTGACCGCATGCTCCAGGGCAGCCCAGCCCTCTCGTTTGTTGGAGAATCCCACGACGATGGTCATCCGAACCCAATCTCTTCGGTCTGCGCGCCTGTGCTGGAGCCGACGTTCCAAGGTGGCAGTCTGCCACGCGGGTGCTACCGCTCACGGCGGGACCGCGGCTTGTGGACACACTATCCTCGGCCCCATGTCTCGTCCCTCCACCGGCTCGGCTCCGGCCCCCACCCCGCCTTTTCCCGCCAAGCGACCCAGCACGCGCGTCCACCACGGCGACACGTTCGTGGACGAATGGGAATGGCTGCGGGACGGGGCCGATCCGGAAGTTCTCGCGCATCTGGCAGCGGAGAACGCCTGGACCGCACACCGGACGGCTCATCTGAAGCCGCTTGAGGACGAGCTGTTCAACGACATCAAGTGCCGCACGCGGGAAACCGATCTCTCGGTCCCCCGTTTCCACCGGCACGGGGACACGGCGTGGTGGTACTACCGCCGCACGATCGAGGGCAAGGACTATCCGGTGCACTGCCGGATGCCTGCCGACAACCCCGACTCGATCCCCGATCCCGAGGATGCGGAGCACCGCGCTGCCGAGCAGGTGCTGTTGGACGAGAACTCGGCCGCCGAGGGGCACGCGTTCTTCGGCCTGGGGGCTTTCGCCGTCTCGCCCAACGGCGATCTCCTCGCCTATTCGGTCGATACCGAGGGTGATGAGCGCTATGAGCTGCGGGTCCGCGCCATCGCTACCGGCGAAGATCTGGATGTCGCCATCCCCGAGACCGGTCACGGCGCCAGTTGGGCCGGCGACGACACCCTCTTCTATACGCGTGTCGACGAGGCCTGGCGTCCCCATGAGATCTGGCGGCACCACTTGGGCACGGACTCGGCCGACGATGTCCGGGTCCTGAACGAACCGGACGAGATGTTCTGGCTTGCGGTGGACGAGTCCCGCGACCGGGACTGGCTCGTCATCACCGCCGGATCCAAGCTCACCACCGAGGTCTGGCTGATCCCGGCCCACGATCCGGGCACCGCGCCGCGTACGGTCGCGGGCCGCACCCCGGGCCTGGAATATCTGGTGGAGGTCGCCGACGACGAACTCTTCATCGTGCACAACGCCGACTCCCCCGACTTCGCGATAGCGCGCGCTCCCCTGCCCCGGACGACCGATGGGGCACCTCTGGCGCCGCTCGAAACCTGGCGCTCCTTCCTCGGACCGACGAGCGGGGTGCGCTACAGCGAGGTCAATGCGTACGCCAGCCACGTGGTCATCGGACTGCGCCGCGCCGGCCTGACCGCCGTCGAGATCCATCCCCGCGGGGATGGCGCCCCGTTCGCGGCCGCGTTCCCGGAGGACGTCCACACCGTGTACGCCCAGGGCAGCGAGGATTTCGACACCGACCGGGTGCGGCTGCTCTATACGTCCCTGGTCACCCCACCCTCCGTCCTGAGCCTAGACCTGATCAGCGGCGCGGTGACCACGCTGAAGACGACCCCGGTGCTCGATCATCCGGACCGGGGGGCGTACTCCCCCGACGACTATCTCTCCGAGCGGATCTGGGCGAGGGCCGATGACGGAACCGAGGTCCCAATCTCGGTGGTACGCCGGCGTGACGTCCCTCTCGACGGTTCGGCACCGGCTCTGCTCTACGGCTATGGCTCCTACGAGATCAGCATCGACCCGACCTTCTCGATGATGCGGCTGTCTCTGTTGGATCGGGGGTTCGTCTTCGCCATCGCGCACGTCCGAGGTGGCGGCGAATTGGGCCGGGCCTGGTACGAGAACGGGAAGATGCTCCACAAGCGGAATACGTTCACCGATTTCATCGCGGCCGGTCGCCGGCTCGTGGAGTTGGGGTACACGTCCCATGACCGGCTGGCCGCCCAGGGCGGCAGCGCCGGTGGCCTGCTGATGGGTGCCGTCGCCAACCTCGCCCCGGATGTGTTCCGGGCGATCCATGCGTCCGTGCCGTTCGTGGATGCCCTGACGACGATCCTCAATCCCGACCTGCCCCTGACCGTGACCGAGTGGGAGGAATGGGGCGACCCACTGCACGATCCTGCGGTCTATGCGTACATGAAGTCCTATTCCCCCTATGAGAACGTCATCGCACAGGACTATCCCGCGATCCTTGCAACCACAAGCCTGAACGACACCCGGGTCTTCTTCGTCGAGCCCGCGAAATGGGTCGCGGCACTGCGGGAACGCGCCACCAACCAGGCCGAACGACCGACGCTGTTCCGCTGCGAGATGGTCGCCGGTCACGGGGGCGTGTCGGGCCGCTACAACGCGTGGCGGGAGGCGGCGTTCGAGTACGCGTGGCTCATCGACCAGGTCACCTGACGGCACGTCCACAGCCGGGATTTGGTCCGCTGGGGCACCATGGAGTCAACAGGTGGGGACAACGTGTGGCCCAGCGCCCGGCGATCCGCGAGTTCAGGTCGCGTGCCTGTGGGGGTTGTCACCCATATGACCCCTGTGCGAGGTCAGACCACAGTCGTAGGTCGACCCGCTTTCAGTGCTCTCCGGGTCCCGATCAGGGGTGCTTCAGGGTTTCCGGGGAATCCTTTCGATGTGCCGGACGTTGGTGCGGGTGAAGGCCACGAAAGGAACCCCAATGGCAGTCATGTCCGCCACCCGCCCCCGCGTCAACGACGGTATCGACGGCAAGGATGCGGTGGGCCTTTATTTGGAGGGGATCGCCCGCACTGCGCTGCTGACCGCGCAGGAAGAGGTCGAGTTGGCCCGCACGATCGAGGCTGGGCTCTATGCGCAGAAGATCCTCGATCGGGAGATCACCCGCAAGCAGCGCACCGCCGCGGCACGCGAGAACGGCAAGGCGGCCAGGCGCGCATCGCGCGATGAACTTCAGCAACTGGTCGCAGACGGTGAGGCGGCGATGCAGCGTTTCGTCACCGCCAACCTGCGCCTCGTCGTCTCGGTTGCGCGCCGCTATGGCCGGGCGCAGATGCCGCTCCTCGACCTGGTCCAGGAAGGCAACACCGGACTCATTCGCGCGGTCGAGAAGTTCGACTATGCGAAGGGCTTCAAGTTCTCCACCTACGCCACCTGGTGGGTCCGTCAGTCCATCTCCCGTGGCATGGCCCAGCAGGGCCGCATCGTGCGGCTCCCGGTCCATGTCGCCGAGCAGGTCAACCAGGTTTCGGCGGTCCGCCGCAACCTGGAGCGCACCCTCGGACGGGAACCGGAACTCGAGGAGATCGCCGACGAGCTGGGCCTCACGCTCGAGCGGGTCGTTGATCTCATCCGTTACGGCCGGGACCACATCAGCCTCGACGCCCCCGTCGAGGAGGACGGTGACACCTCGCTCGGTGATCTGATCGCCCGCGAGCCGACCCCCGGCCCGGACGAAATGGTCATCGACATGGAAGAGCGCGAACGTCTCGAGGACATGCTCGCGGACCTCGATGAGCGCTCCGCCGACGTGGTGCGTCGTCGTTATGGCTTGGTCGACGGTCGGCAGGCCAAGCTCGCCGACATCGGCCAGATCTGGGGCATCACCGCAGAGCGGGTCCGTCAGATCGAACGGCACGCGCTCGCGAAGCTCCGGACCAACACCGAGCTCGCCGCCTGATCCCTTCCCACACGCCAACGCCCCGGTCTCCGTGACCGGGGCGTTGTGCATGTGCGCGGGCGCAGCAAGATCCCGGACGATCCCGGAATCAGTCCTGCGACACCGGTCGGATCAGCCCTTCCTGCGTGGCCGAGGCCACCATCTGGCCGTTCTGGAAGATCCGGGACGTCGAATAGCCGCGGGCGTTGATCGCGATCGGCGACACCTGGTCATAGAGCCACCACTGATCCGCCCGCACCGGCCGGTGGAACCACATCGCATGGTCGATCGACGCCGCCTGGAAGCTCCGCTCGTCGAACACGGGCACGTGCGGCACGGTCGAGACGCCGAGCAGCGTGAGATCCGACAGGTACGCCAGCACCGCCGCATGCAGGTGCGGGTTGTCGGGTAACGGGGAATTGGCCCGCACCCAGATGCGGGCATGGGCGCCGTGTGCCTTGGTCGGGATCGTGCCGTCAGCGCCGGAGGACCCGACCCAGCGCACGTCGTAGCCGCCCCACTGCTTCTCCCAGAGCTGCGCCGGCGCACCGCCGAGCGTGGCCATGACATCGCTCATCTTGCGGCATTCCTCGGGCGGCGGCACGTCGGGCGGTGGATCCTGGTGTTCGAGACCGTGTTCCCGGATGTGGAACGAAGCGGTGAGACCCAGCACATGCGCGCCGTCCTGACGTGCGAGGACCCGACGGGCCGAGAAACTCTTGCCATCGCGGATGTTCTCCACATCGAAGATCATCGGCTTGTTGGCCTTGCCGGGCCGCAGGAAATAGGCGTGCATCGAATGCACGACACGGTCGTCCGGGACCGTGCGGCCGACCGCCATGAGCGCCTGGGCCAGCACCTGACCACCGAACGAACGCTGCCGGTCCGTCCTCGGATTCCGACCCCGGAACAGGTCGACCTCGATCTCCTCGAGATCGAGCAGGTCCAGCAACTCGGGGATGGGGCTCAGCAGGCTCACAATCGTCCTCGGGGGTCGTTACTTGGCAGTACGGTCCATCGTCCCGCGCCCGGAGTGCGCCCAGGGCCGTGTCTCAGCTCTTCGGCCCCACGGGGCGGATCAGCCCCTCCTGCGTGGCCGAGGCCACCAGCTGGCCGTTCTGGAAGATCCGGGACGTCGAATAGCCGCGGGCGTTGATCGCGATCGGCGACACCTGGTCATAGAGCCACCACTCGTTCGCCCGCACCGGCCGGTGGAACCACATCGCGTGGTCGATCGACGCTGCCTGGAAGGTCCGGTTGTCGAACAGGGGCGCGTGCGGCACCGTCGACACCCCCAGCAGCGTGAGATCGGAGAGGTACGCCAGCACGGCGTCGTGCAGGTGGGGGTCGTCGGGCAGGTCGCCACTGGCCCGCACCCACAGCCGCACGTGCGAGCCGTGGACCTTGGCCGGGATCGCGCCGTCCGGTCCCGAGGACCCCACCCAGCGCACGTCATAACCGCCCCAGAGCTGGTCATAGAGCGCCGCGGGCGCGCCGCCGCGCCCCGCCATCACCTCGCTCATCTTCGGGCACTCCTCGGCCGGCGGTGCCGCGGGCATCGCGTCCTGGTGTTCCAGGCCCTCCTCCTCGATGTGGAACGACGCCGACATGCCCATCACCACAGTGCCGTCCTGGCGCACGAGGACCCGCCGACTGGAGAAACTGCGACCATCGCGCAGGTTCTCGACGTCGAAGATCATCGGCTTGTTGGCCTTGCCGGGCCGCAGGAAATAGGCGTGCATCGAGTGCACGGCCCGGTCCTCGGGCACCGTGCGTGCGCAGGCCACCAGCGACTGGGCCAGCACCTGACCGCCGAAGGCGCGCTGCCGGTCGGTCTGCGGGTTCCGCCCGCGAAACAAATCGACCTCGATCTCCTCGAGATCGAGCAGGTCCAGCAGCTCCGGCATGGGGCTCAACAGGCTCATCGGTGGCTCCTCACGGTCAGCAGGATCTCGACAGGCATCGATTACCGTTCGTCTTTGCCGCCGTCGTCCTTGTCCTGCTGCTCGGCGAGGAACCGTTCGAGTTCGGCGCCGATCTCGTCGGCCGTCGGGACGGGCTTGCTCGCCCGGGCCTGGTCGTATTGCCGCTCCAGCTGCTCCACGACCTCCTGCACCTCGCTCGAGGTGGCCACCTCCGTGGCGATCTCGGTCAGGTTGGTCTCGGCCTTGCCGGCGAGATCGCCGAGCGGCAGGCTCAGCCCGGTCGCGTCGTTGAGGCGGTGGATCGCGGCGACCGTCGCCTGGAAGAACGGCGCCTGGGACAGATAGTGCGGCACGTTCACGGCCAGGCCGAGCGCGTCGACCCCGATCCGACCGAGCTGCAGCTCCAGGTAGGACCCGAAGCTGCCGGGCACTTCGATCCGCCCGACCCAGGCCGGGTTGGTGGTGGTGATCAGCTCGGGACGCGTCGCATATTCGGTGATCAGGCTCGGTCGCGTGTGCGGGACGCCCGTCGGGATACCCTGCGTCGTGACCGCCAACCGCACACCGAGGCGCTGGACGAGGCCGGTCACCGCGGCCGTCGCACGCTCCCACTGGGTGTCGGGCTCAGGGCCGGTGAGGAGCACGAAGTGTTCGCCGGTGGGGGCGATCACGCGATGCATCGCGAGCAGGAACTGTTCGCTCGACTTCCATTGATCGGTGTCGAACACCATCGTCGGGCGGCGACTGCGATAGTCGTGCAGCTGGTCGTGGTCGAACTCGACCAGGATTTCGGAGTCGCACGTCTCCAGGATGTGCTCCGACACGGTCTGCCCGACCCGGCCGGCGTCGACGTAGCCCTCGAGCAGGTGGATCAGGACCGGTTGGCGCCCCCGCATGTCCTCCCACAACGCGGGGTTGAACGAGTAGAGCAGCCGGGGATCAAGCATGGCGCCCAATGTACTGTGCCGCCCCAGCAAGCGCGGTTCGAACGCGTTTCGCCGACACCGATCGGATCGTGCCCAGGCTCTGGGCGAACAAACTCACCCGGAGCTCCTCCAACAGCCACCCGACCTCCGCGACCTCACTCGGCAGGGGGCCGGGCGGCGCCATGGCGACCAAGTCGGCGTACTCCCCCTCCAACGGCCAGATCACCCCCAGCGCCTCGTCGTCGCGGCGCGGGTTGCCGCGGCGCGCTGTGACGCGGACGTCGATCGCATGCAGATATTTCGCCAGCTGACCGAACCACGGCTCGGGGGTCGCGGCGATGAACCCGTCGAAGATCAGGGTGGCGCGGTGCTCGCGGATGTCGTCGGCGATCTCGGGGTCATCGACCCCCGCGACCGCGAGCGCGGCCTGCTGGTCGCGGCGCAGGATCTCGGCCGTCTGCGCGACCACGGACCGCATCCGGTCGGGCAGATCCTGCCGCACGCGCTCACGCAGCGTGTCGAAGTCCGCCGCACTGCGAATCCTGGCGTCGGTGAGAATGAGGTCCCCCGCGGCCTTGAGCCTGGCGTCGGCCAACAGCGCGGGTACGTCGGCGTACGGACTGTGCCCGAGCGCCAACTTGTCCGTGTTGGACAGGTGCGCAACCACCCACTTCGTCGGGTCCGGGGTCGTGAGCTGGACCAGTCGGCGTACGCCCAGTGCGTGGCGCCGGTCGCGGATGCCCGGGTTGTCGTGGACCACCACCGACACGGCATCGCCCTCGTCGACGAGCCCCGGATAGCCGATCCCGCCGCCGACGCGCTGCTGGTTCGGGATGGTCCCGAAGGTCCAAGTCGTCGCCCGGGTACGCCCCGGCCGGGCGGCCGCCTTCGTCAGCTTCTCGGTCAGCTCGGGGGCGAAGCGGCGACGCAGGTCGGCGAGGTCCTTGCCACGCCCGACCTCCCGGTTGTTGCGGGCGGCGTCCCGGATGACGAAGGTCACCCGCAGATGGTCGTTGAGCTTCCCGGGGTCCCAGTCGTGCTCATCGACCACTTCCCCGGTCAGGGCGCGCAATGCCCGGCCGAGTGCCTGCGGGAAAGCCTCCGTGTGGGGTACGTCCCGGTCGGCCAGCCACTCGAGTGCTGCCCGGGCATGATCAGGGGCCGGCACGAAGCGGGTGCGGATGGACTTCGGCAGACCGCGGATCAGCTCGGTGGCCAGCTCGCGCCGCAACCCGGGCACCTGCCAACCGAAGGGCTCCGCGGGGATCTGATTCAGCTCGGCGAGCTGGAGGTCCACGCTCACGCCATCCGCACCGGAGCCCAGATCGAAGACATAGCTGATCGGCAGTTCGGCATCCCCGATCTGCCATGTGTCGGGGAAGTCACCGGCAGCCGGGGCATCGGTCGCGATCAGGTCGTCGAGCGTGAGATCCAGAAACGCGTCGTCGGATTGTCGCTTGACCCGCCACCAGGCATCGAAATGCCGGACGGAGACCACATCGGCCGGGATCCGGGCGTCATAGAAGTCGAAGATCACCTGGTCGTCGACCACGATGTCACGCCGCCGGGACCTTTCCTCGAGGGCTTCGGCCTCCCGGCGTACGTCCACGTTCCGACCATAGAAATGGTGCCGCGTGCGCCAGTCCCCCTCGACCAGAGCCGCGCGGATGAAGATCTCCCGGGCCGCCTGCGGGTCGATCCGGGAATAGTTGACCGGACGGCCGGCGATGATCGGTACGCCCAGCAGGCTGACCTTCTCGTTCGCGACCACCGCTCCTCTCCGGGCTGACCAGTGCGGTTCCGAGTGAGTACGCCGCAGCAGGTGCCCACCCACTTCTTCGATCCAGGACGCCTCGATCCCCGCGACCGTGCGCGCCCACAGGCGGGTCGTCTCGACGAGCTCCCCCGCCATCACCAGCTGTGGTTGTGTCCTGGCCACGGCCGAGCCCGGGTTGATGGCGAACTTGCTGCCGCGGGCCCCGAGATATTCCCGTGGACCCGGACGGCGACGTTTCGATCCGCGCTGCCGAGCGGAAAGCTTGGGTTCCTCGAGCTCCGCCAGCCCGATGTGGGAGAGAAGCCCGGACAGGATCGCGGTGTGGATTGCGGCATGATCGGCGGGCGCCGCATTGCGGGTCAGCTTGAGCTCGCGGGTGATCTCCTTCAACTGGCCGACCAGGTCCTGCCACTCCCGGATGCGAAGGAAATTGAGGAATTCGTCGCGGCACATCCGGCGGAAGGCGTTGCCGGACAGGGCTTTGCGCTGGCTCATCACATAGTCCCAGAGCCGCAGCAGGGCGATGAAGTCCGACCCGTCCGGGATGGGCTTGTCGTCCTCCTGCCCCGTCTCCATCGGTGCGAAGAATCGGCGGTGCAGGGCGTCCGCCTTCTCCCGGTGGTCCGTGGGCCGCTCGCGCGGGTCCTGAATGGTCAGGCCGGCGACAATGACCATGACTTCTCGGAGACATCCGCGGCGGTCGGCCTCGACGAGCATCCGGGCCATCCGTGGGTCCAGGGGAATGCGGGACAGCTGGTGCCCCACCTTGGTCAGTCGGGGTCCGCGCCGGTCCGTGTCCCTTTCTCTCTGGCGGCCGGGTTGCGATCTCAACGCACCCAGCTCGGTCAGCAGTCGAAGACCGTCGGTGATCTGTCCCGAGTCGGGAGGCTCGACGAAGGGGAACGACGCGATGTCGCCGAGATCGGCATGGGCCATCTGGAGGATCACCGATGCGAGATTGGTGCGCAGGATCTCCGGCTCGGTGAACTCCGGACGCGCGAGGAAGTCGGCCTCGCTGAACAGCCGGATGCAGACGCCGGGACCCAACCGGCCGCACCGACCCGCCCGCTGGTTGGCGCTCGCCCGGGAGACCGGTTCGATCGGCAACCTCTGGACCTTGGTGCGCGAGGAATAGCGCGATATCCGAGCCGTGCCCGGATCGATGACATAACGGATGCCCGGCACCGTGATCGAGGTCTCCGCCACGTTGGTGGCGAGCACGATGCGCTGACCGGTGTGCCGGGTGAACACGCGGTGCTGTTCCGCGGCGGACAGGCGGGCATAGAGCGGCAGGATCTCGGTGTGTCGCAGCTTCATCGAGGCGAGGGCCTCCGCTGTGTCCCGGATCTCCCGCTCCCCCGACAGGAACACCAGGATGTCTCCGGGCCCCAGCGTCCGCACTTCCTGCACCGCCGCACAGATGGCGTCGATCTGGTCCCTGGCCTCGGCGACGACGGGTTGGGTCAGCAGCTCCTCATCGTCCACGGGTGCCGCGTCCTCGATGATCGGCCGATAGCGGATCTCCACCGGATAGGTCCGGCCCGACACCTCGATGATCGGACAGTCGTCGAAATGCTGCGCAAACCGTTGGGTGTCGATCGTCGCCGAGGTGATGATGACCTTGAGGTCGGGACGTCGCGGCAGGAGCTGCTTGAGATAGCCGAGAAGAAAGTCGATGTTGAGACTGCGTTCGTGCGCCTCGTCGATGATGATGCAGTCATAGCGTCGCAGGTCACGGTCGTGGCTGATCTCGGCCAACAGCACGCCATCGGTCATCACGAGAAGCCTGGTCTGTCGCCCCGCCTTCCGGGTGAAGCGGACCTGATAGCCGATCTCGTCGCCGAGGTCGGTGGCCGTCTCCTCCGCGATCCGTTCGGCGACCGAGCGCGCAGCGATTCGCCGGGGTTGTGTGTGGGCGATCCGCCGCAGACCGAGGTGCAGACAGATCTTCGGCAGCTGAGTGGTTTTGCCCGAGCCCGTCTCACCGGCGACGACCACCACCTGATGGTCCCGGACCGCCCGCGCGATGTCCTCTGCGCGCGCGCTGATCGGTAGGTCGGGGTCGAACCCGAGCAGCCCTCCGAAAGCCTCCGCGATGCTGTTGTTCAGTGCTTGCCCTCCCGCACCAACGCGAGGGGACAGTGTCCGTGAGCCATCACTGCGCGGATGGTCGCTCCCGGCGAGAGGACCGGCAGACCGGAGCCGTGCACACCAAGCACCAGCAGGTCGAGCTCGTCGGAGCGGCGGTTGAGCTCATCCACCGGGTGTGCCGCCACGACCTTCTGTGTGACCTCCACCTGTGGATAGCGCTCGGCGAAGGGACCAACCAGGGTGGCGAGCACCTCCCCGGCTGCCTTGGCGTGACTTTCCTCGCGCTCGGCCCGCTGGGAACGGTCGGCGAAGAAGCTCGTCGGCAGGTTGAAGGCATGGATCACCTCGAGCCGGGCACCGCGATGGGCCGCCTCGGCGAACGCATAACCCAGGCACTCCTGGCTCGGCTCCCCGGTGTGGACACCCACACCGATCAGCCCGATGCCCCCGGTCTCCGGCAAATGGCTCGCCGCCGATACCATGATCGTCGGACAGTGTGCGGTGGCGGCCACGCCAACGCTGGTCGAGCCGACGAACAGTCGTTCCAGACCACTCAAGGCACGACGTCCCACCACCAGGGTTCGCGCGGTCTCCGACAGCCGGGTCAACACCGCACCCGGATTGCCCATATAGATCTTCGTGGTCAACCGCTCCGCCGGGAAATCCATGGACAGGGCGCGCTGCTTGGCGCTCTGGGCGGCTTCCTCGCCGGCCTCTTCGAGCAGGTTGGGGTCATAGACCACACCCCAGGCCCCGGCAAGCACAGCATCATCCACGGCATGGGCGAGCAGCAGGTCAGCATCGTGGCTCCTGGCCTCGCGTACTCCATAGTCGACAGCACGCAGGCCGTCCTCGGAGCCGTCGACTCCAACAACCACCAGATTGCGTCGCTTCGAGTCCTCGGTCATCGACTTTCCTCTCCGCTGAAGTCCTCTTGCCCGATCGTAGACCGCACGACTGACATCTGGACAGGAGCCCCCGCCAGTCAGGCGCGGGCCACGATGCGGCCGCTCACGCTGTCCGGCGTCAGGACGATCACCCAGTCACGATCTCCGGGCGCCCAGGGCGCAGGGAGCAGCTCGTGCCAACGCGCCACTGCTCCAGGGACGGTCTCCCGGCTGGTGGTTGCCGTCATCAGCACGCTCCACCCGGTCGCTGTCCCGACGTCATAATCGTCGATCTGGAACGCCACCTCCGTGGGCTGCGCCAGGGTCGCCAACGTCCCCCGGTCGGCGGTGCGGAAACCCACGACGCCGTCCTGCCACGCATAGGCAACCGGCAGGATCACCGGCCCCTGAGCGGTCTCCCAGGCGACCCTTCCGACCTCGTGGGTTCGCAGGAGCGCCATGGCCTCGGGCTCGGGCAGCGACTCGAAGCGGGCTTCCGGGCCGACAGAATCTCCCATGGTCGGTCAGCTTTCGAATGTGGTGCGGCCATGCAGGCGGCGGGCCAGCTCGTCATCGATCTCGTCGGCGATCTCACTCATGATCCGCACGGCCTGGAGCAAATGCGCCGGCACGAAAGGATGGGCGAAGACACTGAGGCTGACGAAGACCCGGTCGCGGATCAACTGGAACTTGATGAACCGCACCTCGGTGTTGAGATCCGACAGGATCTCCATGGCCCGGGACCGGCCCTCAACGTCGTGCACCAGCGGCGCGAAGACGATGATCTCCCGGTGATCGGCGGAGACGCGGATGAACAGCATCGTCGAACCCACGCGGATCGCCAGATCGCCTTCGGAATCCCTGGGCGGGCAGTGGCCGAACATCTCGGCGAGTTCCGCCTCGATCATGTCCTCCAGGTGCTCGGGGTTGACCGGCACGACGGCGATGACGTCCTCCGCATCGAATTCGGACTGTCCCGACAGCGGCCGGGGACCCGGTTGGAGGATCTCCGCAAGCTGGTCGGGCGCCAGGAACACCGGATGTTGGATGCCATAAATGTCCCGCAGCGCGATGATCGCCAAGCGTGCGATCGTGTCCGATTCCTCCTGGGGCACCTCGATCCAGAAGTTCGGGGTGGGCCGGTCACCTTCGGAAACCGGCGATTGCCAGCCCTGTGCGTCGAAGGCCTCCAATTGGGGCTGCACGAGCTGATAGTTCTCCCCGAGCACGCTGTTGCTCGCTGCCTCGAGGCGAACGAGATTCCGGTTTCGCACGGCGAACCGGACGAACGGAACCGTCTCGGTCGTGGTGACCGCAACGGAGCCGATCGTGAGGTCCTGGGTGTCATCCATCACAGAAACCACCTCGGCGAGGCGCTCCTCGAAGTTCCGCCACGCCTGCGCAGTACTGCGATCGAGGTCAAAGTCGTCGTATTCGGGCACCTCGGGTCCTGTCTTTGGTGTCGAGACGTGATCCTGTGTGAACCTAGTCCTCCAACCCCCAAGAGTCCAAGAACTTGTCGGCAGAGGTCGTATGACCGAGAAACAGCCTACGGTTGTCAAGCGACTGCCACGTTCGGAAGGAGCGCCATGAGCCAGCCACCCGGTTTCGGAGGCCCGTCCCCTCAATGGCCGCACGGCGGTGGACCCGGTGGACCGCCCCATCAGCCGTGGCCCCACCAGCCCCAGCAGCAGAACCCCGGATTCGATCTGCATTCGACGCAGCTCTATCCCACGGGACAACCCCCCGGGGGTCAGCAGTTCCGTGGAGCGGGCACTCCACCACCCACGAAGGGCCCCCGCAACACCAAAAAGATCGTGCTGATCGTCATCGCGGCCCTGCTCGCCCTCATTCTGGCCATCGTCGGCATCCTTCTCTTCCGGAACCACCAGGAGCGGGTGGCCGAGGAAGAGGCACGCGTCGCCGCGGAACAGCGCAAGGTTGAGGAAAGCCGCCAGGCGACGGACGCCGGAGCGACTGCGGAGGCGTTCTTCGAGGCACTGGCACAGTCGGATGCGGACAAGGCATTGACGTTTGCCGCAGAGACCCCGGAAGGCAACAACGATCTCCTCACCCGCGACGTGCTGATGGAGGCCAACAAGCGGGCTGCTCTGACGGGAGTCGGCGTCGACGAGACCCGTCTCACCGAGGAAACCCCCGGTGTCTGGAACACCGGCACGGCGACCGTGAGCTATTCCCTCGGGGAAGACCCCCAGACGATCGATCTGCCGCTCCGCAGGGTGGGCGCGGAATGGAAGGTCGACCAGGTCGCCGCCCCGGTCAACTTGGGCCTCAACGGACCGGATCGCCTCGTCAACGGGGTCACGGTCCCTCCGGGTGCCTACAACCTTTTCCCGGGTTCCTATTCCGTCACATCGACCAACCCACTGATCGGACTGGACCGCACCGAGTTCGTGCTCGATGCGCCCACAGCCTCCGACACCGATTGGGAACCCGAACCCGTGCTCAGCGATGAAGGCCGCACCCGCAGCATCGAGGCCGGGCGACGCATCATCGACGATTGCATGAAGGTCAAAGAGCTACAGCCGGAGAATTGTCGCTTCATCCTCTGGGAGGAACAAGGGTTGACCATCGACCGGTCGAGCATCACCTATACCCTCAAGAACGACCCGTTCCAGGACGTCGAATTCCGCTTCAACGGTGCGACGATGACGGCCACTGCAACTGTGCCGGTGACCAACGAGATTCGCGCGACCGCTACTCAGAACGGCCGTCGGGGCACGTTGGTGCCGACCCAACAAACCAACACGATCGGCATTGCGGTGAAACTCGGCTCCGGCACCCCGGAGGCCAGTTTCACGTGACCCTGCCTCGCCTGGTGGCCACTGACCTTGACGGCACGCTGTTGCGTCCGGACACCACAGTCGGTGCCCGGACGCGTGCGGTGCTCGACCAGCTGCGGTCGGCCGGGGTGCTCGTCGTCCCCGTGACGGCACGCTCCCCCATCGGCCTGGTCGGGATCGCAGAGCCGGCCGGCTTCGACTCGTGGGGAGTCTGCGCCAACGGGGCGTACGCCTGGCACTTCGGCGAGAGCCGTTCCCTGTTCAGCGTGCTCATCGAACCCGACGTCGTGCACACCCTGCTCACAGGACTGCGTACGGCAGTCCCTTCGGCGCGGTTCGCCGTGGTGCGGGACTTCGGATGGGATTTTGTGGCCGAAGAGGGATATGCGCAGTTGTGCGTCCACCGCGATCACTCCATCCAGCCACGCGTGATGCGCCGCGGCGACCTGTCCGAGCTCGCGGCGGAACCATGCCTGAAAGTGGTGGCCAGGTCTGCGGAACTCACTCCTGCGGAGCTGTTCGACGCGGTCGCGGGGTTGCGTGTCGAGGGCTGTACGCCAACCCTCTCCGGCGCACCCTTCCTCGAAGTGGCGGCCGAGGGAGTGACGAAGGCGACAGGCCTGGCCCGACTGTGCGAACGCCTGGAGATCAAGGCGGAGGACGTCGTGGCGTTCGGCGACGCCCGCAACGACGTGGAGATGCTCACGTGGGCCGGGCACGGGGTGGCAATGGGCAATGCGGTGCCCGAGACGCGGGCCGCCGCTGACGAGACCCTGCCGAACACGAACGCCGACGAGGCGGTGGCCGGCTGGCTCGAGGGACTGCTGGACGGAGCCCGGCCGGCACGTGGCCGCCTCTGAACGCGACGGTCACGCCTCTTCCGACTCGGACAGTTGGGCGCCGAGGAGCGCCGTGAGCGCTTCGCGATGCCGGTGATAGGCGATCCGCCCCGTCTTGGTGATCGTGAAGCTCGTGCTGCTGCCCCGCCCTCGCCCTGACTTGTGGATCTTGAGATAGCCCGCGGCCTGCAACGCCGACATCTGTTTCGACAGGTCGGAGTCAGAGATCTGGAGATGGTCACGCAGGAAGGCGAAGTCGGTGCGTTCGGCGGCGTCCAGCAACGCCATCGCTGCGAGGCGTTTGGGGGGATGGATCACCGCATCGAGTCCGACCAGCGGTGCGCTCATGCCAGTCGCTTCCGGACCTCAGCGGCCGCGCGAGGATAGATCACGCCTTCGTAGCAGGAATACAGCACGAGGGAACAAAGGAACACGGCAGCGAGACCGACCGGCCAGCCGATGGCGAACCACGCGAGTGCGATGACGGCGACGGCAAGGACGACTGCCACCAGATACCACCGATAGGCCGCCTTGATCTCCGCAGGAGCGGCCGCCATCCGAGGCCACGTGCCCCACCGCCGTCGATAGAAGGCCATGTAGATCCCCGCCACCACCAGCGCACCCAGCGCCAGGAGAGTGCCCAGCCAGGACCGGTCGAATTCGCTGGTCAGGACGCTGCCCGTGGCCATGGTCGTGAGGATGACCGCCATGAACAGTGGGTGCCACCACGGCGTGGCGGGATAGTTGATGAAGGGGGCCGCTGCCGCACGCTCAGCCCCGAGAAGCGCGTCGCGAGTACTTTCCATACTTGAAAGTATAGATGATAACTTTCCACTTGTGAAATTGGAAAGTAACCGGGATGGTCCCACTGAACAACAAGGACTGGGGGCGAAGCCACCAAGCTCCGCCCCCAGTCCGTCAACCGTCAGCGAGCACTCCTGCTCGCAACCCGATCACACCTCAGCTGCAGCCGCTGGTCGCGCCGCAACCCTCACAGACATAGCAGGAACCACTGGGCCGCATCTTCGTGCCACAGGTGAAGCACAGCGGCGCGTCCACGGTGCTGCCCGTCAGCGATTCCATCAGCTCCGCAGAAGTATGCGCTCCCGACGAAAGTGGCTTGATCGTGTGGACCTCAGGACCTGCCGCAGCGGAGTTCACGCCGGGGCTGCTGCCGTTCCGTGCGCCCGGATCGGTGTCCACCTCATCACCGGCGTCGTTCCTGAGCGACTCGGATTCGATCTCCTCGACGTCCTCCGCGACATAGGAACCTGTCTCGACATACCGAGCGCGCTCCGCAGCCGTATAGATGCCGAGCTCGGCACGTTCGTCGAACGTCAGGTAGTCCAGGGCGAGACGGCGGAAGACATAGTCGATGATCGATTGCGCCATCCGGATGTCCGGGTCATCGGTCATGCCGGCAGGCTCGAACTTCATGTTCGTGAACTTCTGGACATAGGTGTCGAGCGGGACGCCGTACTGCAGCGCGATGGACACCGCGATCGAGAACGCGTCCATGACACCGGCAAGGGTCGATCCCTGCTTGCCGAGCTTGAGGAAGACCTCGCCCAGGCCGTCGTCCGGATAGGACCCGGAGGTGAGGTAGCCCTCGGCCCCACCGACCGTGAACGACGTGGTCATCGACGGCCGCTTCTTGGGCAGTCGCTTGCGCCGCGGACGATACTCGACCGTGGCCGCCGGCACGGGGGCCTCGGCCTTCTCTTCCTTCTTCTTGGCGTCGGAGAGCGGCTGGCCCACCTTGCAGTTGTCCCGATAGACAGCGAGCGCCTTGAGCCCGAGCTTCCAGCCCTGGAGATAGACCTCGGCGATGTCCTCGACCGTTGCGGTCTCCGGCAGGTTGACGGTCTTGGAGATGGCCCCGGACAGGAACGGCTGCACCGCCGCCATCATCCGCACGTGACCCATCGGACGGATGGCGCGGGCGCCCATCGCGGTGTCGAACACCTCGTAGTGCTCGGTCTTCAACCCCGGTGCGTCGATGACATGGCCGTGTTCGGCGATGTATTCCACAATCGCCTCGACCGTCTCGGCCGTATACCCGAGCTTTCGGAGCGCACGGGGAATCGTCTGGTTGACGATCTGCATCGAGCCACCACCGACGAGCTTCTTGAACTTGACCAGCGAGAAGTCCGGCTCGATGCCGGTGGTGTCGCAGTCCATCATGAAACCGATGGTGCCGGTCGGTGCCAGCACCGACGCCTGTGCGTTGCGGAAACCGTTGTTCGCACCCAGCTTGACGACCTGATCCCACTCCTTGGTGGCGAGCTTGTGCACGTCACCGTCGATCGCGGAGAGCGTCCGCAGCGAATCGTTCGCGGCCTGATGCTTGCGCATCACCCGCTGGTGGGCGTCGGCGTTGCGGGCGTACCCGTTGTAGGGGCCCACGATCGCGGCGAGCTCGGCCGACCGCCGATAGGACGTGCCGGTCATGAGCGACGTGATCGCTGCGGCGAACGAACGGCCGCCTTCGGAGTCATAGCCGTGCCCACTGGCCATCAGCAGGGCACCCAGGTTGGCGTACCCGATCCCCAACTGGCGATAGTCGCGGGTCGTCTCCCCGATCGACTCGGTCGGGAAGTCCGCGAAGCAGATCGAGATGTCCATCGCGGTGATGACCAACTCGACGGCCTTGGTGAACAGGGCGGCGTCGAAGCGGTCCTCATCAGTCAGGAACTTGAGCAGGTTGAGGCTGGCCAGGTTGCAGGACGAGTTGTCGAGCGACATGTACTCCGAGCAGGGATTGGATGCGGTGATCCGGCCGGTCTCGGGGTTCGTGTGCCAGGCGTTGATGGTGTCGTCGTACTGCAGGCCGGGATCCGCGCACTCCCAGGCGGCCTTGGCGATCTTGTTGAACAGCTCGCGAGCGTCGACACGCTCGACGACCCGGCCGTCCGTACGCGCGGTCAGCGCGAAGTCGCCCCCGTCCTCGACCGCACGCATGAACTCGTCGGAGACCCGGACCGAGTTGTTCGCATTCTGGTATTGCACGGACGTGATGTCCTTGCCACCCAGATCCATATCGAAGCCGGCATCCCGCAGCGCCCGGATCTTGTTCTCCTCCCGGGCCTTGGTCTCGACGAACTCCTCGATGTCGGGATGGTCTACGTCGAGCACCACCATCTTGGCGGCGCGCCGGGTCGCTCCACCCGACTTGATCGTGCCGGCGGACGCGTCGGCGCCCCGCATGAAGGAGACCGGCCCGGAGGCCGTGCCACCGGACGAGAGCAGTTCCTTGGACGACCGAATGCGCGAGAGGTTGAGCCCCGCACCGGACCCGCCCTTGAAGATGAAGCCCTCCTCCTTGTACCAGTTGAGGATCGATTCCATCGAGTCATCGACCGAGAGAATGAAACAGGCGCTCACCTGCTGCGGGCTCTTGGTGCCGACGTTGAACCACACCGGCGAGTTGAAGCTGAACACCTGGTGCAGGAGCATCCAGGTCAGTTCGTGCTCGAAGATCTCCGCATCCGCGTCGGTCGCGAAATATCCGTGCTCCTGGCCAGCGGTGCGATAGGTCTTCACCACCCGGTCGATCAACTGCTTCAGGCCCTGTTCGCGAGCCTCGGTGCCCAGCGCGCCGCGGAAATACTTCGTGGTGACGATCGTCGACGCGTTGACCGACCAGAAGTCGGGGAACTCGACCCCACGCTGTTCGAAAACGTTCTCGCCGGTCTTCCAGTTCGTCTGGACGATGTCCCGTCGTTCCCAGACCACCTCGTCATAGGGGTGAACTCCGTCGGTGGTGAAGACGCGGTCGATCGTCAGGCCGGTGCGGGCCTTGCCGGTCTTTCGGCTGGAGCGCGCGGTCTCGGTCATTGCGGTCCTCTCGGGTTGATGGCGTCCTCGGACGCTGGGTGGAGCGGGTGTTGTTGTCAGTGGGCCTGGTGCGCCATGGCTCAATCGGCGACTGCTGCGGCCTCTTGTCGAAGTCTGGTGATCTCCGCTTCGAAGTCATCCACGGATTCGTATTGCTTGTAGACGCTGGCGAACCGCAGATAAGCCACCTCGTCGAGCGTTCGCAGCGGCTGGAGGATGGCAACGCCGACCTCCTCCGACGGAATCTCGGAATGACCCGAGGCCCGCAGCGTTTCCTCGACGGCCTGTCCGAGACGCGCGAGCTGTTCCTCGGACACCGGGCGGCCCTTGCAGGCCTTGCGAACACCGGTGATGACCTTCTCCCGGTTGAACTGTTCGACCACACCGGATCGCTTGACCACGACGATCTGCATCTGCTCGATGGTGGTGAATCGGCGCTCACAAGCGTGGCACTGACGTCGTCGTCGGATCCCAGCGCCGTCGTCCACCGAACGCGAGTCGAGCACCCTCGAGTCATGGTGTCGGCAATAGGGGCAACGCATGTGATTTCACCTCCCGGAAAGGGGTTGGAGCGGACCACAACCCTCGCCCCCGGGGATATTCCTGGGGACAAGCCTGTGTGGTCCTTGTGGACAGCCTGTGGATAGAAACCACAACCTGTGGATTAAAAACAAGGTTGTAACTACTAGATATAGGAACACTAGACGCCCCCGCCCACAAGAGCAAGTGGGTGCGGGAGGACCCGAGCACACACCCCCGAGGGCAATCCCTTTCCGACAAGGCACGGCGCCGCGACACGCCGGAGTCAGAAAACCTCGGGCGATCTCGCGCGCCGGTCAGAGGAGGTTCCGCAGCACCATGAAAACGATCCCCGGCAGAACCAGTGCCAGGACGATGCCAGTGGGCGACCAGGACTCGACGATGGCCAGTGGCCCCGGCAGGCCCGCGGGGCGCCCGAGCCACACGCGAACGGCGGTCCACATCCACACCGCGGCCAGCACTACGCCGACGGAAAACACATAGGGATTGAAGTTCCAAGCTGCACCAATATCGCCGTGCAGCAAGGCTTCGCCCATCCGCGAGCTCCCACACAAAGGACACAGCCACCCCGTCGCCGCCAGGAAAAGACATGGCAGGCCGCGGCCGCTGCTCACATAAGCGCCACCCGCAGCGACGCAGGCGCCCCCCAGAAGCGAGAGCCACCCCAGCCGGGCAAGACCGCTCCCCCGCCCGGCACCCCCGGATTGAGTTGCGACCGCTCCAGCCCTCCGTCCCATCCGGCCATTATCCCGCTCGCCAGGGCGCAGGTGCATTGACCGCGACGGCACCCACCTCCGCGACGGGTTCGGACGTCACCCGCACCGCAGTGACCCCGATGCACACCAAAGCAGCCAGCACCAGAGCAACGATGAATCCCATCACAAGGGCCACCCCGCGGTCCGTGAGCTGAATCGTCAACTCGGTCTCCGCCGGCGGCACCCCTCCCGACGGACGCGCGCCGGTCACCTCCGGGCCGCGAGCACCGAGCGGCCGCCCCTGCCGCTCGGGCTGCACCATCCGCCCAACCGGCGCGGTGCGCGGACGACGACGAACCTTCTCTTGCGGCCCATCCCGCAGGTCACCCCGGCGCACAGCACCATCCGCCAGCCAGGCTTCCGTCAAAGTGCTCACAACCCCTCCTCACCATCATCGAACCTTTGTTCGAACGACAGTCTCGCGCAGTTCGGAATCGAACACAACCCCTATTCAGAGATTGCCCCCGAGCCGTTTCCCTCGACACCCACAAGCCCATCAGGCAGGTCCGACACTTTTCGGTCCTGATCCGCGAGCGCTCCCGGATCCACGCCGAAGCCGGCCGACACGCAGGAAGGAGTTCGAACAAATGTTTCAATCACGCGACAGATCCGCGTATGTTTGGGGCCATGGCAGAAAGTGCAGACACTCCCACTCCCCCTCGACGTCGGGGACGCCCGAGCAAGGCCGAGGTCGAAGCCCAGATCGTCGCCGCAGGGGGGACGGTCTCGGAGTTGCCCGACGGACCCCGCGATGCTCACGGGCTCACGCCTCGTCAGCGGCACATCCTTCAGGTCATCAAGGACGCCGTCGAGTCGCGGGGCTATCCCCCGAGCATCCGGGAGATGTGCGAGCAGGTCGGCCTGGCCAGCTCGTCCTCGGTGTCGCACCAGCTCAAGGTGCTCGAGAGCAAGGGTTTCCTGCGCCGGGATCCCAACCGGCCACGAGCTCTGGAGGTCCTGCTTCCCGACACCGCGGGTGCCGACAACCGCGCGCAACAGGCCACCGCAACTGTCGACGAGACAGGAATCGGCGATGCCTTCCCCGAAGCCATTCCCGTGCCGGTGCTGGGTCGGATCGCCGCGGGCGGGCCGATCCTTGCCGAAGAGCGCCTGGAGGACGTTTTTCCCTTGCCCAAGCAACTCGTGGGCGAGGGCAATCTGTTCCTGTTGGAGGTACGGGGCGATTCGATGGTGGACGCAGCCATCTGTGACGGAGACTGGGTTGTCATCCGGCAGCAGCCCACCGCCAGCAACGGCGAGATGGTCGCCGCACTCCTGGACAACGAGGCGACGGTGAAGACGTTCAAGCAGACAGGGCGCCAAGTCTGGCTGATGCCGCACAACCCGGCCTATGACCCGATCGACGGCAACGAGGCGACCATCCTCGGCAAGGTCGTCGCGGTCCTGCGCCGCGTCTGACCAGGCTCGGCGCGGCTGTGGTGCCGGCCCGGGCTCAGGGCGCGTTCGCGTCCAGCCGGCGCAGGGCTTGGATCACCACTTCACGATCATTTGTCTGCCACATGGGAGGCATGCCGGCGCGCAGGAACGATCCGTAGCGTGCGGTGCCGAGCCTGGGATCCAGCACGGCCACGACGCCGCGGTCGGTCGAGCGCCGGATGAGACGGCCCGAGCCCTGGGCCAGGAGCAGAGCCGCATGGCCGGCCGCCACCGCCATGAAGCCATTGCCCCCTGCTTCCGCCACCGCCCGTTGCCGGGCCTGCATCAGGGGGTCGTCGGGACGAGGAAACGGGATCTTGTCGATGATGACGAGCCGACAGGTGTCACCCGGCACATCAATCCCCTGCCACAGCGACATGGTGCCGAACAGGCTCGCCTGCGGCTCGGCTATGAAGCGCCGCGTCAGCTCGGACAGTTGAGCCTCTCCCTGACACAGCACCGTGTGCTGCTTGAGATTCTCCCGCACGTGCCGGGCCGCAAGCTCGGCCGATCTGGTGGAGGCGAACAAGCCCAGCGTACGCCCACCGGCTGCCCAGACGAGCTCTGCGATCTCCTCCAGCACCGCATCGGAAATTCCGTCGCGGCCGGGACGGGGCAGGTCACGGGTGATGTAGAGAATCCCCTGTTGTGCATAGTGGAAGGGCGACCCCACGTCGATGCCCCGCCACGTCAGCTCCTCGTCCTCCGCGGGCGGGGACGGAAGCTCGCGGCGTTCCTCCCGTCGCAGCCCCACATTTCCTGCTGCGACCTCGAAATCCCCACCGATCCGGAGAGTGGCCGACGTCAGGATCGTCGTGACGTGATTCAGCACCTTTTCCCGCATGAGGCCCGCCACGCTGAGGGGCGCTACTCGAACTTCACGGCCCATCCGATCACGTTCGGCGACATAGACCACGTCGAAGTCCCCGAGCGCAGCCATGCGCTCGGCCACATCGAAGACCTCTTTCACCGCCGCCTGGGCCTGCCGTTCCTCGTTGTCGGACTCCTTGCCGCCCATGGCGCTCACGACCTTGCGCGTCACGTCACGGAGCTGCTCGAAGGCGCGGACGACCGGGGCGTCCGGCCCCGGGACCTGTTCGAGAGGAGCCGCATCGAGAGCCTCGCGGAGCACATCGCCCATCTCGAGGAACTCGAGTCCGAGCTCGTCGGACAGCCACGGCAGCGCGCGTTTGGCGATCCGCTCCACCTGCTGTGGCGACAGCTCTGCCGACGCCGCTCCGGTCACTCGGGCAACCAGCTCGTGGGCCTCGTCGATGATCACGTGATCGTGCTCGGGCAGAGCGGTGCCCCCGTGCATGGCATCGATCGCGAGCAGCGCGTGGTTGGTCACCACGAGGTCGGCAGCGCGCGCGACCTCACGGGACTTCTCGACGAAACACTCCTCGCCATAGGGGCAGCGCTGGGCGCCGATGCACTCCCGCACCGGGACCGACACCTGCGCCCAGGCCTTGGCCGTGTGGGAGGGTGCGTCGTCCCGATCGGCCAGTCCCTTGTCCTCAGCCTGGGTTTCCGCCCACTCCCGCAGCGCCACGACCTCGGCACCGACCATCGAGTCGGGTGACTGCGCGGTCGCACGCATGGCCTCGACGACCTCCGTGGACCCCAGCAGAGTGTCTTGGTCCTCCGCGGCCTGATCACGAATCCGCAGCAGACAGGCATAGTTCGACCGGCCCTTGAGAATCGCCGTCCGGGGCCGTCGTCCGAGCACCTGTTCCACGGCGTCGAGCGCCCGAGGAATGTCGGTCGTGGCCAACTGCGCCTGTAGCGCCAGGGTCGCGGTCGCCACCACCACGCGCTCGGATGCTCCGGCGGCACGCATGAGCGCGGGCGCGAGATAGCCGAGGGATTTGCCGGTTCCGGTGCCGGCCTGCACGAGCAGGTGCTGACCGGTGGCCAGCGACTCGGCGACCGCATCGGCCATCGCCACCTGACCAGGACGTTCGCTGCCCCTCAATTGCTCGACGGCACGGGTCAACACGGCGCGATGGTCAGGGGTGGAGGTCACCGGGCAACCCTAGCCAACTCCTCCGACAGCCCCGGTTCGAGAAGTTCAGCGTACGCGCCCATCCCGGTCGCCGTTCGAGCCACACGGTGACGTCACGTCGTGAATGCCTCGCCCCAGACCGCCACCGACCCGTCGTCCTGCGTGACCCGTGTATATCGCCGATAGGGCTGTTCCTCGAGCGATCCAGCCTCGGCACACCGGCGATCGGTCCCGCGATCCTCAAGTTTGCGGCACCCCACCGACGTGGGTTCGTCGTAACCGCTCAGGGATTCCTCCCAGACGGTGACCTGATCGGCCGGCACCACGAAGATGGTCTCGAGATGCCAGTCCTGGAAGCTCTCATAGAGCGAGAACTCGACGATCGTTCCGGGCGGGAGGGTCATCTGCAGGGTTTTCCCGATCGCCTCCGGGGTGATGTCCTCGCATTCGGCGCCCAAGCGCTGCGTACAGGTCGCATTGTCCGTCTTCTTCGGCAGCGACCCTGCGAACAGCCAGGCGCCGGCGATCAGGCCCAGGAGAGTGACCGCCAGGCCGGCGGATCCCAGGCCGATGAGGAGCCACCCCCACCACGGCGGTCTGCGGGACAGGGATCGGGAACGTGTGTGCACGGCAGGAACCTAGA
>LSQX01077491.1_pt1 | contig 25377 bp, 20 predicted proteins | sample 654561 | NCBI WGS metagenome assembly LSQX01 (sample SAMN04489861, study PRJNA283612) | anaerobic digester metagenome | isolation source: 4 biogas reactors fed with cattle manure at either 37C or 55C with and... | place: Denmark: Kongens Lyngby | collected 2014 | reverse complement strand
CTGGTGGGAAGCATGGGTGTTTGCGGCTGCCAGCATCCTCGGGTTTGTCATCAGCCGCTTTCTGGCAGGGCAGCGCAACCCTGAACTGCTTGCAGAGCGCGGGCAATACCTGGAGCATCCCAACCCGGAAAGCTGGGATCAACTTCTTTCGCCGCTCCTGGCTTTTGGAAGTGGGACGATTCCCCTGGCAGCCGGCTTGAATGCCCGCTTTGGCTCATCGGCGGATTTCAACCTCGTCGTTAAAATGCTTGCCATCCTGATTTTGCTTCTGGGTTATGGTTTGGGAACCTATGCCCTGATGGAAAATCGCTTTTTCTCGGGCATGGTGCGCCTGCAAACAGAACGCGGACACCAGGTGATCAATACGGGTCCCTATCGCTGGGTGCGCCATCCGGGCTATGCCGGCACATTCATCAGCAGCGTGGCTGCCCCTTTTCTGCTTGATTCATGGTGGGCATTTGTGCCGGTTCTCCTGATTTTCATCGTAATCATCATCCGAACACGATTGGAAGATCGTTTCTTGCAAGAATCGCTTGAAGGTTACCGGGACTATGCCCATTTGGTGCGTTACCGTTTATTCCCGGGTATTTGGTAAGGGTGGATACTCATCAATGAATGAGTTATTGTTGTGGTTGTGGCGTGTTCTACCCCTGCCCGACCAGGTCCAGTCTGTTCTGATGTGGCTCGTGAATCGGAAGCTTGTGGTTGGCACATCCGCCCTGATCCTCAATCAGCATTCTGAAATCCTTCTTTTTAAACACAGCTATCGCATTGATACGCCCTGGGGGTTCCCTGGCGGTTATCTCAAAAAAAGGGAAGACCCTGTTGACACCATCCAGCGCGAGATCCTGGAAGAGTCCGGACTGCAAATTCGAATCATAAAACTTTTAGAGGTGGTCCAATCACCGCATGCCTTCCGGTTGGAAATCCTTTTTTTAGCAGAATTAATGGGTGATGGGTTGAGGTTTAAACCTTCCAATGAAGTGTGTGACGCCCACTTTTTCCCCCACGACCAGCTTCCAAAACTCCTCCCGGAACATGAAGCAGCCATTGAGCGGTATCTACGGATGGAGGAGTGACCGACAAAATGGATGGGTTCCTAATCAATCATCCCGTAACGGCGTAATGCTGCATTGAGGATCATATTGACCAGTTCCGCGTGTTCCACTCCCTCTGCTGCTGCTTCGATCACGATATCCGAAATACCGGGAGAAAGCCCGGGCAGGGGATTGATCTCCAGGATATAGGGCTTCCAGTTTTCATGGGCGTTCAGTCGAAAATCCACACGAGCCACATCCAGCGCCCCGGTCACACGAAACACCGCTGCCGCAAGCCAGTTCAGTTCATCCACCATCTCCTCGTCCAGCGGCGCCGGACAGAGGTAGGTGAGCTGATTCGCCAGGGCAACCTTCAAGCGGTTGTCATAAACAATATCCGTCTCCAAAAAAGGGGTCAGGTCAACTTCCATCGGAGGAAAAAAGCGCAATCCAGCCTGAATGCGACGTAAATTTTCATCATACGGTAAACGGCGCGCCACCGGACCAACCAGATTGCCAACCATCCCCACCGTCACTTCACGTCCTTCAATGAAGGTTTCCACCAATACAGACTGATGATAACGATGGATGATCACCCCGATCTGTTCACGCAGTTCTTCCTCGTTATTAACGATCGACTTTGCAGAAATACCCATGCCCGTGCCTTCCCGACTGGGCTTGACAAACAACGGGAATTTCATTTTTTCGTCAAGGGGTTCATCCACGCGCTCGAAGGTTTGAAAATCGGGTGTGGGCAGGTCGTGGTATGTGAGCACCCGCTTTGTCATCGGCTTATCCAGAGTCAGCGCCAAACACAACACTTTCGACCCGGTGTAGGGGATCTGCAATTTTTCTAAAATTGCCGGTACCTGTGCCTCACGAGCATCACCAAAGTGACTTTCACAAATATTAAAACATATATCCGGCTTGAACTGCCGGACGGTATCGACGAGGGTGATGTCTCCCTCAAGAAATTCGCAATGGTGACCTCCTGTACGGATGGCATCCACCAGCGCGTCGATGGTCTTTTCGCCGTCGAGATCATCCCATTGGTCTTCGGGCATCCCCTCCCAGCAAGGCGCATTGTTCTTCAGATTTGCAAGCAGAGCAACACGAAATTTTTTCATGTTTTGTTATCGGTGTCTCCAGTTTGTGGGAAATAGTACGTCTCATTATAGCATTTATGAATCGGTTATTGAATATCAGTTGGGGGGAGTACGCACAAAACCATCACTGCGAGGAACATATCAAGTAAGTACCCTGCAGTCTAATATTCCCTGAACGGCAAAACACCATTTCGGTTACCAACAATAAACCGGTCCAATGTATTTGCTTAGATTGGCACCCCGTCGCATTGAGGGGTCATTGAGAATGATGCTACGTGTTATTCGACCCTGATCATCTTGGCGTCTTCTTCCTGAGCCTGCTTGATGCCGCGTTCAATGTCAACGCCGCGCAGCATAACAATTCCCAGGACAAAGAAAATTACCAGCGAGACAATGCCCCAGCGCCCATCACCCGTCAGCTGTGTGATCACTGCCATCACAAAAGGTCCGACGACTGTATTGAATTTCTCAGATACGCTGAAAAAACCATAAAACTCAGCGGTTTTGCTCCTGGGCATCAACTGCCCGACCAGCGAGCGGCTGAGCGCCTGGCTGCCGCCCTGTACCATGGCAACCCCAAAGCCCAGCAAGAGGAAGTGCCATTCTTTGCTCATAAAATAGCCAACGATTGAGATCAGGGTGTAAACCATCAGGCTGAGGCTGATCGATTTTTTAACACCCAGCTTCTTAGCCAGCTTCCCAAACAGGATAGAGAAAGGAGCAGCGACGAACTGCACCATCAGGAGCGTGCCAATCAGGATCATCGTGCCAAAGCCCAGGTCAGTCCCAAAGGCAACCGCCATGGTGATGATCGTCCCGATCCCGTTTGCATACACAAAGAAAGTCAAAAAGAACCAGAAAAGATCGCGAAATCTGGTGATATCCTTTAGAGTCGTAAAAAGACGCCTGAAACCGACCGTGAGCATGTTTTGCCCTATTTCGCTGGTTTCAACCATGCGCGGCGGCTCCTTTACACGTCGGAAGATCGGAATAGAGAAAACCGCCCACCACACCGCCACGCTCGCCAGGCTGAGGCGCATCATCAGCTTGGTGGCTTCGGTCTCATCCATGCCGGGCAGCAGGGAGGGTCCAAGAAAGATCATGAGGACGTTGATCAGGAGGAGCAAGCCTCCTCCAATATAGCCCAGGGCATACCCGCGGGAAGAGACCTGATCCATCTCATCTTCATCCGCCACATGCGGCAGCAGAGCGTCATAAAATACAAGAGATCCGGCAAACCCAATCGTGCCAAGGATGTAAAGGATCGATGCCAGTAATTGATCTCCCGGCTGATCGATCAGGTACATCAACGCGGTGCTGATCACACCCAGGGCAATGAAAAACGCCATAAACTTCTTCTTCGAGCCGCGAAAGTCTGCGATGGCGCCCAGCAGCGGGCTGATCACAGCCGCAATCAGGCTGCCGATGGCAACCGTATAACCCCAGATGGCAAGCGCGCCTTCCGTGGCGATATAAGCGGCAAAATAATTGGGAAGGATCGAGCCCATCACCGTGGTAGCAAAGGCGGAATTCCCCCAGTCATACATCACCCAGCCAAACTGGGCACGTTTCTTCTCCTGTGGATCCATTGAATGACTCCTTGTGTTGTAAATGATTGGGTAATTATATAATAGAATGAAAATAATAAGATACATATTTTGAGTTTCTAGAAATTTATAAAGTAAAATCAAAGTAAGCCGTGATGAGTGAAATGTGAATGAATCCTCGCGTTTTTGTTCGCAAAAAACATGATCGGTGTGCCCTTGTATTCGCGAATAACAGAGGCAATTCGTACCCTTGACAGAGAATTTAATGTTGTTATAATGTTTTATTGAGCAATATATTCTTTCATTAAAAATATCCGTTTTATAATCTAGTAAATTTCTATTTGATGGGGATGTAATATTCGTAAATAACTATCATCGTAATATCCATCTGTAAAAGGGTGCGGTTGGTAGATGAATATCAAAATTGATGATAAAAAAGTAAATTATGAGGGGAAATTGTTTTTAAAATTATTTTCTTGCATCATATTATTTATATTCACAGCAATAGGTTGCCATCAACCAGAAGATACTATTATTTTTTCTACAAATGGAAAGACTTCAAGCGCGGAGGAAGCAGTTTGTCAAAACATTAATAGCATTTTGAGCCAATTATTAAATGCTGAAGATAGATTGGCTTTTTCTAAAAGACACGGACTTATTGTCAAAAATGAAAAAGTTGAAGTTTATTTAATTATGGCGAGTGAAAATGCTGAAGTTCCACGGGGATTTGATGTTGAGATCAGTTATCGTTCGAAAGAACAAATTCAAGCATTTGTTTTAATTGATCAACTCTGTAAATTATCTCAAACTAATGTTGTGAAATACATCCGCATTCCTGATATAGCTATACCCGAATGATTCTATTCAATCAAGGATAAAATTTGCTTTTTTAAAGAAGGTTGTTCTTGAAATCCAAAAGAAATAAACGACAATTATGGAGGTGTCAAAATGAGGAATATTACTAGTTTTTTTATAACAAAGAAATATGTTTTTTTACTTTTTGCACTCACTATTTTGCTTTCAATTATTTTCGGATTGCCGGGCTCTGTGGCCTCTGGGTTAAATCAAGATGACCAAGAAGATGTTATTTATCTTGATGAAGAAAAACAAGTACTATTTGATCCTACCCAAAAGATTGAATATTTTAATACCAAGCTAGACGATAGTGTGGCTAACCTGGTTGAGGCAGCAAAAGTCTCTCCTCAAAGAGCGATATCGTTAGCGGACCTTTCTTTCTTCAAAGTTATTGGAGACATGGTTGAAGTTCATGTCATAACCTCTGCTGAAAATTTGGAGGCTGCATGTCAGGCAATTATTAAATCTGGTGGTGAGGTGAAGATTATCAGTCACGATAATAGCTTTATGCAAGTCTGGTTGCCCGTTAATGAGATAGAAACTCTGACGAAAAATGAAAGTATTTTTTATATTAGTAGGCCTTCAATCTCATTCATTGATACTGATGCTGGGGCTTGGCAAATGCACAATTCACGAGAAATCAGTGAAGGCTTTTCTGCGCTGAACGGGGGGCCATGGCACGAAGCTGGGTACAAAGGAAAGGGTGTTCGGATAGCGATTATTGATGGAGGCTTTTTTGGTTACAAGGATTTACTTGGAACGGATTTGCCTTCCTCTGTAATTGTAAAAAATTTTGTAGAAGGTGAAAATCCTGAAGATGTTGATAATGGAGATGTACATGGAACCGGAGTGGCAGAAATTATTCATGATATTGCCCCTCTCGCACAGCTTTATTTTGCAAAAACAAATCGCCCGTTAGAGTGGCAAAACGCGGTTGATTGGGCGATTGAAAATGATGTCGATATCATCAACACTTCTCTTCATTATTTTCTTGGGCCCGGTGATGGTTCTGGTTTTTTTGCAGATCTTGCCAAAAAGGCACGCGACCATGGAATTCTTTGGGTAAAATCTGCTGGCAATGCAAGGCAAAGGCATTGGGCAGGTAGTTATACCCCGGGCAGCAAAGAAAATCTTCATTATTGGGCGCCAGGAAAAACTGTAAAACTATTCGCAAATACTATCCCTGCTAATACAACAATTAGTGGATATTTACGTTGGGACGATTGGACAAATGTTGATCAGGATTATTCGCTTCATCTAGTAGAGTTTATAGATGAAAGTAATTGGGAAATTATTCCGGTTGAAGGTGGAGAACAGCCCCAAACTGGTGAAGAAGGACAAACACCCGTTGAAGAAATCCTGTTTACTACGAAGAAGTCTGGTAAATATGGATTTATCATTAGCCGTGTAGATTCAAATCGCAATGTCCACTTTGATTTTTTTGCGTCTCATGATATTGTTGACCCCGTCCATGATCGAAGTATTACTCCACCTGGCGATAATCCATTAATTATGACAGTCGGGGCAATAAGTTGGCAATCCCCATATGCCCATGAAAATTACAGCTCTCAAGGACCGACAAATGGCCCCGGGGGGGTGCCCGATGGCGGCATCATTAAACCTGATATTAGTGCCTATGCGGGTGTTACAACAGTTAGCTATGGACCGGATAAATTTTATGGGACATCAGCAGCAGCACCCCATGTAGCTGGAGCCGCCGCATTGGTTTTAGATGCTTTTCCTGATATGAGCCCGGATCAATTACAGAATTACATGCAAACCCTAGCCGTCGACATGGGCGCACCGGGAAAAGATAATGTCTTTGGACATGGCAGGTTGTTTTTTATAAAAGCACCAACCAGAAGGTTTGAGATAATAAACCCAACGGAAACCACCCCCACATACGCAGGTAAGCATAATGCAGTGCAAAAAACTATTGTTGAGATAACAAAACCTAAGGATGGGCTAACAATCAATGATTTTCAAGTTAAAATTGGCGATAAAATTGCAAACATTGTCACTTTATACGAAGGTTCTGATGTTTATGTACTTGAGATCATGCCGCCAATTATGGAAAAAAATGGATCTTATAATTTGTTGGTTGTTGTCGACACAAAACCTGGTACCCATTCAAAAAAAGAAATAAATGCAGTCTATTATGCCGACATTTCTAACGTCGATATTGAGCTGGTTATCGATAGATCCGGCAGCATGGCTGGTACCCCAATCACATTAGCCAAGCAAGCAGCTTCCCAATTTGTCGATTTTATGCATTATGGCGATATGGTAGGCGTCGTTAGCTTTAGTTCCACCGCTACTACAAATTATGCTTTGAATACCATTGTAGATGAAAGCATTAAAGTATCTGCAAAATCTGCCATTAATTCGATATCTGCTACAGGAAATACCTCGATTGGGAGTGGACTTAAACGAGCCCAGGATCAATTGCTGGAATCAGGTAACAATAATCATCCTTGGTCTATCATTCTTTTAACAGATGGACAAGAAAACCAATCTCCTTATGTAGCCACAGTTTTGCCTGACATCGTCGCCAGTAAGACCGTTGTACACACCGTTGGTTTAGGCTCCGCCAATCAGGCACAGTTGCTGGATATTGCCACTCAAACTGGTGGCACCTATAATTATGCGCCAACGCCGCAGCAATTGGCTGAGATTTATAACACCATATCCGGAACTGTTTCTAATCAACAGATATTGCATGCTTCAACCGGAATAGTCGATAAGGGCTCCACAGATATAAAACAGGTCGTGATCGATTCTACTGTTTCTGATGCAACTTTCTCGATCAGTTGGTCAAATAGCAGCAGCACAATTGATTTAACCCTTAAGAAACCAGATGGAACGACAATTAGTCCATCCTCAGCAAGCAGTAATGATGATATTGAGTTTGTCTCAGGTCCAACTTATCAATACTACCGCATCAAACAGCCAACAATGGTCAGTGGCGTCTGGGAAATGCACATATCCGGTGGTTCTATCGCTTCCTCTTTTGATAAAGAGGCTGCAACTGACCAGAATCGTGCAGAAACATACACTTTAAGAGTGACAGCAAATACTTCATTAACTACTCAATTTTACTTAGATAAAGATACTTACTTAACTTACGAACCAATTAAATTGGTCGCAACAATCTCAGATTCACAACCGATCATAGGTGCCACTGTTAAGACTACAATAAATCTGCCATCTGGTTTAACCCGGGAATTTAATGAACTTGAATGGATCGAGATCAATGGTGATACCATGCCCGATCCGGAATTATTTGCTGCTCTCGAAGCTCGGGCTGCTGAAAACCGTGCGACCTTAGTCTTATATGATGACGGTCAACATGGTGATGGCGCCGCAAATGATGGAGTATATGCAAATTACTTCCGTTCTGCATATGACCCCGGTACTTACTCTTTTTCTATTTCAGCTGAAGGAGTATCAACGTCAGGCGAAACTTTCACGAGATTGGCAAATTTGTCGACCTATATAGCTGAGAATCCAAATCCTTCTGTGGATGAGTTCTCGGTGTTTTTCCCCTTAATATTGAATAATGCCAATCCCAATACTTTTACCATCCGACCGGTGTTAATTGAGCCGACTGATGGTGCTGTGTTGAATACCCTCGTTCCAACGCTGTCATGGAAAATCAACAGAAGTTTGCATCCTTTAACCTGGTTCTATTATTGGATTTCTAGCAATCCAAATTTTAATGACTACGATGAATGGGGATCTGAATGGTCGGATTATGGGTCATTAACATCATGGTGGAACCTTGAACCCGGTACAACTTATTATTGGTATGCTGCTTATGATTATTGGACTGGAAACTCATGGGAATATGGTCCTACCACGCCAGTGAGAAGTTTTACTACAGGATCGGGGGGCTCTTTTCCAGCCGCACCCAATCTGGTATCACCGAAGGATGATGCTACTTCAGTGATGCCTCCGGTGACTTTATCCTGGAATCCGGTGTCAGGAGCTGTTGAATATCAGATGTGGCTGTGTTTTGAGTACGACCCACCCTATTGGGGCTGCTATATTTTCAATACGACCAATTCCTCTTTAAATCTGCCTTCAGATTATTTTGAACCAAACACTTTGTATGAATGGACGGTTAAAGCTCGCAACAAGTATGGTTGGGGATCAGAATCATATCCCTGGTACTTTACAACCGGGGCATTTTCTTTTGACCGGGATCAGCAATCTGTAGATATGCTTGAAAATTTTTATATTAAGGATGAAAGTGGAAAATTGATCCCATTCAAAACCTTTGAAACCAAACATCTATTTGGTGGAGAGTAGAGGTTATGATTGCTGATGCCAGCAACACGACAAAGTAAAATCTTCGTGTGACCTGCGATTAACAATCTGGTTTTTAATGCATTATGCTCTTCCAACAAATGAGATTGGAGGAGCATAATTTTTATCCAAAGTGTAGGCAGCCTTTCCCTAACTCGATCTATCAACAATATTTCATCCGTCGAATGTACCTGCGGGGTATAATGCAAAATTGCGTATTTGACAGATTAAATAAAACATTTGTGCTATAATCAACGGAATGAGTAAACATATCATGGCACGTGAAAACCTGCGCGTGGTGGGGGCACGCGAACACAATTTAAAAAATATCACCGTGGAGATCCCCCGCGATAAGCTGGTGGTGATTACCGGTCTTTCGGGTTCAGGTAAAAGCAGCCTGGCTTTTGACACGATCTTCGCCGAGGGACAGCGGCGTTACGTTGAATCCCTTTCCTCTTATGCCCGCCAATTCCTGGGACAGATGAACAAACCCGATGTGGACACGATCGAAGGTCTCTCCCCGGCTGTCTCAATTGACCAGAAAGCCATTTCTCACAACCCACGCTCGACCGTGGGCACCGTCACGGAGATCTATGATTACCTGCGCCTGCTTTATGCCAGGGTGGGAATCCCCCACTGCCCGGTATGCGGGCGGGTGGTCCAGAAGCAATCTGCCCAGGAGATTGTGGAAGTCATCGAGAACATGCCTGCGGGCAGCCGTTTGCAGATCCTTGCCCCCCTGGTGCGGGAACGCAAAGGCACCTACCAGGCGGTGTTTGATGAGATCCGCAAAGCCGGGTTCGTGCGCGTACGCGTGGATGGCGAAACCCACAGCCTGGACGAGGAATTTAACCTTGAACGCTATAAAAAGCACACCATCGAAGCTGTCGTGGATCGGTTGATTCTACAAGACAATCAGGACCAAAAAGAAGCCCAGGCAGCCCGTTCACGGATCACAGATTCCGTGGAAACCGCCCTTAAATTTGGCGATGGGTATGTGACAGTCCAAAACCTGTCGGAAGAACCACCCCGGGACCTTCAGTTTTCTGAATATCTTGCCTGTCCGGAACACGGCAGCATCATTATCGAGATCGAACCGCGCACCTTTTCCTTCAACACCCCCCACGGTGCCTGTCCCACCTGCCAGGGATTGGGCAGCCGCTTGGAAATTGACCCCAATCTGCTGATTCCCGATCGTTCTGCCTCACTGGTTGAGGGCGCCATCGTTGGAAATGGCTGGAATGGATCCAGGGAAGAGGGGGGATATAACTGGCAGATGCTGGAAGCCGTCGCCAAACAGTATCACATCGATCTTGAAGCGCCTGTAGAGACCATTCCTAAAGAAAAACTCGATATCATTCTGTATGGTACACATGGCAAAGAGCTGGCCGTTGAATATATCGGTCGCAAAGGTAGAAAAAGCACCTTTCGTGCCTCTTTTGAAGGAATCGTTCACAATTTGGAACGTCGCTATCGGGAAACCAATTCGGAATATGCCAAGATGAAGATCTCCGATCTTATGACCGAGCATCTCTGTCAGACCTGCGGCGGCGATCGCCTGCGCAAAGAAGCCCTGGCGATTACGGTTGATGACAGGAACATCATCGAGGTCAGTCGCTGGCCGATCAAGCGCTGCATGGCATGGATTGAAACCCTATCAGGCGCAGATTCCCCTTTCATCGAACGCGAGCGCCTTATTTCTGAGCGCATTCTCAATGAAATCAAAGCCCGGCTGGGCTTTCTGATGAATGTTGGCTTGGATTACCTCACCCTGCAGCGTTCTGCAGGTTCTCTTTCCAGCGGTGAAGCTCAAAGGATCCGACTGGCAACCCAGATCGGTTCGCACCTGATGGGCGTTTTGTATGTGCTTGATGAACCCTCCATCGGTCTGCACCCGCGCGACAACGATCGCTTGCTCTTCACACTGGAGGAAATGCGCGATCTGGGCAACACTGTTCTGGTCGTTGAACATGACGAGGAGACGATCCGCCGCGCGGATTGGGTTGTGGATATGGGACTTGGCGCGGGAGATCTTGGCGGCGAGGTGGTGGTTGAAGGCACCCCGAAGGATATTCTAAAGCACCCCAAATCTCTGACCAGTGCCTACCTCTCAGGGAGAAAAAGCGTCCCCGTCCCTGAAAAGCGGCGTCAGGGCAATGGAAAACACCTGATCATGAAAGGCGCCCGGCAGAACAACCTGAAAAATATCACCCTCAACCTTCCTCTGGGCAAATTCATATGTATCACGGGTGTCTCAGGTTCGGGGAAATCATCGCTTCTAATCGACACACTCTACCGGGCTTTGGCGCAGAGGTTGCATCATGCCCAAACGAAGATGGGTGATTTTGATGAACTGGAAGGGGTTGAGCACATCGATAAGGTCATTAACATTGATCAATCCCCCATCGGGCGCACGCCGCGTTCCAACCCCGGCACATATACCGGCCTTTTTGATAATATCCGGGATCTTTACGCCGAGCTTCCCGAAAGCAAGATGCGTGGCTACAAAAAAGGGCGCTTCAGTTTCAACGTCAAAGGGGGACGATGTGAGGCTTGCGCCGGGCAGGGTCAGATCAAGATCGAAATGCAGTTTCTGCCGGATGTTTACGTCCCCTGTGACATCTGCCATGGCGCGCGATACAACCGTGAAACCTTACAGATCCAATTTAAAGAAAAGAATATTGCCGAAGTCCTGGATATGACCATCGATACCTCGGTTGAATTTTTTGAGGCTTTTCCCAAAATCACGCGCCGCCTGAAGACTCTTCAGGACGTGGGTTTGGGTTATATTCGTATCGGGCAATCGGGGATCACACTTTCCGGCGGAGAGGCACAACGTGTCAAGCTCTCCAAGGAACTTTCGCGGGTTTCGACAGGCAGCACCCTTTACGTGCTTGATGAACCCTCGGTTGGCTTGCATGCCGCAGATGTTCACCGCTTGATCGATGTACTCCAGCGTCTGGTGGATGAAGGCAATACTGTGGTGATCATTGAACACAATCTTGATATCATCAAAGTGTCAGATTGGATCATCGACCTGGGTCCCGAAGGTGGCGATGCGGGCGGTGAGATCATCGCCGAGGGGCAACCGGAAGAAATCTGTGAAATTCCACAGTCGTATACCGGTCAGTTTATGAAAAAAATTCTGGATTGCAGAAAAACCTCGAATTGAGTAATATCATTGAATATCAACCCTGATATCCCTTGACTGCTATCGGTGCTTTATTCCTGTAACGTCATTTCTAAGACTCGACCGTAGATTGTTTTTCGGTTAAAATGGAACCACAAACAAAAAAGGAGTGGGTGGATCCTCCTGTCAAACAAGACAGGTTCTAAGATGTAAAGGAAACCCTATGAATAAAAAAGACGCGAGAAACGTAATTTCATCCTATCGGAAAAGACAAAAACTTGGTCCATACATCCTCGGCGGGATTGCTATATTGCTGGCAATTGCCGGTATTGTGCTCCTGATTCTCTACCTCGTAGGCGGAGGTGGTGGTTCAAAGATCTCATTATTCAGCAGTAAGACCCCCACACCCACCGAAACGCCAACGCCGACACCCGTCACCCCCACTGCGACTGCCACGATGACTGCTACTGTAACCGATACACCCACTGTCACACCGACCAATACACCAAATGCACCTTTTGAATACGAGGTACAGGAAGGTGATAACTGCACGATCATCGCTTCAGAATTCGATGTGGATATTGAGGTCTTGCTTGTTTTGAACAACCTCACAAGCAGCTGTTTCATCACGCCAGGTCAGACGATCCTCATTCCAGCGCCAGGACAGGAATTGCCGACGGCAACGCCTCTCCCCACCGACATTGCTCCTGGCACGAAGATCGAATACACCATTCGACCCAACGACAGCCTGTATGGACTGGCAGACAAATTCGATAGCACGATCGAAGACATCATCAAAGAGACCAATGCCTATCGAAAAGAGCATGGGCTGAGTGAAATTAAAGATAACAACGACATTGAAATTGGCGATATTCTGATCATCCCGGTCCGTATCATCACCCCGGCGCCCACAGCGACCAGCACACGCACGTTGACTGCAACGCCGGCGCCCTGAAAAAGTCTCGGGCTACACAACAGTAACACAATCTAAACATTACGGCGGACTGGGTTGGTATACCCAGTCCGCCGTTTTTGTTTTTCCGTCTGAACATCGTGACCCTGCTTTGCGGCTGCTTCATTTACCTTAAAAAACCCTGACTTCTATGTTTACGTCTGTCCCTGCGCAAGATTTCCTTCCTCTTTCGACACTCCAGATTGTTGAAACAAATCCTGGAAAACATTAATACTCAGAGTCTGTGAGTTTTTGAGAGCCTTTCTCAGGTATGATAGTTGTTAAAACCTGTAAAAATCAAAATCATCAAACTGAAAGGATGATTTTATTATGGTTAATCTTCAATGTCCAAAATGCCGCTCGAAAGAACTGGTCAGGCTTCCTGGTGATCTTGAGCCGCCGACCAAGTTAAGCGGGGCAAAACCGCCCTCCACATTTAAAACAATTAAGGTCACGCGTTTTTGCTGCACCAATTGCGGTTATACGGAAGTGTGGGTAGATAACCCTGAAGACCTGAAAGATATTCTTAAAAAGTTTGGGTTTTAAAATTCGGGTGAAGAATCGTTTTTGGCATCCCGTAGGTAAATGATCAATGATGAAAGGGCACGGTCAACTTCGGCAAGTTCTTCCAAATCAAATTGCCTTTGCATTTCCGGTAACGATTCCTGCCAGGTTTTAAGCAAATCCAACAGGAGTTCACTGCTTCCGCTTAATTCACCGGGAAATGGCACTTTTACTTCGCGTTTTGTGAACGGGAGCGACGTGATGGCGGTGAGGTCGTGGACCTCAACAGCGTCCCGGGCAAACTCTGCTGTTTCTTCATCCTGCGAGAGCCGAATCAGCGCTGATTTCGCCTCAGGTGTCAGATTTTCAATTCCTGCCAGGCTCTGGGCAACCGCCCGCCTGACATGCAAGTTCAAATCATCAGAAAGAGCAACCAGATCCGGCAAGGCATCGCTTCCCATAAGTTTTGCCAGGGTTCGGACTGCCTGGGGGCGTACAAAAGGATTGGGGTCACTGTAAGCAATTTCCCGAACATCATCAACAGCCACCAAATCCCCCCATTTAGAGACGGCAGCCAACGCCGTTTCCCGTACCGTGATCGCATTATCACGCAGCAAAGGGCGTACCAGTGGTAAAGCAGCAACGTAATCAGCCTGAATCATCATCTCGATCAAATTGCGCCGCAAGCGGTTGCTGGGGTCGCTGAGCAAGGGTGAAAGAATCGCCGCAGCTTCTTCCGCATTCATTTCCACAAGGGCCTCCACCGCGATCCCGCGCAACCCAACTTCGTGCTCCGCAATTCTCACCAGCAGCGGGATTCCCTCGCGTACTTTCAATCGGGTCAGAACCTCAATGTAAAGTTTCGGAAGTTTTAAATCCTGACGATCTCCCATCTCCATGAAGTTTTCCAGGTTTTCTAGAATGATCCCACCGCATTCCTTTTTCATCAGCCAGCCGCAAGCACGGGTTGCAGCCAGGTGAATCAGGTATTCATCGGATTGTAAGAACTCGAGCAGCCGATCTTCAACCCGGGAGGGTTCCATCCGTGCCAGGGCCAATATAGCTGCCTGCACCACAATTGGGTGCAGATCATCCAGACAGAGTTCCACCTGGTTTATAGCCTGTGTCGCCTGGAGCAACCCCAAAGAATTGACCGCCGCCGCACAAACGTAATTATTGGGGTCATCGATTGCGGTCAGAAGGTGTGAAACAACTTCCGGCGCGGGCATTTCCACAGATCGCCCCAGCGCTTCTGCTGCAGCGGACCGCACAAATCCATTGGGGTCGTCCATTAAAGATATCAGGATGTCGGAACCTGCTTTGAGCTCTCCCAACCTTTTAGCTGCATAAGATCGATCTCGTGGGTTCCGGGATTGAACTAATTTGAGACAGCGATCAATTTCAACTTGTTTGTCATTGTTTCTATTAAATTTGTCTGACATTGTGTACTAAGTTTACTACATTAATATCCCCTGAAAAAAGCTTACAATATCGGATTTTTAGAGGGGACGCCGGTTCGCCGGGGAAAAATTTCGGGGGTATGCGCGATTTTGTTGACCACCACAATGAAACGTTCTTCAACCACCCCTGGCAGTTCCACGTGGCGCAATCGTGACAGCCTCCCGCCCAAAAGATGGATCACCCTTTCCGCTTCCTGGGTTTCAGCAGGGGCTGTCTCACCCTTCATCGCGATCGCAACCCCCTGAGGGCGCACCAAAGGCAGGAGGTATTCCATCAGGATGGGCATGCGCGCGACTGCCCGGGCGACAGCCAGGTCATAGCTTTGGCGATGGGCAGGATCCTGTCCGACAACCTCAGCGCGTTCCGCTATCACGGTCACCTCTTTCAGGGCAAGACGCTCAACAATATGATTGCAAAATTCTGCTTTTTTGTGGACGGATTCCACCAGGGTGACCTGTGTTTTTGGCCATACCAGCTTCAGAATTAAACCCGGAAAACCCGCCCCCGTGCCAACATCAATGATTCGCTCGGGGGGATCTTTTCGTTCCCACCCCAGCAGGACCGTCAGCGAATCGAGGAAGTGTTTGACCCGGATACCTTCCACATCTCGAATAGCCGTCAGATTGACATTTTCATTCCATTCCAGGAGTTCTTTTTCATAAATTCTTAATGCCTCATGCTGGTTCTGGGTGAGTTCAAACCCGAGGATGGTTTTGAGCGAGTCATTGAAGGAATTTTTTGACACAATACTTACCTATCATACTTCCAGATTTGGTTCGTTTCGATTGCCCTAATTATAAACAAAACTAGCGAGAACCTGCAGTAGATGTTGCACAGGAGACTCAATTTGATGGTCAGACGTGCTGATCCATTTTGTTGATCCTGCGTTGATTCCCCAGGGCTTGTGAGATCAGCATTCCCACCAGGATCAGCGCACAACCCCACAGGCCACGCGGTGAAATGACCTCATTTAAAATCAGCCAGCCGCCCAGCGCTGCAAAAGTCCCCTCCAGGCTGAGGATAATCACCGCATGGGTTGGGTCTGCCCAACGCTGCGCCACCACCTGCAAGGTGTAGGCGACGCCAACCGAAAGAAACGTGCTGTACAAAAGGGTCCCCAGTCCATCCACTATCGAATGCATCTGAAAAGTTTCAAATGCGGCGCCTGCGATGGCGCTCAGGAGTCCACAAATGGCAAACTGCAGAACGGAGAGGCGAATTGGCCCAACTATCGATGCATAAGGGGCGATCAGGTGGACATGTACAGCCCACATAAAGGCGCCTGCCAATACAATCAAATCAGGTTTTGAAACCACAAAGCCTTTTTGCACCGAGAGAAGGTATAAACCCGCGACTGCCAGAACGGCGCCAACCCAATGGGCAAGATGTGTTTGCCTGCCCCACAGTAAACCTAAGAGCGGCACAAAAATCACATACAAGCCTGTGATGAACCCCGCCTTGCCAGCGGAAGTCCCCATCAGCCCAATTTGCTGTAACGACGCCCCGGCAAACAGTGCCAATCCCGTCGCCAAACCGGGCAGGAAACTTTGGCGCAATTTCTTTGTGGATTGTTCCAGTCCGCGCTTCCGCAGCCAGAATAAAACCGGTAATAAAGAAATTGCCCCCAGAGTGAACCGAATCGCATTAAACGTAAACGGCCCCATATGGGACATGCCTATACGCTGGGCAACAAAGGCAAAGCCCCAAATGGCAGCCGTTAATAGCAACAGAAGGTCTGCTTTCAAGCCAGGTCCGATCTCGTTCTGAGGTTAATGCTGCCGGATATGCCAGATCACTTTTCCCAGAATATCCCCCTGCTGTACAAAGCCAAAATCACGACTGTTTGCACTGTTGATCTGGGTTCCTCGCACGTCGTAAGCACTTTCGTCTTCAATTACTCTAAAGACGCGCTTGATCATCCTGTCATACCCCGGTCTTTGGAATACGATCACATCGCCAGTTCTGATCCTGCCCGAAGGAAAGGGAAATCTTGCGATGAGGACATAATCTCCCTCCCGAAAATCGGGGTGCAGGCTGTGACCACGGACCCTGACCAGGCGCAGCATGGGCTTACAGAATAGGAAGTACGATCTCTTCAGTCACCGAATAGGGCGCATTGGCGCGTTTGGTCTCAATACCCTTAATCTGCCAGAAAATTTCAGCAAATTCATTGATGGCTTCCAGCAGGGCAAGCGCTATTTCGCGATCAACCTTCTGACGGGCTTTGGACCCCAACTGCATGATCTTGTACACCAATCCGGGGATTTGCGGATATTTTTCGATATGCGCTTCTTGAATGAAATCACCCCAGATGACGCGAATTTCATGTTTCGCCAGCTCAGCATGTTCTTCTTTGACAGCAACGTACCTTGCCATGCTGTTGTGAAAATCTATCTTATCGCCGCTGTGCGTTTCAATCAGGGTATCCATCAGGTCAATCATCCGAATAACGGTTAATGCACCGATTTGTGCAAGGTGTGGATCGTAGATCCCGCAGGGGATATCACAATGGGCATCCACGTCATCAAAGTGAAAATACTGGTCGAGTTTCTGTGTGATTTTATGAATCATTTCAGTCTCCTTTTATGTCGTCAACTATTTTGAGATTGTGTCTGTCATTTATTGTAATTGTAAAACAGATACCTGGCAAACCGTGAAGCACCTTCCACAAAAGCCCGTTTGGCTATTGCCTACGGCACCACACCGAGGTTGCGCAACTCCTGCTCTGCCACCCACCAATTGGGGTGCCATTCCAGAGCTGTGCGGAAATCTTCAATTGCCCCATTGGTATCGCCCAGGGCAAGCCTGGCGCGACCTCGCCAAACCCAGGTTTCTTCAATAGCAGGTTCGAAGGAATTACCGAGGGTGCTGTTCGCCAGATTGATGACATCCTGATATCTCCCTGTATAAAAATAGGCATAATAGGGACCCGTTTGATACCAGGTGATCCGGTAAAGATTTGGTTTTGAAGTCAGGTCATCATAAATTTTATAAGCCTGGTCAAACGCCTGGGCTGCTCCGAAATAATCTTGCAGGTTCACAAGGCTGGTGCCATAACTGTACCAGGCAAAAAACAATTCCAATCCCTGAACACGGGTTGTTTCTTCCAGCATTTTTTCCGCGGCGTACTGCAGGTTATAGGCTTCATCAGCATGAGGCCCTAAAATATTCATCACCTCTGCCTCGCGATCATAAGGGAAAATGATGATATACACATAATTGAAAGCCCGCCAATGGCGCCCAATTCTTTCATAACTGTAGGAGACATTTGGTCCGCCAAAAGAATCCTGAACAAGGAAGGTTTCATTGCTGTCGTTATACGCGCCAAGGACGTTATAATGTCCCATCCACATCTTTTCGGGGACCTCTTCGAGAAAACCGCGCTCAACCAGGACGGGGAAGCCCCCTGCGATCAACATCTTAACCATCTCAAGATCTCCCCCCCAGCGGATGATGGCATTCAGGTTGGTTTGCGTTCGGACGAAATCCACCATCTCATATGGCATCACGTTTCGATCGCGAGCATTGGGCTTAAGATTGGCTGCTGTGTCCGTCTGAGTCCCTTCCCATCCCCAAAATGAAAGCGCCATGGATAGGGTTGCCGGACCGCAATTATTGAATTCCTGATATTCATGCCTGATGCCCTCCAGCGTGACAGTCTTCGGCGGGGGCGTGGGGGATGGCGTGGGCGATGCGGTGTGGGTTGGCGTAGGGCTGACGTAATTGGTTGGCGTAAGCGTTGGCACTAATGTGGGTGTGGCTGTGGAAGCCATCGCTGTTTGCGTTTGCTGGACAATTTTCTCCATTTCCTCTTGCTGTGCGGGCGAGAAAGAATCTGCGTCGGGTGGGTTGAAAAAATAAAAAATCTTTGCCCGCAAATTATAGAGCCGCCATGAAAGACGATCATGCACAGGGGGTAAGAAATACACAGCTATCATTAATGCGACCAATCCAGCCAGGATCAGAAGGATCTTAAGGGGTTTGCTGGTCCTGTTCCGGCGTCTATTCCATTGCTTTTTAACCATACTCGGATTATAACCTTTGCACTTTCAATTGCAAGCAGCCCTTGCGTTCAAACAATTTCTGACACCGGATCAGATAGGTGGGCTATCTGCTCTTCAACACACTCATTCCTTCTCCTTGACGAATCTCCAATATTAGATTAACATCTAACTCGTTACATCAACATCAATTTATAATCGATACCCGCTGTTTTGATGATCAGATTTCTATTCTGAATCGGTTTCACCAAAGCAGCTCTTTTATTGGTATCAAAGAGATATTTACATAAATTAATTGAGGTGAAGTTATGGCACAACAACCCACCATCATATGGGATAGAGGCAGCGCGTATGATTTTTTCGTAAGCATGGCCGTTCTCTATCAACCCGATGTCTATGGATTGCGCGCGTCCTGGGCAGCAGGTGTGCGTTCCCGGATGCCCATCCCGATGCGCGATGTCCTTGATCACGCACAAAAATTTATGGGCGTACCCCTCTCCTTCATTTATGAATTACCAGAGCCCAAAGACGCTATCAGTGCGCTGGAAACCTTACGCGCCCTGCCTCCAGAAGATCGGTTGCAGGCGCTGTCCTTTGGCAAAACAGATGATCCTCAAGTGAAAGAATATCAGGACCTGCTATTATCCCTGGAAGGCAAGCAGCGTCTTTCAGCCAACCTTGAATCTCAAATCAAAGAGGGCTATCGTCTATCGACGATGGCAACAAAAGCGGTAATCAGAGCCTTGTTTGAGGCCTGGGTGGACCGGGCAGCCTTTGGAGAAGCATTATTGAAGGCCTACGATTCATTCTTCGAGAATTTTTATCAGGAAGAAGAACTCCGGATTATCCCGGCACAGGAGAAAGTGCTTGAAAACGCACAACTCCTCGCCACACATAAAGACGTCTTAACCGTGCTGGAAGAATTATCCTCTGGCGCCCGCTTGAATTTGATCTCAGATGTGTCACGGCTGGTGCTGGCACCGTCCTTTTGGGCTTCGCCCTTCGTGTTTTTCACTCAACTGGATGAAAGCACACAGATTATTTTGTTTGGCGATCGCCCAAAGGGCACCGCTCTTGTACCTGGAGATTTGGTACCCGAAGAGTTGCTTAATTCATTAAAAGCCCTCGCCGACCCAACCCGCCTGCGAATCTTACGTTATCTCGTGGAAGGTCCCAGCACCATCAGGGAACTGGCAAAAATACTGCGCCTGCGCCCCCCAACCGTTATTCATCACCTTCAAAGCCTGCGACTGGCGGGCCTGGTAGTGGTGACCGTATCCCCAGAAACTGAAAGGCGTTATTCTGTACGCATGAACGGCATAAAAACAACCTTTCAAAGATTACAAGAATTCTTATCAGGAGATTGATTTTGGAGGGTTCTCAGAAAGAAAAAGCAAAACCTGAAAAAGGCGTGATCACAACCTACATCGAACGGGTTCGTGCCTTCAGTCCAAATGCCAGAAAATACCTGATCAGCTCCATGATCCATGGCGCGGGTTTTGGAATCCATCGCATCCTTTTTAATTTTTTCCTGAGAAGTTTAGGATATAACGAAACCCTGATGGGTTTATTATCAACCGTCAGCAGCATGACGGTTCTGATAGCCGCCCTGCCGATGGGCTTTCTGGCGGGCAAAATCGCAAGAAAGACATCGCTGATCAGCTCAACGATGGTGGTTGGGTTTTCCATGCTCCTGATGGTCAGCCTTCCCTCCATCCCCACCCTGATCATCGCAAACATCCTCATGGGCCTGGGTTCCAGCCTGGAAGGTGTGGTCATCGGTCCTTTTTTAATGGAAAACAGCGGCGATTTGGAACGGACTTACCTGTTCAGCATCAGTTCGGGGTTGGGTATGGCTGCCTTTTCAGTGGGTGATTGGGTGGGCGGCTACCTCCCCAGCTGGTTTGGCGGGGTCTTTCATACCAGCGCGATCAGCCCAACAGCCTACACCTGGTCGATTGGCGTGGCTGCCACACTGGTCATCCTGGCTGTGATCCCCCGATTACTCTTCCAGCACAATGAATTACCCTTCAGCGAGCGCGCCTCTTTTGCCCCGCTGTCTTTTGCCCGTGAATATCCAAAAACGCTCACCAAATTACTTTTACCCCTGTTCATTACATCGATTGGCGCCGGTCTGATCATGCCCTTTATGAACATATTTTTCAGCAACGTATATCACCAACCCGATTATGTGATTGGTGCCATGTTTGCCTGGGGTTCCCTGGCGATGGGCATTGGACTGATCCTCGCGCCGGCTTTTGCCGATCGATATGGCAAACTCTGGGTGGTGGTTTTAAGCCAGGGCCTTTCAATTCCTTTCCTGATTCTATTGGGTTTTTCTCCCATCTTCAGCCTTTCAGCGCTGTCTTATTTCATTCGGCTGGTGTTGATGAACATGAGCGGACCTGTTTATCAGACCTTCATGATGGAACAGGTTAATCCCGAATCTCGAGCCATGATTGCCAGCCTCGATAGTATGGTAAATAGTTTTGGGCGAGCATTCAGCCCCATCATCAGCGGTTGGCTGCAGGTGCAATACGGTTTCACACCACCCTTTATTGGAACAATCACCTTATATATCATTTCGGTGATCCTGTATTATTTCTTTTTCTTGCGCCGGCGTGAGAAAAACGAACCTTGTAAACCTCGAAACCTGTAATTTTCACCCCTTGTTTGCACACCACATTGCGATTCAGGTTGTTTCCAAAAAAGTCCAGCCTGTTTTTTTAACAATTAACACCGTAAAAGCGTCAGCGCCATCGCTGTTTCCCAGGCAAGCACTTTGAACGATCCCTTCAGGACAGCGGCTTCCACTTCTGTCCTGGTTAACTTTAACAAGACTTGTTCTTCAAGGTCGTCAGCGTTGGGCTCTCCCACCTTACGCGCTTCTCTTGCCAGAAAAAGAAAGGCTTTTCCATTTCCCCGGTTGCCATCCACCACAAACTCACCCAGGTTTTCCCAAAATTCCGCTGCGTATCCCGTTTCTTCAAGGAGTTCTCGCTTTGCAGCCGCCAGGGGAGCTTCATTATTTTCAATATAGCCGCCTACGGGCGCCAGCGTTGTCCCACTGACGCTGTATTTCGTCTGCTTAAAACACAGAATTTTTCCATCCTGTGTAATCGCAACAACGATTACAAAGTCCGGCGAGATCAACCAGGGCCATTTTTCGATGATCTTGCCATCGGGCAGTTGGACGGTGTGTAATTCAACTTCAAGATAGGGCTGCAAACTGAGAACCCGTTTTCTTTCAATGGTTTTCCAGGTTTTCATTGCGATTCTCCAAATCAAAGGTGAGCGAGACAAAATTCCTGATCCGAACAGCGCTTTCAAACATCTGCCGGCAAAACACCAAGATCATCACAGGTCACCCTGATATCTTCAAAGTTCGTAAAAGTCAGGTCCAAAAAAGGCAGGTTTCGTTTTGATTTCACGGTCTCAAAGAGTCCCAGGTAATTGTTCTCGATGCCGCGCATCCAATCCAATCCCAATTTCCGTGCTGCCGCTTCGATCATGGGGTTACTTTCGGCTTCGATTTCGACAAAATCACCAAAAGGCAGTTCATCCAGCATCACGAGGGCATCACCCAGGCGGTATTCTCTTCGATACTTTTCATAAATTGCCACAACGGTGTACCCCAGGGCTTCAAAAAGAGCGCATGCCCTGTCGAAATTATCCACTACAATCTCGATTTCCGTACGCGCAATCACGCCGCCTTCGAAGTGTGGGTTTTCTTTCAAGGTAACCCTGGCTCGATCGTCCAGCCGTAACCGGAGCAGTTTTCCATGATTTTTCAAGTGATGATCGTGTAAATCCAGCCTGAAGTTCTGTTCAAATACCCTGGGATGGGTCAGCACGGCACCAATCTGAATCAACTTTTCAGCCAGAGCTTCAAGATCACGGACAAACAGCTTGATTTCACGCTCCTCATTGTCCATGTCACAAATCCGTCCTTTTCTTATTTTTTTATCGCGAAACAGGCATTCACGCGGCGCGATTTCCACAGCCCGATCACCAGACCAAACCAGAGGATCGTCAGGATCAGCATAAAAGCCCAGTTTTGTTGCCCTGTAGAATCCTGCCACAGGAAAAGCCGCTCAACCCAGTATGCGAGTGGGTAAAAAATGGCAATGATCCTGAGAAAACCCAAAGCCCAACCCGCGCCGGTGAGCCAGGCCCACAGAAAGACGACACCAAGCGCCCCCCATGTGAACCCCGCCGCCAGTAAATACAAAAAGATGGCTGATGAGGTGAACTCCTGGATAATCTCTCGCTGGTTGATCGCCTGTGCAAAGCGGAGCCAACCCAGAATAGAACACAACATGATCATCCATAGCATCAAACGCACCAGCGGCGGGCGCTTTGCCCTGCGCAAGGATGCCTGGTTTCTGTCATCAGGCGATTTTTCTCTCATCCTCAATCGTGATCCGTCTCATCCGGCAAAAGCCATTCATGAGCCTGGTCTTCAATATCGCTGAGGTATCCCAGCCTGGCTAAAGCATCCGCAACTTTCTCAGCCGTTCCCGGATAGATCAGCGCTGAGGTTGGGCCGAGGATGTCGCCCAGGAAGCGACCCGCAGGTGTATCCCGTAAGGCAGTCAGGATCGCGGGGTCTTCCACACGTAAGACCATGCCCGGTTGCATTCGAATCTGGCTGCCCTTCTTTTGCCATTGATGAAGCGCTTTGATCAACACCGGGGGGACAGCCAGAGCGTAACTGCTGAGGAGTTTCTCCAGGTGAATGATTTTCAAACCCTGACCGATCGCTGCTTCAAGAGAACCGGGTGTGATTTGGTAGACATAATGCGTGTCGGTTTCTTCGGTCCACAGGCAAAAACGGGAGAGCTGATAGCGCGCCAGTCGGGGCAAGTATCTGCCGGCAAGAAGGCTGCCATCGGAAAAGACTTCGGCATCTTCGTTCTCCTCCGCGAGGCCCTCTGCTGGTTGCCCCAGCAGTAGTTTTTCCGACCAGTCTGAAGGCCTGAACGCCGTAACCGGCTGACCTTCACCCGGTGAAGCCAGGTCGATCAAGCCCAGCCAGTGCATCGGCCCTGTCATCAAGTAGCGGATCAGGGCACCATCCACCTCGTCCCAGTGAGAAATTCCCGTCAACAACGCACCTGTTGCCGCGTCACGCACAAGCCAGCTATCAAAATCTCCTGCTGGGCGTTGAAAATCCGGCTCGCGCTCGTAAATACCTTTGATAAAGGAATCAAGATTCCACCAGGACCCTGCGGGTATCTCGCTTAGAAATTCGAGTACTTTGTTCCTTGCCATTACCGAATCTCGATGCCAGGACCCCTCACACACAATCGCTGGCATAAGGCGCAGCTCATCAAACAAATCCGAAACCAACCAGCCCTTTACCAACCAGCTCAACGCCGCACCACGTTTCATTTCAAGGAACGGACGGGCATCCTCCACTACCGGTTGTTCGCTGGATGAAATTAGTTTCACAGCGGAGAGCAAAGTATGCACCACTTCAAAGGGGGGCTGCCAATCATTCACCGCTGGTGAACGGTGCGGTTCTCCCAGACGAAGCGCCGCCAGAAGCGTGCAGCTGTGATCGAGAATCCTGTCAGCAGCTCTGATGCTGTGCAGGGTTTCTCCTGGCGATGCTACCCTTCCTAAAGGCTGTGGACCAGTAACCTCGACAGACGGCATCCGTTCCAAAAGATCATCGGGAATGTAGGCACACTCCTCGAGCTGTTTTCCATGACGTAAAAAATCCCTTCCGATCAACCCACGATACCACAATATCTCGGTCGCCGAGACAGGGTCAAGGTAAGGTTTCTCTCTGTCCCGCTTGCCTGGACCAACTTCGCGCAGTTCGCCAAACAATCGGACAAACCGACTCCATTCCATTTTTCCATCATGCAAGATCAGGGTATCCAAAGCCTGGCGCGGTTCAGATGGCAACGATTCAAGGATCTCCTGTACCATGCCAGGTTCCAGGAGTTGATGAAGCAGCGCCGGCAGCGCTGTCTTCGCATCCGGCGCAAACAGCTCAATCCCCCAAAGTTCTGCGATAATTTGCAAAAATCCGAGGTCATGGGTGCGTAATCGATGTGCTAAATCAGGCATTGCACCTCGAGTATACATTAAAAACCGATCAAATGGATGTGTTTTTAAACTTATTCTTTACAGGGTTCGGCGTGTTTTTCACTGCATCAACACCCAGGTGGTTCGCGGAATAACGCCGCGAGCCCTGCAGTTATCCAACAATCAAAACTTTAATTCAGCAGATACACCAGACACCATCGTGTGGTTGCTTCGAGCGCCTCCGTGTGGGTGCGTTCATAATTATGCGAGGCATCCACCCCCGGGCCGATCAACGCCACCGCCACATCACCGCCAGCCCGCCAAAACGCCCCACCATCCGAACCATAGTAGGGATAGATATCAATCCTGTGGGGGATCGCATAATCTTCCGCCAGCTGACGCATGCGCTGGCTCAACCCGTGATGATAGGGGCCGCC
>LSQX01087250.1_pt2 | contig 25378 bp, 21 predicted proteins | sample 654561 | NCBI WGS metagenome assembly LSQX01 (sample SAMN04489861, study PRJNA283612) | anaerobic digester metagenome | isolation source: 4 biogas reactors fed with cattle manure at either 37C or 55C with and... | place: Denmark: Kongens Lyngby | collected 2014 | reverse complement strand
TTTTAAGGCTTCGAGCATATCCTGCTTGATACCGATGTAGTCTACCACCAAGCCCATATCCTTACCGTCAAAAACACGGTTGACGCGGGAAATCGTCTGAATCAGCGTGTGCTTCTGGAGTGGCTTGTCTATGTACATAACCGCCAGGGACGGTACGTCAAAACCCGTAATCCACATATCGACTACGATGGCAATCTTGAAGTTAGAGTTGTTATTCTTAAACTGCCTGTCGAGCATCTGCCGGTAGTCCTTTGTGCCGCAGAGGTCGTAAAGCTCCTTTTCGTCGTTGTCACCTTGAGTCGCCACGAGCTTGATTTTCTCAAGCGGCATAAGTTTCTCCAACTGCGACTTTGATAGAGCGGCATCGTTTTCGGATCTGCGCGGTTTGTTCCAATCAGGGCGTAGCGCTATTATTTCTTTCAGCAAACGATAAGCAAGCGTCCTGTCGGCGCATACAATCATCGCCTTCTGTACAATTTCAGGCTTCTGCGCGGTCAACGCCTCATAATGGGTAACAATGTCCATAGCCAATTTCTTCATGCGCTCAGGATGACCGAGAACGCGCTTCATCTCACTCATTGCGCGCTTGCTCTCCTCAACCTGTTCAGGATTGGAGCCTTCCTCGGTGCATTTATCGTAATATTTCTGTATTTCCCGTGCCTGTTCATCTGAGAGGATAACCCTCGCCAGGCGCGGCTCGTAAGCTATGCGGACGGTGATGCCGTCATCGCTTGATTCTTTCATTGTGTAGCTGTCCACGATATCACCGAACACGGCAATTGTTTCGTCAATTGGCGTCCCGGTGAACCCGCAGTAGATCGCTCGCGGGAAGCTGTCACGGAGATACTTGGCAAAGCCGTATGTAGTGAACACGCCCTTGTCAGTCTTTTTCAGCTTCGAGCCAACGCCTGTTTGTGTCCGATGTGCTTCATCAGAAATACAGATAATGTTGGAGCGGTTAGATAGCAAGCCCGTCGATTCGCAGAACTTCTGAATTGTTGTCAGGAACACGCCCCCGCTTTCTGCACCGGTCACGCTGTAATATGTGGGCTCCTCGGCCACTTTCGGGAGGTCAGATGTTTCGACACCTAATACCTTCTGCAAGTCGTGTCGACTCTCAATGCTCCGCACATTGTTGTCGTGCAGATAGCGTTTGGAAGATACAAACAGTTCCGAGGTCTGCCTGTCTAAATCCTCGCGGTCGGTGATGATGACCATCGTCGGGTTTTCAAAGGCGTCCCTGTCGCGTAAGGCGAGCAAACGAGAGAGAAACAGCATCGTATAGGTTTTGCCACAGCCGGTTGCGCCGAAGTATGTACCGCCCTTGCCGTCACCCTCGGGTCTCATGTGCTTTTTAATATTCTCAAACATCTTCCGTGCTGCAAAGAACTGCGGATAGCGGGCGACGATAGCCGTTTCTTTAGTGCTGTCATCCGGGTAGTAGACAAAGTCACGAAGGATTTCGACAACGCGGTCTTTGTCAAATGCGCCCTTAATCAAAGTGAGAAGGGCGGTGATGCCGTTGCTGACTTTTTTTTCGTCATTAATCTTGTTCCATGCGTAGTAATATTCATATGGCGTAAAGATACTGCCCATTCGGGTGTTGGCTCCATCGCTGATAACAGAAAGAAAACAATATTTCATCAGCTTGGGAATATCGCGACAGTAACGGATGGTTATCTGCTCCCAGGCGTCGTGAATAGTTGTGTTCTCCTTGACGGCGGACTTAAACTCGAAAATCGCTACGGGAATGCCGTTGATGAACAGAATCAAGTCCGGTCTGCGCAGACGCTCGCCCTGCACCGAATACTGGTTGACCACCTTAAAAATGTTCTTTTTAGGCTCGTCAAAGTCTATGTAATTGATGTGCACGGCAAGTTTTGCGGTATCGTCGCGCTGTAAATCAAAGCCTTCGTTTGTCAGAAGGAAGGTCTCGCGATTGCCTTGATACAGCGGCGCAGAGGGAATATTCTCGATACGGCTTATGACCTTTTCTGTTTCAGCCACCGTAAGATCGGGATAATGGGCATAGAGATAGGAACGCAGGTCTTCCTTAAGCAGTATCTCCTCAAACCCACGATGAATTGTCTCGCCGAGGACATAATCGTAGTCCTGCTTTTGGTATAAATCGATGATAGCCGCCTCAAGTTCGGCTTCGGTAAACATTCCTCTTGTAAAATTCAATTCCACGGCGATCCCCCTTTATTCATCGTCTTCATCAGCAGTGCTTTCGGCAAGCTCCGTCAACTCACGCAGTTTATTTTCCAAAATGTGCCTATCCGGCAAGTGCAGTTTATAATCCGCAATCATGGCGGGCGACATACTGCGGCTGAGTGCATACTCGACCACCGTTGCATCCTTCTTGGTACAGAGGATAAGCCCTACGCTAGGATTTTCATCGGATTTTTTGATGTCGCGGTCAAGAGCCTCGAGGTAGAACTCCATCTTGCCGAGGTGTTCTGGCTCGAACTCTCCGATTTTCAGTTCTATCGCCACAAGGCAGTGAAGCTCGCGATTATAGAACAGAAGATCAATAAAAAAGTCGCGGTTACCTACCTGAACACGGTATTCCTCGCCGACAAAAGTGAAGTCCTTGCCGAACTCCAGGATGAAGTCCTTCAGATTAAAAACGATGGCTTTCCGTAGGTCTTTTTCCTTATGGCTTTCGGGTAAGTCCAAAAATTCAAGGATATAGCTGTCACGCAAAGCGGTCAGACCCTCGCTGCGTTCGGTTATCAGCTTGTTGGTGATTTCCGACATCATAGTTCGCTCATACAACCCGCTATCCATCTGCCGCTTCAACTCACGGAAAGAGTAGCGGTTCCTGACCGATAGGGTGAGATAAAACTCCCGCTCCTCATCCGTTTTGCACGACATTATTTGAAGATTGTGCGACCACGTCAATTCTCGCAACAGTGTTGCGAGTTTTTCGTTGCCGCGATACGTTTCATAAAACTGTTTCATTCGCCAAATGTTTGACGAGGAAAAGCCTTTTATACCGACATAGCGGCTCTGTATAAAGTCAGAAAACTCCTTGACAACAGACTTGCCCCAACCGCCATTGGTAACACGGTGGCTCACATACTCACCGATGTCCCAGTACATATTGATAAGTTCCCGATTAACGGCACGGAATGCACTCTCGCGGGCATTGTCAATGATGGCAATGACCTCATCAAAAGTACTTGCGTTGTTCGGGATTAAGCTGTCCCCCATAAGTGTTCCTCCCTCAGTTAAGATATTGAAGTGCAGAGGCAATCAACGACATACAGCGGTTGAATATATAGTCGAAGTGTCTGCTGTCTGTTATATCGATTTTATCGGTTTCATGATGGCGAATCCTGAAGCCATTGCCTATAGTTGTCAACGCCTTGAACTCATCGTCAAACAGTTTGGAGAACTCCGTCTGTCCGCCGCTCATATCTGTAACGATTTTCGCCGCCGACCCTTTCTTATCCAGTGTGGTATAGTAGGTCTTCAAACGCTCGAATGCATCCCAAAGCTTTTCAACTGCATCATTTCGAAACGCTGGGTCGGGCTGCTTAAAGAGAGCAACCGCTTCTTCCAGTAAGTCTTTTAGCCCTTTTTCCTTAACGGACTGAACGGCAGTTTCCACTCCGGGCGTTAGGGTGCTATGTTCAAGAACCCGCTCAACTACTTTTGCAGATGTTAACGTAAACAATAATCCGGACTCCACAAAAATTTCATTAATTTCGTGCTGGTAATCGTCAAACACGTTTGCTGTATTCAAACATTCAATATTCCAGTAATTTTGATAACGCTGATTATTCCAGCCTTCTGAAATATCTTTCATATTTTGAGCTATAAACTCTATTAAATCCAACAATGCATATTGGTCGTATTCATCGCCATCCGCTGGTGAACTGATTCTGCCATATTCATCACGAAATAGTGTTGGTATTTTCACTTTAAGACGATTTTGGAACTGCTTTTCGCCAAAAGCCAAATAGTCCTTTGCCGTAAAATCATCATGACATTGTTGCGGAAAAAGATGTGTTAAGTGTTTATAATATTTTTTGCAACAATCCAAAAGTAAATAATACATCTCGACCGTTATAGTCGAAGTGCGTTCAACCGGAGTTCTCATCCCGTGTCTTTCGGTAAAAAGTGCCATCCTCAGCACCTCCTCAAATTGTGCAGACATAGTCTGCATTTTTCAATTTCTCGCAACGTGTTGCGAGTTTTATGCGCTCGCTTCCTCAAGCGAACCTTTTATCAATATCGGGCAGATGTCTTTTAGCATATTGCCCAGCATTGTTATGTTTTTTAAGATCAAATGACGTGCGTTGTAAAAATTTACAACCGCTTGTTGCTGCTCAACGGAAGGCAACGGAACATAAATTTCATAGAACCGACTCATTTCTAACCCACCGCGAACGCTACTATCGCTGATGAACCAAGCATAACGGTCACTTTCTGCACGATTAAGCCATAGCATAAGGTATTCAGGTAAGACATCATCCGATATAATCCGAAACACAGGATATGCAGGGGATATAATACACGGTTCATCGTGATGATAAAGCCCCAATGGGACCTTCTCATCACGCATAACGTGCATAAAGTTTGCTGCAAACTGATCTTTACAAATAACCTTATACTTCGTTAAATCCGTCGTGCTGAGGTTAGCCACAGACGGCATAAACTCCTTATTGATGTTGATGCCTTGCACGTTGGTAATTGCACCGTTTCGGTTGCGGGTATCGGTTTCCTCAAGAAGCCGACCAACTGCCACGCGGGGTGCTGTATGTTTAAACTCCTCAATACTTGCAGCAATCGCTGTGTTCAAATCCTCCAGCCCACTCTCATAAGCTCGCTGATTGGAGAGCATGGCATTGTATACGTTCACATACTTTTGCTGAACGGGGAGCGGCGGGAGGGTAATTGGCACATCACACATCTCTTCCCAGTTAAAGAACTCAGTAGCACTACCCCATGAATCCCATCGGGCATAGCGGTCAAATTCCGGACGACGGAAAAAGACATTCAGATAGTCAGGCAGTAAAACACATTCGTCGATTACTCGGAAGACGACGTAATCTTCGGTAACAATAAATGTTTCACCGATATTGTTATACCCAAGACCAAGTTTCTCACCCATGCGTGTTGTGCGCCTATTAAACACAAACTCATGCGGTTCAACGATTTGGAAACGACTAAACGAGCGGTCAGTGATATCCGCTTTGGTGGATTGTATTTCTTTTGCGTTGGAGATGCCTCGAACGTCGTCTATTCCAAACAGTAAATCTAAATTGCGGCGTTCAACACGTTCGATATATTTGCCAAGTTTTTGCTTATTCAATCCCATACCCAATCCCCCTGAACGCTTCTTCGAGCATGGCCTGTGACTGCTTCTCAGCTTTAAGCACCTCGCGCAGCTCGCCTTGAATCCGCTTCATCTCTGATGCGTAGTCAATTTCTAAGTCATGGTCGATAAACTCAATGTACTTGCTCGGCGCAAGCGAATACTTCTGTGCGGTGATTTCGGCCTTCGTTGCAGACTTGCATAGTTCCGGTATATTGGTATAGCCTTTGCCTGTCTGCCAATCGGCATAGATCTTCTTAACGTCGGCTATCTGCTTGTCTGAAAATTGGACGTACTTTTTCTCATAGATATTCTCGTTCCAACGGCGCAGGTCTATAAAGAGGACTTCGCCCTGTCGGTCGCGTAGCTGGCGCCCATTCAAGCTGCGGGCTTTCTTGTTGTTGTTAATTATCCAGAGCGTTACGGAAATATCCGTGGAATAAAACATTTCGCGAGGCAGAACGATAATCGCTTCCACCTTATCATTTTCAACAAGCTCCTTACGGATATCGCCCTCTACGCCTCCGGCATTCAATGCACCGTTAGCGAGCAGGAAACCAGCAATGCCGTTAGTCACATCCAGTTTCGAGAGCATATGCAAAATCCACGCATAATTGGCGTTCGATACTGGAGGGGCAGGATATCCATCCCAACGCGGGTCGCCGTTTAACTTGTCCTGCGTTACACCCTGCGCATTCAGCTTTAAATTGAATGGCGGATTAGCCATAATGAAGTCAACCTTTTTATCCCTATGTAAATCTTCCGCGAATGTTGATTCAGGTCGGTCTCCGAGGTTATGCGAAATACCGCGAATAGCGAGGTTCATTTTTGCAAGTCGCCACGTTTCGGGTGTGCGCTCCTGCCCGACTACCGAAACTTTCAAGCGGTCGCCGTTGTGCCGCTCCACAAACTTAATCGAGGAAACAAACATACCGGCTGAACCGCAGCACGGGTCATATACAACGCCTGAATACGGTTCTATGATTTCGGCGATAAGCTGAACGATGCTCGCAGGCGTGTAGAATTCGCCCTTTTCATTGCCGGTACCGGAATCAATGGCGAACACTTGCAGGAAGTATTCGTACACACGCCCGATAAGATCTTTCTCATGAAACCGTTTCTCGTCAATCTTGTTGACCTCGTCAATCAGCGATTTAAGCTGCTCCGGACGAATTGCGCTCAGCGTGGTATATCGGTTCTGCGGCAATGCTCCTTTGAGCGTCGGGTTGCCGTCCTCTATGTCTTTCATAGCGGTATCGATAATGACCGCTATATCGTTTGCGCTGGCGTTTTTGACAATATAAGACCAGCGTGAAGTTTCGCTCAGGTAAAATACGTTCTTGGAAAGGTAGAAGGATGCCTTCTCCAGGAAAGCGGGGACATCGCCGTATTCTTCCTGTATTTCTGCTCTGCGCTTTTCAAATTTGTCGCCGGCGAACTTCAAGAACACCAAACCCATGACGACATCACGGTTTGTTTCGTTGCCTCCGACAGTCCCGCGTAGGGCATTGCGGCAGTTCCACATTATTGATTCAAGCGATTGCTCTTGTGCTTTTGTTGTCTTAGCCATCTGTATCTCCACTCTTTACGCTTAAGATTTATCTCTTTCAATTGTCTGATCCGGCACTAACTCCATAATATCACAGAAGTCTACGCCAAGAAGGGTACACACCTTAATTAAAACATCCATGCTAACATTTTCATGGTTTGACAGTTTGGCAATGGTTGTTGAACTCAGCCCTGCTGCCAATTGCAAATCTTTCTTTTTCATGTCTCTGTCGATAAGAAGCTTCCAAAGCTTTTTATAACTTACCCGCATATTCGCCACCTATTTCCCAAGTTTCACTTTATTATATCATTTTAAGTGCGTTATACAACATATTTTACGCATTTGTAAAGTTTAAATCCGTATTACTGCAAATTATAAGTGCGTTTATCGAAATATGTATAGCTATCTCCGAAAAGCTGTGATATTGTCTGTTGCTGAAAGGAGATGGTCTTTATGAAAAAGCAAATACCTGCCGGAATAGCTGTTATCGCCTGTATCGCGTTGTGTGCCGCTGTGTTGCCTCGGAGTGTAGAGGTCGGAAATTTACCCATCGAGACGGTAAAAACCGCCGTAACCGTCGAAATTGAGGCTCGGTCTGAGGAAACGCCTAGAATTCTTCTATCTGATGATACTCTTGCTCCTGAAGTAGATACTGTCGCAGAAAGGGAACCACTGAAAACTGGAGTAACGGCAGAAGAAAAAGCAGACCTAGCACCGTCAACAGAACCAACATCTCGTGCCATATCAAAATCCACTCCAGCCTCCACCGACCCCAAGCCGGGGACAATAGCTGTTATCGACGGCAATCGGTGCATGTGGATTCCCGGCTTTGGCTGGGTCAAGGATGAGGGCGGCGGTGCACAAGGTACGATGGTCGGCAGTCCCGGTGATGAGCTCACAGGCAAAAAGGTTGGACAAATGGGCGGTGGAACTATCGTAGACGGCAAAGGCGATATTAATAAGCAAGTAGGCATAATGGGTGCGGACAATACGCAGCCATCCGATAAACATAATCCCGCACCTGGTTCGAAAGCCGTCATCGATGGTAAGCCAAGCATATGGATTCCCGGGTTCGGATGGATAGAGGACAACGGTGGAGGAAACGTCGGCATCGTCGCTGAAGATATGTACGAAAATGGCAACAAGATCGGAATCATGGATTAACACAGAAAAGAAAAAACACAGCGGCCTGCCGGAATCTTCTGCAGGCCGCTGTGTTCACATTTATCACCCTGTTATACCATTTTCAATTATTGTAAAAAGCTTCATCCAGCAACAACTGAAACACTTGCTTTGATGTTTCTCTGTCCCGGTAGGTCAGCGAGTACAGCAATTGGTTGGTCATCCCCTGAAGAAAAATATCCATTGCTTTAACAATCAGGATTCGCTTACAAAACAGCAGGTTTAAATGCTCCATTTCCTTTTCTCCGCCGAGAGCTTCACATATTTTATTGTAGAGGCTATTCAGGTCTACGATATCAAGAAAAGCTCTGATATCGGCAACAAGATCTGTATAATACTGCTCGTATACAGACTCCAGATAACTGCACGAAAGCATCACATCATATAGAGACAGCTTGGTAAAACTCTCTTGATACTTTAAGGGATGGGTATCAATAAATGACTTGACCTGTTCGTAAAACGGATGATCGTTGCTTTTCGCATCACCTCTGAGTATTTCTGCGCATAGGCTGTTCAAGGTACTTTCAGTTTCGAAGCCTTCGGATGCAGCTTCATATGCCAGTATCCCGTTTGTTGCTTCAAATAAATACGAGAGGTATTTGTCCAGCAGATATCCCTGCTCTCCAAGCCTTATACGGATTTCGGTTGCCTGCCGAAGAAACTCCTTAAATGATCGCTTTAAGTTATCCACGGATGCACTGCCAAGAATACCGGATTCGTTTTCAAAAATGTTCATGTTCTCCCGACCTTTCAAATTTAGTCGGAAGGTTCCCAAGGGCAAGGTATGCCCTTGCAAAAAAAGCGTACGCAAAGGCGGGCAGCATCACCGCCAATACCCCTTGCATACGCCGAAACTTTAGATTGTGGAACACCATGAAGAATGATAAAATAATCACGTCATAGTGCCGTTTACGGTTGCGCGGGGTGGTCTCTTCACCTTTCGCAGGGCTGGTGTGTCGTAAGCACACCAGTCTGCTATGACGTTTTTTCGTCCAGGAAACTCCCGTAGTACTAATACAGCTCTGATTGGGGAAAAAGTCAAGTGAATATTGAGATTAAGTCTTCGCCCGTACTATGCTCAACATCTCTTCGCCGGTTATCAGTCTTTTTTGGTAATCGGCTTTTGCTTTGGACGCAGCCTTTGACCATGCCCCAAATTCCTCTCGCGTCATATCTTTGCCGAATCGCTCGGAATCAAGCTTACCATCGGCACGGTAAAATCGGGAGTAGATTTTGTTGTACTCCGTCTCAAATTTTTGCAGATAGGAATCCGCTTCAAGCAGCTGTTCGTAGCGGAGCAGCGGCCCGACTTTCTGACAAGTCTTCCCGTCGGCATATTCTCTCCCGCAATACTCCCGTTTGCGTTTGTCAATCAGTACGAAATACCGGCCGCACAGCTTGCACCGTTTTACCTGAATACCGCGTTTGAGCATTTCCATAAACTCAAAGAACAGCATTTCGTCTAGCGCCTGAATGTGATAATACGGCAGCAGGCTGACCTTGGAATGGTCCCCGTGAATGGCATCTAGTGTTTTTTTGGTATCTGTATTATTATTTTTGTTTATTTCCGCGACCTTTTCGTAATCCAAAGCGCCTTTTTTTACCGGAGCCACCGCGAAGCCTGTCTGCACAGTAAACTTACTCAAATCCGGAAACTGAAAATAGAAGCCGACCAGCCTTTCGGCTGCGGAGCGGTCAGACAGATTATCCTTATCAAAACAGAAATGCAGGGCATACTGAAATATCTCATGCAGAGTAGATACATCCTCAAGAATGGCAAAACAGCTTTGCAGATGCTCCAGTCTCCGTGCTTCAATATCATCCTGAAAATAGATCGGGGTGGTCAGGATATTGTTCAGCGCACCTACCAGAAAGAAAAAAACATAGTCGTGCTTGTCCTTCAGCAGCTCCGCCGCATCAAATATTCCATTCCGGACAGTATCATAATTCGGGTTTGTCAGCGGTATGCCGGCAAGCTCTTTTAATTTGCCTTCAAGGGCAATCATATCAAGCTCACAGAAGCTCACCAGCCCTTCGCCGATCTGCTCGTTGCGACGGAAGCCGTGCTTTTGCTCATCCACATACCAGAGAATGTTCATGAAAGATTGATTATCGATGAAAACTTTGAAATACGGAAACATTATGCCCTCCTCTGCAAATAATGGATTTTATCAAAAATAAATTATTTGTATTATCTGTATTATTTTAACACAGCATTTGTGAAAATGAAATCAGGACAAAAGAAAGATTTGAAAATTGAATAGCTGCACCTGGAGTGAATACTCTCAGGAGAAGCATGCCAAGACCTTGCAAATGTAAGCGAGCGTGCCAATGGGATGAAAACGCTGTGCTGGTCACGCAAGGCCGCAGGGCAGGAACCTGACCGGGAGCGCGGTGCAACAATAAAACAAAAATACCCTATAGACGGAGGTGAGAATATGCAGAAAAAGAAAAACAGGCTTATTCGGATGAGCGACATCACAACCGAAGAAGTACAGTGGTTGTGGTATCCGTACATTCCCTATGGCAAGGTCACTATCATTCAGGGCGATCCCGGAGAAGGAAAAACCTCTTTTGTTCTGGCGATGATCGCACTGCTGACCAACGGCGAACCGCTGCCGGAGGAAGAAGCGGCAGGTCCACCCATCAATGTCATCTACCAATCGGCGGAGGACGGGCTGGCGGATACTATTAAGCCTCGGCTGGAACAATCGGGCGCGGACTGTTCGCGGGTACTTGTTATCGATGAGTCTGACCAAGAGCTGACATTGTGCGATGAGCGGCTGGAGCAGTCTGTTCATGAAACCGGAGCCCGTCTGATTGTACTTGATCCGCTGCAAGCCTATCTCGGCTGTGATGTGGACATGTACCGCGCCAATGAGGTGCGTCCTGTGATCAAGCGCCTGTGTGCCATGGCGGATCGCACCGGCTGTGCTGTGATCCTAATTGGCCACATGAACAAGGCGCAGGGACTAAAATCTTCCTACCGCGGTTTGGGTTCCATTGACTTCAGAGCTGCGGCAAGAAGTGTGCTTCTGGTCGGAAGATTGAAAGATAACCCAGGCATACGGATTGTCGCTCATGACAAAAGCAGCCTCGCTCCGGAAGGAAAGTCTATCGCGTTTTCCTTGGATGCGGAGAACGGTTTTCAGTGGAAGGGATATTGTGATGCAACGGTAGACGAAGTGCTCTCCGGCACAGGCTCTGTGCAGACCAAGACGATGCTCATGGAGGATGAACTGAAAAAGCTGCTGACCTGTCCTGCTCCTGTTGAAGAAGTATTCCGAAGGGCAACAGAATTGAATATTTCGGAGCGAACCGTCAACATTGCAAAGAAAAATATCGGCGCTCAGTCTGTGAAGCTGGGGAGCCAATGGTACTGGCAACTTCCTGATTCAAGGATGTAAGGGTGCAATGTCCTATGTACTTTGCATCCTTGCAATCTTCCCGAAGCTTTGAGGATCGAAGTGTAACCAAGTGGGTTAATTATGCGGATGGCGAGGTCTGGCATTGGCGGAAAGTATACCATGATGGCTAACTTTCACGCAGTCTGCGGAAAAACAGACGGAACTTGCACCAACATGGCTCATCTTTGGCACTTTCAAAATCCGGACAAATGAAACATAAACCAACTAGGCTCACTTTGAACATCGCCAAAGAACAGCCCGTATTCACCGACAGTTAGCCTCTGTACCGCCTTTTCCCTGCAGGATGGTAACCATATACCCGCAGGCAGAACAATGCCCTTACTGAGGCTTTGTACGAGAGTTGCGGCGGGCAATGAACAGCTACCAGTATTCAGCTCATTTCAGAGGGTGAACCATACGGTCGAAAACCATGCAGGTTAAAGCGCGGTGCTGCAAGCCGCACCGGCGCATACCACAACGCCCCGCAATGCGGGGCGTAGCAAGGATTTTTGGAATAGTGCAAAAGGTGCACATAAAAACAGATGAGGCGACGTATAAAACATCCGTTCACCGAGGAATCGCCGCTGTTCAGGCATTATTACAGAAGTCCCATACGGAATTATATGAGAAAACGGAGGTCATTACATGAAAGAGAACAAGAAAGAAAAGGTAGCAATCTGGATGAGGCCCGACATGATAAAACAAATTGATGCAGCCTATCCGCTGCATGAGATATCAAGCCGGAGCGAGTTTGTCTGCAAGGCGGTAGAGTTCTATCTCGGCTTTTTGCAGTCAAAATCGAATGAAGAATACATTAATAAGACGACACTATCCTTCCTTGAAAATCAGCTTGGCAAGCTCGAAGGTCGAATCTGCCGCCAGCTATTTCGGATGTGCGTGGAGTATTCCCTAATGGCAAATGTAACCGCCAGTCAGGTAAAAGGCATGACCGATGGACTTATGGAACAGCTCAGAAAAAAATGTGTTGCTGACGTAAAGCATACCATCGGGAACATCCGCTACGACAGAATATATGCTTTTCAGCAAGGCATTCTGTGGAGGGAGGAAGAGCTTCATGAGCCGGGAGATCGAGAAAATTACAGTATCGCTGCCGACCGAAACACTCAGACTGGCGGATGAAAATCACCGGCATTTCGGTTTTGAAAATCGTTCAGAATTCATAAACGCAGCCATTCGCGAGTACATCAGCCGGGATATGCTGCGCCAGTTCGGCAGCGAGATCGCCGAGGTGTATTCAAAAATTCAGCACAGCGAAATAAGAAATTTGGAGGAACATCTCTCGAAGCTGTCATACAAAATTGCCGTTGAGATTGCTCAGATGAATCTTTTTCTGGCGTCAATTATGGAGGTTCCGTACCTCGATACACAAAAGCTCAGGGGCAAAGCCGTGCAGATGGTCAACAACAGCAGAGGCTATGTTCCTTTAAGAGAGGCAATTAAAAACAGGACGGAGATTCGCTATATGGAGGACAGGGATGATGAAGATTAAACAATTGACAGGAGGTGTTAACCATGAAACCGCAGCAGGAATGTTTTGATGCATATTTGTTTTCTGAGAAGATTATTCTCGTTCCCAAGGGACATCCGTATACGCCGGAATTCGATATAGTTGCAAAAGAATTCGGCGGAGAAAAGGTGCGGGTATGGCGCCGAAAGGTTGAGGACGAGTACAAGCACTACTTACAAACCGGCATCGGCGGCAGCTATGAAACAGCCGGAATTATCGATACCGCGCTTGAAGATAAGCTGATTCCGCTGTTTGAGGATACAGAATTAATCGAGTGGCCAGACAGCATCTGCCTTGAACGGCATATGGAGATAGCCGGAAAGAAGTTCGCCATCAAGTCAGTGTTTCCCAAAACCGCCGCCTCATTACCCACGGACAAGCTTCTCACCCTGATCGATAAGGAGCAGGAAAACAAATGAAATACTTTCTGGAATTCAGTAGACTTCCGGCAAACTCTTCGGTATGCTTGGAATTGCGGAGCAATCCGCAACCCCAGCATTCCGTATCGGTTTGCCAAATGAAAAGGAGGTAATTATGATACAGGCAAACCTAAAATATACAATACTCTATGGCAGACTTAGTCAGGAGGACGAGCGTGACGGCGAGTCCAACAGCATACAGAACCAGAGGCTGATGCTGGAGAAGTATGCCACCGACAACGGATTTGAGAATATTCTCTTCCTCTCTGACGATGGCTACAGCGGCACAAACTTTAATAGACCTGCATGGAAAGAACTGATGAAGCTGGTGGAAAACGACGAAGTGGCGACGATAATCGTCAAGGACATGTCCCGGCTCGGCAGAGATTATTTACTGGTCGGACAGTACACCGAGATGATATTTCCAAGCTGCGGAGTCCGCTTCATCGCCGTCAACAACAACGTAGACAGCCTTTACGGTGACAACGACTTCACTCCATTCGTGAACCTTTTTAACGATTTCTACGCCAAAGATACCAGCCGGAAAATCCGATCGGTCGTTAAAGCGAAAGCGGAACGAGGTGAGCGTGTGGCAACCAGAGCGCCTTACGGCTACAAGAAGGACGAAAATAATCCCAAAAGCAAAATTGTTCCCGATGAGGATGTTACACCGATTGTTCAACGGATTTTCAGCCTCTGTGTCGAAGGGAAATGTCCTACACAAATTGCTAATCAGCTTAACAAAGAGCAGGTGTACTCGCCCGGTTACTATTACTACATCAAGACCGGCATCATTCTGACCAATGTGGATGTAACCAGACCATACGCATGGAGCAGCGCATGCATTGCCGACATTCTGGAAAATGAGGTCTATCTCGGACATACCATCAATCTGCAGTACACAACGCTGTCCTACAAAAATAAGAAGCGTATTGAGCGCCCCAAGTCAGAGCATCTGCGCTTTGAAAACACACATGAGCCGCTGGTTACGAAAGAAATCTGGGATATCGTTCAGGACATCCGTGAGCACAAGAAGCGCAGGACAAACATGGAAGAACAGGATATGTTCTCTGGTCTGGTAAGGTGCATCGACTGCGGAGAGGTCATGACACTGCATCGGGCGCACACCATAGCCGCTGTAAAAAACAATTTCATGTGCTCCACCTACCGGAAACGCGGTAAGGGAAAATGCAGCTCTCACTACCTTCGGGAAATCCATCTGGCAGCAATCGTGCTGGATGATTTACTGAGAGTGACCCACTTCGCACGGCAGCAGGAAGCGTTTTTCATCCAGTACATAAATCGGAAAAATAACGCCGAAACCCGCCGCGAGATTGAGCGTCTTCAAAGAGAGCTGGAATTGATGCGCCGGAGGGACAAAGAGCTCAGTACCTTATTCAAACGCTTATATGAGGATAATGTGCTCGGCAAGGTAACCAACGAGCAGTTCCGAATGCTGTCCGGCGACTACAACACAGAACAAAAAAGCCTGAAGGAACGAATCCCTCAGACTGCGGAACGGATTGAAGAACTGCAGATCTCAATCTCCAACGTAACCCGATTTATCGATAAGGCGAAAAGGTACACCGAAATTAATGAGCTAAACGGTGAACTGCTTAACGTATTCATCGAGAAGATTGAAGTCGGTGAGAGAGCAGAACGATACTCCAGGACGGCGGAGCAGGAAATTGTTATCCACTACCGCGACATCGGCGTCGTCGGCGCTTTCGCAGAAGAAGCCGAGAAAATAGCCGAACAACGGCAAAGGCAGACAGCTTAATCTGCTGTCTGCCTCACCCAATACCCACGGTTCATAAAATGTCCCTATGGATATGCGTCTAAGGGCCTCCCTTTTAGTTAAGTTTAAAGTGGACTCTATCTTTGATCGTTGTATATACTCATGTTTTATTAAGCGAAGGGTTCTGGGTCCCGCCTGTATGAATTTTTACCAAGGTACCTTGATTCTGTGGTTGCATGTGCAATTTCTACCAACGTGCCTAAGTTCCGTGGTTACGTGCACAACTTTTACAAAAGTGCCTGCCCCTGCTGGCTTTGTCCCTGTTGTCTTTCCTGCTGGCTCTCGTGGGTAAATTTGATCAAGGAACCTGTCCCCAGTGATTAAATTTGACCAAGAGACCTGGGCCCCGCCCTCTGGCTATTTACACAGGAACCTGGGCCCCGCCCGGTGTAAATTTAGTAGCGGCCGTATTCGTTGACAGCCCACAGGTATGCCTGGACATTGATATACGGGGTTCCGGCGGCAAGGCTTCCGGCAGTGGTTTCTACCAGTCCGCCGTCTCCGCCCACCGCATCAATGTCTCTTTTTACAAGCTCAATAATTTCTTCAGGGGTACCGTTTCTAAGGGTAAAGGGAGGCATTTGCCCGTGGATTACCGCTTTGGGCATGGCTTTGCGGATCTCCAGCGGATGTATCGTTGGCCCCAGGTTTACACCGTTGACCCCGACATCGTTCAGAATTCCCATTAAATGACCCATGGCGCTGTCGGAATGTTGATAACGGGAATCCTCCGGGTTTGGTGAAAATTCTTCAAAAACCCTTTTCAGGAATGGTGCACAAAGCTCTTCATATTGTGCAGGCGGGATCAGATAGCAATTGTCGTCGGTGATCCAGTAGCCGTTGCACAGTTTTGAATGGGTTGCCTTCAGCAATGCTTTGTGGTATTCGATCATTTTTTCAGTTAACACATCAAAAAATGCTTTCATGATCTCGGGCTCATCCATGATGAAAATACAGGTGTTCTCTGTCCCGAGGATACTGGTGGCCATTGTCGCCGGGCCTCTGTGCCCCCTGCTTCCGAAATCCAGCTTCTTTCCGGTTTCCTTTTCCACCTTTTCTTTTTCTTCAAACCAGCCTTCCGGGAAAGTTTCCTGATCCATATCCAGTTTTTCAGCCCGGGAGATGATCTTTTTCACATCTTCGATATCCGTAACGTTGGATTCCAGCCAGGGGGTTCCGCCTTCACTATATTCCCAGTGAGCCCCCATGATCACCTCAAAACGGTTGGGTTGGAGCACCATGTCTTCTTTCTCGTGAAAATGCCGAATTCCAATGGCTTTCTCCATCTTGTCATTGCACAGCCGATTCATTTCCAGCCGATAATCCCTATCTTTGAAATAACGCAAAGTGGATTCCACCTGCATGTCTTCGAGAAGAAAATGGTCATCAAAGGACAGCTTCACAGGAACGCGTTTTTTTTGGGTTGTGAACGGTTGGAAACAATCCGCATTTTCCTCCCAAAACTTTTTGTAATCCAACAGATACTTCATTTTCAGGTTACCCCCTTACAGACTGAATTGATAAATTTGAAATGATTCATCGCCGGGTTAAGAACGACAAGTTCATTATCAGGCAAATACTGTATGGCAGACAAGAAGCGAGGCTGAATACCCCGCTTCCTTCTATGCCGTTATTTCTTTACGACTATATTCACCAGACGACCGGGTATGGCAATGACCTTTACTATTTCTTTATCTTTCAGGAAGACCGCAGCCTTTTCATCCTTCAGCACCTGCTGTTCCATTGCTTGCATATCGGCATCGGACGGAACATCGATTCGGTATTTTACCTGTCCGTTGATCTGGACGGCAATTTCCACGGTATCTCTGACCAACGCGGCGGGGTTCCAGTCCGGCCACTTCTGATGGAAGATGGAGTATGCGTATCCCATCCTCTCCCACATTTCTTCCGTAAAATGCGGCGCGAAGGGTGAGAGCAGAATTAACAAATTGCGAAGGGTATCTTCCAGAACCTTTCCATTTCTTTCTGGTAATGCATCGTATCTATACAGCGCATTGATCAGCTCCATCAGCCTTGCAACGGAGGTATTGAACTGGAATTTCTCGGCATCTTCGGTAACCCCCTTGATGGCGGTATGAAGTACAAAGGCTAGTTCCCTTTCTTCGGCGCCATTTTTCTCGCCGGCGAGCGCAGATTTTTCTTCAGCGAATTTCTCTACTAACCGTTCAACCCTGTTGACAAAACGGAAGATCGCTTTAATCCCTTCATCGCTCCATGGCCCGCCTTCGGTATAGGCAAAACCAAACGCAAGGTAAAGCCTGAAAACATCGGAGCCGTATTCATTGATATATTCATCGGGAGAAATGGTATTCCCCTTGGATTTACTCATACGGGTGCCGTCAGTGCCCAAAATGGTGCCCTGGTGCACCAAAGATGTGAACGGTTCGTCAAAGTCCAGATAGCCCATGTCACGAAGCGCTTTTGTAAAGAAGCGGGAATATAGCAGATGCAGTACGGCATGTTCTGCGCCTCCCACATATTTGTCCACAGGCAGAATTTTGTTCACCCACTCTCGGTTGAATGGCTCCTTGTCGTTTTTACTATCCGGATATCTTAAATAATACCAGGAGGAACAAAGAAATGTATCCAGTGTATCGGGATCACGCTTTGCAGGCCCTCCACACTTCGGGCAGGTGGTGTTGATATACTCTTGGCATTTGGCAAGCGGTGATTCCCCATCGGGTGTGAATTCCACATCGTAGGGAAGCTCTACCGGCAGCTGTTCTTCGGGAACGGGCACGACACCGCAGTAGTCGCAATGCACAATGGGAATGGGCGTGCCCCAGAAGCGCTGCCTTGAAACAAGCCAGTCCCTGAGCCGGAAATTAACTTTCAACTCGCCTTTTCCTTGCTTTTGAAGCTTTTTGACAATGGCCACCCTGGCGTCTTCAGAGAGCACCCCGGAAAATTCCTGGCTGTCGGTGAGGATACCATACTCCACGAAAGGAAGCGCGTCATCGGCGCCTTCTCTTCCCTTGATCACCCGTTTGATGGGCAGATCGAACTTGGTGGCAAATTCGAAATCCCTTTCATCATGAGCCGGTACGGCCATGACACAGCCTGTGCCGTAATTGGCCAACACATAGTCTGAAATCCAGATGGGGATTTTTTCGCCATTCACCGGGTTGATTGCGAAAGCACCGGTAAACACGCCGGTTTTCTCTTTGACGGTGGACATTCTTTCTACATCCGTCTGCTTTTTAGCAAACTCTTTATATGCTTCAACCTGATTTCTGCATTCATCTGTAGTAACCTGATCAGTCAGGTCGCTTTCAGGAGCCAGCACCACATACGTTGCACCATACAGGGTATCGGCCCGGGTGGTGAACACCTTGAAGGCCTTATCACTGTCGGCAACACCGAATTCGATTTCTGCGCCCTCGGAACGTCCAATCCAGTTTATTTGAATTTTTTTGGTCTTTTCAGGCCAGTCCAACTTCGGAATGTAGTCCAGAAGCTCCTGGGCATATGCGGTGATCTTGTAAAACCACTGGGTTAAATCTCGTTTGGTGACCTCCTGGTGGCATCTTTCACATTCGCCATCCACCACCTGCTCGTTGGCCAGAACGGTTTTACAACTGGGGCACCAGTTTACAGGAGCCTTTTTGCGATAGGCCAGACCACGCTCAAAAAGCTTCAGGAAAATCCATTGAGTCCATTTGTAATACTCAGGGGCACAGGTTATCACCTCATAGTCCCAATCAAAGGTAGCACCCATTTCTTTGAGTTGCCGTTTCATTGTTTCGATATTTTTCATGGTTGAGTCTTTAGGATGAATTCCGGTCTTAATTGCATAGTTTTCAGCAGGAAGACCGAAAGCGTCAAATCCTTGAGGATGAAATACATTATAGCCCTGCATTCTTTTCATCCTTGCCCAGGAATCCGTGAGCCCAAAATTATACCAATGGCCTACATGAAGCTTGGCTCCCGATGGGTAAGAAAACATTTCAAGACAATATAGCTTCTTATCCAACTTATTGCAGTCAAAATTATATAGTTTGCTATCCTCCCATATTTTCTGCCATTTTATGTCAATTTTCCTAGAATAACTCATTTCCATAACCTCCGATATTTTGCATCCCTTATATAGTGTGCCCTAGAAATTTACAGGCTTACCGTCCTGCCAAAGTCTCTCAAGCCCATAGTATTCTCTGTCTTCCTCATGGAAGATGTGGACTACTACATCACCATAATCCAGCAGTATCCATCTTGCATGACTATATCCTTCTACCCGTAAAGGCTTTATTCCGTTTTCTGATAGCTTTTCAACCAGATTATCATTAAGAGCTTTTATATGAGTAACAGACGTACCGCTTACAATTATAAAATAATGTGCGATAGTAGTAAGAGTATGAATATCAATGGCTTTAATGTTCTTAGCTTTGCTATCCTCCAATGAATCAATAATAAGGCTTAAATTCATTTTTTCATTTTCCATAGGCTATTAAAAATCCTTCCTTTCAAATTAGCAACCTATGCTGTATTTGGATATTATACCATTAAAGTATTTTATCATCCACAATATAATTTCAATTCCGATCCGAAATGTAGAAGATTTTTTTGTATATTCTCTATATTTCCCACCGTGCGTAGTTTCCGCAGGGAAGAACTATATATGAGTCGGCAATGGGCAGTCCCACCTCGCCACAAGTAACTTTTCCCCCAAATTTTCTCCTGAGCCCAAGCTCCAGCATATTGGCCGAGACCTGAGGGGAGAACCCCGTCGTATAGGAGTTTAACAGAAAGAATAAGGGCGTATTGCTCATAACATCCTTTAGGGTGTTTACCAGCATAAAAAGTTCATCTTCAAGCTTCCAAAGCTCACCATTGGGACCCCTACCGTAAGAAGGGGGGTCCATTATAATTGCATCGTACAATCGGCCCCGTCTTATCTCCCTTTGAACAAATTTCATACAATCATCTACTATGAATCGCACAGGTTTGTCTGCAAGGTTTGAAAGGGTAACATTTTTCTTAGCCCATGCTACCATTCCCTTGGATGCATCCACATGACACACCGAAGCTCCTGCTTCTAAACATGCACATGTTGCTCCACCAGTATAAGCAAACAGATTAAGAACTGAAACAGGCCTTCGGGCCATCTTAATTTTTTCTGACATCCAGTCCCAATTGGCTGCCTGCTCAGGGAAAAGCCCAGTATGCTTAAAGCCAGTAGGCTCTACATGAAAGGTTAAATTTTTGTAGCTTATATTCCAGCTGGCGGGTATCTTCTTCTTATACTCCCAACTGCCTCCACCGGCATTACTCCTGTGATAATGAGCATGGACATCATCACATATCCCCATTTTAGTCCAGGGCCATATGGCCTGGGGGTCCGGTCTTCTTAATATGATGCCCTTCCAGCTTTCAACCTTTTCTTTATCTCCTGCATCCAGAAGCTTATAATCTGTCCATTGATCAGCAATTATCATTCTTCAAACCTCTTATCAGACCTCTAACTCAAATTTCTAACTTCCAAGTTCTATCCTCAAACTTCTGACATCAATCCAACTTCTAATATCACACATACCGTACCTTACTTCTTATTCTAACTTCCAACTTCTAACCTCTAACTTCTAACTTCTATCCTCCATTTAACAAAAGCATCCCTATAAAAGTATATACAATTGCAATGAGTACTAATCCGGGTAAAGCCATCAAAATCCCCAGCTTATTTCCCTTGCGGCTTTCTGTGTCCCGGCAAGGCTCAGGAGTTCCTTTTCTAAGAACAAGTAATATGCCAAATAGCACCACAAGAGCTATTATCCTGTTTTGTACTTATATGTATAATTGCCCGTTGGTATTGCATCATACACAAAACAATGGTAGCATAATACTAATAAAGAAATCAATAAAGGAGTTGAGTTTTGTAATGCCTGACCCTAGTCCGGAAAGGCCGGATTATAGTTCTTATCTTGAGAGTAGTGATATTATAGACTACGACAATTCATTGATTCAGGATGTTGTTGATCAGCTTACAAATGGCATAAACGACAATGTTTCTAAAGTGCGTTCAATATATGAATTTACCCGGGACCATGTCTTTCATTCCTTCGAAATAAACGCGACAAGCGTTACAATTAAAGCATCCGAGGTTATTGATCAAGGCCATGGTACTTGTTTTTCCAAATCCCATCTTCTTGCAGCTCTTATGAGAGCCGCTGGTATCCCTACAGGCTTTTGTTATCAGGTTCTGTATGATACTGATTTAGAAAGGCTTGTGGTTCACGGCTTTAACGGAGTTTATATTGAAGAATTGCAAAAATGGGTGCGCATGGACTCATGCACCCATAAGGATCAAGATGATTTGGGCTTCGACCCGCTTGATGAGCAATCTGTTCGCCCTATTAATACCAATTTGGGTGAATCCGATGATTATATTATATATTCTTCACCCAACAAGAGGATTATTAAACTATTTCTTAATTCAGATACATTAGAAGATCTTAAAACCTTAATTCCTGCAGCTATATAGAAATTTAACCACCCGACGGAACAGTTACTGCCTATTGTCGGGTGGTTTTCTTTTGCTTCTGCTCATCTAAATCAGTAAACATAGCTCAGGGCACCTTTGATGTTTGTACTTATATTTGCACTTCTACTTTTCTCACAAAAAGCCAGCTGAACACAGATAATACGCCTGAACAGGGAACCGTCCCCTGTCTCACCGTCTCACGAGAGGTTTTTATGAGAGTTTTCTACTGTATTGAAAATAAGTTCATGGAGATTTGATAATTGATCAGATTCATTATTATTAAGGTACAGGAGGTATTCGATATTTCCCTCCGGTCCAGTGATTGGTGAATAAGATAAGTCCAGAACTGAAAATCCCAGTTCGGTCGCAATTTTGATAATGTTTTCAATTACTTCCCGGTGAACCTCCGGATCCTTTACTACACCCTTCTTTCCCACCTTATCTTTTCCTGCTTCAAATTGGGGCTTAATAAGGCAGACTACCTTTCCATGGGGCTTAAGCAATTTTTTTAAGGGAGGAAGAATCAATTTCAGAGAGATAAACGCCACATCCACCGCGCCAAAATCAAGGGGCTCAGGAATGTGTTCATCAGTCACATAACGAAAATTGGTGCGCTCCATACAGATTACCCGGGGATCCTTTCTTAACTCCCAGGCAAGTTGGCCATAACCTACATCCACAGAAAAGACCTTACGGGCACCATTTTTCAGCATAACATCGGTAAAACCGCCCGTTGATGCTCCCACATCAACACATACAAGATCGGTCAGATTAATTTCAAATTCTTCAATTGCCTTGGCCAGCTTTAACCCTCCCCGGCTGACATATGGGATGAGATTACCTTTTATCTCAATATCACAATCGGGGGGAAACATGGTGCCGGGTTTTTCTACCCGTTCGCCATTAACAAATACTATGCCTGCCATAATGGAGGCTTTAGCCTTTTCCCGGCTTTCAAAAAGACCTTTATTAAGTAAGATTAAATCTATTCTCTCCTTGGACATGTTCACCTCAAAGCTTCATAATGCATGGGAATTAAGTACCCATAACACATTTTTTAATACCCTCAGCATCTAGACCGTATTTTTTATATATTAATTCTCTTTTGCCATGTTCTATACCCTTGTCGGGAAGTCCTAAAACTGTTACAGGCGCACCTGTTCCTGTATTATTAATTAACTCTGTTACATAGGAGCCAAAACCCCCATTTTTTATTACATCCCCTATCACAAAAACCTTACCTGTTTTCTTTGCAGAGGAAAGTATGAGCTCATCGTCCGCAGGACGAAGAGTTCTGGGATTTATTACGTCGCAGGATACCCCCTGCTTCTCAAGCAGTTCAGCCGCCTTAAGGGCAATCCCCGTCATATGTCCGATGCCAATCAGGGTAACATCTTCACCCTTTTTCAAGAGTGTCCCGCGAGCAAATTCAAATGGAAGTTCAGAGCCGTCAAATTCATGGTCTGATCCCTTAGGATATCGAACTGCAATAGGCCCCTGGTGTTCGGTAAGGTCATATTCGGGCATGGCTCTTAGTTCGTTTGGAGAGGCTGGCGACAAGATGGCCAAATTAGGTATAGTATATAAAAATGAAATATCATAAATGCCCTGGTGTGTCTCGCCGTCATCGCCAACAACGCCCGCTCTGTCAATAGCGAATACCACATTCAAATTTTGTAGTGCCACATCATGTAGTATCTGATCATAAGCACGCTGAAGAAATGTTGAATAAATTGCTACAACCGGCTTCGTGCCACCCATGGCAAGGCCTGCTGCCACTGTGACAGCATGCTGTTCCGCAATTCCAACATCAAAGAAACGGTTTTTATAAAGACTTCTAAAATCCGCCAGACCTGTGCCTTCTGTCATAGCAGCAGTTATAGCAATTACCCGTTCATCCTTTAGGGCTAATTCACACATTTTTTCGCCAAAAATATCTGAGTAGTTCTTAGCGCCCCGTTTCTTTAAGTTTCCCGTTTCAATTTCAAAGGGCGCTATCCCGTGATAAGCTGCAGGCTTCTTTTCTGCAAATGTATAGCCTTTTCCCTTAACAGTCGTAACATGGATAAGAACAGGTCCTTTCATAGACTTGGCTTGTTCAAAGGCATTTACCATTTCTTTAATATTATGACCATCTATAGGACCATAATATCTCAGTCCCAAGTCTTCGAAGAACATGGCAGGCACAAACAAGCTTTTTATTGCCGACTTCCCTCTATGTAGAAAACTCCTGAACCTCTTCCCTTTTTTAGGCCATGAATCTACAAAGCTCTGAACAGACTCTCTTGTTCTGTAATAGAAAGGTCTCAGCCTGATTCTGCTTAAATATCTTGACAGCCCGCCTACATTTTGTGCTATAGACATACCATTATCATTTAAAATAATCAACAGATTGGTCTTAGATATGCCGGCATCGTTGAGGGCCTCCAGTGCCATTCCTCCCGTTAGGGCACCATCGCCGATAACTGCTACCACTGCGTAATCTTCGCCCTTTAAATCCCGAGCCCTGGCCATTCCCAATGCCGCAGATACAGATGTGCTGCTATGACCTGTATTAAAAGCATCATAAGCACTCTCCTGCGTTTTAGGAAATCCGGCTAAACCATCTAATTGACGAAGGGTATGAAATTGATCCTTACGGCCTGTAAGAATTTTATGAACATAGGTTTGGTGCCCTACGTCCCAGATAATCTTATCATTAGGTGTATCCAGCACTCTGTGAAGGGCCAATGTTAATTCTACCACACCAAGATTGGAGGCAATATGCCCCCCTGTCTTTGAAACAGAGTCTAACAAAAATAGCCGAATTTCCTCGGCTAGTATTCCAAGTTCATCAAAGCTCAGTTTTTTTAAGTCCTGGGGTTTATTAATACTCGAAAGATATCCCATATATTTATCATCAGATTTATTAAAAACTCCCAATTAATCGCACCCCTCGAATCAAATACCTTATTGTATTCTCTCAGATTTTTTCTTTTTCATGCTTTGAAAAAATGAAAGAGTTCTACCAACCTTATAAACTATATAATTAGCATTATTGATTCCTATATTCTTTGCAAAGGCTTTTCCGCCAACTGTAAATGCAGCAATCAAAGCTCCTAAAACAACCTCATATAAGGATATGTTTTTGCTGTTAATAAATAACTTATAAACAATAGCCGTACCGGCCGCTCCACTAACGACACTGCAAATATCCCCTACAACATCATTGCAAAAGCTTGATACCTTAGGTGCATTACGCAACAGCTTAATGGATTGCTTTGCTCCTCTAAGCTTTTTAGAAGCCATTGAATGAAAAGGCGTTTCATCTGCAGCAGTAACCGAAATACCTATCACATCGAAAATTACACCAATAATTATAATACCAAATACGACCAAAAAGGCAAAGGGTGGAGAAATTGATTTAAAAAGACTGGTGGATGCAAATAGTATGAGTATTGACAAAACAAAAGATATTATTGTAACAGTAATACCCCACACTATATGTTTCTTTTCAATACCGGTTCCCTTTTTTACAGGAATGCTTTCATTGGATAATTCCCTATATCTGTCCAGAAGCTTAATATACTTCTTTCCTGATTTATCGCGTTCCAAGTAATAATCCTGCTTTCATATTATGTTCAATGATAAACATTGGAAGGCAACAATCCGAGTAAATTTTGCGGCTTAGGTC
>LSQX01150393.1_pt2 | contig 25380 bp, 20 predicted proteins | sample 654561 | NCBI WGS metagenome assembly LSQX01 (sample SAMN04489861, study PRJNA283612) | anaerobic digester metagenome | isolation source: 4 biogas reactors fed with cattle manure at either 37C or 55C with and... | place: Denmark: Kongens Lyngby | collected 2014 | reverse complement strand
CCGCATGTTTATACTGGCCGAAGGGGTCGATAAAAGGGAGCACCACTTCAGCCGGAGTCTCCGGATCTTCACCGAAAAGAAACCAGCGCTTCAGAACAAGCGTCCGGCTCCTCACGGGATTGGGTAAAAACAGTTGGATCGAGGCGATCCGTGTGAGGTCCAGCGCTTTTCCTTCGCCGTATTGACCTTTCCCCGGCAAGCCGCGCATGCCCCAGAGGACGGGCCCCTCTTCTCTGGGGAAACGCATGGTGAAATCAAGATGTTCCCCCGGTAATATGGTGGTTCGCAGCGTGTTGGACAGATGCATCCCGTCACCTCCGGGGTTGTCCATCCGAAAGCAGATGGCCACCGTGTCTTCTGAGGGATTGCAGAGCGACAGGCCCACACCGGCGTAAGCACTCCAGTCCCACACTTCGCCGGGAACTTCCAGTCGCATTTGCGGCCAGTCGGCATGATCAAAACAGATGGGGAGGCCCTTCGCCTTTTCATGACTGTCTGCAGCACCACAGGGAGCCGCATCATAAAACTGTGCCCACGTCGGCAGGGGCTGAGACAGATCCACCAGCGTCATCTCTCCGGGATTGCCTTCCAGAGTGCCGGCAAGACTGAGGCCGAACAATACAAACCACATGGATGCTTCTTTCTTTAGTCGAAAATAAGGCGACGCTCAGTTGTCCGCCGGGGTCTCCTGGGAAAGAAAAGTTTTCAGACCTTCATGAGTTCTGAGATCTTCCGCCACAGCCTCATCAAGCTCTTTGGTGCGTGCGAAGGCATGCAGATATTTCTCACGGTACTGAGGCAGATTGCTGATGTAGAAGGTGCAGACCATGGCCCAGACCTGTGCTTCGTTGGGATGAAGCGCTTCCAGAAGAGACATCTGTTCTATGGCTTCTTCCTCATTGCCACTCCGTGCCAGTGCCGTAGCGAGCAAGACCCGGGCCTGCAATATCTGGGGAGCCATGGAAGAGACCTTGCGGAAGGCCGTGGCCGCCCCCTGAAAATCTCTCTGTTCCAGGCTGTGAACACCGCGGGCAAACCATTTTGCGGCCCTTTGATTACGCCAGAAATGCATGCCCATTTGAATGCCCGCAATGGATGCGGCAATACAAAAGAGAAAAATAATGTTATACATGGAGGTCTTCCTGAAATAGCGTTTCGGGATGGCGAAAAAACAAGAGGAAGCGGCGAAACTGCTTGCTTTTTTTCCGGAAATACACTATCATGAACAGGTAAACACGGCGTGTTGCCGTGCCTTTGCTGTTATATACCGACGGTTAGGTAAAAGCTGCAAAGTTGCGTTCTCATACCTGTCCTGATGGCACAACTATAACAGAAAGAGGAGGAATTGATCATGTCTGAAGTCAAGTCTTTTTTTGATGGACTCAGCGCAAAAGTGGACGCCAGTAAAATTGTCGGTATGAATGCAGTCTATCAGTTCAATCTGGGAGATGCCGTTTATTCCGTGGCCATTGCCAATGATGCCGTGGCTGTGAGCGAAGGGGCCACGGAAGGTGCCACCATCCAGCTCACCATGGCCGAATCCGATTTCCTGGACATGGTGAAGGGAGAGCTCAATGGGCAGATGGCTTTTCTTTCAGGGAAGCTGAAAATCAAAGGTGATATGACCCTGGCATTGAAATTGCAAAGCATTTTCAATATTGGAGGATGAGATCCTTTTTCTCGTGCATAGCTTGTAACAGAGTCCGGTGGTCCTGTTTCCACTTCGCATTGGGACTTTGCCTGTGCTTTCTCACAGCCTGCCACAGAGAGCCGTCCATCGAAACAGTTGTTCAGGAGACCCTTTCTCTGGCGGAAGGGCGGGAACTGTCCATCACCTTCTACCGCTCTGCTGAGAACAGATCTCCGGCCATACTCCTCCTTCCCGGACAAAAACGGAGTGCAGCCGTATGGGAGGCTTTCGCCCGGCGACTGCAACAGGAAGGCTATGCCCTTCTGGTTGTGGATGATCGGGAGCTTTCCGGGCGATCCGTGGAGGAGGCCTTTCTTCACATCGATGCGGCTCGGGACAGGCTTTTGCAGGAAAATGTCCATCCCCTGAATCTGGCTGTTGCCGGAGAGGGGAGTGCCGCCGGACTTGCTCTGTTATATGCTGCCCGCCGCCCTGATATGCAGGCCACGATTCTCTTGTCGCCCGGGCTTGTCCATCAGGAAGAGAGCTTGGAAGCCTGCATGGCCGCTCTCAAAGATTGTCCTTCTTTTGTGGCCGCATCAGAAGGGGATCGTTATGCCGCTCAGGCGGCCCGTGTGCTCAAAAAAGCGGCACCGGTCTATGCGGAACTGCGACTGTGGCCCGGCACGGCACACGGCACGGATCTCTTCGCTGCGCACCCCGAAGCGGCCATGCAGATTTATCAGTGGCTGAAGCCTATTTTGAATGCGCCGTGAGTAGAGTTTTTTTACCACAGAGACAGAAAGAGAGGGGTGAAAGGCGAGGGGCGAGAGACGCGTCCAATCTGTCCACTTTGTCCACTGACCCTGAATCAATACCCAAAACTAACCTGAGACCCTCCCAAATCCGACTGATCCGACCGATTCCCCAGAGACAAGCAATCCTTTTGAGTCTCTTATATGCCTCGCGTCTTTCCTATTCCCTATTCCCGATCCCCTGACTGCTATCACCTGTTTTCAGTTCTTTGACAAAAGCACAGCACTTTGCCGATAGTAGTACAAAGACCTTTGTTTTCTGTTCTATCAACCGAAGCCAGAAAGAAAATCAGGATGCCAATAAAAACCCGCTTCTCCTTTTCCTCTTCACTTCTGTTCCTGATCATGACCTGCTCTTTGTGGATTCATGCGGACTCGCCTGTTCCGGCGTCCAAAGCCGATGGATACAGAGGGATCTGGTTCAGTCTGGGACAGTTTTCAGAATATGGTGACAAATATTCCGGCGGACTGGGAAGTTATACGGCCAAGCATCGTCCTCTGGCTGTTTATTCTCCCGAGGCGAAGAAAACCTTCTTTGTCTATGGGGGAACCACTTCAGCCGAGGAACGGCACCTGCTTATCATGGTTTCCTGTTATGACCATGAGAGCGGGACAGTGCCCCGGCCGACGGTGGTGCATGACAAGGAAGGGGTCAATGATCCTCATGACAATGGCAGCATCCTTCTCGATGAGGAGGGGCATGTCTGGGTTTTTGTGAGTGGCCGTGGTCGCAAACGGATGGGATTCAAATACCGGAGTGTTGCGCCTTTTTCCATAGACCGTTTCGAATGTGTGGAAGAAAAGGAAATGACCTATCCCCAACCCTGGCTGGTCAAAGGACAGGGTATTTTTCATTTTCTGACACGCTATACGAAAGGCCGTGAGCTTTATTGGGAAAGCAGCGGGGACGGCCGTCAGTGGTCTGAAGTTCATAAACTCGCAGGCATGGGCGGTCATTATCAGGTTTCGGCTGAAGGTCATGGACGGGTGATCACGGCATTCAATTATCATCCCGGCGGAAACGTGGACAAACGCACGAATCTGTACTATGTGGAGAGCGATGATATGGGCGCAAGCTGGAAAACAGCCGGAGGTGAAAAGCTCGTTACCCCTCTGGAGGCTGTTGACAGCCCGGCGCTGGTTCACGATTACGCTGCGGAAGACCGTCTGGTTTATGTGAAAGACATCTGCTTTGATGAGGCCGGACACCCGGTCATCCTTATCATCACCAGTGCTGATTATCGCCCGGGCCCCGAAGGCGATCCCCGCATCTGGACACTGGTCCGGTGGAATGGCGATGATTGGGAATTTATGGAAATCACCCGATCCACGCACAACTATGACATGGGCTCTCTCTATGTGGAAGAAAACCATCTCTGGCGTCTCATTGCCCCGACGGAGGCGGGACCGCAGCCCTTCGGAACAGGGGGAGAAATTGCGCTCTGGCTCAGTCGTGACGGTGGACGGCATTGGAGCAAAGAAAGAGATATCACGAAAAACAGCGTCTATAACCATGCCTACGCGCGCAAGCCGTTGAATGCTGATCCGGCCTTCTATGCCTTCTGGGCCGATGGTAATCCGGATTCTTTTTCTCCATCGCAGTTCTATTTCACCAATCAGGAAGGGACGGAACTTCGGGTTCTACCGGACAGGATGGATGGGGAGGAGGCCGTGCCACTGTTGTTGGACTGAGAGCGGACGTTGACTTACTCTGTGGACAGGACCACACCGCGACAGTCTGTCTGATACATGATTTTTTTAAGGAGATCGGCCAGGGTATATTCCGAAGCGTGGCGAAGGGGCAGTACCAGTGAGGTGACGGAATTCTCTGTCAAGCCTTTGTGGAGTATTCCCTCATACTGAGCCTGGTTGAAAGGGGTGAGCCCGCATGCTTCCGGAAAGGCGACTCCCGTGGTATAGCTGCATTCCTGTGTTCCGGGTATGATCTTGATGATCTCTTTCAGAGAACTTCCGTGGCGGTTCATATCCAGATTTGCGAAGCGTTTGCTGATTTCCGGATTCGTATTGATGCCCAGCACCAGATCCAGGTCTTCTTTTGTTGCTGCGGCCTGGATTTTCTCTTTCAAAAAGCCAAGAGTCTTTTCCATGAAAAGCAGACGATCACGATGGGAAAACTGCTGGTTGCCTGCAATGATTTCCGCACATTCATAAAGACCATCCACGGCAATCATAAAGCGGCCCTGCTCCGGAAAGGCGTTGCCTCCCATACTGGCCGGGAAGGAAAGAGGGCCATCCCAGAGTCCGTTCATGAGGCCTTCCACAAAATTACGCTTTTCCCGGTGTCCCTGTACGGCCAGAAGGCAATATTCTTCGAGATGATTGAAAAAGGACGCTTCTGTTTCTCCCAGAAGAGCGATGCCCGACATGTTCAACACAATGCGGTTCCAGAGCGCCTGTTCAATACAGTTTTCGCTGCACTGCAGGGGGGCGGAACCCTCTTCCTCTGTTCTTCCGGGAAGGAGAAAGCGGATCCCCGGCTGTTTCAGAGCTGTGCGTACAGCCTGTCGCAGGAAAGCCACCCCTTCAAAGTGTCTGAAGAGAGCCGGTTCCAGAACGATTTCCAATTGGGGCGCTTCATAAGGCGTGCCCTGCTTTCCCGCCTCGAGCACTTCAAGCAATTTCACGGCCAGACGGCGTGCAACGGCTTCCCAGGCATCGAAGGGATTGTCCAGCTCGGCACCTTTCAGCCCCGGCTTCGCCCATTCGCCGGGAACACAGGGAGCACTCCAGTGAATGCGCAGCACTTCCGGATAAAGGGCCTGTTTACCCCGGCGCATCCGGAAATCACATTCTTCCAGGAGTACTTGGCAGAAGTCGCTCAGTTCTTTTTCGTCACTTTTTATCAGGGCCGGAGCAAGCTGATGATTGAAAGCATTCCACAGAGGCGCTTCCATGAAAAAAGCGTCCAGTGTGGCGGCGAACTGGAGCATGCGTGCCACCACCAGAGCAGGGTGAATATTTCCCTCTTCATCTGCATCTTTTTTCAACAGGGCGGCAATGCTCACCTCGGCGTTGCACAGACGGTCCACATGATCCAGCCCATCCAGAAAGATGTAGCCGTTAAAATGCGCCCCTGTCACTTCCGGTGAAAAGACCTCGGAGAGGGCATATTCTTTTTTCACGGCCCGGGCCAGTGCCTGATCCGTCCAGGCCGGGGAGGCACCCACGGTTTCAGGAGCGGCTCCGCGAATAAGCCGGGAAGCATCATAGAGGGGAACACCCAGTCGCCGCCGCTGTTCATTTTCTTCCACAAGCCCGTGTTCCAGCAGTTTGGCTCCCACCAGCTCACGGATCAGCGGGGTTGTCAGAACGGTAAGCCCCGCATCATGAATCTGCTTTTCCACTTCCACAGCGATCAACTCGGCAAGATCCGGTGCCAGAGCTGTTTCAAGACAAAGAGCGGCCACGATTTTCTGACGATCCCAGCAGGCGTAACTTTCCTGGCTGGTCTGAACCTGCAGACTGCTTTCCAGTGCCTGGGCGCTTTCCCGTTCTATACGCGCTTCTTCCAGTTCACTGAGCAGGCCCTTCATATCGCCCTGACGCAGCCGCCTGATACGGGCACGCCGATCTCTGTAACGCACATAAGCCAGAGCCGTCTCCGGCTGAGACAACTGGATGAGCACTGTTTCCACAGCATCACTCACCTGTTCCACAGTGGGGGGCTGTCCCTGAATGTGTTTGTTGACATAGAGGGTTACCGCGGAAGCGAGCCCATTGGCAAGATCCCGGTCTTCAATGCCCGCCTGTCGGGAGGCGTTGAAGATGGCATCGGAAATTTTCTTTTTGTTGAAAACCTCCCGTTTGCCGTTGCGCTTGATGATCTCCGTGTGTACATGGGACCAGCGGTCATCGCGTAAAGGCAAAGGCAGCTGCGGGTCAAACAGACCCTCAGCTTCCGATTCCGAAAAGGGAAAGTATTCTTGAAACTCGTCAGACACAAAAGTACCTCAATGGCTGGAGCAGGTTCTCATTCAGCCGGTGGTGCCAGGGGAATATCGTCTGAAGAATCGTCCTGGGGCTCGGATGATGGCGATGTATCAGGATTGGAGGTATCAGCCTCAGCTTCTGTTTCCGCTTCAGCCTCTGGTTCCGCTTCAGCTTCGATCTCAGGCTTTGGCTCCAGACCGGGGACGATACGAAGAGGCTCTTCTGTAATGGTCGGCTCAGCCGGTTCTTTGTCGCTGCTTTCCGAAATGACAGACTCAGCCTCTTCCTCACAGCCCGAAGGGACTCCCGCCAGGGCCAGCTGTCTCTTTCTTGCCATGAGTGCTGTGGAAGTTTCCAGCATGGCCAGAAAAAGCATATAGAGTGTCATGGCCATGACCAGGGCGGAGAGCCAGTAATAGGTGGCGTAATTCTGCTTCCAGAGGGTGTAGAATCCGAAGCCGGCCATACCGGTGATATACATGAGTCCCAATCCCAGAGCGTAGCGTCCGTGATCGATACGGGGCGCAAAGAAAAGGAAAGGCACCAGCAGCATGATGTAATAATAATAAGTGGGCGAAACCAGGAAAAAGAGAGGCACAAAACCCAGAATATAGGCGCGGTAATCTTTGACAGCCCGGCAGGCCACCAGAGTGAGTGCCAGAATGAGGAACTGGATTCTCCACCATTCCAGATGTTTTTCCATATACCAGGCTGAACGCACAACCGGTTGCCAGTCTGTGAAAGATTTTTCGAGAAAACTGAAGTCCGCACCAAAATCGGCCATGAAGATATATTTGAAGCCCACGCGCCAGGTGCTGATATCCGTGTTGTGTCGGGCGATCTTCGCACTGTACTGAGCCCAGTAATCAGTGCCTTTCCAGTAAAGAAGGGAAGCACCCAGGAGCACAGCCACGACGAGGGTGAAAGAGACGAAGAAATAAAAATAGCGCCGATCGATTTCTTTGCGCCAGAGCCCGCGCAGGGTTGCGAGAGCACCCAGCACTGAAAGCAGCGTCCATGACAGGAAAGTGAAAAGCTGCAGGAAGGGAGAATGCCCGCCCGCACCTGAGACCAGCTGATCGAAGAAACCGCGAATGCTCCGTTCAGGTGAGCCCATCCAGGGCAGTGCAACAGCCGTGATAAAGGCATAACTGCCCCAAACCAGAAGCACCATGAAGAGAATGATGGTCGCCTTCACGGTAAGTTGCTGATCCTTCCGGGGTTTCTTCACTTTCAAAGTCTCATAACCTTTGCGCAGGAGCATGAGACAATAATCGAGAATGAGCCAGAAAAAACGTGCTCCTATTCCGAAGAGCAGCACAGCCGGAAAAATCCTGGAAATCACCGCATAACCCGTAAAGGCACCAGCCAGCGCATAATGCTTTTTCCGGAGAAAACAGACCGTCATGACCATGCACATGACCCAGTCCGTGCGCAGATAGGCTCCTTTCATATGCCAGTATTTCATCATGTAATTCGTGCCCAGAAGCACAAGCATGAGAAAAGCGGTGCGTGGACCGAAAGCCCACACCACCAGAAGAAAAGTGAGGAGTATCAGGAGGGGATCCAGCAAGGCCAGAAACATCATGCCCTTGTCATTGTCCGTGCTGATGCGATTGCTCAACAGCCCGCCCACAAGCATGGTCCACACGGGTGTGCCGTTATACCCCTTGTCACGCAATACCCCTCCCCAACGGGCCGTAACCAGCCGGTCTTTAAACCATACAATATCTTTTTTGAATTCTTCCCACCGTTCCGGGGTAAAACGTGATTTGTACAGATCCGCATCAGCCAGCACTTTCTTGGTGCTGACTTTTTTTCCCACAGCCAGATCCGTAATGGTGCCTGACTTGTGTTTCCATTTCATCCCTGTTTCGGAATCAGCCACGAGAGATGCCATGTACATCTCGGAATAGCCCACCTCAGGGGCGTATTTCGTACCGATATAGTAGTGATAAAATTCGTAGGCATTCAGATAACTGTCATAGCGGTAATAGTCGGTATAGCGGTAGTTTTCCACGGAGAGCATGGCCAGGATGAAAAGGGGTGCCAGGAGAAAGCCGCGCAGAAAAAGGAGACGCTTTTCGCCCAGCCATTCTTTGACACTGTCCCTGTTCAGCAGATAGTAAGCGGCGACGATGATCATGGCGGCCACTGGCAGTATGAAACGCAGCTGATAGGTAGCGGATATTTGATTCAGAAAAGCGAGAAAAGACTGTACCATGAATGATCCCTGTGCTGTCTTTCAGTTGATACCGCCTGTTGAAAGGATGACCCACTGTCTCGGCGGAATACTCTATCTCCCGAAGCGCCGACATGAGACTTTCCGGCGCACCGATCTTCGGCCCAAGTATAACATAAGTTTCCGGGCTGTTTTTGTATCTGTACCTGTACTCAGACCACAGGTTCCCAGCCCGGTTCATATTCACGCTGCCAGAGAGCGGCGGCTGCTTCGTTGTCAAGAATGGTGCCATTGTCGCCGCAATGAATTCTGCTCTTCGTCCTGTAGGCTATATTGCCCAGATGGCTCAAAAGGGTACTGCGATAGGCCTCGCCGATTTCCGCATTGAGGTCGTCCGGAGCGTTTGCACGGACCGCCTCCAGGAAATTGTCGCGGTGTTCCGCATCGCCCAAAGGACCGTCTTGCTCTTCCAGTACTTTTCCATCACGGTCGCGCACCGTATAGTCTTTGTTGCCAATGGTGATGCTGCCGTTTTCTCCGTGGAAAGTCACGCCCAGAGGGCCATCCATACCCGGTCTGTTGCAACTGAGCCCTTCCCAGAATATCGTTTTCTCTTCAGGGAAATCATAGCTGACCACGAGCGTGTCCGGTGTTTCCTGATCATCATCAAAGCGATAACGGCCTCCGGCAGCCGTGGCGCCTGTGGGGAAATCCACCTGTAAACCCCAGCGGGCGATATCCAGCATATGGGTGCCGTTGTTTCCCAGTTCGCCTGTGCCCCAATGCCAGTGCCAATGCCAGTTATAGGGAATCAGATTATCTTTATAGGGTTTCCGTGGGGCGGGACCTTGCCAGAGATCGTAATCCAGATGATCGGGAACGGGAGCTGCCACGCCTTTGCCGATGCTTTCACGGATGGCGGAATACCAGCTGCGCACGTAATAAACCCGGCCGATTTCTCCGGAGTGGATGCGGGCGATGCCTTCCTGAATCACAGGAGAGGAACGTCGCTGGTTGCCCATTTGCACCACACGCTTGTATTTACGTGCTGCTTCCACGAGCAGTTCGCCTTCCCGGGGATTATGACAGCAGGGCTTTTCCACATAGACATGCTTGCCGGCCTTGCAAGCCAGAATGGACAGAGGAGCATGCCAGTGAACGGGCAGCGCCATGACCACAGCGTCCACCTCGGGATCATCGAGAATATGCCTGAAATCAGTCACTCCCTGTGCTTTGTAGCCGAAAGCTTTTTCCACATTGGCCACAGCTCCGTCCAGACGTGTCTGGTCCACGTCGCAAAGATATTTGACGCGACAGAGGGGGGAGGAGGCATAGGTTTTTGTCAGGGCCTGTCCCCGGCTCATGCCGATCACCCCGATGACAACCTGTTCATTGGGCGAAGCGGCTCGGGCCCGGATACTGTGTCCCGCAGCCAGAAGAGCTCCTCCGGCGGCGCTGTTGACGATAAATTGACGACGGCTTAAATGGCGATTCATCATGATTCTCCTTTATAGTCTGAACCTGTCAAGAGTAGCCATTTTCAACGGGAAATTGCAAGCGAAGCAGTTATCAGCGTCATCGATCCATTCTTGAAATCAGACAACAGGTTCCCAGCCGGGCTCATATTCCCGTTGCCAAAGGGCTGCGGCCGCCTCGTTGTCGAGAATGATGCCCTTTTCGCCACAATGAAGATTGCTCTGTGTCCTGTAAGCGATATTGCCCAGATGGCACATAAGGGTGCTGCAGTTGGCCTCGTCAATTTCCGCATTCAGTTTATCAGGATTGTTCTCACGGACAGCTTCCAGAAAATTATCACAGTGTTCCGCATCACCCAAAGGACCGGATTGCTGGTCCAGCACTTTGCCATCCCGGTCCCTCAGGGTGTAGTCTTTGCTGGCAATGGTCATGCTGCCATTCTCGCCGTGAAAAGTCACGCCCAGACCGCCGTCTATTCCCGGACGATTGCAACTGAGGCCTTCCCAGAAAATGGTCTTTCCTTCAGAAAAATCATAGCTCACCACCAGGGTGTCCGGTGTCTCCTGATCATCATCAAAGCGATAACGGCCTCCAGCGGCGTTGACTCCTGTGGGATATTCCAGCTGCATTCCCCAGCGGGCGATATCCAGGGTGTGGGAACCATTGCCACCCAGCTCACCGGTACCCCAATGCCAATGCCAATGCCAGTTATAGGGAATCAGATTGTCTTTATAGGGTCTCCGTGGCGCAGGGCCCTGCCAGAGATCATAATCCAGATTCTCCGGCACGGGCGCTTCCACGCCTTTTCCGATACTTTCGCGTTTGTTGGCGTACCAGCACCGTGCATAATAGATTCTGCCGATGGCACCCTCGTGGAGTCTCGCAATACCTTCCAGGATTACAGGCGAGGAACGGCGCTGATTGCCCATTTGCACTACACGCTTGTATTTGCGGGCCGCCTCTACGAGCAATTCTCCTTCCTGAGGATTATGAGAGCAGGGCTTTTCCACATACACATCTTTGCCTGCACGACAAGCCAGGATGGACAGAGGAGCATGCCAATGGATGGGCAGAGCGAGAACGACAGCATCCACTTCCGGATCATCAAGAATATACCGGAAATCGGTCACCCCTTGAGCTTTATAGCCAAAAGCTTTTTCCACATCCGCCAGAACTCCATCAAGCCGTTTTTGATCCACGTCACAGAGGTATTTGATGCGACAGAAGGGGGAGGAGCCGAAGGTTTTTGTCAGAGACCGTCCCCGGCTCAGGCCGATCACGCCGATGACAACCTGCTCATTGGGCGAAGCGGCCCGGGCCCGGATATTGTGCCCCGCAGCCAGAAGAGCTCCACCGGCGGCGCTATGAAGGATAAACTGACGGCGATTGAACGAACCACTCATGATGATTCTCCTTGATGATAGAGGTGAACTTCATAAGAGTAGCCATTCTCAGCGGGAACTTGCAAGGACAGCGGCTATTCCGGTTTTTTTGCCGATACGGACAGACTGACGATGTAATCGCTCAAGTTTTCTCCGGAAGGCATGTGGTCGCGGATTTCACCGTAGAGAGATGCTTTCAAGCCAGTCATCTTTTCGATATAATCGCTCTGGACGGAGAGCTCAATATCCACGAAACCCGCAGCCTGCACCATCTTTTCCGTGTCTTCCACAAAAACAGCGCCGGCCATACAACCGATAAGCGTGGCGGCCCTCTTCTTCACATCCGGTGGAAGCGCTTTCAGCAGCGCCATGTCTGTCACGGCAACACGACCGCCCGGCTTCAATGCCCGGAACATTTCGCGCCAGACTTGATCCTTCTCGGGAGAAAGGTTGATGACACAGTTGGAAATAATGACATCAGCCGTAGCATCGGCTACTGGGAGATATTCGATCTCGCCCAGCCGGAACTCAACATTGTCCCAGCCCGTACGCTGGCGGTATTGTTCACCATTGGCCCGTGCCAGGCTGATCATGTCGGCTGTCATATCCACACCGATGACACGACCTTCCGGGCCAACCTTCTGCGCTGCGATGAAAGCGTCGAAGCCGCCGCCGCTGCCGAGGTCTATGACCCATTCACCATTCTTCAGTGCCGCAATGGCCGTGGGATTGCCGCAGGACAGGCCCATATTGGCACCCTCGGGCAGCAAAGCCAGATCGGCATCACTGTAACCGACCGTCTTCGCAAGTGCTTCAGAATTATCGCCACCGCAACAGGAAGTTTTCGGAGCACAGCAGCGGCCTGTTTCCCGGGCGAGCATGCCGTAACCGGCACGAACCTGATCTCGAAGAGCATCTTTTTCCTGATTCATCGTCTGTATTCCTTTTTTGTATCAGTAACCATAACGGTCACAAAGTTCTTTTTTGTCTTGAGCCAATACTTCTTGCAATCGTTTTTGATCATGGGCCACAGACTCACTCTCAGCAAGAGAATCCAGTACCCAGGAGAGAGCGGTGTCCGGCTCGGCGTCCGCCAGCCGATAATATTTCCAACGGCCTTCTTTGCGGGCATGAACAAGGTCCGCGAGGACCAGCATGGACATATGCCGCGAAACGGTGGAAGGCGCCAAGTCCAACAGGGTGATCAACTGGCACAGACAAAGCTCTTCTTCACGCAAGAGCATGAGAATCCGCGCCCGTGATTCATCGGCGACGGCTTTGGCCTGCAAGATAAAATTTTTCATGTATGTTTCCTTACTTCGACAAGAGACGAAGTATAGTATACAAAAAATAAGGGGTGAAAAGAAAGAGAGGGGGGCGTTGTATGGTAGCCAACCACCCGGCAATATATCTTCTTGTAACTGAGAAAGAATATAAGCCCTGTCAACCCTGAAAGACCTTGAGATTCACTCCTGAGAACGCCAATTTCCACGTTGGCAGACAGCAGTGGACAACCAGGCGAATATATTGACTTGGTCTCGGCAAAATGCTTGTTTTTGCTGATGAGACCTCAAAGGCATCAATAGTATCTGAAGAGTCGGTCGGATCGGATGAATCTCGATAGCTGGGGACGGGCGATAGAGGCGGGGGGATAGAGGATGAGTCCACTTGGTCCACTGAATCCCTCTGGTGTTCAGTTTGTCTTTTTTCACACGAGAGACAGGGCTCTGAGGATCCCGGAAACAGAGCTGACCCTGCAGAAGGAAAGGAAAATGGTCGGGGTGAGAGGATTTGAACCTCCGACCTCCTGGTCCCGAACCAGGCGCGCTAGACCGGACTGCGCTACACCCCGACGGAGAGGAGCCTTAGTATACCCAAAAAACAGGGGCTTCAGCAAATTTGTACTGCGACCGTGTCCGCCATCCTGTTCCGGCGGTGGTATCCTTGGAAAAGGAGAAGAAAATCCTCAAAGGCCCGGAGTCTTTTTGTTTATATCTCTTTAAAACTGGTATCTTATGGATAGCGGAGCCCTGTCGGCGCCCCTGTCTCCTTATTTCAATGAGTCAGGAGCGGACACCCTGTTCAGTGCCTGGCTACCGGATATTTCTCAGGCGGTACCGCCCGGCTCCCGGCCATAACCCTTACTCGAAAGAGAGGATATTTTCATGGTATTACTGGAACAGGTATCACGCCGTCTGGGTCCGGGTGTACTTTTTTCCTGCGAAAAATTTCATGCCCTTCCCGGCTCTCGGACAGCGCTCTGGGGTCCCAGCGGCTGCGGTAAATCAACCATGCTCAATCTGATCACGGGGTTGCTGCGTCCGGACAGCGGCACCATCCGAATTGACAACGAAGACATTACGCCTTTGTCTGAGAGCAGGATGGACGCTTTCCGAGGCGAGCGGATGGGCTTTGTGTTTCAGACCTTCAACCTTCTTCCTCCTTTCAGTGCTCTTCAAAATGTTCTTCTGGGCATGCGTTTTTCAGATGCCATCCCCGAGAAAGAATGGAAGGACCAGGCACTGACCATGCTGGAACGTGTGGGACTGGAACGACGTCTTCAGAGCAAGCCCGGCACTCTCAGCGTAGGCGAGCGTCAGCGTGTTGCCATTGCCCGGGCACTGGTCAACAAACCGCGGCTCATCGTCGCCGACGAACCCACGGGAAGCCTGGATCCGAAAACAGCCACTTCAGTCATGTCCCTGCTTCTGGAATTGTGTGAAGAGGAAAAGGTCACGCTCCTGCTCGTCACTCACGACAGGGGCATTGCAGAGCAGCTCCCCGATCTTTTCGATTGTACCGGCCTGGCCAGAGAGGATGAATCATGAGTCTCTGGAGTATTGCCTGGCGTTATCTTTGGAACCGCAAACTGACCACAGCCCTTACGATCCTTTCCGTAGCGCTGGGCGTGGGCATGATTTCCGCCGTGCTGACCCTGCGCGAAGAAACACAACGCCGCTTCGAAGAAGAGGGCCAGGCCTTTGATATTGTTGTCGGCAGCAAGGGCAACCCCCTGCAATTGGTTCTGAGCACGGTCTATTTCATGGATGCCCCGACGGGCAATATGGATTATTCCATCTTCGAATCCCTCAAAGAGCATGAGGACGTGACCCACGCCTTTCCCATCGCCATGGGCGACAGTTACAAGGGCTACCGCATTGTGGGCAGCTCTCCGGAGCTCATGGATTTTGCGCCCGGAGGCCGTTCTCCCTATACCCTGGCTGAGGGTCGTTATTTCGAAAAATCGCAGGAGGCTGTTCTGGGCGCGCAGGTGGCCCGTGATTCAGGTCTGAAAATTGGCGATACCTTCGTCGGTACCCACGGACTCGTACAGTCGGCCTTTGCGGAAGTTCACGATGATTTCCCCTATACGGTCGTGGGTATTCTGAATCTTTCCGGCTCGCCAAACGATCGCGCCATCTTCTGTGATATCCAGTCTGTGTGGGATGTCCACAGCCATTGCGACGCCGATCATGATCACGATCACGAGCATGGGCATGACCATGACCATCCGGAAGTTACGGCGGTGCTGGTCAAGCTGGCCAGTCCGGCCCTGCGTTTCGAATTCAAGGACCATATCAACAAACGATCCAACGCCATGGCCGCCATTCCCATCATGGAGATTCAAAAACTCTATGAACAGCTTCTCGGTACGGCCAAACTCGTGCTTCTGGCCATCGGCTATCTGGTTGTGGCCATTTCGTCTTTGTCCATCCTTATCGGTTTGTACATGGCTATTTTGCAGCGTCGCCGTGATCTTGCCATCATGCGCGCCCTCGGTGCGACTCGTGGCGAAATCTTCGGCGCTGTCATCATCGAAGCCTTCTGGGTCACCCTTCTGGGGATCATCGCCGGGTGGTTCATGGGCGCCGTCACCTGTGCAGTACTCAACCATTTTCTGGTGACCCGCATAGGCTTTCATGTGCCCGCCATCCATATGACCGCCGATCTGGTATCCGCCTATTCAGCCGTGATGCTCATGGGTCTCATCGCCGGAATCCTGCCCGCCTGGCAGGCCTACCGAAGCGATGTCGCCCGTGATCTGTCTGAACTCTGAGTATACAACTGTAAAAATTTCCTGATCTCTGCAGGATATCGCTATGATTCATTCAGGAGTCTGTCTTCATGAGAAAACGAACCAAACGTGACCTCACGACCCTCATCGGGCTTGTCATCATTGTTGCGAGTGTTGTAGGTATCAACGGCTATATGCGCCGGGCCGGCCTGCGGGAAAGTTATGAAAAAATTCGCGCAGCCCTCGAAGCCCATCATCGAAGCGAAGGGGTGGCTCTCATCGATTGGAAAGAGCTTCATGCCGTGGTGGGCAAACGCAAATCAGGCGCAACCTTTCCGGAGTCTCTCAAAGAGAAGGACGGGCGTCTGGTCAATATTGTCGGATTCATGAATGCCATCGACCAGTTCCGCAATGTGGAGGAATTCATGCTCCTGCCCGTTCCGCTCACCTGCTATTTCTGTGATGCGCCACCCATGCGCGATATTATCGAAGTGAAGCTCGATAAACCCGCGGATATGGTGAATGAACCCGTTCTCATCGGTGGGCGACTCCGTTTGCATGAAGGTCCCGGCCCTCTCTTTTTCTATACTATCGAAAATGCTCGTTGGAATGAGGCTGTGGAAGATGAGGAACTGACGGAGAAAGTCACCGAACAGCAGCACCGCCTCCATCTTATTGAAGGCTTCCGAGAGCTCCGGGGTGAATCCTCTCTGCTCAACGAACCGGCCGAAGAAGAGATGCTCCCGGGTTATACGCCGCCTCAGCATGGTGATGTTGCCGAATAGGCTCAGTGCATATATCCCAGCTGACGAAGCTGCTCCAGTGTTTCCGGATCCACGGTCACCTCGGTATGGCCTCCGCTGCGCCGTCGCAGATTGTCCGCACGATGCCGGTGCAGCAAAGATAACAGCGCCGACAGATCTTCCGGTCGCTCCGCCGACAGATCCTGCTCTTCTTCCGGATCCGCCTTACGGTCAAAGAGCTGCTGTGTCCCGTCTTTGCCGTTGACGATCAGCTTCAGATCTCCGGCAACCACCGTATCCAGTTCTACATTCCAGGCGGGCGAGTCTGATTGTGTGCGGGCATAAGCCGGGCGTTCCACATGGGAAAAGAGATTTTTGCCCTGCCATTCCACCGGCTGATCAAGACCTGTGAGGCTGACCAGCGTGGGTGCCACGTCCACAATTTCCGCAAGCCCTTCCTGTCGACCCGGCGGTGTTTTGCCCCCATGGATGATGAGGGGAATCCGCAATTCGCAATCATAGACACTTAAGCCATGGCCCAGGAGACCATGATCCCAGAAGTGCTCGCCATGATCAGCCAGGACCACCACAACGGCCTCCGGTGACTTCGCCCATACTCCTTCAACAAGTATGCGCACCGCTTCGTCCACCTCCCGAACGGATGCATCGTACAAGAGCAGAGCAGCCTCTTTGCCCGCCTCGGAAAGCTCCTCAAAGGCGAAGACCTCATGCCGCCCTTTTACATAATGACACCACTCCACATAATAGTCCTTGAAATCCTCCACAATTTTGCGTTCCTCTTCTGACAGCGCTGCGCCGTCATAACCCAGAAGCTGCCGCCATTTATCCGAAGAGTGATAGGGCACATGGGTATCCATGTAATGGGCATAAAGGAAGAAGGGGGAGGACAAGCCCGACAAGGCCTTTAAAGAAGTGTCTGTCACCCACTGGCCCGGCGCATCCAGAGAAGTATCATAGTGCTGAAATCCCCGGTCGAAACCCATGACAGGGAAGAGGTTGCCATTGGTCTGTACTCCCGCCGTGGCATAACCCGCCTCCGCCAATACCCCCGCCAGCGTTGCACGTTCCTTACCCAAGGCTGTCTGTCTGTCCCCGGCTGCTTCGTCCACAGCCGCGAAGACAATCCCATGGGTCTCCACATAGGCCGATGTGAACAAAGACGCCATGGCTGGCCGTGTCCACGTACAGGCTGTCATCGCATCGGGAAACCACGCACCCTCTTCACGCAATTTGTTCAGAAAAGGAGTCACCGGAACCCCCTTCCGTTCCGCACCCACACGATCGGCACGCATGGCATCCAGAACAATGAGCACCATATCCGGCCCGGAAACTTTTCTTGCTGCGGCTGTGCGCTCTCCCTCTGACGATGACGCACCCTCTCCCGTCAATGCCAGATAGAGCCCCAGCCCCAGAAAAACCAAGGCAAGCCCCAGCCCCGCCACAACTGCATACCACATCGCTCTTGAATTATCCCGGCTCATAAATTGCTCGCTATCTGTTGTCCGAAAGAAAAAATACAGTAGAGCCTATTATACCAATCCGCGCCTCCGATATACTCTTCTGTCCGCAAGGTGAAAAAGCAGGATAACATAAGAGGCGAGGATGGTGGTCCGCTTAAAAAAAATGTCTGTTATGGTATGATTTACCAGTCAAATAGAAGCTTTTGTCAGACTTCATACCGTCTTTATCAAAATACTGAAATCTCCTCCGGTCTGGAAACTCATTCTTGTGCTCCTGATTGGGCTCCTCAAAAGAGAAGAGACAGTTCCGGATATGGAAGAAATCTGCGAACAGATCTGAACCCCGGGATAATTTCAGATCCACTGTCAGAAAGGTCATATGAAGCATATTTTAGCGAAACTGGAAAAGACATTTTTCAAGTCGACAGAGGATAGATCTGTCGTTCATGGTCGGCAATCAACAGTTTGGCTTTTTTTTATAATCCTTCTTGCATCCTTCTTGCGTCTATATGGCCTCACAAGTCAGGGTTTGTGGTATGACGAGGCTTGCAGCATTTTCCTGAGCGATTACGCAGCGCACTGGAATGAGCTCTTTAATGTGGACTACAACAATGATCCACCCTTGTTTCTTCTGATTCTTCTGGGCTGGCGTCACCTGCTTTCCTTTATGCGCGACGTTTTTTCGGCCGATTGGTTTCTCCGTTTCCTGCCCTGCTTTTTCAGTGTCCTGACCGTACCGGCTGTGTATGGGGCCACCAAAGCACTCTTCACCTACCGTCCTTCTGCTGAAGAGCCCTCAGCAGTCTCCCCTTCCATAGAGAATACAGCTCTATGCGCTTCTTTTCTCATGGCTTTGTCACCCTTCCATCGCTTCTATGCTCAGGAGCTCCGGGGATACAGCCTGCTGACTTTGTTGGCTGTTCTGGTGCTCTGGGCCTTTATTCAGGCATTGCAGCATAACCGTATCCGTCACTGGCTTCTTTTGAGTTTGCTGCTGAGTCTTTCCTTCTGGACGCATTTTTTTGCGGCCTGGTTTTTCATGGTGCTTAATTTGTATTTGCTCCTGACTTTTCCCATTCATAAAAAGCGGTATCTGCCCTGGGCCATCAGCCATATTATCGCCGGGTTGCTGTGTTTGCCGGCTCTGTATTATGCCTGGCAGGTTTCGCGGATCGTCAATGCTTTTTCCGTACAATGGATTCCAGCGCCTGATTTGAAGACCCTTTTCATTACCTATAAAACTTTTTTTGCCGGTTACAGCCCCCGTGCTCTTTTTTACTGGCCTCTTTTCTTACTGGCCGGTTTATTGACAATCTCAGGATTGTGGTCCCTTCGCCGCCACTGTCATTTCTTTTTACTGCTCTTTTTGTGGACAGGTTGCGCCATGGCAATTTCCGCCATCATCTGGTATTACCGGGATTTTTCATATTACGAGCACCGCCTTTTTGTCTGGTCTTCTTTTTCAGCGGCTATCATTGTCGCCCGTGGTTGGGCTGTTCTGAAACCCCGTTTGCAGCAGCTGTCCGGCATTGTTTTTATTCTCCTCAGTCTGCCTCTTCTTTATGACAGCACCGTTCATGCTGTTCATCCTGTACCACAGCATCGGCTCGGCGTTCGCTACAAGGCTGACAGCCGAGGCGCCGCGTCCTGTTTGGCCCGTGAGGCTTTTGCCGGAGAAGCGGTCTACCATGCCAGCCATGTGACCCTGCCTCCTTTGCGTTTCTATCTTCCTGAGCATCCTCAGATTCATCTCTGTCGGACTCCGGAAGAGTTGGAGGGTTTTTACAGTGCCTATCCCAACGAAGCTCTTTGGGCTCATCTGAATTTTCAGCCTTACCTCTGGTCTGAACTGACGGAAAAGCCCGCTACTTTCTGGTGGGTCCGTTCCTGGTGGGAGCCTTTTGACATCCCTGACCAGGTTTTTGAGCTGGAGAAGGAGATAAGCGCAGCCTATGAACCCACAGCAGAACGGGTTTTCTTCGGGATTACCCTGATACGTTTTGAGCGTAAACCTTCAGCTCCCTCAGAACAAATGTCTGATGAGCCCTGGCCATAGTCTCGGGCTGTAGAGGACATTGACAGACATGGCGCACTCAAAAGAGCAGTAGCACTTACTGTCGCAAATATGCTTTACGATTTTCCGAGCCTGTTCTGAATCGAGTATCTTTCTGATGTCGTAGTCGTTTTCACGCATACGGCCCAGAACAGCTGAATCGAGAGTGCTTTTACCTGTATTGATGAAATGATCCAGAACTTCACATGGGCTGATGGTGCCTTCGTCATCCATGACGACCATATTTTTTCCCGCTTTGCAGGGTGTGACATAACGATCTTCCAGCATACTCTCCATGATGAGATCAGTTGCCCTGTGCGTGATGGCGGAAAAGAGTTTTCCCGTCCAGCTTTTCGCCCCCGCTTTTTGATCGGTTCTTCGGCGACATTCCTCCACAAAAGCCACATAGGCCCGGGTATTTATTTTTGCAGCTTCAGGGTCATGAGTATCGCCCCGGACATAGAGAGCCCCGAAATCATCGAAATGAAAGTGTTCATGAACATAATCAAGAATGTCGTATTCTTTACCTTCATTCAATTGTGACAGAACCATGGCCATGCCCACACTGAGATTGGGGTAATCTTTTTTCAGAAGATCCAGTTCCCGGTTCAGCTTGACAACACAGTCAAAAAGCCCTTTTTTCCCTCGAATGGCGTTATGGTCTTCTCCTATACCATCGATGCTTTGTGTTATACGTATCCAGGCATCGGGACATGTTTCACAGATCTCCCGTACGGCCTGTATGATCCTGTCGGGATGGGAAGAATTGGTGGGACAGGCGAAGAGGCGTGTCCCGCTGTGTTCATAAAAGAGCTGAGGTATTTTTGAAAAGTCTTTTCTGAGAAAGGGCTCGCCCCCTGAAAAGTTCACATGATGCAGCCCCGGAAAATTTCTAGCGATTTTTTCAATCTCTTCATAAAGGAGCGGCTTCCGATGAGCTGCATTGTCGATCACCTCTCTGTTGAAACACATGAGACAACGGCAATCACAGAAAGGGGTGACAAAAAAAATCATATAGCCGGGAGTACGGCGATTCAAATATCCTTGTGTCAAGGTCAGCAATCGATTACCCATGTTTACGACCTTTCACGATACGTTGCACCAGCCCCAGTCCGGCGAAAACCCCCATGACGAGGGTGTGGCTCCAACGGCACAGTGCCGCCCGAAGCGTGAAGACTGCACCTTCTTCTTTCCAGGCACGGTACAGAAAAGGGCTGTTTCCGAAAAAGTAATAAAGCATCAGAAGGGCGGCCGGCAATAAAAAGACTGGAAAGAGCAGGGAGGGAACCAGCAAAGCGGCTGCGGAAAAACCGGCCATATGGATCGTGGCTTGTCGCAAAGAACCTTCTCCGGCGGCATCAAAGCCTTTGGGCCGTTCCAGGGTCATCCACAGCCGGCATCTTCGTGCGAAGGGTCTGATTTCTTTCCAGAAAGTGGCTGGATAATGGTGTTTGATTTTAATGGCCGGGCAAAAATATATTTTAAATCCTTCTTTGATCAGACGATATCCAAATTCCACATCCTCCAGATCAGCACCGGTAAAAGTTTCGCTGAACCCGCCCACAGCCTCAAAGGCATCACGCCGGACAATTCCCGGTCTGGGTGCCCAGGCATTGTAGGGAATATAAGAACCGCCTCTGGCAAGCAGTTGCTCGTCAATGGTGATCAGCTCCCACAAGGCCTTGTAGCGGGGCATGAATCCGGGATTGGCGGGATGGCCGGCATAAGTACCTACAAAAGCATCCCCATCGCTTTCTTTGATCGCCTGTATGATCTTTTCCAGTGTGTCATCGTTATAACAGGTGTCCGCATCTGTAAAGACAAACCACTCGCCCAGTGCTTCCCGGGCTCCACGGTTTCGCGCAGCAGCGGGCCCGCCTCTTTTTGCCTGTTTGAAATAACGCAGATTAAAGGACTGCAGGGCCTCCTCTGTGCCGTCTGTGGAGCCATCATCGACCACAATGACCTCCGTGTTTTCTGTCCGTTGTTCTTCCAGAGATTCCAGAAGAGGAAGCAGCGTTCCCACTGAGTTGTAGGTCGGGATGATAATGGAGTACAAAGGGGTGTTCATTGTCAGGATCTGTTTTTCAGGGTTTAAAGGCGTTTCACCGCCATGTTCATACTGTAGTGTTTTGTAACGTTTTTTCCGCGTGTTTTGTTGCAAAAAGACTGAATTTCCAGGGCATCAATAATCAGCTCGGCCAGCGTTTTATTTGTTTCAGGATAGAAATGCTTATCAGGGAAATGTTTGAGTGAAACGTTGTTTTTCTCCATAAGCAAATTTAAATCCAGATATTCAATGGCTCCATCGGTGTTTTGGAGCCGTTGCGGAATTTCTTTTTCGCCAAGAGGGGCATTAAAGAAAATGATTACAAATCGGCTTTCCGGGAAAGAGCTTTTTGTTTTTCTCTCCATTTCCTGAAACAAGGTGGCAATTAAATCCCAGTCTTCGCTGTTTGGAGAGGAGAGGGGAAAAGTCAGTCCCAGATGCCAGGGAATATGGGTGCGCCTTAAAAAAGAGTAGAGGCACCAGCGTCCGGGCATTTCATCTCTGAAAGAGCCTCTGGCAACTATACGGCTATCTTCCAGTTGAACACAAAGGGAGTCAACAGTATTTTCAGGACTTGGTATTCCGCCGATAGTTCTGCGAAGGTGGAAGTCAGCCCAGAGATAAAGAAATACCCCATTGTCCTGATGCAGATCATGTTCAAAATCTGTTTGTTGAAGGTGATACCAGGCGAGCTGCAACGCTCCACCCGGCTTTCCAAAATTATAGGGCATGATTTTATTGTTGTGTTTTGCCGCATGGAAAGGGATGGTTTCGTCATCGTTGACAGTGGTTCCAAAGATCAGAGAGCATCCCATAAAAGCGACAAAGGAGCTTCGTTCATCCGGATGATCAACTGGCGTGTAGCGGTAGCGTCGGGGAGTGAGGGTGTATTTTACTTCGTGAATACCCTCTGGGAACTTGAAAGTCTGGGTAATTGTTTTATCAGAGGCTAAGAGAAATCCATCATAAATGGGTGAATCAACAGAAGTGGTGAATTCTGTTCTGCTTATGAAGCCCAGAGCGATATCGATCAATGCAACAAGAAACAAGGTCAGAATAAGTGATATGAAAATGGGCGGCAGTGCTTTGAAAAGTCTTTTCCACATTGTCGGAGTTCTTGCAGAGTGATATAAAAATAAGTGACTCAGGTTATACGGATATGGGGAGGAGGTCTATGCAATTCGCATAGTATATCATGAAAGGGAAGGGGCTGGGCCCGAGGGCGAAATAAAATTTCAGAGAAGAAGTCGAAGCTCTTCCCAGATTGTTGCAGTACTGCGGAATACGCCTGGATCAGAGCCCCAGGTTTTTGAGGGTTACAATCACCCACGGGCTTAGCCTGCGGTATCATTTCTTTCGCATCATTTCCAAGAGCAGGAGGAAATATTGGCTTGGACTATATAAGATACCGTTTTGAATGGCACAGGCATAGATGCACCAGCATTGACGTGTTCGCACAAAGGCCTGGACTTTTTTTGCAGAGGAACTTTTGAGGGCTTTTCTGACATTGTATTGAAATTCTTCCAGATGGGCCATGCAATAGGTATTCTGATCGTTGCTTTTCCGCACATCCGCTTCGAGCCACAGAGGTTCGCAGGGCATGAGACGGCCATCATTGGTGATTACAATAATGCGGGAGCCCGCCAGACACTTGAAACGCCGGGACTTTGTTTCTCTGCTCAGGAGCGCTTTTCTTTTTACAACTGCTGACAGGGCCGGTGCCAGACGGTTGAAGGCGGGGAGTGCGGTGAAGGATTCCTTTTCGCTTTCTACTGCATTGATGGTGTCAGACATTGTATTGAAAATCCGGCTTGATTCGCTTTCCACAGGGTCATTGCGAAGCAAGCCCAGAGCATGATAGTTGGGCGAGAACTTTTCGCGAATGGCCGTGACAATAGAAGCGGCATTTTCCGCATTGTCTTCGGAAATGACCGTGATGATATTGACGGTCAGTTGCTTATAACGACTTCGCAGAGAGGCCAGCCTCTCATAAGTGTTACAGAGTTTTTCATAACAGCCCGGGTATTGACGCAAGGCATCATGTTTTTCACCAATATCATCCAGAGAGAGGTTGATATTCAACATGATATCCGGACATTCCTGCAAGATCTGTTCACAAGCTTCGGCAATGCGCTCCGTATGGGTGGCATTGGTGGGAATGCTGATCTGTGTAGTTCCCGAAAATTGATGAAAGGCCCGTACAATATCCGGAATGTCCTGGCGAAGAAAAGGTTCTCCGCCGGAGAGCAACAATTGCGGCAAAGGATACAGGGACCGTGCAATGGCTTGTATTTTTTCCAGAGACAAGTCCGGCGTACGGTGTTTTACAAATACATTTGCGGCATTGAAACACATGGGGCAGCGGCAATTGCACCGGTCCGTTACGAATAAGACCAGTTGTCCGGGATGATGAGGCCGCAGGATCGTGCGGGCAATATCCGAAAGAATTCTAAGAGCGCCCATGGTGCAAGAAACCTGTTATTTTTTTCTGCAGTGAAGTAAACATGCCCAGGCCTACGCCCGTGGCAAAGGGTAACAAGGTCAGGTTATAGACAACCCAGGCCTTGAGTGTGAATACGGGGCCTTCATGTTTCATGCACCCGCGGACAAGCCATTTGGCCTGCCACAGAGCAGCCAGATGGGCAATTCCTGCGGCAATCCATAATTGGGGCCAGACGAACCCGCCCAGAGCCAACAGCGCTGAGAGACCCAGGAAAAAGCGCGCATTGCGGTCACGAAAAAAGGGCTCGCTCGCTTTTTTCCGCATGGACGGGGGAAGTTGTATGACCCCCTGCGCGTTGATATGCAGCCGTTTGAGAATTTTCCAAACCGAGTCGGGCCAATAATGCCGTACGACGAAGGACTTGTTCAGGGCAATGCGATGCCGGTTGTCCATTCTCGAACTGAATTCCAGATCTTCATAGGCTGCCAGAGAAAGAGACTCATTGAAACCGCCGGTTTCTTCAAAGACTTCACGGCGCAACAAGCCACAGCGCGTGCTGATGAAAGACCAGTCATTCATCCCCTGGTCTATCAGGTCTGTAAAGCGCAGATATTCCTGAAGGGCAAAGTACCGGGAAGCGAAGGAAGGATTGAGCGGTTCGGGAGAAGTCAGGGTAGACACACCCGCCAGATGAGGATTGTCTTCGAGGCATTGCAGCATGGCGGGAAGCAACCCTGCGTCCCATTCAATATCAGAATCCAAAAAAAGGAGTATGGGCGCCTGGGTCATTTGTATGCCCAGGTTTCGGCATACGGCGGGACCGCGGTTTTCAGCTTGTGTAAACACGGTTACGGAAGGTTTTTCGCATACCGCTCTGGTGTTGTCTGTTGAAGCGTCATCCACAACAACAAACTCCAGTTCTTCCTGATTCTCGGATAATACACTATCCAAGACGTCACCGACAGTAGCGGCGCAATTGTAGGCGGGCAATATGGCCGCTACTTTTTTTACACTCATTTGTTTTCCTGATTTTAAGGGGTAACCACGGGAATGTCCCGGCTTTTATGTCAAAAATATATACAAGTATGTATAAAGAAGTCAATAGAACAGCTGGAGAGGGATGAGGGGCGTATTATAGGTGATAGGGGATAGGTGATAG
>LSQX01352069.1_pt5 | contig 25390 bp, 24 predicted proteins | sample 654561 | NCBI WGS metagenome assembly LSQX01 (sample SAMN04489861, study PRJNA283612) | anaerobic digester metagenome | isolation source: 4 biogas reactors fed with cattle manure at either 37C or 55C with and... | place: Denmark: Kongens Lyngby | collected 2014 | reverse complement strand
TTTCGCAACAGCAACTTTTTTATCATTAGGCGTGCTTTCTTATATTTAGTTTTATACACATATAACGCCTCACCGGTGTCGGTAGTGCGTTATTTTCGGGAATACAGCTCTACCAGGTAATCTTCAACTATATAAAGCAATTGACCCAGTTCTATATTGCTCTCTGCTTCAAGCCTCGCAATGAGATTTTCAACGTCATGCTTTTCACAGCTTATGTCGTCAATTTCGGCACAGTCGGCGTCTTCACCACAGCGGCTTGCTTTTAAACCATACACAACCGAACCCTCGCACCCGTGCGTTTTACAGCTTGTAGCAATAACACGAAAAGATACTTTGGATTGCTTTAGGTCATGAGCTATAACAGCCATTTACGACACTCCTTCATGTTTCAACTTTTCGTATATGATATGTTTTTATTGCAAAATTGAAAAGTCATGTTTTCGACAAATAGCCTAGTTTTTATCGACATTTTTGGTTCATTATGCCATGTTTATGTTAATTAATCTTTTTATTTTTATATATATTGTATATATGACATCTGTTTTTATGACCATCAACAAAATGCAGATGCATAACTAACCGATATATAAAAAAGAAAAAACCCTGTGCTTAAATCATATCACAAGGTTTTTGTATTTTTATGTCGTATTAATTGGTTTGTTAATACTCAATGATATTTATTCTGAGTAAAGGGCTGAAATCAGCTTACCGCCGATGATTAAATGGCATTTGCTTTATCCCAAACTTTGTTGGCTACCATCATGATGAAATCAGAATTGCTTGGTCGCGCTTTATCCTCGTTGATTTCATTTTTGAACATCTTGTAGATCAGCTCAATATCACCCCTGCTCCAGGTTAGCTCTATCGCATTTCTGATTGAGCGTTCCACACGCGTCCAGGTCGTTTTGTGCTTCTTTGCCGTTTCGGTATATAAGATCTTTGTCACCGAAGTAATAGCTGTCAGATCCTTAACAACCATTAGAACAGCATAAATCAGATACTGATAGCCGTTCAAATGAGCGGGGACCCCTACATAATCAAGAATTTTAGCAATTTGTTTTTCAAGATTTCTATCTATTTCCTGCGAAGGGCTCCAATTACTCCGGCTTACCTCCGCACTTTTACCCTTTTCGACTGACTGCAACTGATGGATTCTGGACACCATATCTTCCAGATCGAACGGCTTGATCATAAAATATTCCGCTCCAAGACTCATTGCGATCTGTGTCGTTTTGTAGTGACCAATGGCGGATGTAACAATAAACTGCGGCTTTTTGCTTATATCAAGAGAGCGGTATTTTTCAAGAACACCCAATCCGTCCAGTATCGGCATAACAATATCTAAAATAACGATATCAGGTTCAGACGATTTTATGATGTTTATCGCTTCAACACCATCAGAGGCACAACCTGCAACCTCAAATTCCTCTTTTTGAGACAAGAACTTGCACAATATGTTTAAGAATTCAACATTATCATCAACAATAACAATTCGCGTTTTCCTGCTCATAATAAACTCTCCCTACTGTCTGCTATTTTTCAGATCATTAAGCCGCACAGAATATTACGCAGCCAATGCCTTGTGACGGTAACAACGTCATGGCAGCGCAAATGGTCATTCTATCAGTGTCCAAACAGCATTTACAAACATGGCATAATCCAAAGGCTTTGTAAGACAGACCGCTACATCAAGGTCCTTACCGATACTATTGTGAACACTTTCGTGATCTGAAATCAACAACATGATGCTTACTTGGTTCCGTTTCATCTTCACACTGTCTTTCGGATTCAATATGGCATTGTCTATGACAGCAATAGATATAATATACTTCTCCATAAAAAAAACAGCGTGGTCCATATCGCTTGCAGAAAGAATGCTCAAATCTTCTGCTTTTAAAACCTGTTTAAGCGAGTTGCAAAGTGTCTCATCATCCACAATAAGCAGCACATCAATCATTTTCTTCTTATCGTTCATATATTGCCCGGTCGGCAGCAAAATCGAAAACGCCGCGCCGCCATCCGGGTGGTTTTTCGCAAAAAACCCGCCGCCATGGTTCTGAACAAGAAACTTGCAGATAGACAGCCCGAGCCCTGTTCCGTTTTCCTTGGTTGAAAAGAAAGGCTCAAATATTTTCTCATCCATTTCTTGTTCAAACCCCGGACCGTTATCCCGGACCGTTATCTCAACCCAATCGTGCTTAATACTTCTGAGGCCGACAATAATACTCCCGTTCTCGTCAATTGCTTCAAAAGCGTTCTTTACGAGATTGATCATCACCTGTGTCAACTGTTCCGGATCAGCGCGAATCGGATATACCGGGTCGAAATCCGTGATGATTTTTGTTGATTTGCCGATAATCTGACCGTTTAGGATAGGCATGATCTCATTGATAAAATCGCCCATATCGATAAGCTCGGAAGAATACTCCGGGGGTTTTCTCATCAGCGTGAAATCATTGATCAGATGGCTTACCCTGTCAACCTCTTTTATGCCCAGATCAATGTATTTATATATGTCATCAGACAACTCATTGAGCCTTATAAGCTGAAGCAGTCCCCTGAATGTGGCCAGTGGATTCTTGATCTCATGCGCAAGCGAACTGAATAATGCTTCAAATTCGGCCATTCTCTCCGCGCTTTGTCCAAGTTCCTGTATTCGGTAATCATCAGTACAGTCGTCCGCAATAATCAACCAGCCAATTATATCCTCCGCTTCTCTAATAGGATATACCGACCAATTCACAAATCTGTTATTGAACTTATTTTTAATTCCTTTTGCCGGCTTTTCTGTTTTTGACAGGATACAGCTGTTCCAGGGTGCCGCAATATCATGTACGGATAATGAAACCCATCTGGTAGCGGATAATTCCAGAATATTTCCCGCTTCCCAATTGATATACGCAATTGACATGTATTTATCGACAACCATAACCGCGCTTTCTACCGATTCAACAATCAGGTTAAACTTCGATTCAGTCGTCTCCATCAGATGATCAATCTCAATTGCAGTACCGCATTCCTGAACCATCAGGTCCAGCAGGCGGCCGGCCAGGTTGTATTCTGCCGGAGCTTTGATAGTCATTTTGCCGGATATGCCGGATCGCATTAGGTTGGCCACTATAAAATCCCTGTCCTTCAGGCTCCATATCGAAGGAATTTTATCGCAGTCGCCTTTGACCAACAATCCGTTTTTCCCCTCCCCCTCATATTCGATCCATCCGCCGTCTGCTTTAAACAATAAAACGGAAGCGCTGAGGATTACATCCAGCGCACGGTCCAGTATATTGCCGCCTCTTCGCAGTTTTGTCAATATCAAGTGTACAGTTCGATGTGTTTCAGCCGATACACGTTCAGGATTCCATTGTTGCTTCATTGCTTTATATAAACAACGTATCAAATCGCTGGCCGCATCGACACTGTCATAAAACGAAATGATGCCGTCTCTTCTGCAATGTCTGCATCCCTGGGCAATAATAAATACGCCATTATCCAATTTAAACACTGACTGTTTGACATCACTGTTGGTTATGTATATCGGCTCTTCTGCATCTGACATATTATCCGGTATTGTGAGTTTTTTAAAAGGAATCTCGGATTTACATATCGGACATGCGTTACATAGATTCATATAAAAATTATTTTTCATGACATAGAGTATCAGGTTCAACTGCAGCGCAGTTGCCAGACTTTCGAGAAATTGATGCCATTGACCGGAATCGGCCAGTACATATATACCTATGTCTTCATTCATATAACGCGCCCCCGTCGTTTTAAAGAGGGATCGTTCCCCTAACCCTTAACCCTTGAAATCAATACAGTAATTTTATCTTTACAGGCTTATGTTGTTCTAAGCTGAATTCATTGCAGCCAATAGTTTACATGTATTTAACATAATTATTAATAATATATTTATAAGGTAGATTATACCTGTAATCCTAACTTCCGTCAATAAAAGACAGTTGAAAATGCTCACTTTTGAAGAAAATTGAGTACCCATTGACCATATTTCGGCTTAAACGCAAAAGCAATGACAGAAAGTATCGTAATGAATAATTTTATACGTCATGGAAAACGTATAAACGGGTGTTCTGTTATCTGAAGCCTCCGGCAAAGATGACGCTGCCGCATACATCTTGCTTTGGGGTGTATGCGGCAAATATATGATGTACTTTTTTATACATACCGGCACAAATAATCCATGCGGGGTGAAAATAATAATTTCGAAAACAAAAACCAACAGAAGCTTGATGGCACTTTTTCAGACCTTGCGCATGATAAGACCTGTAAAAAAGCTTACCGCGCAAAAATATCAGATTGTCGTTTTATGCGCTCTCAGAATATGCTCATGTCTTGTCAAAGCCATATATTTGAGATATGTGATTGCTCTTATCTTTCAAATTCTTCGCACGCTAATTGCCATTTCCAACAGACACAAATAGCTCGGCAGATTTTATCGTCGCTTTTCAATATAAAATATATGTAATTCTTGCATTTTCTGCAAATTTATATTAAGATTACTTAAATACTGATCATACGAGGTTTGCCATGAATTTATATCTTCATGATGTCTACTATCGGCTGATCTTTGAAAACAGTCCCGACGCCATAATGCTTACAGGCTTAGATGGAAGCATTTTTATGGTTAACCGCGCAGCTTGCGATCTTTTGGGAAAAACAGAAAACGAAATCTGCCGCTACGGTCTTTCCGGGATCGTTGGTATCGATGAACGCAGCCTGACTCAACTATTCAGCCGTCTTGAACAAAACGGAAAGCTGAGGGCTGAACTGACATTCATCAAAAATGACGGAAGACTGTTTCCCGCTGATGTAACCGCGCAAATGTTTAATGACGAACGCGGAAAGCTATGGTCTGTTACAACCATACGGGATATATCAGAGCGCAAGCAATCGGAAGAGGAACTGAGAGACCTCCAGCGAGAGATGGCATATAACGCTACATATGATTTTTTAACAGGCGTGCTGAACAGAAGAGCTTTTATTGATAAACTCAATCAGGAAATGAACCGCGCTCAACGCGATAGGATGCCGATGAGTTTGATTTTATTGGATGTCGACTCCTTTAAGCAAATAAACGACACAAACGGGCACCTGGCCGGCGATTTTGTCCTCAAGAAGGTTGCGAAATGCCTTGCCGAGCATCTTCGCTCCTATGATTTACTCGGTCGTTATGGCGGAGACGAGTTTATTCTTTGTCTTCCGAATACTGCATTCGACCAGGCGACAACCATAGCCGAACGGCTTCGATCGAATATAGAAAAGGCCGAAATCAAAAACGAGTCGTCATTTATAAAAGTGACGGCCAGTATGGGCGTGGCCTGCCATTATTACACATCGTCAAACGACATCAATGCGCTAATTGCAAAAGTTGATGATAATATGTACCGGGCAAAAATCAGGAAAAACTGCGTTGTTGCACAATAACAATTTTGCGTCTTTTTACCTGTTCTAACCGACCATCCGCCAACAAGCGACGAAATGCCCGCACAACACGGCATGTTCTGCGGGCATTTCGCTTTGGAGGGAGGAGTATCTGAAAATCAGATAAAATGAGAAACCGGGTTAATAAGCTTTTCCATACAGCTCGGTCAGAAAGTCTTCGACTATGTATACAAGCTGATTAGGTGAGACACTTTCCCTTTTCAGGATAGCAATCAGGTTTTTGATGTCGCTGACTCTGGTGCTTATGTCCTCGATTTCAGCGCAGCCTTCTTTGCTTACAGCTTTTATACCGAATACCTTGTCTGGTTTTGATCCTTGCGTTTTGCATTTGGTCGTAATAATCTGATAAGTCATATCATTTACTTCACTTGCATATGAAACTGCAGGCATGAGCAACCCCCTGTCTTTTCTATAGAATAATCTCTGTTTTAAAATGTGTAGCGCCGTTTCCTTTCTAAGCCATTTGAATATGAACCCCAGCTTTTCATTTTACAATTCCCTTACGATATATTAGCATGCGGATTCTGCGTTTCATATAGCCGTGCAAAATTAACCCTTGAAATGTAATAAATAGACCGATTGTCGAATATTATCTTTTTCTGGATTGACATAATATTAGTAATTCTGATATAATTTGGATGCCCCATCACACTTTCGAGGTTATTTCATGTTAACAATTGCCATTTGCGACGATTCACCTATTCAACTGGAATCGGTTCACCGCATGATTAAAGACTTAATGGTTAGGGAAAACGCCGAACATTCAATCTTATGTTATTCGGAAGCTGAGAGACTGCTTGATTACCTCAGCGCCACCGATGGTATGGCAGATATTGTTTTCCTTGATATAAAGCTGCCAAACCAGTCCGGCATTGAGATCGCAAAGACCGTCAATATGCTGTATCCCCGCATCAAGATCATCTTTATGACGGCGCACATTACTTATGCCCGTGACATTTTTGACGCTTCTCCTACATATTTCTTGCTCAAACCCCTATCACAGCAAAAACTTGAGGCTGCTCTTGAGGCTGCAATCAGCGCCGTTAATAATGAAATTGACCGGACAATATCTATTAGCTCCAAGGGACAGCTATATAAACTGCGCCTGAATCTGATCGAGTATGCAATGAGCAGCGGGAGAATCGTCACATTTTTTGAAGAGGGACGAAAGATAGTCATCTATACAAAAATGGATGATGTTGTCCCGAAAATGGGCGCGAGTTTTTTACGGTGCCATCAAAGCTATCTCGTCAACATGGACCGCATCATGAGTTTTGACAAGCTTTCCCTCGTTTTGTATTCGGGCGTGACGATCCCTGTGTCCAAGAACCGCCATACCCAGGCAAAAGCCACCTATTTAAAATACCTGGGAGGCAGCTTATGATTACATACGGTATCACCTTTTTAACATTGTTCATCCAATCTGTTCTGGTTGCATTCTTTTTTCATTCGATTCTGATACCCAGATACAGGTCTATCGTTATCAATACGATTTTGGTGCTGGTCATTTTCACTTCTTATTTGCTGGCTTTCTTTTTTCCATTGGAAATGTGGCTGAAAACAATATTGAATTTTGCTCTCGTTCTCATTTTACTGTTTCTTCTTTATGTCAATTCCTTCAGGCAGATTCTGTTGGCATTCATGATTTTCTTCATTATCAACAATATTGCGGAATTGGCCGCAACCGGCATTGTTATTTTTGGACTTGATTACATTTTTTCCGACATTGCAAAGCCGGGTCTCGAAATGAATATTCTCCGGGGTTTCTATATCATTATTGTTACGGCCTTGTATCTACTGACAATCTTCTTATGGCACCGAAAGCAGACCGGGCGTATTGTTTTTCAAAACTTTGTGGCCTTTACGGTTTTTCCGATCAGTCAGATATTTTTGCTTGAGGGCACATTTACCGCATATGACAACGGCGGAGAAAACTACCTTATCGTATACACCGTGTTGGGAATCATTTTGGCAACGCTTGCAAACTTCTATTTATTTAAGCTTATCAATCAGCTTAAACGGAAAGCGGACCTGGAAAAAAAGGTCACCCAGCTTGAGCAGCACCGGCAAATGAGTTTTGATCATCTCAAGGATCTCGATGCGCTTGACCGGCACAACAGAACCTTTCATCACGACATCAACAATCAACTCTCGGTAATACAGATATTACTGCGTTCCGGTCAGTATACGCAAGCATCTGACATGATTACCGCTCTGGCTAACGATATCAATGTATATGACAGCAAAAAATATTGTAGCCATCCGGTTGTGAACGCTGTTTTAACACAAAAATGCGTTCTGGCTAATCTGCTGGATATCGACATGGATATCGACGTCTACGTTCCGGATAATTCCGAAATCCAATCGATTGATTTGTGCAGTGTTTTTTCCAATCTGCTGGATAACGCCATTGAGGCCTGCGGCAATTGTTCGGATAATCTGCTGAATAAACACATTGAGATTAAAGCGGGTATTTTGCGCGAATACCTTACGATTAAGGTAAAAAACTCAAAGTCCAATGAAATTATCATAAAAAACGATCAGATCCTTACCACAAAGAAAGGTTCGCGGCAACACGGCCTTGGAATGAGCATAATTGATGATATTTCCAAAAAATATGACGGCGATTTCTCTGTTAATTATTCGGATGATACTTTTACCGCGGTCGTTTTGCTCAAAGACAGGGCGGCTGCCGATAAAGTCAGAAAAGCCAATGCGCTTGACTCTGTATAGCCGTCGCTGATTACATTTTTTCGCTCAAATCCTGTTGCTTTTGCATGCGATTTGGGCGAATTGATTTTCATATGCCGGCAGGCAGGCTTTGTCATTTACGCAGTCTTTATACGCACGGCCCCTCCGGGCGTTACTATCGTTATCTATGCTGTTCCGGTAAACTGTAAATATTAAATCAACTGAGGCGTTCAGTTTTGACACAAAATAACGATAAGAAGTATTGTGTGTGTTTTCCGGGAGTGTGATTTCTGATACAAAAGAATATTAAAGATACCGGGGGGAAACCAAATGAGATTTGTACCATCCAATTGCCTGCGTGAGGGTATGTCGCTGGGAAAGACATTATACGGCAGGAACAATGAACTGGTTCTGTCTCGGGGAGTCGAACTCACCTCTTTCTTTATCGAGGGTATTATCCGGCTTGGGTACAGCGGAGTATATATAGATGATGACATTTCAAAGGATATTGAAATTATTAATGTTATCAGCGAAAACGTTCGGCAGGAAACCATAAATGGAATGAAAAAAGTCTTCATGAAAGCAGAAAGAGGACAAGATTTTTCTGACCTAAAAAAAGACATTTCCTTTCAGATGAACAGCATTGTTGACGAATTGCTGAAAAACAGGAACCTGATGGTAAACATGATTGACCTGAAGTGCTTTGATAATTACACCTACGCGCATAGTGTTAATGTTGCGGTGCTTTCCGTCATCATTGGCATATCAATGGGACTAAAAAAAGAGCTGTTGTTTAGACTCGGGCTCGGTGCGATCATGCATGATATCGGAAAGGTGTTTGTCGACAAAAATATTATTAATAAACCGGGAAAGCTTACCAACGATGAGTATAAATTGGTCAAAACACATCCCATGGCCGGGTACAGATACATCAGGGAGAAATTCATGCTGCCCTCGACCAGTTATGACGTCATTATTGATCATCATGAAAAATATGACGGTACCGGCTATCCCCATTCCAAAAGTGGGGACAGGATATCGCTGTTCGGCAGAATTGCGGCCATAGCGGATGTTTATGATGCGCTCACCTCAAAACGCCCGTACAGGGCTGCGCTCAACCCTTCCGAGTCGATTGAACACATCATGGGCAATTGCGGAGTCTCCTTTGATACGGAAATTGTCCAGATATTTATCCGCAAGGTTGCGCCCTATCCGGTCGGTACAACCGTCAGGCTCAGCAATGGATTAACCGGCCTTGTCACGGAAAATTATGAGACACATTGCCTGCGGCCCAGAATAAGGGTAATCAAAGACGATGAATCGGCCGTTACGCCGTATGAAATTGACCTGAAAGACGATTTTAGCTATCTGAACGTAACAATAGAGGGAATCATAAACGAATGATCAGATTCGTATTTTATAACTGTGCCCAGCGGGCAAGTTATTAAAGGAGGTAACCCTTTTATGACCCTTACACCAACCGATCAAAAGCTCCCGCAAGCCCCGAGAGCAGCTACCGCAGAATTCTGGCGATTCGCCTTTACAGTTATCGTTTGTATCTACCATCTTGAAATTTTCTATGCAAAACGAGACCTCTTGGTATCCGGATCCAGCGCAGTCGAATTCTTTTTTATTCTTGCCGGCTTTTTGATGGCAAGGTCTGCCGGTCGTTATCACAATACCCGCACGTCACCGGTTACGGTGCGCGAAGCGCAAGCGAAAGCGCTTGATTTTGTAAAAAAGAAGCTTAAAGCAATCTATCCTGTTCTTATCATCGTTTTGCTGCTTGGTATTCTTGTGTTTCCAGCCATGCCCACATCATTTGCTGATCGTCTTAAAGCCCTTCAAAATACCGAGTGGGAACTGCTCATCCTGGTTGGAACACCATTTGGCTATAATAACGGCATGGCGCCCATTGTTCCACTGTGGTTTTTGACGGCCCTTATCGTTGTCGGGTATCTCTTTACCTATCTGATTTATAAGCATTATAATTTTATGAAGTTTGCAGCTCCGTTGATTGGCGTTCTTTTTATGGTTTATTTTACCTTAAACTCAACGTTAATCCTTGACTTCTATGTTAAAATGGGCTTTTTTAACGCCGGTATGATCAGAGCAATCGCTGAAATAAGCCTCGGCATATCCGTGTTTTTCCTGTATGAGTACTTATCTAAAATTAAGTTCGGGATGGTTTTACGCGTTTTACTCTCTTTGCTGGAACTATATGCCATATACCGCTTTTTTGCTCTGACATTGAACCAACCGATCGGCATGGATAATTTCCGCAGATTAGTCTACATAATGATCATTGTGTTGTTTTCATTCTTGAATGCGACCGCCTTCTCGCGCCTGCTGAACCGGCGCATATGGAATCATCTTGCCAAGATATCTTTGGCGATGTATATATGCCATTTCAATTTAATCATGATTTATTTCAAGTATCTCGGATCATTAAAGATGAAGCTCTTCCAGCGCTCCGCCACTTCTTCACTCGCACGCACGCTTTCAAAATTCTTGCAGGGAACGGGCGGTTATGATGAGAGATTCAACGCCGTGCCATTATCATGGAAGGATATGCTTTTTTTCATTGTGCTTGTCGTCGCGGTCTCGACGCTGATTGTGCTGTTTATAGCCGGAGTGAAAAAATTTATTGTCCGGCCATGTTATGCGAAATATCTACAAAATCAACAGGCAAAAGAATTAGAACAGGCAATTGGGCAAGCCGATGCCGGTACCAATGAAAAAAGCGAAGAAACTGATTCCGAAACGCTTCCCCTTTAAATTTTAGTCTCCTTCTTCTCAAAGCGGCACAAATAGCTGAAAAAATCGATTTGACCGCCAAAAATAGCGCTTAAATCGATTTTTTTTGCACGAAACAAGCTTCAGGTGAGTAAAATGTTTCACACTAATCCGGTGGCTTGCCGCCATTTGGCACTTCCGACACCAAGTCAACCTCACTGATGGCAGGAGCACCTTCCACCGACGCCAAAGCAATTGTTATCCTTGTGCCCAGACCTTCCCGGCTAAGCACCTCCATATACCCGCCATGGCGCGATATAATCCACTTCGCTATCGACAGGCCGAGACCCGCTCCGCCCGTAGCGCGCGCACGCGACTGCTCGGCACGGTAGAACCTGTCGAAAACATAAGGAAGCACATCGGGATGAATGCCTATCCCATCATCCTGTACGGTGAGCCTTGCCGTCATGTTTTCTCTTGTGACCGTGATTTTGATTAAGCCGCCGGATTCAGTATATTTTATCGCATTATCGACTAGAATTCTCATCGCCTGCTTAATCAAGGCCCTATCAGCCGAAACGGCGACATCTGCGGATTCGACTTCGTATTTACGCGTGCTGTCCACCATGCGGGATTCGCTTATAACCTCATCAGCCAGCTCCGACAGCTCAAATATTTCCGGTTGGAGCATGATCGTATTATTGTCCCCGCGCGCCAAAAATAAAAGCTGCTCGATGAGGTCCTTCATGCTTGACGTCTCATCCTTGATGGCCGTAATGGATTCCTGCAATGTTTTCTGATCGTTCTTCCCCCACCGGTCCAGCAGATTTGCATATCCCTGGATTACGGAGATCGGCGTTCTGAGCTCATGGGATGCATCTGAAACAAAGCGGACCTGCGCGCGATATGATTCATTAATCCGGTCAAGCATTCCGTTAATCGCTCTGGCCAGGTTTCTTAGCTCTTCCTGCGTTTCATCGATAATAATCCGCGTATCGAGCTTTGAGGCATTTATTCCCTCCAACTTGCCGGTCAGTGCCTCCATCTTCTCAGAATCAAAGTTCCTGCTGACTGTATTGAGATCCTGCGCTACTCTGGCAAACTCAGCAATCGGGTCAAGCGTCCGGCGAATGAGTCTGGCATTTTTCGGGATTCCCGACAGGACGACCAGAAGCTCTATGATTAATAATGCGATAAAGCCCGATTTAAAAATGCTCAGGAGAGGTGTGAGCCTCACAGACAGGCTAAAAAACCGCCCGTTATACTCAAATCCGACTTTATATACCGGCATGGCATTATGACCGGGAAATGCGGCTCCCGTGCCGTCTTCCAATACGATTTTCCTGACGCCTGCCGCGGTTCTTTTAGGAAACAGGCTCTGCAGAAAGCCCGGTATGGCTATCCCCTCCGGTTTCTCTTTAAGTACCTCAATGCTCAGACCCGAAAGCTCAAGCCAACCATCGGAGGAGATATCCGGTGCGCCAAATTGTATGATCCTTTCTGCTGCATTTCCCGCGCATCGTTCGCTGTAAGTGACGGCCGATATCCCCGCAACGATCAAAATGACGATATCCAGATAAAGAAATATCCTGATCAGGCGAAAGCCAAGCCTGACATTTAGCCGGTGTGCGATTGACGATTTAAATTTCCCGCCAATGTCCGGATTGTTTTTTTCACTGCTCATCTTTAATCACATATCCCACCCCGCGAACGGTATGGATCAGCTTCATCTGATACACTTCATCGATTTTGCCGCGTAAAAACCGGATGTAGACATCAACCGCATTTGTTCCTCCGTCAAAATCAAAATCCCATACATTTTCCAATAATGTTTCCCTTGTCATCACAAGGTTTTTGTTTTTCAGCAAAAAATGCAGAAGATCAAACTCGCGTTTTGTCAGTTCGATCTGATCGCCGTTAACGGTTACGGTCCTGCGTTTTATGTCCATCAAAAGACCGGAGGCAGACAACACTTCGCTGTCTTGAACCGACGAGATCTTTCGAAAAGCGGTGCGAATCCGGGCCAGCAATTCTTCAATCGCAAACGGTTTTGTAATATAATCGTCAGCGCCAAGATCGAGACCTGCGACTTTATCGGTAACACTGTCCCGTGCAGTCAGCATAATGACAGGAACGGAGGATCCGCGCCTGATTCGGCGAAGAACCTCCATTCCGTTGAGTTCCGGGAGCATGATATCAAGCAGAACCAAATCGAATCCTCCGGATACGGCAAGCTCACAGCCGGATCTGCCGTCATAAGCCTTTGTCACCTCATATCCCTCATAACAAAGCTCAAGCTCCACAAAACGTGCCAGCTTCGCCTCATCCTCTATCAAAAGAATTCTCGCACCCATTTCGATTCGTTCCTTTCATATCCGCATTCCATAAACTGCAGCCTGAATCATAGCGGCATAAAACACTTATTTCCCTCCGAATGATCTTTTGATGTCCTCTGCCGTGTCGGATGCACCGCCCATCACCCTGTTGACGGATTCTTTTCCCAGTTCATTGCCGCGGAAGCGATAACGAAACCCGAAAAACAACCCGATGATTACAAGGGGGACGATCACCCAAAACAAGAAGCATAGTAATATAACCAGAATCGTAACCGGGCAGGAGATAACTGTCTCTCCGTTCTTTTCCGCTTCAAAATAATTGTTGTTTCCCCTCGTGATAATCTTCACGCAAAATTGAAAAAATCTCTTCAGCATATCTCCAAAACTCTCCCCCTGCCTTTGCCGGCAGGCGGAGCCGCCGTTGCTTTGATTGGTTTGCGTTCCGCCGGAATCTTGGCTGGTATAAAATCCCCCCGTGACAGGCGGGTTCACCTTGCCCTGCTTTTCAAGGTATATCAGCGCATCCAGAAGATCGCCCCCCACGGCGTCCAGCGCTGCTTTTGCCTCTTCAAAACTCACATTTGCCTTTTCCCGCAGCCTTTCAACATGTTCCAATGAAGCCATTGCGATTTCCTCCTCAATAACCTGTAGTGACCTTATCCTATCAGGAAAGACTTCAAGAACAATTTGCATTACATTAAAATCGGATTAAAAGAAAATGCTAATTAATCAAAAGATATCAGCTTGGCTTGATCATACCATTGCGCGGTTGCGGACCGCCATGTTTCATTTGTATATGGGCTTTCATTGTCGTTACGCTCCTTTGCGTGCCGCCGCAATAGACGAAAGAAATCATTGATTCTGTCCTCCGCTTTTGTCATATGCTCAATCATGATGTCGCCCCAGGGCTTTGCCCTTTTATACAATCCGGAGTTTCTCAGTTTATGAACGGCGTCATTAATATCATAAGTGACACGCCTTTCTTCTACTTTTCTGCACATGCCGGTTTCAAGGACAGTATAAGCCGCAGTATTGGAAAAATCCAATGGAAATCCGCAAGAGCCGGGATTGATCAGCAGCCTGTCCGCGATTTCAAGATACCATTGAATGTGCGTATGCCCGAACAGATAAATACCCTTCGGCATACTTTTAAGCTTCGCCATAAATTCGTTGTCCGATCTCAACTGCATATCAGCATACTTGAGATATTCCTCATGTGAAAATGGTTGAGAGCGCATCTTCTGTGCAAAATTTGAGCTGGAAAGCTCCCGCATTCCTTTATGCGGAAACAAGGCCGCAGGGGCATGAAACATGGTTATTAGTGTACCGTCCTCTTCGATTGTTTCAATTTGTTCGGGCAGATCAATCATGTAATGAAGGTTATCAGGTCGATAAGCCTGAAACCCCCAATACAAAGGAGCCAGCATATCGTGCGTCCATTTTGATTGATTTTGCCCCATCAGATCTTTCAGGTAGTTTTCCTTGTTTCCCTTTACAACATAAGCGTTCTTTATGCTTTTTATCAGATCGGCTGTCTCGTTTGGAAAGGGCATATCGGCGTAATAGTCGCCCAAAAATACATAGCGGTCAATCTCTTGCTTTTTCGCGTCCCGCAAAACAGCCTGAAATGCAGGAAGATTTCCATGAATATCAGATATGATCGCATATCTCATCTGCCTTAGCGCCTCACTTTACTGCCAATATCATAATATATTCCGACACCCATTTCAATAAATAATCAAAATGCGCAAGAACAAGCGTCTCAATGCCCGGGAACAACCGAAAAGTACGGCTGCTTCCGGGCATTTTCATATTTATGATGCTATTTGTCAGTCGGATATCGCAGCTTTGTATCCGTCGTAATGAATTATAAAATCCTCTGACGTGCCGGTGATGGTCGCTTTCATCAATACCGCACTGTCCTTGAGTGGTTGATATGCCGCGCTATCCAGCACATCGGTATACTCCACAGTTTCGCCGGGTTCAATTACAGTGGTTGCTAGAGCCATGATAAACAGCTTATCTGCAGACCAGGTATACAAAACTTCTCCGTTCTGGTCCAGAAGCTGAAAATCAAATCTCTGACCTGAGGAATGCTCGATTGTAACCGGGTCACTGACGCCATTTAAAATGGTTACAGACATGCAAAGGCCCCCGTCTTTTGTGCGCAAAGCGGATGCGGTCACGCTTACCTTACTCATATAAGGTTTTGACAACATTATGAGTCGGTCGACAGCTGTCACAGCCTCGGCACATGATGCACCCTGTCCCGGATAAAGCATATTGCCGCCACGCCCTCTGATTAGTCCGAGCAGAACTGCTGTAACGACATCATTCGCGTATTCGGGCGATATGTCGGCGTTGTCGGTAAAAAGCTCCGGCATCATTAAAATGACGGCATAGTCTCCTCCGGTTATATAATCAAACGCTTTTATGAGGTAATGAATCATTTCTTCCCGTGCAAGAGAGCTGTCCGGGTGAAAGCTGCCCGTTTTCGTGATAATTCCGGCTGTGTACAGATCAATCAATTCGTTTGCTCCGGTATCATCGTTTTTCACATCGTCAAAATAATCGGCGATATTCGGCGCTACAAGGTAGTTGATTGTAATCCCCAGCGCCTTATGCAAAAGGCGGGCGAATTCCATGCGCGTGATCGGTTTCATGGGTTCAAACCGGTCTTCACCGGTTAAAAATATCTCCGGATAACCGTATCGTTCAACGGCTTGCCGGTACCAGTCTGCTGAAACATCAGAATGCGCGCGTCCACCGGACTGTACCTCAGCCGGATCGTCCACCGTTGCCAATACCGTCATCGGGAAATGCACAATAGATACAAAAATAAGCAAGGCGCAAACAAGTGCCGTTTTTTTCATTACTCTTCCCCCTCCTGTTTGTTTTTATTTTTAGATTAAATTTATAGGGGTTTGTTCCCCCTGCTATGATGAATTTTCTGTTAACAGATACTATAGTCAAAACGCTGCTCCGGTTACCGCTGTATCCGGATCGCTGCTTCATACAAGCTTTTGTTGGACCGGAACCTTGACAAAAGCTTGCACCGTAAATACAAACGGTGATATACTGTGCATATACCAGAAAAGGACATATGATATTATGCTCAACGACCTGACAGTCGGCAAACCTATGCCGGTTATTTGGCGCTTTTCCATACCTTTGCTGCTCAGCACTGCGCTCCAACAGCTTTACAATATTACCGGCAGCATCATTGTCGGGCAATTTGCAGGCAAGGACGGATTGGCCTCAATCGGCGCGGCTTATCCGATAACGCTTTTTTATATTGCAGTCGCAACCGGATCTTCCATGGGCGCGTCTGTTGTTATCTCTCAGCTTTTCGGTGCCAAAAAACTAAAAGAAATGAAGAGCGCCATTTTTACCGCAATCATTTCTCTTTCCGTTCTCGGCGTTATACTAGCCATCGCAGGCGCATCCCTCAGCCGCACCATCATGGCGCTGCTAAACGCGCGTGCGTCTATATTTGAAGCCTCGTCCGTTTATCTGGCCCTCTACTCCATAGGCGTCATTCCGATGTTTGTCTTTAACACCGCTACCGGAATATTTACAGCCTTGGGCGACTCAAAGCGTCCGCTGTATTTTCTTTTGATGTCCTCGGTTTTGAATATCGTATTAATTCTTTTCTCTGTCGGTGTTCTGGATATGGGCGTGACCGGTGCGGCTTTGTCCACGGTGATATCTCAGCTTGTGGCTGCAGCTTTATGCATGTCGATTTTGGTCAAACACATAAAAGCTATAAAGGTCGATGAGAAAGCCGTTATTTTTGACCGAAAGCTGTTTCGGGACATGAGCAAAATAGCTATTCCGAGTATCTTTCAGCAATCTTGTGTCGCGCTTGCGCATACGATTGTCCAAAGTCTGGTCAACACCTTTGACACCTCCGTTATCGCAGGGTATGAAGCTGCATCTAAAATACACAATTTCGCCTATATGAGCTTTAATACCCTGGGCATCGCCTTATCCAGCTTTGTCGCACAGTGTTTCGGTGCGCGCAAACTGGTTAGGATCCGTGAAGGCTTCAGAGCTTCGACGACTATTTGCTTTGCTCTCACTGTTTTTGTCGTTTTAATCATGCAGATCATGCCAGATAAACTCATCGGGTTGTTCGTTAATAAAAACGCGGAGCCGGATGTGATCAAAACCGGAGTCAATTTCCTGCGCATCATCTCCCCGGACTATCTGATAATCTGCTTTATCATCACTATCGGCGGACTTCTCAGAGGAATCGGACGCGTGCGAGACTTCTTTTTTGTCACAGTCGTCGACTTTACCGTCCGGGTAGTCATGTCCTTTGTGCTGACAAAAGCATTAAACAGCTACACCGGCTTGTTCTGGTCATGGTATTTTGGTTCTGTCATCGATGTGGTTATCTGCTTCATGATCTTCGCAAATGTGGTAAAGAAAGGCGAGCTCAGGCTTTCGGGTAGCCCAATAAGCTAAACGGTATAACGGGAAAACTACCAAAAAGATTCAATATCTGAAATGCCAGTATTTTGGTTTCTTTTTACTGGGCTCATATTTATACTGATCTCCAAAATATTTAGATTTATATTATGTCTCGGATACCGAAAAACGCTCCCTAAGCGCAGTGTAGAAAAATGCCTGGGAGGCGAGCAGGTACACACCTGCTCGCCTCCCAGGCATTTTAGTTTGCTTTTGCGGATGCTCACCTTTTTACGTCCAGATGCTGAAAATAAAACCTGAAGATAGTTATGGCTGTTCAACATACCTTTACATAGTGATGCAGGTTCGCGCCTGCTTTTGTGATCACCAAAGTCAAAATAATCCCAATCGAAAAAAACACGATCAGCGGTTTGATCCATCTTTTCATGGCAGCCTCCATTTCATCGAAGTATCAACGCTGGTAATGGATAGACTTTAATTTCATGGTATCATTTTCCATGACTTTATTCAATCGGATTTTGAAATAATACATAGAAGCACGATGACTTGCTTAATAGTCCATATTAAAAAGGAGTTTCAACATGAAAAAGCATGCCGCTGCGGCAATTTGCGCGCTGATCTTGTTGTCCTTAACAGCTTGCGGAACAAGACCCGGCAATATTGAAACCAATGATCAAGACAGAAATAATACTGAGCCGCTTCAAACCAAGCAAAGTATGAATACCGAACCTCCTTCTATTGAAACTGATACGCCCGAGCCCGGATACAGCCGAATGAACCCCGCTCCAATCGGCGTTGAGCAAATAATCACTGACAGCTATAACGGATATGATGTATCGGCGAAAATCAACAGTGTCACACGTGGGGCAGATGCCCTGACTTTGGTAACCCAGGCCAATCAATTTAATGAAAGCCCCGGAGAAGGGGAGGAATATATCGTTGTCAACGCGACCATTACAGCGCTCTCAGCCTCCAGTGATACAGCATTCTCCGTTTATTCTTATCTGGATTTTAGCGCGTTTTCTTCCACAAACTCACAATATGAAATGCCTTCCGTGGTCGATCCCGAGCCGGAGCTTTCCGGAGATATTTATGAAGGCGGAAGTATAACCGGCAACATAACGCTGAAGGTCCGCACCGATGATCCAGCACCGAAACTCGTATACCTGCGGGATTTCGACGGCTCCGGCGGAATATGGTTTTCACTTAAATAATACTGTTCTTTAAATAAATCGGAGAACAGTATAATTACCATTATTTAATGTTTTCATACTAAAAGCATGGAGGTTTCCTGTCAGATTACTCAAGGTGTTCAAAACCAATTTTGAACACCTTTTTCTCTCTTATGAACTCAGCGAAACACAAGAGCAGCAGAGCTATGCGGTCTTTACATATCAGACAGTAAAGCAAAGCTTTTCAGGATTCAAAACGCATTCCGAATACGGAATTAAAAACTCCCTGATCCCGCTGGCATAGGGGGCGATGTCATATTGCTGATAATAAATCACGACGCCCTTATGCGTGCAATAGAAACTGTTTTCATTAAATGTGTCGACGATCAGTTCCGGGTAATCTTCAAAATACAGCTCCGGATTTTTTGCGATCTGCTTCATAATTTCCGAAAATACATATGCCTTGTACCCTTCCTTGCAGGTAATAAGCTTGTTTAGCCTGACTCTTGCACATTTTTGAAGATTCCAGGTCTGAGCATATCTGATTGTGCTTCCGTGCGCTCCTCCTGTATACAAATAGCGATCAAAATAGAGACTGATGATGCAAGAAGAGGCATAAGTGACCTTATATACAAACATCGCTTCAAACACCCTGACCGGATAACCGTTTTGCATGTCTGTCTCATACTGTTCAACAGCCATCTCAAAAAGCTCTGTCTCAATGAATTTTTTCAGTTCCAGTGCCTTTGAATGATAATATTGATTGACAAGAGATATGCACAACTGATATTCGGATGCCCTGAACTCAGGGTATTCGATCGTATATATTAAAAGGACTGTGCCGTTATATGTGAGTTCATCGGACAACACTTTTTTGTTGGTTTGAACTTTGCTCCGGTTCATTCAATTTCACCTCTATTCAACCTATGTTAAAAAAACCGAACAGTGACAATCAAAAGCCTTTCCCGGCATAGAATATGGTGTTGAGCGGTGTAGATTATTCTGCGTTAGCTGTAACGCGAAACTTGATTCGCAGATTTTTCCTTGCGGGAGAAGCATGAAAATGATCTATAAAAATGAACCTAAAGACGCCAGCCTTGCCGATATATTGGTTAACTATATCGGTGAAACCGTTACGGTCTATACTACAGGCGGCGGCGCGTCCGGTTCCGGATTCAGCGGCGTCCTCTTAAACGCCAATAGATATTTTATCCGTATACTGACGCGCCTTGGACAGGGGCCGGCCAATCCAATTGGTTATCATCAATACAACAGAAATAACCGCTGCTATGGTGGTAGGATCGGATCTGTTTGTGATATTCCGATTGAACATATTGTTTCTTTTTGTCACAACACAGTCTAAACCGTTACATAAAAATACACCTCTTAATGACATTTGTCTTAAGAGGTGCATTTTTGTCTATATATTATTTATCTCATTTTGGAAAAGCACTCGCTGCAATAGATCGGCCTGTCATCCCTGGGCTGAAACGGTACCTTTGATTCGTTGCCGCAAGATGCGCAGGTTGCCGAGTACAGCTCTCTTTTCGGTGCGCCGCCGTTTTTTCTGGCGTTGCGGCAGGATCTGCATCTTTGAGGTTCGTTCGTGAATCCTTTTTCAGCATAAAAATCCTGTTCGCTGGCAGTGAAGATAAATTCCGCGCCGCAGTCTTTGCATGTCAATGTCTTGTCATTTGTCATCTAGCGGTAACCTTCTTTATTCAATATTAATGCCGAAAATAGATTCAACACCAGCATTAGTATAAAGGTATTTTATACTAATGTCAATTATTTATTACACTTTTTGACATATTATTCCTTCTTGTCTGTGATTTTCTATCTGCTCGTCAGCCGATCAGCTTGATCTCTTTGGGCATTTTTCCGTACGTGCTTTTTATCGCAACACTTTGCACTGCCATATCGGTAATTTGGCCAATCATATGCTCAGAGACGATTTCGCCGGGTACGATCAACGGAATCCCGGGAGGGTAGGCAAAGACATATTCTGCGGACGTTTTTCCAGCGCTTTTATCAATCGGGTAAAACCTGCCTTTTGCCGTTTCGGCTTCATGGATGTGCATACATTTCTCAGGTATGGCAGGCAGCGTCGGTCCGCCCTTTCTGCAATTTGTTTGCCTAATGGTTTCATCGGTACAAAGTAAAGCGTCGCCTAACCGCAAAAATCCCTCCCGGGTATCCGCTATACTTGTCATCGCAACCACATAATCGGATGCGCTCATTTCCGTTTGAATCCGGTAGCGTTCAAGCAGACATGCCGCCAGGTAAGGCCCTTCAATACTCGTATTTCTACAGGATATGACGATCTTACCGGGATCAAAATGGTAAACAGCCGGATGGTATACAATGTCATCATTTCCCTTGCAAAACACCCGCAGGTTATTCAGGCCCTTCATTTTTCTATTAAACGCGTTTATCAGCATGATGTATTCGTTAAACAGCGCCTCGCCTCGATTTATCAAGAGTTCAATACAAGAATCAATCCCGGCCATCAGCAGATACGAAGGACTGCTGCTTTGAAAAACGGAAAGCATTTTTTTTATTTCAAACGGATCAATCAGATCCCCGTTAACATGCAATATGGCCGACTGTGTAAAGCAGGGCAGCGTTTTATGGAGCCCGTGAACAACAAGATCGGCGCCCGCTTTCACTGAGCTTTCAGGAAATTCCGGTGAAAACCCAAAATGCGAGCCGTGAGCCTCATCCACCAGAACCGGTATCCGGTGCGCATGCGCATGCGCGCATATGGTGCGAATATCCGATACCACACCATCGTATGTGGGCGATGTAATGATGATAAGCCCGATATCATTATGCTTTTTCAACGCTTCCAATACGCTTGAAACAGATATGCTCCCCGCGATACCAAATGAATTGTCATATTCCGGTAATAAATAGACGACATCAAGTTCCCTGAGAGATATGGCGTTGTAAATAGAGTGATGGCTGTTTCTTGCCGCCAGTACTTTGCCACCCTTGCTAATTCCTGCGAATATCGAGGCTAAAATCCCACTTGTGCTTCCGTTGACAAGAAAGAACGTTTCGCAGCTATGATAAAGCTCCGCAGCCCTTTGCATAGCGTCTTTTAGTGTGCCGGCCGCGTCATGAAGGGAATCAAAGCCTTCAATTTCGGTTATATCCAAACCGAACGGAAGATTCCTTTTTCCCATAATGTCTCTGCGTTTATGCCCCGGCATATGCATCGGATAGATATCAGAATCTCGATATGCCATTAGCTCTTCATATAATCCCAAAAACAACCCTCCCTTGCCTAATGCCGAAACATATCATATCTTTTTAAGCCGTAAAATGCAATTGCAAACAAAAAGCACTTATACCAGCCCTTGTTCCGGCCCGCTATAAATGCGTATCTAAACGGAACGGTAAAAATCCCCTGTGTAAAACGCATAAAAAAACCCCGGCATAAACATAAGAGGATGTTTATACCCGGAGAACCAGTATCATTTTTATATGTTTATTTTACCACAAATTGGCCAATTATTCAAGTCTGTTTATTTAACATAGACGGTGCTATACTGAAAACCAAACCAAATTCCGAAAGAGGTGGTCTATGTGGAGGGACTTCTGCCGATTGATTTTTCAGGACTCTTAAAACAGCAGACAGCGGATGAACTGCGGCAATGCAACGCGTTCACCGGTGTGTACGGCCTTCAATTATCCGAAAAACAAATCCAAAGCCTTATTGAAAAGCGTTTCGAGGCGCTCCGGAGCACCGGCCGCGTAGAATTCGGCCAGGGTATTTTGAAGAAACTCATTGCGGAGTTTTGCGATTCCCCTTTTATCACACAGGAAAACTATGAAGAATTGATCTGTGATCTGCAGGACTCTTTTTATTATTTCAAAAATGAATCAATGGACCTGTTTTCTGATGACGAATTAATTGCCCACATGAAATATTTCTTTGATTATATCTGCAGGGGAGACATGGACTATCTGAACGGCACGTCACTGGAGGCGCTTTGTCGGGGAAAGCGAAACGAATTAGAATCGGATGTATGCGAGCAAAACGAATCGGAGGTTTTTATAGAAGAGCTTTAGCTCTTAACAAACACAACCGGTAATATGGCGCGGTCACACACCGCGCGAAAGGAAACGCCTTATGTCCAACCAAAAAGCGCATTTATATCAGGTTTCTGCATCAGCGTTATCCTCAGGCCTTATGACCCCCGATGATGCCGCTCTCCTGCAGCAAAGGCTGTTGGATTTGCTGGGCAATACCGCAGCCCGCTACAGATTTTTTGAGAGCAGTTCCATAACCACGGAGCTTGCTCAGGAGCTTCTGAGCTCGATTATCTATACCATTGGACTGTATCTGAAAAAATGCGGTATGCCGGAAGCGGTACGACAGCTGAAAAGCATGACTTTATCCGATCTGCACAGGCTTGGCATAAAGGAAATCGAAGAACAGATTTTAATGGGCAAACGGCTTTTGGATCAGGTAAAACTGAGTGCGCCCGAAATCACAAACCGTTCCTATCGTGATACACTGCGCGAATTGGGTGCGTTTTTTTTACGTTACGACCACCTGTATTTCTCACACGAAACGCCTTCGGCGATTGAATACCCGTTATGCAATCCCATTTCGGAGCTAAACGGCATCGAATTTATCTGTGAATATTTGCGTCGTCTGGTTTTTGAAAACGAGTTTCTTCGGCGCTTCGACGCGGAAAGGGTAAAAAGCTTGCTATACAAATATTGTGCCGATTACAGCACTTTGTTGATTAACCTCTGCGAGCCGGTAGCCGTCAACGCCCTCGGCCTGGCTCTGATAAACGGTAATATCGCGGCTCTGACCATTAAACCTAAAGACCGGGCTCAGATTGAGGATATTTTGCGTAATAGGACCGAATCGGAAACCGTCTTGGTATTTGAAAAAGTCGCAGACGCTGTTTGCGATATAACAGGCATCAGCGCATACACAGAGCAGGCATATCTTCAAAGTATCGCCGCCTCCGCCGTACCCAGACTCAAAGCAGCACTAAAAGCAGGCAACCTGGAGAATGTTTTAATCACCTTTTGAGAGATAATCTTGTCGTTTGCACAGCGCTGCGCTCCCCGGTGCGCCTGTTTTCCGGTTATGAAGCAAAACGGAAAAAGCCTGGACGGCAAAAATACTGTAAAGGAACCGGTAACCGATTGTATACCGTTCCGCAATTTCCGTAAACATCATAAGCAAAACCGAGCCCGCAAAAAAGTACAGCGCGGGCTCAATGGTTTCTTTTTTCCTCAGCCGTATGATGGGCAGCACGGCTACGGCCATCGCGGCAAATAGCGACATTAAAGCGTTATATATGTAGATAATTGCGCGGTAAGCCGAACCGTTGCCAAAATCAAAGCCGTTTCCCGACCGTCTTTCCAGAGCGGCTACCGACCGGATATAGTCGCTGCTCGTCCAGATCCAGAGTTTTTTAAACAGATGAACCGGAATGCCCGCGCCCATCTTAGCATACCGTTCAAATGCTTTTTTAGCAAAGTAGTTTTGCACTTCATCCGTTGTGGTTGTGTTTTCAAATACCGACTGAAACACCTCACCGTCGGCGGCATTCCAGGTACCGTGTTCACTTGCCCCGACATACAAATTCCAGCCGTAGCTTTTTTTCGGAGCGGGATGGTCTGTAAGCAAAGGTATCATCTTTGAAGACAAAATCGAACATAATATAAAAAAACCGATTCCGCCCGCAGTCAGAATTGCCTTGTATTTGGGTTTAATACCGCTTCCGGTGATTAATGAGATGAGCAATGCAATCAAAGCGATTATTCCCAGCGGGCGAAAATACTGAGCCGCCGCGCACAGTGCCAGCGACGCGCCGACGAATACTTTTTTAAAATTGCCAACGGTTCCGTAAGAAAAGCAATAAAGCGCGGCCAATGCAAATACACCGAACAGCAGTTCCGCATTGGGCGTGTTTGCATAAATCCAAAGAGTGGGGTTTAGCGCGGCCGAAAGCGCGCCTGCTAATGCAGCTTTCGGGTGAACATACAGCTTGAGATAGGAAAACACAAGCTGCACGGCAGCTATAACGGCAATCTGGTTGATTGCGATATTGACCAAAACGCTTTTTCCGAAAATTTTCATAAAAACGGAAACAAACGCCGGATAACGCAATATGTGCGGAAACACAGCCGCATATCTATAATCATGCATCGTGCCTTCCGTCAGACCGATTGATCGGTATAACAAGCCTGATATATCGCCCTCATAAAAAAGCCGGACATTTAGCGCATACGCTCCGCATACAATAGCCGTAAACAGTATTAAACATATTCTGACGGTCAGATTTGTTGTAAATAAAACACTTACACCACCGTAAGCACGTCTCATCTTGCCGGAAATGCTGTCAATTTTCGGATAATAAATGACCATTGCAATCGCAGCAATGCTATACAAGCCAAAATATAAGATTATACCGTAACCGGAGGGGATATGGTAAAATAAAAAGAACACCATTCCGGCAGAAACAAAAAGGCCAAGTAAAATCAGCATAGCATTTATTGTTTTTCTTACCATGATTTCTCCTTTAT
>LSQX01181652.1_pt1 | contig 25397 bp, 27 predicted proteins | sample 654561 | NCBI WGS metagenome assembly LSQX01 (sample SAMN04489861, study PRJNA283612) | anaerobic digester metagenome | isolation source: 4 biogas reactors fed with cattle manure at either 37C or 55C with and... | place: Denmark: Kongens Lyngby | collected 2014 | reverse complement strand
TTTAAGTAAATTTAAGAAAAGAAAGAAATAATTCACAGAAATATTAAAAGTTGTAAAGGATTTAAATTCCTATTAAACAATATGTGAAATATACGATATAGATAAGGTACGAGATATTGTCCGTAAAAAATATGTATAGAGAATGGGGCGCCATGATCAATATAGAATTTTATCCCGTAGATGAGCATAAGGTGAAAAAGAACACGAGTGAGAGCACCTTAGCTAAAAAAATCATGCCTCCCCACATTAGAGCTGTGGTGGAGTATGAAAAAGAAGGTAAGAGTCTAAGTGAAATCGCCACCTTAACCAAGATGAACAAAGGGGAGGTATTACTATTAAAAAATTTATCGAAACATTACGAAGCTTAAAAGCCGAAACCTACATGGCTCTTGGAGCCGGACTGATGATTGGAGCACTATTAATGAGTATCTCCTTTCAAACTAAAGTGAATTTCAATATTGAAGAAAAAGCTCGAGCACGAGGCATGGTGTTTCCAGATGAGATTCGAGTGAACTTGGAAAAGGGAGAATAGAGATTATGATAATCAGAAGTCTATATCAGGTCACAAGACAAATGAACGTGTTGCAGAAAAAACAAGAAAATACGGCGGCCAATACGGCCAACGTGAATACCCCTGGATTTAAATATCAAGAACTAATCCAAAAGTCTATGAAAGAGCATCAGGTCTATAACCATGCTGGAGGCGCTAACAACAAGGGTATGGCTGAGCTGGGAACCTTAAGTTTTGGAACGGAGATTGATGGAGCTTACAGTGTATTTACCCCAGGGGTGCTTAAACAAACCGGTAATGCTACAGATGTGGCGTTAAATGGACCAGGATTTTTTGGAGTCACCACTGAAGACGGCCAAATGGCTTTTACGAGAAATGGTAACTTTGTCATCAGTGAAGACCGTAGACTAGTAACAAAAGAAGGCTATCCAGTGCTGGGGACCAGAGGCGGAAATTTAGAAGAAATTTACGTTATGGGCGATGAGCTCACCATTGGAAAAAATGGTGAGATTAATGGGACAAACTTGAAGCTCTACACTGCAGACTTTGCAGACTATGCGAACCTAGAACTTAGAGGAGAAACTCTTTATCTAGGCGCTAATGGCACTTTTAATCCAGTGAATGCTGAGATGGAACAAGGTTACCTTGAATCATCTAATGTGGACATCATGGATGAAATGATTAAGATGATGGAAGTTTCCAGAGAGTTCCAATCTAATCAAAGAGTCCTATCCGTGCTTAACGAAACACTTCAAAAGACCGTCAATGAGATCGGTCGTAATTAGGGGGAGCAGCAATGTATAATGGATTAAGAATAGGCACCACCGGCATGAAGTCCTCTCAAAAAGTCATGGATAATGTGTCAGACCAAATTGCCAATGTGAATACCACAGGGTATAAGAAGAGAGAAGTCGTATTTAAAGACTTACTTCGTAATGAAGTAGGTAAAAATCATGTGATGGTGTCGGAGAATGCTGGTAATATTAGTATTGGAGCAGGTTCCAGAGGCGAAATTGTAAAGACCAACTTTACCCAAGGAGCTATTACGCCATCTGAAGGGAGCTTCCATATGGCTCTAGAGGGTGGAGGATTCTTTGGAGTGAGAGTTGAAGGTAATGAATTAGTCTACACCCGTAATGGAGCCTTCCAGATGAACGGAGATGGGTCCATCACCGACGAAGAGGGCAACGCTCTAGAGATGGAGCAAACTCTTCCTTTGGCACAGTGGGGCCAGATGACGGGGATCAGTATTTCTGATGAAGGTTTAGTTAAGGGAAGAGATGCTAATGGAGTAAGTCAGAATCTTGGGCAAGTTATGGTTTTTGTTCCAGAGAACAATGACGACATGGTGTCTCTAGGAGAAGGTCGCTATACTTCTAACAAGGGAGATTTAAGAGCCAACGTTAATGGAGGGGAAGGATTCCCTAAAATTAAGCAGAATTTCTTAGAGAATGGAAACGTGACTTTGGTGGAAAGTATGACAGAGATGATGATCACCCAAAGAGCATACCAAGCCAATGCGAAGTCCATAAGCACTGCAGATCAAATGTTAGAAGTCATTAATACCATTATTTAGTTTGATAAAACAAGTAAATTAAGAGCCATGAGACCATTTGCTTATTTAAGCAGAAAAGTTTCATGGCTTTCTTGTCCTTAAAATATGGATTGAAAAAAATGATCCACAAGACGATAAACTTTGTTCATGCACCGTTTATACTTTATCTTGAGTATGGTATTATCAATTGGAACCACTAAATTAAATCCTGTGGATGATTTTTTATTAAAGTTCGCGGTGGGAAGTAGAATTTAAAGGTTCAATTATTTTATTTGGTTTGTAATCGTTTATATACGTATAGAGATCAATGATGTCCTATTTCGTGGCTGGCATGTAGTTTTATCGTAAAACTACATCTTTACAGGATAGCTTAACGGGTTGGCTTCTATAGACTAAAAATATAAAAAGGAGATTAATGAGGATGTCATGAAAATTAATAATCGTATCTCGTACATTAGAAAATTTATTTATATCATTAACGTGGTCATCATTATATTTTTCTCCAATATCATCTCATCCACCACTTTAAAAATATGTGACAGCTTTCAAGCCAGAGCATTTATTGAAAGAGCTCAATATTTACCTTTAATTCCAAGAGCCATACCAATTTTTGCCCTGACGTCCATCTTAGCGCTGGGTGTTTCTAATATTGTAAAAAGCTACTTGCAAAAGCATAATCAGTATGGCGTGAGCCTCTTACTTTTTGCGGATTTTATATTTTGCTCTTTAATCGTCTATTACTTAAATTTTAGTTATCGAGGGATTTTCCTTCTCCTAATTATGAATATTATCTTTTACGTCAAAGATAACAAAACTAGGATCTGGATTTTGCTCATCGCGCAGGTTTTTTATATTCTATCCGATTATGATATTTTATCTAGTCGGTTGGTCATGTTATCTCTAAGCGAATATATTGATTATTACTCCACAGATACGAAGTTTATTATTCTAGCCACTAAAAACATTTTGATTTCTATTAACAATATTGGGTTCGTAGTCTTTTTGTATTTTCTGCTTCAAAACAAGATCAATGAGAATCGAGCTATTCGTAAGCTGAATCAGGAACTACAAATTATTGCCTCTGAGCTTGAAGTGGCTAATGATCAGTTAAAGGATTTGGCTAAAACCTCAGAAGAAAATGTTAAGATGAAAGAAAGAAATCGACTGGCTAGAGAAATTCATGATATTCTAGGTCATTCTTTAACCAGCATCACCACAGGAATTGAAGCTTGTGTGGAGCTTATTAATATCGATACAGATCTTACTAAAACCCAATTAAATAAAATTCTTGACCTGTCTCGCAAAGGACTTGTTGATATCAGAAGGTCTGTGAGAGAACTTAAAATTGATTCCATTGCTAAAACTGAATTATTACCGGCTATAGAAAACTTAGTTAAGGATATTAATGAGTGCACTCCAGTTAAGGTAAGTTTGGAGATTTCTGGCCAAGTCACAAAATTAAAGGATGATGAGAATCAAATTGTCTATCGAATAATCCAAGAATCCATAACGAATTCCATAAGGCATGGCAAAGCCACTAAAATTCAAGTTGTTATTTTATTCTTTGAACAAGTATTAAAGATCACCGTTAGAGATAATGGAGCAGGCACTGACGAAGTCCTTGAAGGATTTGGTCTTACCCATATTCGGGAGCGGCTAGATATGCTTAATGGGGTAATTTATTATGATTCATCAGAGCATAGCGGCTTTACGTTGAATGTGGAAATACCGATAAGATGGAGGAATGGAAATGATTAAAGTTGTCATTGTAGATGATCAAGAAATTATTAGACAGAGTTTAGAACTTATGCTAAATAGTAAAGTCAATATTGAGGTGGTGGGGACAGCTAAAGATGGGCAAGAGGCCATCAGTCAAGTCCGAAACCTTAGCCCTGATGTGGTTCTCATGGATATTCGCATGCCTGAGATGGACGGTATAGAAAGCATGAAGATTATAAAACAGATTAGCCCTCTAACGAAGATTATCATCCTAACCACTTTTGATGATGATGAATATATTTACGATGCCCTAAAAAATGGGGCCAATGGATTTTTGCTAAAAGGGGTGTCTATTGTTGAACTGGTTCAAGCCATTGAGGTTATTCATGATGGAGGAGCTATGGTGGATAGTACTGTGGCCACTCGTGTGTTGGCTTTATTTGCCCAAATGGCCAAATCTAATTTCTCCTTTAAAGTTGAAGAAAGAGACATTAAAGAGCTGGCAAATAATGAACTAAAAATTATTCAAGCCATTGGTCAAGGGTTATCCAATAAAGAAATCGCAAAAACTCTAAATTTTACAGAAGGCACAGTTCGTAATTATATTAGTAGTACCCTTAAAAAACTAAACTTAAGAGATCGAACTCAAATTGCAATCTTTGCCATTCAATCAAGCATTATGCTTCGAACGATTGAAGACTAGGAGCCTATATGAAAAAAAGAACCACGATAATCGCAAGTATTCTAATGCTAATAATTGGCAGTTATCTAGCCTATGAGTACTTCAAAGATGAAACCACAGTGCTTGAGATTGGCATCTATTCAGGCAATGAATGGGGAGTGCCTCAAATTGATGTTTATAAAATCTATGATGAAGCTATAGAATTATTTGAAAAAGAACATGAAAATGTCAAAGTTGTCTATCGAAGTGGAACCCTAATGGAAGATTACTCTGAGTGGTTAGCACAAAAAATTCTTAAAGGAAATGAACCAGATGTATTTATTGTTCTTCAAGAAGATTTTAATACCTTTTCTGAAATTGGAATGCTGGAGCCCTTAACTGAGTTCATGAAAAATGATAATGAATTTTATGAAGAAGATTTCTATGAGAAAGCTCTAAAATCAGGAAACTATAATGATGAACAATTCGCCATGCCCTTTGAGATCGTTCCCACCTTTATGATTGCAAATCAGAGTTTGCTCATTGGAAATAATTTGATTCTCCCCCAAAATCAATGGTCCTTAGAATCTTTTATGGCTATAAGTAAAAAAATAACAAAAGACAACAACAACGATAATGTTATTGATCAATTTGGTTCAGTGGGATATGAATGGGACCATGTTTATTATGCTGAGAAAGGTGATTTCTCCCAAGGAGTGAGAGCGGTAGATGTTTATGATGAAATTAAATTAAAAACAGCTATTGATTTTACCAAGTCTCTATATCAGCTAAATAAAGGTCATATTGTTAGCAATAAAGAATTTAGTGAAGGATTAGTGGCCTTTAAACCTTTTTCCCTGGCGGAATTTAGAGCATATAAACCCTATCCATATAAGATTAAAAAATATTCTAATTTCGAATGGAGCGCCATTCCTTTTCCCGTGAATCAAGACAATAAAAGTCAGTCTAAGCTTTACACCGTTCAACTAGGCATGAGTAGCCGAACCAAGGAAAAAAAGTTAGCTTGGGAATTTATAAACTTTATGACCAGTAATGACCAGGTGCAACAAATGGTATGGGATTATACCTATGCCCTTCCAGCCAAGAGAAGTGTGGTGAATGGCATCTATGAAAACCAAATAGCATCCGATGACATTTTGGATCCAGATTTTCTAGAATTAATTATTGAGCAATCCGTGGTGGAACCTACCTTTAAAAAGTATAATAGGATCCGTGAAGCTATGGATATTCGAATAAAGGTGAATCTTTTAGAAGGCAGTTCCACTCAAGATACCATACGCCAAGTTAGAAAAGTTGTGGAGGATATATTGTTTGATGTGCAATAATTTGAGCTTAGGAGGGAAAAATGAAAAATAAAGTTATGCCATGTTTTTTACTCCTAGTATTATTCACTGCATTTGTAGGGTGTGGAAAAGTGGATGAAAAGGACGCTGAAAAACAGTATAAATTTGGAGCAACCTATATGACCCTAAATAATCCATTTTTTGTAGCCCTTAATAATGGGATTAAGGACGTGGTTGAAGCGAATGGAGATATTTTAATCGCCCTTGACCCTGCTCTGGACCCAAAGAAACAAGTCCTACAAATTGAAGACTTAATTTTACAAGGGGTGGATGCCATCTTTTTAAATCCAACAGATTGGAAAGAAATTAAACCAGGGTTAGAAGCGGCTAAAAGAGCAGGAATTCCCATTATTAACGTGGATGCCGCGGTGTATGACACTGACCTAGTATCAAGTATTATTTCATCAGACAACTATAATGCTGGGGTTCTTTGTGCAAAAGACATGATTAGTCGATTAGATTCGGCCAAGATTGTCATCCTTGAACAAGCTACCGCCAAATCAGCCATCGATAGAACTCAAGGATTTATTGATACCATCAAAGGGAAAAGCCAATATGAAATCATTGCAAAAGAGTCCACGGAAGGCCAATTAGAACAAGCCATGCCCGTGATGGGCAATATTATCCGGCAATATCATGAGATTGACGTGGTTATGGCCTTAAATGATCCCACAGCCATGGGGGCACTGGCTGCTTTGCAAGTGGCTAAAAGAGAGAGCCAAGTTCTAATTTACGGAGTAGATGGAGCACCAGAAGCTAAACAAATGATAAAAGATGGTAAAATGACAGCCTCAGCAGCCCAATCTCCCAACACCATAGGCAAAGTAGCCGCTGCAGTAGCCTACGATATTTTAAAGGGAAAAGAAGTTGAAAAAGAGATTTCTGTAGATATCATTTTTATTGATAAGGACAATGTGGACAACTATGGAACCACAGATTGGCAGTGATGGTAACTAAGAACTTTTAATGTAATGGGTTACATATGTCATACGAAACTAGTGACAAAGGGTGATGATAAATCACTCTTTTTTTGTATATACTTTTATTAGAGTGTGAAGAAGTTTTATCACTAAGCTTATGATATGTGATATTAATATTTCAAAGATATCGCGTAAGGGTTAAATTCATGAGTATGGGTTTTAATCTTTTGGTATCGATTTAAATCTTTGAGGTAACACCATAAATGGTAACTCATTAATACGAGTATTTAATATAGAATATCAGCCATGATTTTAGTCAAGAAAGTTTAACCTAGGAGGAGAGAGTGAATATGGAAAATCCTATAATACTTCAAATGCAAGGTATCACCAAGCTTTTTCCAGGGGTACGTGCCCTAGACGATGTAAGTTTAGAAGTTCATAAAGGGACAATTCTTGCGATTTGCGGTGAGAATGGGGCAGGGAAATCCACATTGATGAAAGTGCTTTCTGGTGTTCATCCTCATGGAACCTACGAGGGTAAGATTATCTATATGGGAAAAGAAGTGGTTTTTAGAGATATTAAAGAATCAGAAAAGGCTGGGATTGTCATTATTCATCAAGAGCTGGCCATGATTCCAGAGTTATCCATTGTGGAAAATATCTTTATGGGGAATGAAATTGTAAAATATGGATTAATTGATTGGGATACTCAAAGAGAGAAGACTGTGGAGCTTCTTAAAAAAGTAGGATTGACTATTGATCCCAATAGCTTAATTAAAAATTTAGGGGTAGGTCAGCAACAATTGGTGGAAATTGCTAAGGCACTTTCTAAAAACGTTAAATTACTAATCCTTGATGAACCTACATCTGCGCTGAATGAACATGATACGGAGAATCTATTGGGGCTAATGAAAGGATTAAAAAATCGGGACATTACCTGCATCATGATTTCTCATAAACTTAACGAAATTGCAGCGATTTCAGATGCTGTCACCGTAATTCGAGATGGGAAAACTGTGGAAACTTACGACGTGGAAGCGGGTCATGTAGACGAAGACCGGATTATACGAGCCATGGTGGGACGACCCATCGAGAACAGATATCCTGCTTTTGAATCCAGTCCTGGAGACGTAATTTTTGAAGTGAAGGATTGGAGTGTATTAGACCCTAACAACCCAGATCGATTTGTTTGTAAGGACTCTAGTTTTTTTGCCCGGGCAGGCGAAATTGTTGGTTTTGCTGGGCTTATGGGAGCTGGAAGAACAGAATTAATGAGATCCATCTTTGGACGAAATTACGGTGTTTATCTGTCAGGTTCTATTAAGGTAAAAGGTAAAGAGATTAAAGTTACCTCAGTGGACTCGGCTATACGTCAAGGCATCGCCTATGTACCTGAAGATCGAAAGAACTTTGGACTTAATCTACTAGACAGTATTCGAAAAACCACAGTGTCAGCCAACTTAAGAGCGATAACCCATAAAGGACTGCTTGATTTAGATCAGGAAGCCCAAGTGGCTAAAGAATACCAAGAATCTCTAAATGTTAAGATGAGCAGCGTTGATAGTGGTGTGGCCACCTTGTCTGGTGGTAACCAACAAAAAGTTGTTTTAGGGAAGTGGATGTTTACAGATCCAGATGTTCTAATTCTTGATGAACCAACCCGGGGCATTGACGTGGGAGCTAAGTACGAAATTTATCGTTTGATTCACGAGTTAGCAGATTTAGGAAAAGCCATCGTCGTTGTGTCATCTGAATTGCCTGAACTCATGGGAATCACCGATAGAATTTATACCATTTTTGAGGGAAGTATAACGGGAGTCATTGATACGAAAGAAGCCAATCAAGAAAAACTCATGAAAATGATGACAAGTAACCAGGGGAAGAATTTGAAGTAAGCGTAAGGAGAAGCGGCTATGAAATACATTAAGAAAATATTCGGTGGCAGATTGCAAGACTACACCATGGTAATTGCCTTAATTGCACTTACCATTACCTTTAATATTACTTCAGGAGGAAAAATGATTACCTCCTCCAATTTCCAGAACTTAATTTCAGGTAATGCCTATGTCATGGTACTAGCCATGGGTATGATGATGGTTATTGTCATCGGACAAATCGATTTATCCGTCGGTTCTGTGGCTGGGTTTACTGGAATGGTCATGGCTATAGCCGTGAGAGATCTAGGGGTAACCTGGTGGGTAGGTATACTAATCAGTTTAACAGTGGGGGCATTAATTGGTGCCTGGCAAGGATTTTGGTTAGCGAAACTAAATATTCCAGGATTTATTACCACCTTAGGAGGCATGATGATTTTTCGAGGAGGAGTCATCTGGATTTCAAAATCCATTTCAGTGCCAGTGCCTCGAGAACTTAAAGTGTTTGGAGCTGGGTATCTACCGGATTGGGGCCCTACTTTTACAGGGATGAACAACTCTACTTTATTACTAGGCATTATCGGTTTTGTAGCCTTTGTCATTGTACAACTGCGTAATTATAAGAAGGCTGGAGAGAACAAAGAGTTTTGGCCAGTTATGGTTCGGATGATTTTAGGTGCCATTGCCATAGGATACATGACATGGATCTTTGGTAGCGGCCGGCCTGGCACATCTTTCCCTGTACCAGGAGTAATACTTGTAGTACTCGTTATTATCTACCATACCATTACTCGCCGAACAAGATTTGGCCGTCATGTCTATGCTGTAGGTGGCAATAAAAGTGCTGCTGCTCTCTCGGGGGTAAACGTAGATAGAACCTATTTTCTAACCATGCTTAATATGTCAGTGTTAGCTGCATTAGCGGGAATTATGTTCGTTGGACGATCTACTGCTGCCGGTCCATCTGATGGTATCGGATGGGAACTTGACGCCATCGCATCTGTTTTTATAGGTGGTGCTGCCGTTTCAGGTGGAGTAGGAACAATCTTAGCCACCATGGTGGGAGCCACGGTGATGACGGTGCTAAACTCTGGGCTTATGCTCATGGGAGTTGGTGCTGACCGAACCCAAGTTATCAAAGGACTTGTATTACTAGCTGCTGTCGGAATTGATGTTTTTAATAAGAAACAAGGTCGCCAATCCATTATAGGAAGATTATTTCCAGATAAAAGCAATTTAAAAGATGATAAACCTGCCGACGGTGCATAAATAAACACTAGAGGCTAGGCTTATATAATTAGTCGATGGACTTAAAACAGAAGGGTGGTATAAAAATGAAGAAAATCACATCATTATTACTTACAGTTTCTCTTATGTTAACAGTGGCACTAGCCGGTTGCGGTGAAGCTGACAAACCTGCTGAACCTGAAACTAATACACCAGAAACCAATACCCCAGTTGAGACTCCAGAAGCTGGAGAAGAAACTGGATTTGCGACAGATGCCGTTATAGGGGTTGCTCTACCTTGGCTTGGTACACAGAACTGGGCAGAAGCCGACGAAATGTTTAATGCTAAGCTAAAAGAAGCAGGCTTTTCACCTCTAGTTCAACATGCTGATAATAAAGTAACTACACAACAACAGCAAATTGAATCTATGGTACAAAACGGAGCCAAAGTTATTGTGGTTGGTCCTGTGGATGGTTCTCAACTAGGTGGTGTTCTTGAAGAAGCAGCAGCTGCAGGTATAGCCATCTTAGGTTACGATCGTCTTATTGAAAATACCACAGCCATTGATGGAGTAGTTCAGTTTGATAGTATTAAGACTGGTGTGATTCAAGGTGAAGCGCTGCTTGCTGGACTTGCAGCTCAAAAGGGCGCAGCTCCATACAACATCGAACTATTTGGTGGCGGACCAGCAGATCCTAATGCCCCTAACTTCTTTGAAGGTGCTATGCAAGTACTTCAACCTAAAATTGATGACGGTACTTTAGTTGTAGTATCTGGTCAAACAGATTTTACACAAGCCGCTACATTAGATTGGGATAATGCTAAGGCACAATCTCGCATGGATTCACTTCTTTCTGGTTTCTATTCTGACAAAGAAATTCACGGAGTTCTATGTCCTAATGATGGTATAGCTCGTGCAGTTATCACCTCATCTGAGCAAGCTGGACAAGAAATCCCTGTAACGTCAGGTCTTGATGCTGAGAATGAAACTGTTAAATGGATTTGGGAAGGTAGACAATACTCAACAGTAGCTAAACCTACTGATACACTAGTTAATAAGACCATTGAAATCATCAAAGCCCTTCAAGCTGGAGAAGAAATGCCTGCATCTGATGCCACAACAAACAATGGCATGAAGGAAGTTGACATTTACGCTTTGGCTCCACTTGTTGTCACTAAAGAAAATATTAAAGAAGCGTTTGCTAATGACCCAGGTCGTATGGAGCTTCTAAAATAGAATATTAAAGAAATTAAATTATGATCTGCTGCGATATCCATGTCAGCGGTCATAGGACTTAAAGAAATAAAAACTCTGGTGAATAGCTTTTTAAGCGATTTAACCAGAGTTTTTTGTTATGGTGATGCTCTATCTTAGAAAAGTGCTTAGGCTATGCTAAAATAGAATAGAATATAGTCATGCAAAATAACCCACCCTCAGACTAAAGCAGTAAACGGCGAAGGAGAAGAATTGATTATGAGATACTTAGCTCTTGATATTGGAACCACTACCATTAAAGGCATGGTTTATGATGGAGAAGGAAAAGCACTTTCTTTTGCTGAAGGAAAGACGAAGAGTTATTCGTCTGAACCTGATTTTATGGAGAAAGATGCAGAAGAGTCTTACAAAGTTATCTTAGGTGTCCTTAGGCGCTTGATCCAAGAGGTTAAGAAGGAAAAACAGACCATAGGGTTCATCTCCTTATCAAGCTATATGCATAGCCTTATGGCGGTAGATAGTGATGGTGAAATCTTAAGCCCACTTATGATGTGGAATGATGGAAGATCTTTTAAATACGCTTTAGACTATAAACATAATGGGATTGGGCAAAAGATTTACGAGAACACTGGAACCCCTATCCATGCCATGACTCCTCTGTATAAACTCATGTGGATTAGAGATAAAGAACCTGAGATCTTTGAAAAAGCTCATAAGTTTATCTCCATGAAAGAGTATCTTTTGTATAAGATGACCAATGAATTTGCTATAGACCATTCTATGGCCTCCGCTACAGGGATATTTAATCTGAAAACTTTAGACTGGAATGAATTGGCTTTAAGTGAGATTGGAATAAAGAAAGATAAGCTCTCAATTCCTTGTCCCACCACGACAATTTTTAATAGTATGACGAAAAAGTTTCAAGAAGCCATTGGAGCAGATGTGCCTATTCCTATCGTCATAGGAGCAACTGATGGATGCTTAGCCAGTTTAGGCTCTCATGGAACGAAGAAAAATACTGGGGTGGTGACCATTGGCACCAGTGGTGCCGTGAGAGTGATTACAGATACACCTCTTATAGACAAAGAGGCTAGAACCTTCACCTACATCCTAGATGATGGTCTTTACGTTAGTGGAGGCGCTACAAATAATGGGGGCATTGTCTATGAATGGATGAAAGAGTTGGTAGGAGTCAGTGACGATTTAGATTTAAGCTTAAGCAAAAGTCAGCCTGGGGCTAAAGGATTAATCTTTCTTCCATATATTACTGGAGAAAGAGCCCCATATTATAATTCTAAGCTAAGAGGAAGTTTTTTAGGCCTAAGTATCCATCATAGTAAACATGATTTAATGGAAGCGGCCATTGAAGGAGTATCCTTTGCCTTAAAGGAAGTTTACGATATTCTTTCGTCCTTAGTTCCAGAGGTGGACGCCCTCTATGCCAATGGTGGATTTATTAAAAGTGAGATTTGGATTAAGAGGTTGGCTAGTATTTTAAAAAAGAAAATTATTATTTCAGATCAAGGAGATGCTGCTCTGTTTGGAGCATATCTGCTTGGACTAAAAGCCATAGGTGTTATAAACAGCTATGAGGAGAGTGAACCTTACTTTCAAGGAGAGAGGGTTTATGAGCCAGAACAATCAGAAGTTTTAGATGAGCTATTTCTGATTTACCAAGAAGCCGTGAGTAAAAATGTGTTAATTCTTGAGAAACTTAGTAGTCTTCAAGATAATAGATTATAAAGGATAACAAGCCAATCTTCATTAGGCTAAAATAAACTCATTTTTAATCAATTCTAATTGACTTTATCTAATAATCTTAGAGCTAGACATCTTTTTTTAACCTATGCATTAGTATTATTATCAATGCTTTTCACCACAAAATTATGGGTAAAAACTGTAGAATAATGTATAATTAGAACACAAAAAAGTTTGTATTAATTAGCGTAGGCGATTCTTTATAAAGGAGATGTTGATAATGGCTATCGTTACTTTTCTACTAATTGCATGGATTTTGAGTTGGTTTAAGTTTAATAAGATATTTATCCAAGCAATAAAAGAATTATTTCACTTAGAGATTTCGCAAGCTAGCTACTATTTTGTATTCTTTAGTATTGGTTTTATAGGAGACCTTATCTTGTTTTTCCGTGGAACCTATGAATTAATCCTATTAGGGTAATTTACGAGAAAAATAGCCCGCCTTAATCTCTAAAAAAGAGTTTAAGGCGGGCTATTCTTATCTTATTTTATCTAATTGCTTGTATAGCCAGTGCTAAGGCACCTTTTATACCGGATTCTACTCCTAATGATGGGGTTTGTATGTAATCATCTAGGTTATCCATTTCAGTAGTTTTAATATAGCCATTCATCTTTTGAAGTAGGCATTCACGGATTTTAGGCAGCATATAGGTTCTTCCCATGACGCCACCACCTAAGATGATCTTTGTTGGAGAAAGGACTAAGATATAGGTCATTAAGGCTTCAGCCATGTACTCCGCGATGAAATCAAAAGAGGGATGGTCATCAGGAATATCAATACCCTTCATTCCCGTTCTTCCTTCATTGGCAGGACCAGCAGCCAGACCTTCTAAGCAGGTCTTATGGAAAGGGCATGCCCCTTCATATAAGTCTTCAGGGTTTTTCTTAATTAAAATATGACCCATCTCTGGATGTAGCATTCCATTATGGATTTTACCATCTATAACGTAGCCACCGCCTATACCAGTTCCTACAGTAATATAGAGTAAGGTATTCTCATTTTTGTGCTCTCCAAAGGTAACTTCTCCAAGGGCTGCTCCACTAACATCTGTGCTCAGCATAACTGGAATGTTAAGCCCATTCTTTAAAGCTCCTAAGAGATCATAGTTTTGCCATGCTAACTTAGGGGTAGAGGTAATATGACCAAAGTTCTTTGCATTTTCATTTAATTCTAAGGGACCAAAACATCCTACTCCTAAAGATGTAATATTTTTGTCTTTAAAAAAGTTGATAACATCTTCCATGGTTTCATCTGGGTTTCTTGTGGGTATGGAAATCTTCTCGAAAATTTCCCCCTGTTCATTCCCCACAGCTAATACAAATTTAGTTCCTCCAGCCTCTATGGCACCTAACATAAAATAGCCTCCTCTTTCATTGTAGTTTAAATATTCTCATAGATTAATCTTGGGTGATATCAAGAAAAATGTCAACAGAAAACCTAGGATTAATTTGAATTATGGCAAAAGAATCAACCGGATTTAGCTTACCCTTCTTTCGAAGAAAATCCTCTTTCTGGTCACTATAAGTTCTTTTTAGGTTATGCTATGATTAAAGTAATAACATCAAAGGGGAACTAAGAAAAATGGTTACAATTAATGATATTGCGAAAATGGCAGGAGTGGCTAAAAGTACCGTATCCCGGTATCTTAATGGCGGATCTGTCAGTCAAAAAACTAAAGACAAAATTGATATTATCATAAAGCAAACAGATTATATCCCAAATACATTTGCTCAAAGTCTTAAGATGAAAAATACCAATATGATTGGTACCATTATCCCCAGGCTTAATTCCTATGCAGCCAATGAAATTCTTACCTCAGTAGATGAAGAACTACTTAAGAGAAACTATCATCTACTGATTACAAATACAGACCAAGACGTGAAGAGAGAGCTTGAAAACCTCTATTCCCTATCAAGGCAAAAGGTAGCAGGGATTTTACTTATGGCCACAGTGATTACAAAAGCTCATATTGAAGCCATAAAGAAAATTGGTATACCCGTCATATTGCTAGGACAAAGAAACGATGTGACCTACTCTATTATTCATGACGACTTTGCTGCAGGAAAATCCATAGGAGAGCATGTAGTAGCTCTAGGGCACAAGGAAATTCTATACTTAGGGGTTAGAAAATCTGATGAAGCCGTAGGAATTACTAGACGTCAGGGAATATTTGAGGGGCTTAAGTCCGGGAAAGACTTAAATGTCACTGAAGTAGAAGTTAATTTTGACTACACCTTAGCGTACAACTTTTTGAAGGATTATCTTAAAACCTCAAATGCCACCTATATTATCTGTTCCACAGACAATATAGCTTTAGCGGCTTACAAAGCCATTATCACCATTGGGAAGAAAATTCCGGATGACGTTAGCGTTTCTGGATTTGGAGGATACGCTATAACGGATCTTGTGACTCCAGCCATTACTACAGTGAAGTACCCATTTAAAGAAATGGGAAGAATTGCGGTGGAAAACCTACTAAGAATCATTCAAGGGGAAGAACTTCCTAAGTGCATTACCTTAAGTAATGAATTTATAGGGAAAGAGTCCACTAGAAAATTAAAGTCATAGAATAAATCTTGAGGAGATAACTTAGAAAAGAGTGTTCTAATTATGAATAATAAAGCAAAAAGGGTTTGGGTTGGAAAAAGCTTCTCATCGTGTATCCTCTTTAGTTGCCAGGTGGACTGTTTTTCTTAGTACTATGGAGTTTTGATTACTTTAGGTCTCTTATTTAGGCAAAGTTACAATGGTTCAAGGATTCATCAGCATTATTCTTCACACTAAGCAATGCTTTGAAAGAAGGTGATTTTATGGTATACCGATTAGCGACAGAAGCCGATATTCCAAAACTTTCGGAATTGAGATGGGCTTATGAATCAAATAAGGCAAAGGAAACTGAGATTTCAAAAGATGACTTTATAAGAGAGTGCAATGAGTTTTTTCTTAATGGATTTGAAAAAGAGATTTGGGTATACTGGATTGCAGAGAAGGATAATGAGATTATCTCCAATTTCTGTATCCATAGAATACGTAGAGTTCCAAAGCCTCATAAGATGTTTTCAGAAATGGCCTATGTGACAAATGCTCATACCAAAGCTGAATATCGAAACAGGGGAATAGGTACAGCACTTTTTAAGAAAGTAACCCAATGGGCTCGAGATAATAAGATTGAATTGCTGTTTCTTTGGCCTAGAAATCAATCATTAAGTTTCTATGAAAGACAAGAATTTTCCATGGATAATGTAATTATGGAACTCAAATTATAGCAAACATGGATCTGCATTTCTTTTAGAATGAAATTTAAGGAATTTCTTGAGAATTCTAGTGTGTGAAATGAGCATAAAAAGAATAAAGGGGTTAAAGTCATAGGCTTACAGCTCAGGTCAATAAAAACTCTTCTTATGATATACAGTTAGACCAAAAACTGTCTATGGTAGGGGGAGTTTTTACGAGGAGATGAAAAGAATAATACTCAGTAATATCCTGTTTAAAATGGTATTTTTGAGTTTAGGCTATAACGATAACTAGAAAGCNNTAAAGAACTAAAGAATTAAAATTCTAATATTGTAATTGAAGAGAGGTGGCCAGTTAATGAGAAAATATATGAGTGAGATTGCCTTAATGATTACCGCTTTGATTTGGGGAAGCGGGTTTGTGGCCAGTGCCATATCCTTAGAGTATTACACCCCATACCAGATTTTAGCGGGAAGATTTCTAGTGGGAGCTGTGATTCTTACTTTAGTCTTTATGAAGAGAATTAAACAGATTAAGAAAAGCACTTTAAAGAGAGGGATTATCTTAGGCATTTTTCTCTACGGAGCCTTTGCTCTTCAAACCATAGGACTTCAATTTACCACTCCTAGTAAGAATGCCTTTTTAACGGCAATAAATGTCATTATTGTACCTTTTATTAGTTTTGTTATTTTTAAGAGGAAATTTGATCGATACGAACTTATGGGAGCGGTGTTAGCCATGGCTGGAGTAGGGACTATATCGCTGCAAATTTCTGGAGGAGTCAATATTGGAGATTTACTTACCATAGGTTGTGCTGTGCTTTTTGCTTTCCAGATTTTCTATACATCAATCTTTGTGCAAAAAGAAGATCCTGTTTTATTAACCTTGATTCAGATGGTTACGGCATCTGCCCTAGGCATCATTTTTGTCTTTGTCAGTGGGCAAACTCAAATCTCTTTAGGCAGAGAAGCTCTACTGTCTGTGTTCTATTTAGGGATATTTTCCACCACCATAGCCTTTTTGCTCCAAACCGTGGCTCAGAAATATACCACAGAAACCAAAACCGCAATTATCCTATCCACAGAAGCTTTTTGGGGGATGATTCTTTCTGTCATTATTTTAAAGGAAGCTTTAACAGGTAGAATGATTGCAGGAGGAGCATTAATTTTCCTAGCCATTATTATCTCTGAGACTAAGCCTGTGTTTTTTAAGAAGAAAATAAAGCCTGAGGCTCTGGCAAAAGAAACCATATAGATTATGATATCCTGAATATGTATGTCTCATCAGGATCATAAAGATATCAATAAAAAATTAGTGAGGAATAAGTATGAAAGAGAACTCTAAAATCCATCAGTTTTTTCAAAAAAATAAATCTCCTATTAGTACCATACTCACCTTTAGTTTGTTTATCATTTCCATCAGTGGCTTAGCTAATCCAAAAATTGATGACCAGGGAATATGGTATGCCAGCTTAATCGGCGAAGGGACATACCTATGGTGGTCTATGCTTTTTTTGGTCCCCTTAGTCATCATGTTCATTGTGGGCCTAAAGACGAAAAGAACTAAAAAAATATTTGAGAGTAAGATTTCCTTCGTCTATAGAATTATGGGAATTATCATCTGTATTAGTTTGATTATTCTTTTACCAGCTTCTTATGATGTGGTGTATATGGACGATGATGCNCCGATGTTTGAGTCTCACCGAGTGTTTGAAAACACTAAAACCTATACACTAGATGATGTGGCTTATGGATATATGGAAAATACTTCAGATATGTGGCTAGAAATGAAGGATGGGGAAAAAGTCTACTTTATGTACGGTATTTCTATAAATCCTCAGGAGGCAGAGGATCCATCTAAATATGGAGAACTCCAGTCTGATTTAGTGGATATCCTGTCAAAGAACAACATAACCTTGACTATTAAAAATAGATCTAGTGTGGATAACACCATCAAAAAGTATCAAGGCAGATCTGATTTAGAGTTTTGGCAGACCTATATGCCAAATATCGTTTCCAAGTTCTCGCAATCCTAATATGAATTCAATAGATAAGAAGCCCTTGATTTAATTACAAATCAAGGGCTTCCTTAATATCAGCACCGGCTGCTTTAGCCACTTCCGTATTGGTGACATCTGGTTTAAACTTGGGTTCGAAAACACCGGTATCAATCATATATGTTTTTAAGCCTACTTCTTCCATGAGCTCTTTGATGTAGAGAAATTCTTTTCCTTTTGAGTCGAAAGTTCCTGCTATGGCCACTGTTTTCATAAAATTCCCTCCTAATTTGGATGATACAGATATAATATTTTTACTACTTACTATACAGTATAAGACGTATTCTAGGCCATGTAAAATCTATTTAGAATTTAGAAATATACCTAAATATTATTTTAACAAAATAAAAACTTTTTCTGAGACCCTTTACAAACTCAAAACAATACTGTACAATAAACTTAATTAGAACCGGTTCCATAAATCAGACAATTTAGAAAAGAAACATGATCTTCATCTTGTGTTTTACACAAAAAGTAGCACTTATTATTATTTACACTAAATCTAGATCAAGTTCTTTAGTCTCAAAGGTGGAAATGTTTTTTTAATGGAATGGGTAAGAATTCTATAATTTCATGGAATCTCTAATTTGGCGGCTAGAACTTTTATCGTAACTCATGGGTAGAGCAAAAGAAACAGGAGGAAAAATTGATGAAAAACGAACAAACCATCAAAGATATTCTTGAAGCCGTCGGAGGCGAAGAGAACATCAAGAATTTCGAACACTGTGCCACTAGACTTCGTATTATTTTAAGGGATAATTCTAAAGTCAGCAAAGAAAAAGCAGAGAGCGTTACGGGAAGTAAAGGGTATTTCTTTAACACGGGGCAACATCAGTTTATTTTTGGTACAGGAAAAGTTAATGAAGTTTATTCTGATTTCAAGACGTATACAAAGATGGATGAATCTGCGGACACCGCTTTCAAAGAAGATGTTTATTCCAATATGAACATGGGTCAAAAAATTGTTAGAACCTTAGCGGATATTTTAATTCCCCTTATTCCTGCTTTGGTGACCACTGGACTACTTATGGGTCTTAGAGGATTACTGTTAGAACTAGGTGTAGAATTTAGCCCACTTATGCTCAGCTTATTCCAGATGCTAACGGACACCGCTTTTGCTTTCTTACCTGTGCTTATTGCGTATAGTGCTACGAAGAAATTTGGTGGTAACCCTATTATCGGTATCGTCGTAGGTCTTATGATGGTTGCTCCGCAGCTTCCAAATGCTTGGGCAGTAGCTGGTGGAGATGCAGAAGCCATTAGAGTCTCTATCCTTGGACTAAGTATTCCAATTGTCGGGTATCAAGGATCCATCATTCCTGCCATTGTGGCTGGTTATTTGGTGGCTAAAATTGAAAAGACCCTTCGCAAGTTTGTTCCGCAAATCATTGACTTAGTGGTGACACCATTTGTGACCTTAACGGTAACCATCTTCTTAATGTTGTTTGTATTAGGACCCATCACCCATACAGGGGAAGTTTGGGTTAGTGACTTCATTGTTATGTTAGTTCAAGCCCCACTGGGAATAGGATACATTTTGTTTGGTGCCCTACAACAATTGCTCGTTATTACTGGACTTCATCACTCCTTAGGAATTATCGAACTTCAGTTACTAGCTGACACGGGCACAAATGTGCTTAATCCTCTAATGACCGCCAGTATGGCAGGACAGTTTGGTGCCGCCATTAGTGCAGCCTTTATTATGAAAGAAAAGCTTAAGAGAACCAATGCGATTTCTTCCTCCACGTCCACACTATTTGGAATCACTGAACCTCTGCTATTTGGAGTGAATCTTCGAAGCTTAAGAGTCTTTGGTTCAGGTATGGTAGGTGGAGCTGTAGGCGGGCTGGTCACGTACATTTTTGGACTTTCAGCTACAGGTATGGGGATCACATTCCTTCCAGGACTTTTGCTCTACACCAATAGCTTTGCTTCCATGTTGCAATATGCTATCGTAATTGCAGCAGCATTTGCCACAGCGTTTATTGGAGTAAAATTGCAATCGAAGAAAATCTCAGAACAGTTAAATTAGTTGGACAAAGCTCCGAAGGTTTTCGGGGCTTTATTCTTAAAAGAAGGAGAAAAAGATGAAGAAAATTGAAAGAAACGAAGCCATGGCTTATCATGTTTTGCCTCCTTATGGGTTAATCAATGATCCTAATGGCTTGATCCACTTTAAAGGATTAACCCATGTGTTTTTCCAGTGGAACCCAAAGGAGACTAATCATAGTTATAAGGCTTGGGGACATGCGGTGACCAGTGACTTAGTGCACTTTGATTATTTAGAACCTGCACTGCTACCTGAAGAGTGGTATGAGAAAAATGGGTGTTACTCGGGTTCATCTATTGTCCATGATGGGCTACTTTATCTGTTTTATACGGGAAATGTTAAAGATGAGGCAGGAAATAGAGAAAGCTATCAATGCTTAGCCGTGTCTGAGGATGGATTTACCTTTGAGAAGAAGGGACCTGTGATTTCAGACATTAAAGGATACACTGCCCATGTAAGAGATCCAAAGATATTTAAGGAAAAGGATACCTTCTATATGGTGCTGGGTGCTCAAAGAGAAGATTTAACGGGTGATACCATCTTGTTTAAGTCAGATGATTTGTATACCTGGACTTTTGTAGGATCCCTATTAGATGAAAAGTTCGATTTAGGCTACATGTGGGAATGTCCAGATTTAGTTCGATTTAGCGAAAAAAGCGCGTTTATCTTTTCTCCTCAAGGTGTAGAGCAAGACGGAGAAAGATTTAAGAACATCTATCAGACTGGGTATTTTACAGGAGAATTTGAAGATGAGAACTTTGCTCGTGATCATCATGAATTTCGGGAATTAGACTTAGGATTTGAATTTTATGCTCCCCAAAGCTTTGCTTACAAAGATGGAAGAACTTTACTTTTAGGCTGGATGGGGGTTATGGAAATCTCCTTAGAACAAAGCATGCCAACCATAGAGGAAAACTGGGCTCATCACCTGAGTATTTTTCGGGAATTAAGTCTTAATGAAGAGGGTAATCTTATTCAAAAACCAGTGAGAGAACTGGAAAGTTATCGGGTATCATTAGATGACTTCACAGGGAAAACTTATGAGAGTGCCTATTATGAGCCTTTAGAGATTAGAGCAAAGTTTATAAAAACACCAGAAGATTTTGAACTTAAATATGGAAAGAATTTAACCTTGAGTTATAAAAAAGAAGACAATAGCTTTAAGGTGGAGCGAGAGAACTGGGAAACTAAGACTTTAGAGCATCGCAAAGCGGTGCTTAATAAGGAATTGAAGGATGTTCAGATTTATCTTGATCACCATTCCATGGAAATCTTTCTAAATTCGGGGGAAGAAGTATTTTCCCTTCGGTATTTTGAAGGAGAAGGAACTAAGAATCTTTTAGTCAGATCTTCAGAAGAAATGGTTCTTAATATTGATAATCTCGAAGTTTAGAATTTAGTTTCTTTAATAATCAATAACCAATAGTTTTAAGACCAAATATCGTCATCAGGTTAAACTGATGACGGGTATTTGGTCTTTTTGTTTTATAGTATTTTAACGACATGGTTATAAGTTTAGGTTTTCTTAAGTGGTGGTATAAATTAGAAGAACCCTCTCATATGCTCACGAGGCATAAGAAAGAGTTCTACAATAAAATACTTTTGGTTCCGTTATTTTGTCTTTTGAAATAATCTTATTAGCCCCAAGACTACTGCAAATAATAGCCCTGATAATGGCCATATTATCCAAGTAAATCCCCAATTTCCTGAGGTAAAGCTCCAGTACAGGTAGATGATTACAATGAAGGGCCAATAAATACTTCCAATGACTTCTGTTTTCTTATTAAAATTTCTAGCCTCATCGGAGTACTCACCCTTTTTAAGAAGGATGTCATATGCAGCCTGTTTCATTCCAGCGGTAATGAATAAAAAGACAGCGATACTTACAAGCAGGAGTATGATTGCGATGCCTATACTAGAGAAATCGTCTCCAATTTCGAGAAGGCTAAATACCAATAATGGGATTGCACTGAGGATACATAGCATAACTCCTATGGCGATTTTGGTTGTTTTCACCATGCGATTTTGATCTTCTTCAATTTTCACGTAACTCTGTGCTGAACTATCTAAAAGGAAGTCTACATTTTTGTCTAAGTCGAACCGACTTAGCTGTACACCGCTAATTATGAGCAATCCAACACCTATGGCTACCAAGGACAAAAGGGAGATAATCCCTATGGCTGCTCCTCCATTATAGACACCTAGAAATTCTTCTGAATCTGTGGCAGTTAGAAAGATTAAAAGCACCGGTGACCATATGATGAGAAACACACCAATACCTACCTTATAAGAGGCCTTAATCCTATTTTTGATAAAATCTTTAGCCATATCAAGAGTGACTATATTTTTGGATGGTTCTTTAGTTGCTGTTCTCATAGTGTCAGAGAGACCTAGCTCCTCAGCTACTTCATCAAGATTGCCAAATTCAGAAATGACAATCCCCACCACCTCATTTTCGGATCTTCCTTCATTTTTAAGTTCATTATATTTATCTTCCATCATACTTAGAAGCTCTTCCTTAGCATGAAGGACTTCTTTGTTTTGAGGTAGAGTCATAAACATATTATCTATGTAAGTTCTTATGGTTTCCATCTTTTATTTTCCCCCTTCAATGAATCTCTCAATAACGTCCTTCGTCAGTTCCCACTCACGGCATTTCTCTTCATAGTATTTTGTCCCTTCCGCAGTAATCTCATAGTATGTCCTTCGTTTTCCGCTGGTTTCACTGCCATAAAATGAGGTAAGATATCCTTTTTTCTCTAGTCTAGTGAATACGGAATATAATGTGGTCTCTTTCATAATATACATATCGTTGCTGGTGGCTCTGATCTTTTTTGCTAACTCATAACCATATGAAGGTTCTTTAAGGAGTAGATAAAGAACCATAGTATCATTGTATCCTCTTAAAACATCTGAACTAATCAAATTTATTCCTCCCTTAAAGTATTTCATCTGATGTAGTACTTTTACTTTATCAGATGTAGTACATCAGGTCAAGTAGTTTAGAAAAATAAATGACAACTGAAATGAAATAGAAAAAAGTATGGAAGTTTCATTTTTTCGTCAGATCCGATATGAACTCTTAATTGTTATATTGGACTGAGAGTAGAGATTGTAGTTATTATAAAAAAGTTAACAGTGTATTTTCATTGAGATATTTCATGTTGAATATGACTCTACCTTACATTTAGAAGATGAATATGAGAACTAGCTTTATAGGATATAATTATTTTAAGTCACACGAACTGATTTCAGGTTTTATCAGAGTTAACCTTTGGAGGGACTAGGCATGAGTAATCATCAAGATGACAAGCTAAACAAAAGCATAACGAAAGATAGAGGGAAAAAGGAAACCACAACTTCATATTTAGCAGTAGGTATAGCATTGGGGGTAGCTTTTGGAATAGCCACCGATAATATTGGAGTAGGCATTGCGCTTGGGGTAGCCATCGGTGCCAGCGTAGATGCTTCAAAAAAGAAGAGCAGCAAAAAGAAGAATGAAGAAGAGCTATAACAAAATAAAAACGTCACGACATTAAGAAGAAATAATGAGACTTATTAAAACATACTGATTTAATAAGTCTTAAATGCGCTATAATGTAATGGATATCATCAAAGATATCCATATTAAAATTAGGGGGACTAACGATGATTAAACATTTTTTTGATTACAACGAAAGTGTAGAAGAAGATCTAGGTGGAGGGCTTAAAAGAAGAGTTCTAGCCCATAATGATAATCTTATGGCCGTAGAAATTTCTTTTGAGAAAGGGGCTGTAGGAGCACTACATAGCCACCATCATGAGCAAATGACTTATATTTTGTCTGGTGCTTTCGAATTTAATGTAAATGGAGAAAAAAAGATTCTTAGGGCTGGAGATATGACATACAAGGAACCCCATGTGGAACATGGAGCAGTGTGTGTGGAGGCAGGTAAACTTTTAGATATATTTACTCCACAGCGAGTTGATTTTTTATAAAAAATATTGTCTATATGAATTTTTATGAGTAAGTATGGGCAAGAAGAAACCACGAAGCTGCAACTAATTTAACTGATCACTGGAAGGAGAAATCATGACAAAATATTTGCTGGTTCCTGATTCTTTTAAAGGAACTATGAGTTCCATGGACGTTATTAATATCATGGATAAAACTATTCGTAAGAATGATGTATTTCAAACGTCTAAGAGGAATCGAGTTATAATTTTACTTTCTATGCGTAATAAATATATTGACACATTCTGGTTTACTCTTTTTCATGAATTAGCACATCTTCTTCTCTTTCATCAAGAAGGTATTAGTCTTAATAATATCCCTACTGAAGTAGAAGAAAGAGTTAATATAATAGCGGGTAATCTGCTAATTCCTAAAGAAAGATATTCCAGTTTTATGGATGGAAAAGACTATTCAATGGCAAATATTCGTGAGTTTGCAAAAACAAATAGAATACATCCATCTATAATTATTGGTAGATTGCAATATGACAAAATGTTAGACTTTACTAAGTTTAATAATTTGCGGCCGAAATTAGAGATGGAACCACAAAAATAGTGATATACCCAAACCAAGAAACAGCAGTTGAAGAACTAGGAAACTAGATCATCAACTGCTGTTTTGATTTATATTTTAATTTAATTATATCCCTCATCATAGACCATTAATTCCCAACACACTCCAAACTGATCGCATAAACGTCCATAGAGGGGACTCCAAAAAGTTTCTTCTAACTCATTTTCTACAGTGCCATTTTCTTTAAGCTGATCAAATAGCGTTCTAATGACTTCTTTATCTTTGTCTGAAATAATTAAGGCTACATTATTCCCCTTAGTTAGAGGCTTCATGCCCATTTCAACATAAACATCAGAAAACATGACAGTAGTTCCATGGATTAAAAGGCTGGTATTCATGATTAGATTCTTTGCATCTTCAGGCATAGGCATATTTGCATCTGCAGGCATTTCAGCATAAGTATCAATGACTTTAAGTGGAGTAGAAAACACCTTGGAATAAAATTCTATAGCTTCTCGAGCATTGCCATCAAAATAAAGATAAACTTCCATAGCCATGATTTTCACTTCCTTTATTTTTATAAGATTGATCGTAACACTTTCCTGTGAAGTGCCCGTTAATATTTTTAATCCAACATATTAAGGTTTAAAATGATGAAAACCGTTGATATAGAACAACAGCCCTATTAAAATTTTCAATATTAGGATAAAATAAGGTTATGTCCTATAGTAGTAATTATAAAT
>LSQX01124600.1_pt2 | contig 25397 bp, 16 predicted proteins | sample 654561 | NCBI WGS metagenome assembly LSQX01 (sample SAMN04489861, study PRJNA283612) | anaerobic digester metagenome | isolation source: 4 biogas reactors fed with cattle manure at either 37C or 55C with and... | place: Denmark: Kongens Lyngby | collected 2014 | reverse complement strand
TCTCATAAATGGAGCCTTCTATACCATCTATCCGATTGATAAAGTTACACAAAAAAGACAAGGACCGATTAGGACAGGAGATTTCCCGCATGTCGTCACAGAACTAATCCATGAATATTTGCTAAAAAATGCTAAAGCGGCTTAGCATGGACTGTAGGCGGGGGTGAAAGATTCACTGATTAATTAACCCCTGCCAAGGGTGAAGGATTCACTGATTATTGACACATTTATTTTAACAGAAGCTTAACTTTACTAATTCGGCACAGGTGCTATGCTTAAAAATGGACTTTATTAAAACAGAATGCTGTATTTGGCACTTATATATCTTAGTTCGTACAATAAATATTTTCAATGCGAAATTTTTTGCTATTATATAGGAGTGTTTAAATATATCAGATTAAATGAAGAGGAAAATGTATGATTAGTATTCACGAGATCTCCAAGTCTTACGATCAGAAGGTTCAGGCGGTAGATAATGTCAGTCTGGAAATTTATGACAATGAAATCTTTGGTTTCTTAGGGCCCAACGGCGCTGGCAAAACAACAAGTTTAAAAATGATAGCCGGGCTTCTCAGTCCGGATAAGGGATCAATTAAAATTAATGGTATTGATGTGATGGAAAATCCGCTCGAGGCTAAGAAGAATCTTTCTTTTGTCTCGGATGATCCTAATATTTTTCTCCGTCTCAAAGGGATTGAGTATTTGCGTTTTTTGGCGGATGTCTATGAAGTTCCTGCCGAGCTGCGGATGGAGCGCATTAAGGATTTGGGAAGGCGCTTCGGTATGAGCAAGGTACTGGATCAGAGAATCCAGTCCTATTCGCACGGCATGAGGCAGAAGATTATTCTTATTGGCGCGTTGATCCACAATCCACCTACTTGGATTTTGGACGAACCGATGACAGGACTTGACCCTTCTTCCTCTTATCAGTTGAAGAATATGATGCGTGAACACGCAGATGACGGTAATACTGTGCTTTTCTCGACACACGTTCTTGATGTTGCAGAAAAAGTTTGTGACCGTTTGGGTGTTATTTCCGAAGGCAAGCTCCTCTTTGTTGGCACCATGACCGAACTGAGAGAAAAATATCATGATGACAGCTCACTTGAAAGCATCTTTTTGGAAATGGTGGGAGAAGATCAGTTCAGCCCCTTTGCTGTTGATGAAGATGAGGCGAATTTGATATGAGGAAATATTTTTTATTACTACGAGTTCTTATTCCTGAAGCATTTGGTAGCTTAGGGGAAGCTGGCGGGTTTAGCAGCTCGAAAAAACGTAAAAGAAAATCTATTTTCAAGGATAAACCTTGGTTGGCTCTGCTCGTGTCTTATTCTGTCATCATGGTTTACTCTGCTGCTTTCGGCATAATGATGACAAACTCTTTCTTGCTTATTGGCATGGAGGATTTGTTTGTTTCGATGATAGCTTTTATGATTCCAATCTTGGCAGTCGTTTTTGGCTTCATGCATGGAATTTCATCGCTCTATCATGAAAGTAAGATTGATTTTTTCTTGTCTTTGCCGATAAAGCCTGCAACTTACATTGCCGCTAAATTGAGCGAAGTCTATGTGTATATATTTATAACAGTGGGTTCTTTCTTCCTGCCGGCCTTGATTGCTCACGCAATTGTTGCTGGACGGACTGTGAGTTTTTATCTCTTAACACTGCCTTTTCTAGTTCTGACTTCGGTCGCCCCTTTCGCTCTCTTACTGATACCGGTTTTTGTGCTGATGCGTTTTACGCGCTTTGCTCGTAATAAGGATCGTTTCCAGCTGATCTCGAATGTTGTTTTTATAGTTATTATAATGGCTTTTGCTCTGTCTATGAGCCAAGTAACTTCACAAATGGGAATGGGCCAGACACCTGGCTTGTTATTCCCGGAAGCTGTCTACAACACCGGTCTACGCTTTATGCCCGCTTCTCTCTTTGGAGATCTGATGCTGAGGAATGCCGATTCTTGGATATCTTTATGGTATCTACTACTGACTGTGGCTGTGACTGCTGTCTGCGTCTTTTTAATGTTGCTGGTCGGAAGTAGACTCTATCTACCGGGAGTTCTTGGCAGCAAAGGATCGAAGCCGGTTCGCATTTTGACTGACGAGCAAATCGATAAAGCTCTAAAGCCACGTTCCCAAGTTGGGGCTATGATCAGCAAAGAGTGGAAAACGCTGATGCGCTCCCCTACTTTTTTCATGCAGACCTTTTTGGCGGCGATTATTGTGCCCTTATCCATGATCCTTGGTTTTGTAGTAGGAGGGTCGGCCTCGGGCACTGAATTTGAGCAGATGCTTCAGCAACCGCAGTTGTATTTCCAGACAGATAATTGGTGGAGGTCTGATCTCTGGGTCGTAATGATGGTTCTTATTGCTGTAGGAATTTTCTTCGGCAGCTTTAACATGGCCTCTTCCACCGCTATTTCGCGTCAGGGACAAACCTTCCAAATCAGCAAACTCATACCTGTCTCGTCTGACAAACAACTTATCGCGTGGCTTTTCCCGGGCACTTCCATCTCAGCTGCGATTTGGATCGTCATGCTTGTGCTCTTTGCCTCCTATTTTTCTTTTAGCTGGCCCTTGCTGCTTCTTGCCTTGTTCATCGGTTTAGTCAACACTTATATGGTGCAAGTGGCCGGTGTTTGCATAGACATGAAGTATCCCAGTCTAACTTGGACTAATGAGACGCAGGCTGTGAAGAATTCTAAGTCAAGCATCATAGGAATGTTCGGAAGTATGGGGCTCGCAGGGCTCGTCATCGGTCTGGGCTTCCTTGTCAATTTTCTTAGTAAAGGGAACTCAATCATTACCAGTGTTAGTTTGCTGGTCATTTCTTTGGGATTGACACTGTTCTTCACTTGGCTTGCGCGCCGCATGGCAAGAAACCTGTTTAAGCGAGTGGAAATTTGATGATGTAGAAGTAAGTTGATTTTCGTGCCAGGCACAGATTGTGACTTCAACAAGTCAACTTTCGTGCCAGGCACAGATTATGACTTGGCATCTATGCAAGAGTTTCCTTATGTAATAAAATAAAGGTTCACTAGATAGTGTCATTTCTTCAAAAGAAAGGATGGCAAGTATGAAAAAGAATCGTACGCTGATCTTATTGTTAAGCTTCTTGCTCTTATTGAGCATCTTCAGCACTGCTTGTGCAAGTCAAGACAGCAAGGCACCTACCCTACCCGATTATGGTAATGAATATCCCGGATCCCCTGCTCCCGAACCCGAAGAGGACATGGATGGATCCCCCGTTGATCCGGAAACACCCGTAAACCCGGCAGATCCGAGTCTGCCCGAGAAAATTATTAAAAATGCAGAAATGACTTTGCTTTCTACGGATCCTAACAAAACAAAATCCGATATTGAAAACAAAGCCAAAAGTTTGGGAGGCCGCGTCTCGGATTTTTCGCAGCAGAACAACACTTATACTTATGTGCAAATGACAGTTGAAGTACCAAGCGATAAACTCGACGTATTCCTCCGCCAGATCAATGACAGCGGTGTGAAAGTCGAGTCACAGTCAGTTGAAAGCGAAAACGTCTCAGATACCTACTACGATACAGAGACTCGACTCGGCACCACCCGCGATTTACTTGATCATTATCGTGAACTCTTAGGTGAAGCAAGAAACGTTGAGGAAACTCTCCAAGTACAATCTCGCATTGACCAGCTAACCTTGGAATTGGAATCACTACAGGCACGCCTAAATCGCTTGGATGCCTTAACAACGAACTCCCGCGTTTACATCGAAATTTACCAGGAACAAGATCCTCTCCTCGAAAGACCGAGCGAACTGGAACCTTTGTCTTGGGAACACGTTAAGTATTTCATCACTACCGGTTTCAGTAGATTAGGCACCGTACTGCTCTTAGTAGCTCAGTACCTTTTCATCGGAATTACTGTAGGCTTTCCTATCATTCTCTTGATAGTACTGATAATCCTCATCATCTATTTCGTGAACAAGAGGAAAAGGAGAAAACGTTTAGCTGCAGACGCCGCTGCTTCTGCTGCTGAAACAAGAGAATAACGCTGATAAAAAGAAATTAGATATAGCACCACACTAAGGTAAAGGGGCATCTCGCACTGAGATGCCCCCTTTTAATCCGATAAAACCGATACACCTTTATTCGATTAATTAATTTTTATTATTTAGCACTATAGTATGTAATTTCAGAACCCGAGATCATCACTCCACTTAGAGCAGCAAGCCTATCTCCACCAAGAATAGACAACGGTTCAGACTCTTGACGAGAGCGATTAAAAAGGAAAGTAAGCTCCTTCTTGCCCGTCGCCGCTCGTCCAAAGGCATCCGTCCACTCTTCGTTCTCCGCTCCTTCAGCTTCCGGTGGATTGAGGAAACGCCTGAGCTGGAATACATCCTTGCCCACAACAGCTACTTCAACTTCACCTGTGCGGAGAACTTCATGTTCATGGCGCAAATTCAAAATACTGCGGAAAAGCTCTGTCAGTTCGGGCTCCTCTTCTTCCCATTGATAGGTACGGCGGTTAAAGGGATCCTTAAAGCCCTCCATCGCCTTTTCATCTCCATAATAGAGATGGGCAACACCCGGGAAAGCAACCTGTAGCAAAAGAGCCAGAACTAAACGGGCCTCTCCCCGCTTCCGTTCTCTCTGAGAAAGAACCCTCGCCCTCTGATCATCTCTCTTGGCCGGAGTGCTGACTCCCGCCAAGACATTAAGAACACGTTCAGTATCGTGACTACCGAGCGGATTCATCATCACATAGAGAGCTTCCTGGGGCATTATATTGAGATAATAATTAAACCTGTCGCAGGTTTTTTCAGTACTGTTATAGCCTAAGAGCCAAGAAAAGACCGCTTCTCGAGCCGGATAATTCGTCGTTGCATCATGTGTACGTCCAAAGATAAAGTCGCGGTGCGCACCATAGCTGATCTGCGAAGTGGGTCCGTCCCAGACTTCTCCGACTATATAGGCATCTTCCTTAACTGCCTTTACGCGCCTTCGCAAAGAACGCAGAAAAGGATCAGGAATCTCATCCGAAACATCCAGACGATAGCCGCGTGCGCCAGCCTTTAGCCAATATTCCAGAACTCCGTCTTCACCGCAGATGAAATTCTTGTAACTAAGCTCTTCTTCTCTGACATTGGGCAGACTATCAAACCCCCACCAAGAATCGTAATCAGGATCTGAATTTAGCTCTAACGTAGAAGCCGGAACTTCATCGGCCTCATCCTTTTTAAATTTATACCAAGAACTGTAGGAAGAAATCTTACCCTCAGTCCTCTCTTGCCAGGCACCCACACTGTTATAGCGACCAAATTTATTAAAATATTTACTGTCAGCACCCGTATGACTGAAGACACCGTCAAGTATAATTGAAATGCCATATTTCTCAGCCTCGGAACAAAGCTCACGGAAATCCTCTTCCGTCCCTAAGAGAGGATCTATTTTCAAATAATCGCCGGTGTCGTAGCGATGATTAGAACGAGATTGAAAAATTGGATTTAGATAAATGCAGTCCGTACCGAAGGACGCAATGTAAGACAATTTCTCTTTAATGCCCTGAAGAGTACCACCAAAGAAGTCAAGAGCCTCATAACCTCCGGGCTCCTTCCCCTCAATGTCTACATCTGCTTGCCAATCATCGTGCCAGATCCGTTCCGGATAATTTAGGTAGTGCTCGATCGCCTTTTTATCAAAATTTTCTCCTCGGTTAAAACGATCCGGGAAAATCTGATAAACCACAGCACCCTTCATCCAATCCGGCGTCTTAAAATCGGCCTCATAGACGGTAACCTGAAAAGCGGGAATGGGCTCTTTTCCGCTGAGTGAGAAATGCAAACTATCTAAGAGAGTATGTCCCTGCAAATTGGAGCTGTCAGGGTCGGGAAAACACCAGCGATAACGTTCATCAGCTAAGCGCAGTTCAAACCAATAATAAAACAAGCCGGCAACATCATCCATTCTTATGCTCTGCACGAAAGAACTGCTGTCCTCTCCGGCATAATCACAATTCATGGGAATCGAACCGGAAAAGAAAGACATTAAGCCGTAAGCGTAATATAAACGTACAGATACAATCTCTTCCTGCGCTTGGTTGACATCTAGTCTAAGGGTCAGTTCCGTGTCCGTCGCTAAAGCACCCAGCGGAGATCGATAATGTTCGTCGTTAATATAGTGATCTAATCTTACTTCAGGCAAGGTCCACGTTCTCCTTCATAATATCCTGGTACAAATTAATATACTGATCAGCAGATTTGTCCCAAGAGAAATTTTTGTACATGGCGCTACGTACCATGTTGCTCCATGTATCAGGATGTTCTTTGTATACACCAATTGCTTCCTTCGCAGTGAATAATAGCTCGTGGGCGTTAATGTTGAGGAAGCCGAAGCCTGTACCGGAATGTTGGAATTTGTTATACGCCTCCACGGTATCCGCAAGGCCGCCGGTCTGGCGTACTATTGGCAGCGTGCCGTAGCGCATAGCTATCATCTGGGATAAGCCGCAAGGTTCAAAGAGTGAAGGCATCAAGTAGACGTCACCGGCACTATACATGCGGCGAGCCAACTTGCTATCGAACTTAATCAAGGAGCGCATCTTATCCGGATGCCTGCCCGCAGCCTCTGTCAAACGCCGTTCATATTCAGGATTGCCGGTACCGAGAACAAGCAATTGAATGTCTTCTTCAAGCAGCTCATCTACTATATGCAGTAAAAGGTCGAGACCCTTTTGTTCCACCAGGCGCGAGACCATGACGAAGAGAGGCGTTCTCGCTTCCTGCGCCAGACCCAGTTCAGCCTGCAAAGCCTTTTTACAGGTAGCCTTGCCTCGTTTCCAAGCCTGTGCGTTATAATTGGATGCTATTTCTTTATCACTTTCAGGGTCGTAGCTCTTGGTATCAATACCGTTCAAGATGCCGGTCACCTTCCAGCCTTGAGCAGCCAATAAGCCATTCAGACCCTCTCCGAAATAATCAGTCATAATTTCTTTGGCGTAATTAGGCGAAACAGTTGTCACCCGGTTCGAATATTGAATACCTGCCTTTAGAAAATTCGGAACGCCGTCTTTCAAAATACCGCCTTCCGACATGTAAGAATCAGGCAAGTCAAAGAGATCTTGAACGTTGTCGCGCCCGTGAATGCCCTGGTATTTCAAATTATGAATTGTCATCACGCTATTGATATTTTTGTGAAAGCCTTTTGCTTTGTAGTGTGCTTCTAACACCACAGGAATCATTCCGGTCTGCCAATCGTTAAGATGCAGGATATCCGGTTCGAAGTCCATCTCCTCTCCTAGTGCCTCCAACACCGCACGTTGAAAAAATGAAAACCGTTCTATATCGAAAGAATAATCAATATACAGATTGTCGTGGCCAAAATAAAACTCATTGTCGATCAGATAAACCGGCAAACCATCCAAGTCAAGGCGAAACAAGCCACTGTACATTGTGCGCCAACCTAACTTGATCATGGCCCAGCGTACGAAGGTCAGATCTTCAAAGTATTCCTGTTTTATCGGCCGATAAAGAGGAAGAATCACACGTGCGTCATGTCCTTTCAGACGCAACATTTGCGGCAGAGAGCCTACTACATCTCCTAAGCCACCTGTCGCCGCTAAAGGATTCATTTCCGAACTGACAAATAATATTTTCATAATATCTCCTAAAAGGTATTAAACAATTGAGCCTTTTCCTATGACAACGGGAAAACCGGGATGCCCCAGTAAGCGTACACCCATTTTCACTACACTGTCTTTATCAATAATTACGTAATTCAGATCCGCGTCACTGGAAATTTGAGTATCTTGAAAAATCACAGAATTACGCAGTTTGCTACCTTGGCCAACAGTAACCCCGCGGAAGAGAATGCAGTTTTCCACATCACCCTGAATTACGCAACCATCGGAAGCCAGTACATTCTTCACGCGTGCTCCGGGCTCAACCAAACATGGCGGTTGATTCTTCACCTTAGTATAAATTGGAGTATCTTCAGAGAAGAGCTGGTGCCTGAGGTCATCGTCAAAGAGATCCATCGAAGCCTTGAAATAGTTTGCGATTGAGTTGATACGCAAAATCTTGTCTTCTAATTCATAAGCATAGATGTCAAGCTGCCTGTGAAAATCAAGTAGCCTAATAAAGGTAAAGTCGGTCACACCTCGTGAACGAGCTTCCTCTAATAGTGAAAGCAGTAAATCTTTTCTGATACAGGCCACATTAATTGCACTGACATCCGAAGGCGGTGTGCTGGAATCGACCATAACGTCAAGAACCCTACCTTCATCATTTAGACTTAGAGAAATATTGGGCACACCGTAATCTGTGCCATCGTGATTGTACATAACTGTTATATCTGCGCCTGACTCAATATGTCGATCAATCAGGTCATTATAGGTTGTGTTCATAACCATATTACAGTCGATAATTACGACATGTTCCTGATTACCGTGCTCAATATAATCAATAATGCTGGTCAAATCAGACCGCTCCGAAGAACGAGTGACCGGATTTATATATGGTGGTAAGAGATAAAGGCCTTGATTCATACGATCGAGGTCCCAGGATGCTCCGGTACCAAGATGATCCATCAAAGACTTATAGCGAGTGAGCGCGACCACCCCGACGCGTTTAATGCCACTGTTTACCATATGTGAAAGTAAAAAATCGATAATTCTAAACCGACCGGCAAAGGGCATCGCTGAAAGTGCTCGTGGCTCAGTCAAAGGCCCCAACTTTACGCGGCGGTTATCTGCCAGTATTAATCCCATTGCGTTAATTAACATATCTTCACTCCTAATACGAATATTTACGCGGCAAGTCTGAAACGATCTCCGGATGCGTTTTGGCATCTTCCGAGCCGATCATTGAGTTACCACAGATCCTGGCACCTTCATGAATTATTAAATCCTGCGCTATAACACTGATTCCGTCTTGGCACAGATCACTGAGGAAAGCGCAGTCTTCCTTCTCCACCTCCGGTGATATCAGCACATCAGATTCAATGATGGTGTTCATGCCGACAATACATTTGCGCAGAACCGCACCCGAACGTATCACAGCGCCGGGCATAATAATTGAATCTTCGACCAGAGCACCTTCTTCAATAACGGCTCCGATACTGATGATGGAATGGCGGGCTTCCCCTAAGACCTCGGCGCCGTCACTAATGGCGATTTTCTCTGCCACCGCATTGGGACCGAAATAGTGAGAAGGTCTCTGTGGGTTTTTGCTATAAATCTGCCAAGACTGATCATGTAGATCTATTTCATCCGGCTTGTCCAGCATATCCATATTGGTATCCCAAAGTGATTGAACTGTACCGACATCTTTCCAATAGCCATTAAAAGCATAAGCATATAGAAAAAGATCATCGTCTAACATTCGAGGAATTATATTGTGTCCAAAGTCATTTTTTGAATCGGGATCTTTTTCGTCTTCAATCAGGTGTCTGCGCAGAACAGGCCAGTCAAAGCAGTAGACCCCCATGGAGGCGAAGTTGCTTTTGGCGTGTTTGGGTTTCTCTTCAAACTCAGTAATACGATTGTTCTCATCAGTGTTCATAATCCCGAAGCGATCGGTTTCATCCCATGGAACTTCGATAACAGCTATGGTGGCATCAGCCCCTACCTTAGTGTGAGCTTTCACCATATACGAATAGTCCATTTTATATACGTGGTCTCCAGAGAGAATGATGACATGCTTAGGACTGTAACTGTCAATAAAGGGAATATTCTGATAGATCGAATTGGCTGTTCCCAAATACCAGTCGCTGCCTTCCTGACTAACATAAGGAGGCAAAATATAAGTGCCTCCATCATTGCGGTCTAAATCCCAAGAATGTCCGTTACCGATGTAGGAATTCAGCTCCAAAGGTTGATATTGAGTCAAAACCCCAACAGCCTCAATTCCTGAATTTGAGCAATTGCTCAACGGAAAATCAATAATCCGATATCGACTTCCAAAAGGAACGGCCGGTTTAGCCAGAAGTTCGGTTAGAACACCGAGTCGTGAACCTTGTCCACCAGCTAAAATCAAAGCTATTACATTTTGATGAGCCATATTTTAATCCTTTCTATTCTCCTCATTTATTTTCTTCTTCGCCCTCGTAGAGCAAATAGAGTCCCGCCAAGGGCGGTAGTGGCATTTCGATAAAAAAGCCTGAGCCACCACTATCGTCTCCTACTTCTTGCTCCAACGGAGAGGCCAGATCCATCATTTTAGCTTCCAAAGATTGTCTTTTCTCTTTCTCCGGCTTCGCCCAAAAAATCGTATGCCCTTGCTCTAAACCGGCATAAGAACTGCCCTGGTACGCTGAGTCATCACTATTCAACAAAAGCTTGTAGCGGCCGGGATGGGGAACGTTCAATTTATAATGTTTATAAGAGGCAGGGGTCATGTTTAATACTGCAATGATTGTCTGCCTTCGATCCTCAGCGTAACGAGCATAAGCAAAGATGCTGTTTTCGCGATCGTCTGAGGCAATCCATTCGAAGCCGTCCCACGAATCTTCCACCTCCCAGAGCGCTGGATACTCGAGATAGATATGATTCAAGTTGCGTACAAAATCAAACATACCCTTGTGATTGGGATACTGCAAAAGGAACCACTCCAGCTCTTCGTAATAGCGCCATTCTATAAAGGGTGCAAACTCATTGCCCATGAAGTTCAGCTTGCTTCCGGGAAAGGACATCTGATACATATAGCAGGTGCGCAGTGAAGCAAACTGCCGCCAGTAATCGCCCGGCATGCGACCTAACAAAGACTTCTTGCCATGTACCACTTCATCGTGCGAGAAGGGCAAGATAAATCTTTCACTGAAGGAATACATCATCGAGAAAGTAATCTTGTCATGGAACTGTCCTCTGGCGTAATAGTCCGAGGTCATATATTGCAAGGTATCGTTCATCCAGCCCATATTCCATTTATGTGAAAAACCCAGCCCGCCTTCCGCAGCAGCTTTTGTCACATTGGGGAAAGTGGAGGATTCTTCCGCAGCCATGATGGCGTAGGGAAAATTCTCACGAACCAAAGTATTCAACTCCTGGATGAAACTAATAGCTTCCAAGTTCTCATAACCACCGTTAACATTGCGGGCAGAGGCGGAATATTCGCGTCCGAAATTTAAATAAACGATGCTGGAGACCGCATCTACGCGTAAGCCGTCCACATTAAATTCGTCCAACCAGTACCAAGCATTCGACAATAAGAATGAACGCACTTCGGCCAGAGAAAAATCAAAGACTAAGGTGCCCCAGTTGGGTTGGTCGCTTCTGATTGAATCAGCATACTCATATAAAGGTTTGCCATCGAAGTTGGCCAAACCAAAATCGTCGCGCGGGAAATGTCCGGGAACCCAGTCCAGGATCACCTTGATGCCATGTTGGTGCAGAGTGTCAATCAGAAACTTCAAATCTGAAGGTTTGCCGAAGCGTGAAGTGGGGGCAAAATAGCCGCTAATCTGATAGCCCCATGAAGCGTCCAAGGGATGTTCCATGATCGGCATGATCTCGACTGCGTTGTAACCCATTTCTTTCACATAAGAGGCCAGCTGTGGCGCGATGTCCCGATAAGAAAATGTATTTCCGTCAGCATAACGGCGCCAACTACCTAGGTGAATCTCATAAATGTTGAGAGGTGCACTCTCCTCTATCGGCTGGCGGTTCGCTCTGAAATCAGCATCTTGCCAGTCGTAATCATCTTCAGCGTCATAAAGAATGGAGGCTGTGTTGGGTCTGGTCTCAGCATGTCTTGCATAAGGATCAGCTTTAAGCAAAACACGCCCTTCAGGCGTGCGGATTGCATACTTGTACCTCTGATATTCGATTGCGTCCGGAATAAAAACGTGCCAGATACCGGTAGTTCCATAAGCCGCCATGGTGTGGATCTCGGGATCCCAACCATTAAAGTCTCCCACTACACTCACATGTGCTGCCCGTGGAGCCCACACTGCGAAACGGTAACCTCTCTCCCCTTCAGCAGAAACATCAGGGCGAGAACCTAACATCTTATAGCTTTGATAATTCTTACCATTGTTGAATAAGTAAGCTTGATTCATACGGTACCTGCTTTCTATGATGAAACTAGGTATCTTTATATCATTATACACATATCCATAATGAATATGACTTAAAAGCTGATCATCGAACTACAATTTTAACTCAGCAACGGTGACTCCGTCTCCACCTTCGCCTTCGCCGCCTAAGCGAAAAGTATCTATTCTGGAATCACGCATTAAGTAGTCATGAGTGACCTGGCGTAAAGCTCCGGTTCCTTTCCCATGTATAAGCCGAACCGGTGAAATACCATTAAGTACAGCATCATCAAGGAAATGGTCTATCGCCAGTATAGCTTCATCCGCTCTCATGCCGCGTAGCATAAGTTCAGTACTAGCTGCCAGCTTGCGTTCGGTGCTTAATTGCAGAGATCTTCCCGAGGCAGCTCTCCTGCTCCGTCTGCGGTCTTTTGTTTGCGGCTTTTTGCCGGCCGGACGTAGTCGATCAGCAGCGACCGATACTGTAATTTGTCCCGACTCCAACATAACTTGTCCCTTGCTATCGGGTAGGCTTTTTGCCACACCTTCTATACTTAGATCAATTGCTTCGTAGCGTTCGCCAACGACGATATTCTCCGGAGCCTGATCCGCACTGCGCTGTCGCCTGCGACCAGCCAGCCCTTTCTCGGCTTCGCTAATCTGTCCTCTTAGTTCACTTTCGAGGCGATGATCGAAGCGTTGGCTTTTGCTTTCAGCCTCTAAGTTTTCGATGATTTCTTCCATGCGTTCCCTGGTCGCTGTAACCAGTTCTGCTGCCTCGCTTTCGGCAGCAGTCAGCATCTTCTTGTGTTCGTTTGCGATTCTTTCTCGTTCCAGGTCCAAGTCCCGGCGCATATCCTCTAATTCGTTTTGAAGCCGGTCCATCTCGCTCTTCTTGTCATCTATCTCTTTCTGACTAGCCTCAATGGCGGACACTAGTTGCTCAAAACGTGCCCCTTCTTCAGATATCAGCTGTCTGGCATCGGAAATGATATCGAGGCTTAGGCCGAGTTTTTGTGCGATAGAAAATGCATGGCTGACTCCTGGGACACCTATCAGCAACCTATACGTTGGCTGCAAGGATTCAATGTCGAATTCGCAACTCGCATTTTCGACACCTGCTGTGTTCATGGCGTAGCCCTTTAATTCACTATAGTGAGTCGTAGCAACGGTATGTGCTCCTGCCTGATTAAGATGGTTGAGAATAGCAATCGCCAAGGCTGCCCCTTCGGAAGGATCGGTGCCGGCACCCAGCTCATCTAAGAGCACCAAGCTTCCCCTCCCTGCCACTTCTGTGATCGTGATTATTTCTTTCATATGTGAAGAAAAAGTGGAAAGGCTTTGCTCGATGCTCTGCTCATCACCGATATCTGCCAATACACGGTCGAAAAAGGAGACTTCTGATGGGCTACGCGCAGGAATGTGTAATCCTGCCATCGCCATCAGAGTCAGCAAGCCACAGGTCTTCAGTGTGACGGTTTTGCCACCGGTGTTGGGACCGGTAATTACTAAGCTGTGGTAATCAATACCCAATTCGAAGTCGATTGGCACCACGTCGTCCTTATGGATAAGGGGGTGACGTGCCTGCTGTAGAACGATTCTACCATCAGAATTGAGGCTAGGCGCTGAGGCTTTCATCTCGAGCGAAAGTTTGCCCTTGGCCATAGCGAAATCGAGCTCTGTCAAAAGTTGAGAGTTCTGCTTGAGAGGCACGACTTCCTCCGCGACGAGTGCTGAAAGCCGAGCCAAAATACGGTCAATCTCATGCCTTTCTTCGGCCGAAAGCTCACGTATTTTATTGTTGAGCTGTACAACGGACATGGGTTCGATATAAACAGTGTTGCCCGACGCTGAGGTATCGTGGATTAAACCCGGAACAACTGAGCGCTGCTCGCTTTTTACCGGAACTACATAACGGTCGCTGCGCACAGTGATGATTGATTCTTGGAGAGCCGCACTGTGTCTGCGCAAGACTTTGTCCAGTTCAGTTCTAATATTTGATTGCGCATCCCTAATCCGTCTGCGAATGGACATCAGCTCGTGGCTGGCTCGATCGTAGATCTCCTCCTCGCCTGCGATAGCGTTTTCTATCTCTTTCTGCAAACCGGGACTGGCTGTTAACTTTTCAATGCGATGGTAAATAGCGTTATAGGAGAAGTCCTCCGGCTCGCTATCTTTTCTTGCTTGGCTCCAGACTTCGGGAATGGACTGGCGCATCCTAGAGACTGCGCGCAACTGGGCTGCTATTTGCAGCAGATCGCGGCCGGTGAGCACGGCGCCGTTACTGGCTCGACTGACTTGCGAACGAATGTCTTGGATTCCGCCGAAAGGCAGACCGCCATATTCAAGCAGCCGCTTGACAGCATCATCGGTTTCGCGCAAACGCGCCTCGGCTTCCGACTGATTCCCGGCAAGCATCAGCTCTTCGCACATTTTGCGGCCGAGACTGGTATCCGCCTGCTCGGACAGCAAGCGGATGACACTGGGAAATTCTAATTTACGCATACTCCGGGATATCATAGATTAAGCTTCGCTCTTCGCTTGATGTTGTCGATATTTTTTCTGGCATAGTTTAATGTCGCAATTATGGAAAGAATTACGCCCGGGATAAAGATAACACTGCGCAGCCATTTGGGATCGTCGGGGATAAAGAAAAGCAAGGTAAAGCCTATGACGTAAAATACCGTAGCCAATTTACCGAATACATCTGAATATACTACGACTTCATAGTTTCTCAACAGAAGGTATCCGCCAATAATCATCAAAGCCTCACGACAAATTATGAAAATCGGCACCCATAATGGAAGTCGATCGATTGCTGCCATGGTAACAGCTACTGAGATTTGGAAGATCTTGTCCACCAACGGATCAAAAAGCTTGCCGAAATCGGTAATCATGTTATAGTTGCGAGCTATGTAACCATCAAGCATATCGGTCAGCCAGATGCTCAAAAATAAGATAAAGGAAGCGGTCCGATATTGAGGCCAATGGCTCAGCAAGACAATTAGGGGGACAATCGCGACCAAGCGCACTAAAGTGATAATGTTGGGTATGTTCGGAACAAATTTCAGTTTTTTCTTCTCTTTAGACATCGTCTCTCTTTTCCCTGCTAACTATATTGTGATTAGGTTAGCCATTTCAAGTGATTCATCTAGGGGTCTTTTGGCGCTGGCAAGGGCTTCTGCCAAATCAACGTCTCCGCAATCCCCGTCTCTGTGAACGATCATACGATTATAGCGACCTTCGTTGATAGTCTGGACTGCTCTAACGCCCATCAGAGAAGATATCCAACGATCACGGAAGCTGGGTGCACCGCCTCGCTGCAAATAGCCAAGCTGGGTTGAACGGCTCTCGATGCCGGTTCTTTCCTCTATCTTTTTCGCCATATCCGAGGCCAGACCCACGCCTTCCGCCATTACTACAATATAGTGACGTTTACCCGCGTTGCGGTCCTTTATCAGGGTGAGCACGATATCGTCATCGAAATCAAATTCCTCTTCGGGCACAAGGATTACTTCTGCGCCGGAAGCGACGCCTACACTCAGAGCGATATAGCCCGAGTGCCTTCCCATAACCTCTACAACCGAACAACGCTCGTGTGAGGAGGCTGTATCGCGCAACTTATCTATTGCTTGGAGAGCTGTGTTAAGTGCTGTGTCGTAGCCAAGTGCATACTCTGTAGCTGCGATATCATTGTCAATAGTAGCAGGGATTACGATTACCGGAATGTTCTTTTCAGACAGACTTTTAGCACCTCTTGCTGTGCCGTCACCACCGATGGCGACCACAATGTCAATGTTGAAAATTTCACATATATCTACCGCTTTTTGCAAACCCTCTTCCGTCTTGAAAGTCTCACTACGAGCTGTCATGAGAAAGGTGCCGCCGCGATGCAGAACATCGGAAACGGAACGGCTATCCAGGTTGACTATATCTCCACGCCACAAACCGTGGAACCCGCGTCTTACTCCGAGAACATTGTAACCTGCACTCAGACCTGCACGAGTCACGGCTCTTATAGCCCCGTTCATACCTGGCGCATCACCGCCTGAAGTCAGGACAGCAATTGTTTTCTTCTTTGTACCGGAATCTGAAATTAATTCCTTCTTCATTTTCACACCTCGTATACTCAATAGTAGCTTATACCTGCTATGTTAATTATTCTATAGTTTCTGTTAATTTTTCGTCTAAATGAAACCTAAATTATTTTCACCGAAACGCAGGCAAAACATTGCAATGGTCTCAGGATCATGCGCGACTCGAGGAAGGCTTACATTTTCTAAAATTTTACCTTCCTTTTCGGCAAAAATATAAACGGGCATTGTCCCTGAGAAATAAGAGCAGGTTGCACTTAGGGCTTCAATAAACTCCTCAGTCGGGATCTGGCGACAGCGGATAATGAGGGCCATACCGTTTGGACTCGTGAGCTGCGTCGTCGTAGCTGACTCCGGCTCGGCCTGTGGCGGCGGTGCTTGAGCTAGCGCTGTTGGCTCCTCCGGTGGCGGTAGCGGTTCACCCTGTGCTGGGGGTGGTTCTGTCTGCGGTGCCGGAGCTTGCATCTGCGGCTCGGCTGCCTCCTGCCGTCGAGGCTTTGCGTTTTGGCGAACCGGCTTCTTCGTCTTAGGATATTTTTTCCAGCCGTTGCGACGCGGAATTTGCATACCTGCTGGTAGCTGGGTGCAGTCCGGCTCCAAGGCAACAATTTTTTCAGCAATAACCTTAGGATCTTCGTCTTCTCGTAACGATAATGTGCCTTGAATTAAGAGCACTTCGTTCTCGCGCAACAAGACTCGCGACTCTTCAAAGGTGCGCGGGAAGACAATCAACTCAAAACTGCCGCTCGCATCTTCAATCGTCACAAATGCCATAAGCTCATTTCGTTTAGTCAGCAAGCTGCGCTCTTGGATCACAAGACCTGCAACAAGAAGCGGATCGCGATCCTTCAACTTGCTTCTCCCAAAATCACTGCCCCTTTCATCTAAGAGTTCAAGATCTTCAACTGCTAAGTCTTGACCTGACTCAAGCAATTCTCGCGCCGTAGTTAGTGGTAAACGGGAAAAGGCCTCTTCGTATTCCATTAGAGGATGCCCGCTGACATAAAGTCCTAGCATCTCCTTCTCCATCGCTAAGCGATCTGCTTCACTAAATTCTGGCACTGTGGGGTAATTCGGTTCAGCAAGAGCTAGACTTTCCACTTCTACGAAATCGAAGAGAGAGACTTGCCCGTCCATTTTGTTGCGCTGAGAGGCCTGGACTTGATCCATATAAGGTTCGATTACGGCAATCATCTCTGCACGAGGAATATTGAAACAATCACAGGCGGAAGAACGCACTAGGCTTTCAATCATTTTGCGATTAAGGCTTAGCTGTCCGCAGCGGCGGAGGAAATCCCCGTAAGAGCTGAAGGGACCGTTCTCTTCTCTTTCTTTCACCAATTCGCTGACAGCTTCCTCGCCTACGTTTTTCACAGCGGCCAGTGCGAAGCGGATTGACCCATCCTCAGTGGTAAAACGAACTGAACTGTGGTTGACGTCCGGTGGCAGCACCGCAATATCCATAGCTTCAGCAGCATGCACGTAGATATTGGCCTTATCGAGATTGCCCAGAAAAGAGTTGAGTAGAGCAGCCATGTATTCGACGGGATAATAATACTTGCACCAGCCTGTATCGTAAGCGACTGCGGCATAGGCAGCTGCGTGTGATTTGTTAAAAGCGTATCCTGCAAAAGCCAAGACATCATCAAATATTTTGGAGGCTACAGCACGCGGCACACCGTTGGCAACAGCACCTGCGACTTCAGCGCCCGTTTCATCACAACCACCATCCAAGAAGAGGCTGCGATAACCTGCCAAAACTTCGGGGTTTTTCTTGGACATAGCGCGGCGCACGTTGTCTGCCTGTCCCAAAGAAAAGCCGGCGAGATCGCGCACTATGCGCATTACCTGCTCCTGATAAACAATACAGCCATAAGTCACTTCAAGTATCGGTTTGAGCAAGGGATGATCGTATTTAATTTTGCTATGGTCGTGCCTACTCTCGACGTAGCGCGGAATGGCCTGCATTGGACCCGGACGGAAGAGAGCTACGCCGGCGACAATATCTTCAAAATTAGAAGGCTTCAGTTCTTTCATGAACTGCGTCATGCCGCTACTCTCTAGTTGGAAAACGCCTATGGTCTCACCACGCCCGATCATCTCAAACACTTTGGGATCATCGTAGGTCATTCTGTCAAAATCGATGGTGTGACCACTGTTTTTCTCCACCAGTTCCTTGCACTCCTGCAATACGGTGAGTGTGCGCAGACCAAGAAAATCGAACTTCAGCAAGCCAACATCTTCAATATCGTCTTTAGTAAATTGAACCACAATAGATTCGTCATTGCGTGCCAAAGGAGCAATCTCGTCCACTGGCTGGCCCGCGATAACAACACCGGCAGCGTGCGTTGAAGCATGACGCGGCATACCTTCGAACTTTTTGGCTAAGTCAATTATCTGTCGGGTAGTCTCATTTTCCTGATAGGACTTCCTCAGCTCAGGATTGAGTTCCAAAGCCTGATCCAGAGTGATATTCAAAACGTTGGGCACCATTTTTGCGATGATATCGGTTTCCTGATACGAAACATCAAGTGCACGACCTACATCACGGATGACGGCGCGGGCAGCTAAGGTTCCAAAAGTAATTACCTGGCAGACATGATCCTGTCCGTATTTCTCCGTGACATAATCGATGACCTCGCCACGTCTTTCATAGCAGAAGTCAATATCGAAGTCAGGCATACTGACGCGCTCCGGATTGAGGAAGCGTTCGAATAAGAGATCATATTTCAGAGGGTCAAGATCAGTAATGAAAAGTGAGTAAGCAGCCAGCGAACCTGCTCCGGAACCACGCCCGGGTCCGACCGGGATATTTTGCTCCCGAGCAAAGCGCACGAAATCCCAGACGATGAGGAAATAATCTACAAAGCCCATGCTGGAAATAACGCTCAACTCCCGCTGCAAGCGCTTTTCGTATTCTTCACGCTCAATATCCGTGGGTCGTCTGCGCAAGCGCTCTTCTAATCCTTCGCGACAAAGCCGCTCTAGCATTTCCTCCCCGCTCTCAGCCGAAGCTGTATCGAAATGCGGCAGTGAAATCTTGCCAAACTCCAGTTCGACATTGCAACGATCAGCAATTTTACCGCTGTTGGTAATGGCCTCGGGAATGTGAGCGAACGCCGCATTCATCTCTTCTGCTGATCGCAGATAAAAGCTGTCGGAATGCATACGCATACGATCGGGCTCGGTAATCTTTTTCCCCGTTTGCATGCAGAGCAATACTTCATGCGCAAAGTCATCGCCTTGCTCCAGATAATGGCAGTCGTTAGTTGCTACCAGAGGAATATCAAGTTCTCGACTCAGACGAATCAGATGCGAGTTAACTTCATTCTGCTCCGGAATTTTATTGTCCTGCACTTCGAAAAAATAATTATCTGCACCGAAGAGTTGACGGTAATATAGGGCGGCTGCTCTGGCCTCGTCCATCTGTCCACGCAGTATTTTGCGCGGCACCTCTCCGGAGAGGCAGGCAGTAAGGGCTATCAGCCCTTCATGGTATTTCTCCAATAAATCACGATCCACTCTTGGCCGATAATAGAAACCATCAACAAAAGCAGCGGAAACCAGCTTGATCAGATTGTGATAACCCTGATTGTTTTCGGCCAACAATATTAAATGATAAGGGTCGCGGTCAAAGGCGACTTCTTTATCCGTATGTCTGCGAGGGGCTACATAAACCTCACAGCCTATGATGGGCTTCAATCCTTCCTTACGCATGCTACGATAAAAATCGAGTATGCCGTACATGGCTCCGTGATCAGTTATAGCACAGGATTTCATGCCCAGCTCTTTTAAGCGCGCAGGCAAGTCGGCGATGCGGATGGCACCGTCGAGCAGGCTGTATTCTGTATGCAAATGCAGGTGTGTAAAACTCATGTGGAGTTAAATATCTTCTCCCATCAGGCAGTCAATTCTTTCCAAGACAGTCGCCATAGTGTGTTCCAGTTTGCGATCACATTCTTCTTGCGTATCTGCATAGCAGCCGAAGTAAATCTTGATCTTAGGTTCGGTTCCGGATGGACGAATACAGAAAAAATCGATTCCTTCTAATTCATAAAGCAGAACATTACTGCGATCGTAATCCAAGCTGCTCTCGTCATTGCTGTTCAGGTTAATCTTGATCGATTTTTCGAAATCACTCAAGCTCTTAATGGCTAAAGCTGAAAAGCCGTTAAAGGGATCGCTGCGCAACTCACTCATTGTGTCGGCAATCAGCTCCAGACCGCTCTTCCCTTCGCGCACGATCGACACAGTATGCTCAGCTACGTAGCCATATGTGGCATAGATTCGGTAGAGACGATCCAAAAGGGTCTCACCCGCTTCTGCCGCTACAGCGGCCATTTCCGCTAAAAGCATACAGGACACAATTGCGTCCTTATCACGCACTGAGGATCCCGCCAGATAACCGAATGCTTCTTCATAGCCAAACTGGAATTCACCGTCACCTTCGTCCTCGTGTTCACGAATAGCTTCGGCGATAAACTTGAACCCGGTCAACACACGGTAAAGCTCGCAATCATAGTCCTTACAGATTCTGTCCGGCAGTCGACTGGAAACAATAGAGGAGACAACGAAAGGTTGCTCCGGCAAAATGCCCTGCTTCTTTTTCGTGCTTAAAATATATTCCATGAGAAGTATACCGATGGCATTACCGGAGAGGGTTACATATTCACCTGCATCATCACGCACGGCAATACCCACGCGATCTGCGTCAGGATCCGTAGCCATCACCAAAGGCGCCTCCAGCTCTTGTCCCATCTCAATCGCCATAGTGAGAGTTTCCGGCAATTCCGGATTGGGGAAAGGCGTAGAGGGGAAGTTGCCGTCAGGCAGCTCTTGCTCCTTGACCACATGTACATTATTAAAGCCTAAACGTTTGAGGATGCGGCGCACAGGCTTGTTGCCGGTCCCATATAAAGGAGTATAGACAATAGTTAAGTCGGCATGGCGCTTAACTACGTCGCCCTGCAAGGAAACTTGCATGAGCATCTCATCGTAAGCTGCATCAAGATCTGCTCCCATATCCTGCCACAGTTCGCTTTGGCGAGCCTCTTCCAAGCTGAGGCTGTCCGCGATCACGCCGGGTAAATCAGTAATGAGATCCATCTGTGCTGACACGCTGTCGGCTGCCTCCAAACCCAACTGGGCCCCGTCCGAGGCGAAAGCCTTAAACCCATTATATTGCTTGGGGTTATGGCTGGCTGTGATCATGACACCGCCGGCACAGTTGAAGTGGCGGATGGCAAAGGATAGCAGCGGCACCGGCCGCAACTCATCTGAAAAATGCACGTTCACACCCCGACTGACAAAGATTCGCGCCGCCAATTCAGCGAACACGCGTGAATTATTGCGGGAGTCGTAAGAAATAGCTACGCCTCGACGCACAGCATCTTCACCCTGTTTTTTGATTGATTCTGCGAAACCTGCTGCGGCTCGGGCAACCGTATAGACATTCATGCGATTGCTGCCTGCGCCCATAATACCGCGAAGGCCGGCCGTGCCGAACTGAAGATCCTGGTAAAAGCGATCCTCGATCTCTACTGTATTTGTGGCTATGGCTTTTAATTCATTGCGAGTGTTTTCGTCATAGGCTTGGTTTTCAGTCCATTCACGATAGCGTCTTTGGGCAGTGGATTCAGACATAATAATCTCCTTTAAGCAATAAGGGTTTTCACCTTCTATTCAGCCTTATATAGTGGCATTTATTGATATATTTCTATAGCTAAAGTTTAGCATAGCTAACAAAACTATTTTAGGCGAAAGAAACCTATCTCTTACGCCCTGCCAAGAGGCCGCGAACCATAATTAGGCGGTCGCGCATACGAGCTGCCTCTTCAAATTCAAGTTCCGCTGCAAATTCTTTCATCGCTTTTTGCAGATTCTTCTCTAGGCGACGCAAATCTTCTCTCTCGTAGCGTGAGATCTGCTCTTCAAAGCTTTCTTGATCCTCTATGAGATCTGCGTCCTCTTCCCCGACTAGCGCCACCACTGTATCGTGCAACTCATAGATATCTTTCTTAATTGTCTGGGGAATAATATTATGTTTTTCATTGTATGCGGTTTGGATTTCGCGGCGGCGATTCGTTTCACTAATTGCCTGCTCCATCGACTTCGTCACCGTATCCGCATAGAGCACCACCTGTCCATTCACATTGCGCGCGGCACGGCCAATGATCTGTATCAGTGAGGTCGTAGAGCGCAGGAAGCCTTCGCGGTCGGCATCAAGAATGGCGATTAGAGAAACCTCGGGCAAGTCCAAACCTTCACGTAAAAGGTTTATGCCGACAAGGACATCGAATTTGCCGCGGCGTAGCCTTTTTAATATATTTAGCCTTTCTACTGTCACAATATCCGAATGTAGATATTCGACAGCGAGGCCTTCCTCTTTCAAGAAGTCCGTCATATCCTCCGCCATGCGCTTGGTCAACGTAAGCACCAGACTGCGCTCGCCGGCAGCATTTGTCGCCCGGATGCGATCGACTAAATCATCTATCTGTCCATCTATGGGGTGAATGACTATTTCAGGATCGACCAATCCGGTGGGACGGATGACCTGTTCGACCACTTGCTTCGCGTGTTCAGCCTCATAGCGAGATGGGGTTGCGCTAACAAAGATACTTTGTCCCATGCGCTCCTCGAATTCCTCGAATCTCAGCGGACGGTTATCAAAGGCTGACGGTAGACGAAAGCCGTAATCTACCAGTGATTCTTTCCGCGAACGGTCGCCATGATACATGGCTCCGATCTGCGGAACGGTCACATGTGATTCGTCGATAAAAAGCAGATAATCTTTAGGAAAAAAGTCGAGTAATGTATAGGGCGGTTCGCCGGGCCGGCGCCCTGTCATGTGGCGGGAATAGTTTTCAATGCCTTTGCAAAAACCTGTCTCAGCCAGCATTTCCAAATCATATCTTGTGCGTTGCTCCAAGCGGTAGGCTTCGAGCAGTTTATCTTGCTGCTGCAGTTCTTCCAGACGCTGCTCCAACTCTTGCTGAATAGATACGGTAGCCTTTTTCATCTTAATTTCGGTGGTCGTGTAATGGCTGGCCGGGAAGATCGCCTCGTAAGAACGCCCTCTGATCGTGCGCCCTGTAATGGCGTCAACATCACGAATTTCCTCAATTTCATCGCCGAAGAAAATTACTCGTGTGAGCGTGTTTTCTGATGCGCTGGGGAAAATATCCAGTGTGTCGCCTCGAACCCGGAATGTACCACGTTTGCTTTCGTAATCGTTGCGCTGATACTGGATGCGTACCAGTTCGGAAATTACTTCATCGCGATCGATCCGCATTCCCGGTCGTAAGGCTATCATCATCTCTTTATAGTCAACTGGATCGCCTAAGCCGTAGATACAGGAAACAGAGGCCACGACGATGACATCGCGTCGCTCCAGTAAAGAAGATGTCGCCTTGTGTCGCAGACGGTCAATTTCATCATTGATGGCAGAGTCCTTCTCGATATAGATATCTCGAGAAGGAATATAGGCTTCAGGCTGATAATAATCGTAATAGGAGACAAAGTATTCTACAGCATTGTCCGGGAACAAGGCTGTGAACTCTGCCGCCAGTTGGCCTGCCAAGGTCTTATTGTGAGCAATAACGAGTGCCGGGCGCTGCGTCTCTTCGATGACTTTCGCCATGGTGAACGTCTTGCCGGATCCGGTCACACCAAGAAGAGTCTGGGCTTTCATTCCTTCTTGAAGACCGGACACGATCTTGTTGATAGCTTCCGGCTGATCACCCTGCGGAACCATTGGCGATTGCAATACAAATTTTTGATTATATGTTTCAGGAAAATTTATATTTGACATGACTTATTTCCCCCTCAAATGATTTTGCGGCGGCGCGGAGATTTTTTCTGTAACGGATTCATTATTCCTGAGATAAAGCTTCTTTCAGGCCAAGTTCTGTCAGCTTTTGTCTGACAGCGTACACATCCTGCCATAGTTCGGGTTTGCGTCTGTTATCGCGCAGAATATAAGCGGGATGATAAGTGGGCATCACGTAATAATCGTTGCTTTCAATCCACTTGCCGCGTACTTTTGTAATGCCTTCCGTGTCGCTGGTGAAATAACGATAGGCGGTAGCGCCCATCAAGAGAAACACCTTCGGCTTGACCAAGCGGATTTGCGCGCTGAGCAGACGGCGGCACGCTGTCGCTTCCGCCTGGCTGGGGTTTCTGTTTCCCGGCGGACGACATTTCACAATATTGCAGATGTGGTAATCATCCTCAGTCAGCTCCAGGCTCTTCAAGAGCGTATCAAGCAATTCACCGGAACGACCGACAAAGGGCAGCCCCTGTTCATCTTCATTTGCTCCGGGACCTTCGCCCACTATCATCAACGGAGCTTTGATCGAGCCGCGCCAGATGACTACATTCTGTCTGCTTTGGTGCAATTCACACTCCTGACAGGCGAGACAGCTATCAATAAAACCTTGCCAAGCAGAGTCTATGTTCTTAAGATTTTCAGTATTTTTCATAACTAGTCAATTATACCCTAATCTGCTGTAAAAAATAGAAATATTTTTGAGCAAAAAATATTGTAAAAAATGTATCCTGTGACTTGTTGATAATAGTACATATATGTAAAATTTACTTTATTCATATAATAGTAAGGAGAAAAAATTAATATGAACAGAAGAAAACTAAGCATAGTTTTTCTGTCACTGATACTAGTATTGGCCCTGGTCCTTTCAGCTTGTAACGGTGACAACGATAGTCAACCTACAGGCGCCAATGGGGCTACTCGCTATGAGTATAAAGGCGAACTGGATGAACATGGCTGGGCCGTTGAAGCCTGGATTGATGTTAAAGATGGCGCAGTAGTTGATGCATTCTTCGATTATGTTGACGAAGAAGGCGGGTTGAAGTCAGAGGATCAAGAATATATTGATACCATGCGCGACCTGTCTGAGGTAGGTGCTGATATTTCCGTAATCATTAATTACCTAGAGAACTATCTGGAAAATAATACTGATGTTGATAGCGTTGACGCTGATGCCGTTTCCGGCGCGACTTCGACCTACAACAACTTTCTTACAGCCGCGGAAGATCTATACAAACAAGCCGGCCTAACTGAATAGCCTTAGCGCATCAGTAAAAAAGTTTTCAAAAAGCAAAAGACCACACTTGAGTTTCCTTGGGTGTGGTCTATTTTTTCGTCTTGATTCTGAGCTTGTCTGCTCAAGAGTTCTCTAATTCAAGGGGCGCATGGTCGGGAAAAGCAAAACATCGCGTATGGAGGCTGAATCTGTCAGCAACATGACCAGTCGGTCGATGCCGATCCCTAAGCCACCGGTAGG